>Ga0187776_10001706_pt1 | contig 11097 bp, 6 predicted proteins | sample 0216_BV02_MP12_2_FD_132426 | JGI IMG/M metagenome (GOLD analysis project Ga0187776, IMG submission 132426) | Tropical peat soil microbial communities from peatlands in Department of Meta, Colombia - 0216_BV02_MP12_20_MG | ecosystem: Environmental > Terrestrial > Soil > Wetlands > Peat | place...
TCCTAAACCGCCGGGAAGACGGAAGGCCCCGAGTACGGATCGGGGTTCCCTTCTACGGAGGGGGGATGTCTTTTGGTTCGGTGAGCAATCACACCATGATTGCCCGAGCCAGAGCGGCAAGGGCTTGGGATACCTTCACCTGCACGGGAGAGGGTGGATATCCGGAATCGCTGAAGCCTTATGACTCCCACATGATTACCCAGGTCGCCACCGGACTCTTCGGGGTGGGGGAAGAGACCATCCAGCGGGTAAGAATCGTGGAATTCAAGTATGCCCAGGGAGCCAAACCCGGCCTGGGAGGTCATCTCCTGGGAGACAAGGTCACCCCAGCCGTGGCCCGGATGCGCGAGGCAGTGGTGGGAAACGCCCTGTTCTCTCCCTTTCCCTTCCACAGCGTCTATTCGGTGGAGGACCATAAGAAGCACGTAGACTGGATCAAGGAAGTGAATCCACGCTGTCTGGTGTCGGTGAAAGTTTCCACCCCCACCGACGTGGACATGGTGGCCGTGGGCAGTTACTATGCGGGGGCCCACATCATCCATCTTGACGGAAGCTACGGGGGGACGGGGGCCGCGCCGGATATCGCCAAGAAGAACATCGCCATGCCCATCGAATACGCGATCCCCAAAGTGCACCGCTTTCTGGTGCAGGAAGGGATCCGCAACAAGGTCACCCTGATTGCCAGCGGGGGGGTGCGTACGGCCTTTGACATGGCCAAGGCCATCGCCCTGGGCGCGGACGGGGTGGTGGTGGGAACGGCCGATATGGTGGCCCTGGAATGCATCCGCTGCCGAAACTGTGAAAGCGGCCGGGGATGCCCCCGGGCCATTGCCACGACCGATCCGGAATATTCCGAACAGATGAATGTGGAATGGGCGGCCCAGCGGATCATCAATCTCTACGGGTCGTGGGTGAAACAGCTGGTGACCATCCTGCGGCTGCTGGGCATGCGTTCCATTACCGAACTGGTGGGACGGACCGACTGCCTCGTCCACTTGGACTATCAGCCGGAAGAAACCGATGATGACATTAAACCCTACCTGATGGGAAGCAACGGAAAGTCCGCATAGAGAAAAGCGCTACACTTTTAGGCGGTCTGGCCTTGGAATCATGTCCTGAACGAACGCATGAACAGGGTCCATTCATGAAAGATCAATGGGAAAACATCCTGAAAGTCCTTTCTTCCAGGGCGCCGTTGATTCAGGGGCTTGCTGAACCCCCTCGTTGGAAAGCTGAAGAAGAGGGCGGCTGCGGAGTAACCGGCTTTGCCTGTTCCATTCCGGTCGGCGGCAGGCACATCATCGAGCCCTCCCGGCAGATGAACAACCGGGGGAATGGAAAGGGAGGAGGAATCGCTGCCGTCGGCCTTTGCCCGGAAAGTCTGGGAGTCTCCGAGGAAATTTTGGAAGAAGATTATCTGCTCCAAATCGCCTTCCTCGACCCGGAGGCTCGAGCCTCAGTGGAGGGAAGTTTCCTCTCTCCTTTCTTGGAAGTCCACCATTCCCAGCGGGTGCCCACCGTCGGCGACTTTCGGCTGGTGGAGGGTCTGGAAGTGAAGCCCCCAGATGCCTACCGCTACTTTGTCCGGGTCAAGAAGGAGGTCCTCCGGGAATTCGGGGCCCGCAACCAGTTTAACGGAATGGACCCGCGAAAGTTGGAGGATGAATTCATCTTCCAGAACAGCTTTCAATTGAACCGCCATTTCTACGCCTCCCTGGGGGAGAAGAAAGCCTTTGTCCTCTCCCACGGCAGAAACATGATGATCCTAAAAATCGTGGGCTACGCGGAACAGGCCGCTCAGTATTATCGGCTGGAAGATTTCCCGGCCCACATCTGGATCGCCCACCAGCGCTACCCGACCAAAGGTCGTGTCTGGCACCCAGGGGGAGCCCACCCATTCATCGGACTAAACGAAGCCCTGGTGCACAACGGGGATTTCGCGAACTATCACTCGGTTTGCGAATACCTTCGACAGCACAACCTGGTGCCCCTGTTCCTTACGGATACGGAAGTCTCGGTCTTGCTCTTCGACCTGCTCAACCGGGTCATGGGCTATCCCCTGGAATATATTATCGAGGCCCTGGCGCCCACCACCGAGCTGGACTTTGATCGCTTGCCCCCGGAAAAGCAAAAAACCTACCGCGAGGTCCAGGCCGCCCACATCCATGGGTCTCCCGATGGCCCCTGGTTTTTCATCATTGCCCGAAATGACCCTGTTCAGAGGTGCCATCAACTCATCGGGATAACCGACACCGCCATGTTGCGGCCCCAGGTGTTTGCCCTCTCGGACGGGGAGGTCCGGGTGGGATTGATCTGCTCGGAGAAACAGGCCATTGACGCCACCCTCCACAGCCTGAGGTCCGAGGATTCCCGCTTCCACCGGATTGCCGACAAATACTGGAACGCCAGGGGAGGAAGCCATACGGACGGAGGGGCCTTCATCTTTACGATCCGGGAGGGGGGAAACGGCCGTCCGGGAAAAGAAATGATTTGTACCGACAAGTTCGGGAGGCCGATTGCGGCCCCTGAATATCAAAGAGCCTGGAACCACCAACCGCAACCTCTCGCGGAACAGGCACGCGAAAAGCTGCGCAGGGAAGTCAGGGAGAAATTCCGGGGCGGGGATGGCCTTTTTCTCTTCGAAAATTTTAAGATTGAGGTCCCCCTGTGGGATTACGATGTTTTCTGGGAATTCGGGGAAGAGCTGGTTCAGGCCGCCAACCAGGGCGATTCCAACCGGTCCACGGCCATAGCCGCGCTGACCTATTTTCTGGACCGTCGGGTCGATCCCGGGGAAAAGCGGAGAAGCTGCCTTCTCGAAATCGCGCTGGAGAGCCTGGAGAAGGTCTTTTCTTCGGTCCCCGGGCTGGACTCAAACCTCGGGGGAATCTATCGGAAAATCGACTGGGCTTCCCAGAGGTCCCTACGAAAGCCCGAGGGGGGAGAGAAGACCCTCATCCTCGACGCCGCCCAGTTTCCCCCGGAAGGCGATTACGGGGCCGCCCGAATCCTCACCCAGGCTTATCAGCTCGGCTGGCGTCATTTCATTGTTTATGGGTGCCGGGGCCAGCGCTTCATCGGGTGCGGCTTGGGGCCTGGAACCCAGGGAATCCGGATGGATGTGTATGGAAGCTCGGGGGACTACCTGGGATCGGGGATGGATGGCATGGAAATACACGTCCATGGAAACGCCCAGGATCAATTGGGCCAGGTCTTGAAGTCGGGGAAGCTGGTCATCCATGGAGATGTGGGACAGACCTTTATGTATGGGGCTAAAGGTGGAACGGTCTATGTGTTGGGAAACGCGGCCGGAAGGCCCGTGATCAATGCCGTAGGGAAGCCGCGGGTGGTTATCAACGGAACGGCCCTGGATTATCTGGCCGAGTCCTTCATGGCCGGGGACCCCCACAACGGGGGCGGTTTTGTGGTCCTGAACGGAATGGAGTTTGACGAAAGAGGCATGCTGCGCGAGCAGTCCATGCCCTTCCCGGGGTCCAACCTTTTTTCCCTCGCTTCCGGGGGAGCCCTTTATGTGCGGGACCCTCATGGGCGGCTGGAAAAGGAACAATTGAACGGCGGCGAGTTTTCCCCATTGGAGGAGAAGGATTGGAAACTCATCCTTCCCCATCTCCAGGAGAATGAAAGGCTCTTTGGCATTGAATTAAAGAGGGACCTGCTGACCGTCGACGGGGAGAGGAAAAACCCTCAAGAGGTATACCGCAAGGTCCGGGCGGTAAAATTGTCCGTGCTGTCGGCGACAATGCCCGAAGACGAGGTTTAGCCGCAAATTCGAAGGGTCCCATGCACGCTGCTGGCCTTCCTGAGTTGCAAGAACGACATGATCCACCGCATTCCCTTTCCTAAGAATAGGCTATAATCATATAGTAGTAAAACCTGATGAATGGTAGCTACCTTCGGGGATCAAAGGGTCTGAAAGGAGAAAGCCATTTTAGTCGCCGATCGAGATTACCGGATTCCCTCCGCCTGCGGCCTAGTGGGGATCATGAACCGGGAGGGTAAGGCGTTTTCCGGCGAAGTGATCATCCGGGCTATCACTAGCCTGCACGAGCGGTCCAATGGGCTCGGGGGAGGCTTTGCCGGCTACGGGATTTACCCGGACCACAAGGAAGATTACGCCTTCCATGTCCTGTACGAGACTGAGGAATCCCGAAAACTGACCAAACCGGCTCTGGAGGGGAACTATCAACTGATCCAGGAAGAGCCCATTCCAACCCGGCAGATCGACGCGGTCCAGAATCCTCCCCTGGTGTGGCGGTATTTCCTGCGGCCCCGATTGGAGCGTCGCATCTCCAGCGTGGAATCGGAGGAGGACTTTGTCGTGCGCACGGTCATGGAGATCAACCAGAAAAAAGAAGGAGTCTTCGTCGCTTCTTCCGGGAAGAACATGGGGATCTTCAAGGGAGTGGGATACCCAGAGGAGATCGCGGACTTTTACCGGCTGGAGGAGTACCGGGGGTACCTGTGGACCGCTCACGGGCGGTTTCCCACCAACACCCCCGGGTGGTGGGGAGGAGCCCATCCCTTCGGGCTCCTGGATTGGTCGGTGGTTCACAACGGGGAAATTTCCTCCTACGGCACCAACCGTCGGTACCTCAAGAATTTCGGGTACGACTGCGCCTTCTACACCGACACAGAGGTGGTCACGTACCTCTTCGACCTGCTGCACCGCAAACACCAGATGGCTTTCCCCCTGGTAGCCAATATCTTGGCCGCTCCCCTCTGGGATGAGATCGAAAGGATGGAGGATAAGGAATTTTACCAGTTTCTTAGGGCGGTTTACGGGAGTGCTCTGCTGAACGGGCCCTTCGCGGTGATTGCCGCCCACAACCAGGCCATGGTGGGGCTGAATGACCGCATCAAATTGCGGCCGCTGGTGGCCGCCGAATGGCAGGAGAATCTGTATATCGCTTCGGAAGAATCGGCCATCCGGGAAGTCTGTCCGGACCCCGACCGGGTCTGGGCCCCCGAGGCGGGGGAGCCGGTCATCGGCTACTTGAGGTGAAAAATTGGCCAAAGGAAAGATCACCCCAGAATTTAAGATTCTGCGGGATATGGAAAAGTGCGTAAGCTGCCAGGTCTGCCACCGGGTATGCTCCAATGACGCCCACCTTTACGACCGGGAAACCGGGGTGGTGACCTCGGAGGACAGCCGCTGCGTAGGCTGCCATTTCTGCGAAAACCTCTGCCCAACGGGGGCCCTGGGCATCCGCCGCAATCCTTCGGAGATCAAGCTGAACGCCCTCTGGTCCGGAAGGGCCGTTGAGGATATCGCCCGCCAGTCCGCGACCGGAGGGGTTCTCTTGACCGGGATGGGCAACGACCGACCGTTCCCGGTTTATTTCGACCACCTCCTGCTGAATGCTTCGCAGGTCACCAATCCATCCATCGACCCGCTGCGGGAGCCCATGGAACTGAAGACCTACCTGGGGGGGAAACCAGATCGCCTGGAAGTGAAGGAGGGACAGACGCGGGAGAAAGTCTTGAAATCCTTCCTCTCCTCGCAGATCCCCCTGGAGACCCCGATCCTTTTCTCCGCCATGTCCTACGGGTCCATCAGCCTCAATGCGGTCAAGTCCCTAGCCATGGCGGCCAGGGAATCGGGGACCCTCTGGAACACGGGGGAAGGAGGGTTGCACCCGGACCTCTATCCCTTCGGCCCGAACCTGGTAGTGCAAGTGGCTTCCGGGCGCTTCGGGGTGCATAAGGATTACCTGGAGGCGGGGGCGGCCATCGAGATCAAAATCGGGCAGGGGGCGAAGCCTGGAATCGGGGGCCACCTTCCGGGGGAAAAAGTCACCGAAGAGATCTCGCGCACCCGTATGATCCCCGAGGGGACCGATGCCCTTTCTCCGGCCCCCCATCATGACATCTACTCTATCGAGGACTTGAAACAGCTGATTTACGCGCTGAAAGAAGCGGTGCGCTACCGCAAACCCGTGGGGGTCAAGATCGCCGCCGTCCATAATGTTGCGCCCATCGCCTCCGGGATTGTCCGGGCCGGCGCGGATTTCGTGGTCATCGACGGCCTGCGCGGAGGAACCGGCGCGGCCCCCCGGGTCATTCGCGACCATGTGGGAATTCCCATCGAACTGGCCATTTCGGTGGTCGATCAACGGCTGAGGGAAGAGGGCCAGCGGAACCGGGCCTCCCTGATCGCCGCCGGGGGGTTCCGCAACAGCGCCGATGTGGTCAAGGCCGTCGCCCTGGGCGCGGACGCGGTCTACGTGGGGACCGCCGCGCTGGTGGCCCTGGGGTGCCACGTCTGCCAGAAATGCTATACGGGAAAGTGCAACTGGGGGATCGCCACTCAGGACCCCTATCTGACCAAGCGCCTGAACCCGCAGATCGGAGCCCGGCGGCTGGTCAATCTGCTGCGGGCCTGGTCCCTGGAGATTAAGGAGATGCTGGGGGGAATGGGGATCAACGCACTGGAGAGCCTGCGGGGCAACCGGGAACAATTGCGCGCCGTGGGCCTGGGGGAGACGGATATGAGGATCCTGGGGGTCAAACCCGCGGGGGAGGCTTGGTAGGATGAAGAAGATCTTTATCCATGAGGAATACTGCATGAACTGCCGCCTCTGCGAAGTGCACTGCATCGTCCAGAATTCCAAGACTCGCAACATCATCAAGGCTTATAAGGGAGAATCCCCCAAGCCCATTTCTCGGGTGCTGGTGGAAGAGCAAGGGTACCTGTCCTTCGCCCTCCAGTGCCGCCATTGCGAAGACGCTCCCTGCCTGGATGCATGCATCACCGGGGCCATGCATCGGGACCCGGATCGTGGAGCGGTCCTGGCCGACGAGGAACGGTGCGTGGGGTGCTGGATGTGCATCATGGTCTGTCCTTTCGGAGTCATCTCCCGAAACGTGGAAGGCAAACGGGTGATCTCCAAATGCAACCTTTGCCAGGGGGAAGAAATCCCGGTGTGCGTGAAGAACTGCCCCAACGAAGCCATCGTCTTTGAGGAAGAAAAATGAGATACGTCATCGTTGGAAACGGCCCTGCCGGGACCGCCGCCGTGGAGGGAATCCGGGAAGCGGACCCGAAGGGGCGAATTACGGTGATTTCCGATGAAGGGGTGATGAATTATTCCAAACCCCTTCTCTCCTACCTGCTGGCCCGAAAGGTGAAAAAGAATCAACTGGCCCATCGTCCAGGAGATTTTTATGCCCGGAACGGAGTGGAGCTTTTGCTGAAAAAAAAGGCGGTGAAGCTGGAGACCGAGCAGAACCGGGTGGTTCTGTCCGACGGCCAGTCCATACCCTATGACCGGCTCCTAATTGCCACCGGCGGTGCACCCATCCCCCTTAAAATTCCCGGAAAGAAGACCCAGGGGGTCTTTACCTTCACCCGCCTGGAAGAAGCCGAAGAACTCATCCACTACCTGGGGGACCATTCAGTTAGGGAGGCGCTCGTGGTGGGAGGGGGATTGATCGGCCTGAAAGCCACGGAGGGGCTTTTGGGGAGAGGGATCTCGGTGACCCTGGTGGAGCTCGCCGACCGGGTCTTATCCGCTACATTTGACCGCCGGGCATCGGAAATCATCGAAGGGGCTCTCAAGAAGGAAGGCTGCCGGGTATTCTTGAAGAACACCGTGGCCAAGATCACGGGGGATCGGTCGGGCAGGGTGAAAGAAGCGGTTTTACGGAATCAGCGCAAGGTCGCCTGTCAAGTGGTCATAGAGGCTGTGGGGGTCCTGCCGGAGGTGGAATGGCTCAAAGGAACGGAGGTCCGCTGCGACCGGGGAATTCTGGTGAACGAATACCTCCAAACCTCGGCCGAAAGGGTTTTTGCCGCCGGGGACTGTTGCCAGACATCCGGTTTTTTCGGAGGGCCTCCCCGGGTGTTCCCCATATGGCCTAGCGCCGTCCGTCAGGGAAAGGTGGCCGGTTTCAACATGGCCGGGGGGAAGAGAAAATATGACGGGCCCCTCGTCATGAACTCGGTCGAACTCTGCGGCATCCCCACGATCTCAGTGGGCCTCACCGACCCCCAGGAGGGGAACGGGTATGAGATCGTCGAATCGGTGAATGAGAAAAAAGGGGTCTACAAAAAGCTGGTCCTGCGGGAGGACCGGATTGTGGGAGCCCTTTTCGTGGGGGATATAAGCCGGGCCGGTGTTTACACCGGATTGATCAAGGAGGCGGTGAAGACCGGGGACCTGAAGCCCCACCTGTTGAAGGAGAACTTTGGCCTCATTCACCTTCCCAAAGACTATCGCAAGCATTACGTCACCGGAGAAGGAATCGAGGTATGAAGATTTCAGCCCAAGGCCTGCACCACCGGGCCCTGAACGAAAAAATCCATCAGGCAATCGAGGCCGGGGAAAGGGAAATTTTTCTCACTCAGGTCAACGGTCAACGTTACATTGGAGACGGAATTCAGAATGCAGGCCTTCAGATCACCATCCAGGGGACTCCGGGAAATGACCTGGCCGCCTTTATGGATGGGCCTTCCCTGTTTATTTATGGGAACGCGCAGGATGGGGTTGGAAACACAATGAACGGGGGCAAAATTGTCATTCACGGGAATGCGGGCGATATTGCCGGGTACGCCATGCGGGGGGGCAAAATCTTCATCCGCGGTGATGCCGGATACCGGGTTGGAATTCACATGAAGGCCTACAATGAATTTTTTCCAGTCATCGTGATCGGCGGCCGGGCGGGAAATTTCCTGGGAGAATACATGGCCGGAGGACTGATCGTAGTCTTGGGGCTCAAGGTAGAGATGGATAAATCGCCGGTCGGCACCTATGTGGGGACCGGGATGCATGCGGGCAAGATCTATGTCCGGGGGAGCGTGCGTAACTACCAGTTGGGTAAGGAGATCATGCATTTCGACATCGATAAAAACGACCGGGAAGAGCTCGAACCCCTCCTCCACGAATACTGTGAGAACCTTAACCTGCCGTGGGAAGAAATCCGGAAGGGGCCTTTCGTGAAACTAAGCCCTTACTCCCATCGCCCCTACGGGAAATTGTACTCCTACTAAAAGAAGGGGGGATGAACAATAACCATTAACCAGTGATCATTGGCCATTGAAAACGGATTCTTAGCTGAACCCGCCCCTATCCGATAAGGCGACAAACCTGCCGGTACATTTTCCGCCTTTCTCCCTTTGCCTTCCATTTTTTTTGACACTGCTCCTCAGTTCAATTATATTAAGATATGAAGGACCTCTTGAATATCGGGAAACGCTGGTGATGAAGTTGAGCGGTAGGATCATCCGCTAGATTCGAGAGTGGGTAAAGCAAGATGGAGCGGAAAAAGGAGTCCAGAGTTTCCCAAAGTAGAGTGAACCATGGGAAAGATGATGAGGATGACCCAAAGCCGGCATAAACGCTCCATTCCACCGATTTTCCGTTTAAAATCATCTAGATTTCCAGCTAAAGGGAAAAGAAAGAGAAGCCGATAAAAGGATAGAGGGAAAAGGAACTTTTCCCCGAACGGCTCCCCATGCGGTTCGAGGAATGGCGGCAGGGAAAAAGCAGGTTACCTGAGCGGCTGGAGAGAAAAGGGACTCCATCGTTTTTTCCCCTTGCCCGAAAGAGATGGTTTAAAGCACACTCACAGTTTTCACGGGGAAGAAACCCCTCTGCCGGAACCTCCGGTCCTATCATGCAAACCTCCAATCGACCCAGGTTTTACAACTGGGATACGCTTGACGTTCCGTCAGGCGGATAATATTCATAAGGGGGACCCTTTACCTCCCTTGGGGATTCATGACTGGTCGAATTTTACCCATTCCTGATAAAGAAAGAAGCTCCGGCAAGGGGGACGAGAAACCACAGGTCTCCAAAAAGGCTGAGAGGCAAATCCTCCAACCTGAGATGCCCCCCAAGGGTTACAACCTTGATATCGAAGAAGCCAAGACCTTAAAGGAAATCGAGTGTCTAGAAAAAAAGGACTCCCGCCTCTGGCTTCTAACGATCTTCATGACCCTGGTGTTGATCCTATTCATCCTGGCCAAAGACCTTTGGACCCTGTACCTATCCCCCCGGGAATTCCTAGAGGGATTCACTTCTTTTCGCAGATCAGCGCTGATCTTCCCTGCGGCCCTTGTGCTTCTGTCTTTCTGCGGTTATCTAATCGTTCAGAACCGGAGGATTCGCCGCCTCCGATGGAAAATCTTCATCCACAAGACCAAGATGGAGCGGGCCATGGGCAGCATGGAAGAGATGAGGGCCCTATTCCAGATTGCTTCGGCGACTGCCGACCGGAAGGAGCTTCCCGAAATCCTGGAGATCATCGCCAGGGAATCTTTGAACTGCTTAAAAGCTCATCGTTCCACGGTCTTCTCCCTGGATGAAAAGAGCGGGATTCTCAAGCCCCACTTCACCTTTACCTCCGACCCCTTGAATGAACAAGTGGGGCTATTTGAAGAAAAAGAGATGGCCCGCAAGTCCCTCCGCCAGAGAAAGGGCTTTCTTCTCCGGGAGCCTGCGGATTTTACGGAATATCTGAAGTACCTTGAGCGAGAACGGAAGATCACCTCGCTCCTTTGTATTCCCCTGGTTTCCCAGGACAGATCGCTCGGGGTTCTCAGTGTAGTCATGATCGATGACGACCGGAAGTTTAACGAAAGGGACCTCCAGTTTCTCATGGTCATGGGAATTCAAGCCGCCATGGCCGATGAAAAATCTTCGCTGGATGCGGAGCTTCGTAGGGGGGCCAGTTACCGGAAAGAATACGAGCAGTACCTAGACCACATCCTGAACCAGTTGCAGACCCTCTCCGACGTGGAAAGGAGACGCATCGAAGATCACATCAAAAGGCTTCTCCCCACACCTGCCGGCGAGGAAAGGGTCCCCCTCAGCGAACCGGCCGAAGAGGCGAGAAATGGAAGCCCTCCGGAGACGGAGCCGATCGCCCTTGCCCAAGAGGTTGAAGACCGGGTCACCAAGATGCTGCAGGTAGATATAGAGGGAGAACCTTCATCTCTTGCTCCCGATCTGGGCAACGGAGGAGTTTTCATCCGGACTCCGAACCCCCTAGAGCTGGGGGAGGAGTTCGTTTTAAAACTTCATATGGACGAAGGGGAAACACCCGTCGGAGTAACCTGCCGGGTCATTTGGACGA
>Ga0187776_10001707_pt1 | contig 11095 bp, 12 predicted proteins | sample 0216_BV02_MP12_2_FD_132426 | JGI IMG/M metagenome (GOLD analysis project Ga0187776, IMG submission 132426) | Tropical peat soil microbial communities from peatlands in Department of Meta, Colombia - 0216_BV02_MP12_20_MG | ecosystem: Environmental > Terrestrial > Soil > Wetlands > Peat | place...
CCGTCATCTATTTGGATTGCCTTAAAGTCACGGCAAAGTTAGAGCTCGTGAATCGGCAACCAGTTTTCGAAATGGTCAAAACCAGGAGGTATCCATGAGAAGAACCAGCCTAATTGTAAGCATACTCCTTCTAACCCTTCCTCTCAGAGTAGGTACACCTCAGGCACAGGCTCAAGAAATTCCCCACGATTACCAACAAGTGCTGAAGATTGTCGGCAAGTCCGGCGACTACAAGGCCAAGGTTCTGAAGGTCAATATTCCGCGTAACGACATCCAGGTGAATATCAACGGCTTGGGACTGCCAACACCTTTTGGTTTCGGTGGTTGGTTCGCAATGACCAAAGGCGCTGGCGGGGACGAGGTGTTAATGGGCGATCTGGTTCTCCTGCAAGAGGAGGTCAATCCCGTGATGTCGGCTCTGCTCGATAAAGGGCTTGAGGTGACCGCCCTGCACAATCACTTCTTTTGGGAGACTCCACGCATTTACTACATGCACGTCCACGGCCATGGGAAGGCAACTGATCTGGCTGAACGAATAAAACCGGCACTTGCCATGATCGCGACAGGCAAAGAACAGACTGCTCCCAATCTGGCTGCCAGCCCAAGCGCAAAGACTACCCTCGATACATCTGCCATCGCGAAGATCGTCGGGCACGAGGGCGAGCAGAGCGGTGCCATCTATAAAATCACCCTTGGGCGCGACGATCTCAAGATTCAAGAAATGGGTGCCACTATTAATGCGCGCATGGGCTTGAACACCTGGGCCGCTTTTTACGGCAGCAATGAGGATGCCGCGATCGCAGGTGATGTTGCCATGCTAGAGACTGAGGTCAACTCAATCCTAAAGGCGCTGCGGTCTCATGGACTGGAGGTGGTCGCCATTCACCACCATATGCTCGGGATCCAGCCGCAAGTGATCTTTCTCCACTATTGGGGACGCGGTCCAGCCGACAAGCTTGCAACTGGTTTCAAAGCCGCCCTGGTCGAGTTGAGCAAAAGCGGCCAACAATAGCCAGACTGATACCTCGCCTGAGAATATTTGGACGTTCACAGCACTGTGAGCCCTAACGGATCGGTCACATTGATTGGATTATTCATGACATACGCATATCGATTCCAGCTCTGGGGATTGCCGGCATCGACCGCCACCAGGCCCGCCGGGTCGGGCGTCATCCATCAGCCCTGGGTAAAGGTGATTCAATCGGGTCATCGATTCAGCAAGTACAAACCGGCAAATGTCACGAGCAGTGATACGAGAAAGACAAATGCCTCGAAGCCGCCTATCTCGTCCGGCCACTCATAGCTCGGACGATAGTGCCGCGAAAATCTAGCCGTCAGAAGCCACACAGTTCCCGCCACTACAAAAATAGCTGCCGCCGGAAGATACCGATATCGGATCAGAACGTAGATCGAATACAGCGCAAAGCAGCCCGCTACCGCTCCTAGCATCAATCTCTTCTCGTGAGTCAGAAGCAACAAACCAAGCACTACGGCTAATAGCTCCACTTTGAATATCCCATGCTCGGACTTATTGAACAGCTCTGCCCCAGCGAGGAATGAGCCGATAATGAGCGGCCAAAGCAAAGCGAGATCGCGATAAAAGTTCCAGTCTTTGGACACGGGCTGAAACGGCTTTCTTTTCTCAGCAGCCATACGATTCAACTTTGTTTCCTCTATTCAGGGAACTTGCCCAGCAAGACAGTCAGCGACTAATGCACCTGCCAAAGCTACGTCTAGGATTCCTTTCGCCTCTCCTGCAACTTTCACAACCCTCCAACCAAAAGCTTTCCAACCTCGCGTGGCAGCTTTAGGCCCTAAGACTGGTTCGGTCGCGGGACACCACAACCTAGTCTGAGAATCCGAGACGCCCGCGCGACCAACGCGGTTACGGAATCGGCAACGCTGCGCACGCCTCGCTCGTACGCTCGCTTCGCACGGGGACGGGGGGCGCGCTGGCGTGGCGCTTTTCGGGGGGCAGCGTGGACGGGAGCGGGAGCCGCTATCGTGCACGGGTACGCGCGGCGGGTGGTACAAGGGTTTAGTGGTTCGGATTTGGTAGATGGTTGAACAGCCACTTCCGCCAAAAAGCAGGTTTAAGCCACACCAGCAATCCCGACGACTGCCATTTCGACCGGCCTCCGTGAATTCCAGAAACCGACCGAGGCCCAACGTACAAATCTGAGCGACGCCAAAACGCCTTCATTCCTCTTTTCGCCATCTCGATTTCAATCGCGCCGATACGTTCCTGCAGATTAATTTAGCCCCCAAGAGGCAAAACCGATGAGAGTATTGTATGCCCGTTTGTTGTTGTAGTAGTCGAGGCCAAGAAAATCCACCTAGTCCGGCGGCTGCTCTGCCTGGTCCTTGGTTCGAGTGTCAGTGGGTGAAGAATGAAGCGCGAACATTTCGTCAAGGTAGTCGAGGAGGAGCTTGCTTCGCTCCCGCAAGAATTTCGCAGTCGCATCCGTAACGTTGCAGTTCTGATAGAGAATACGCCGCCAAATCAGCCGTCTCCGCGCTCGGGGCAGCAAAGGCGGCTGCTTCTGGGTCTCTTCCACGGCGTGCCCACGACCAAGAAGAGCGTCTTTGATCTACCGACCGGGCCTGATTACATCGTGCTTTATCAGAAGAATATTGAAGCGATCTGCTCCAGCGAAGCCGCGGTCCGCGAACAAATCCGCCTGACCGTTATGCATGAGCTAGGCCACTATTTCGGGATGGATGAGAACCAACTGAAGGATGTTTAGCCGGAAAATGGTTGAATTAGGCTCAGGGGTGATTATCAAAGACCTCGACGAATCGTGGGGAATCTGACCCATTGGTGACCAGCGTGTCATTTGGCACTCAGTTCGACGAGCGCAGCACAAATAGGGTAAGCTCTGGTGTGTCCGATTGAATGCCAGTTTGGGGTGATCAGTTTGGCGGAAGTTCGACTGCAAGAGGGAGAGTCGTTGGAGAATGCCCTGCGTCGGTTCAAGCGCAAGGTTCAGACGGAAGACATCATTAAGGAAGTGAAGCGTCACTCCTACTACTTGAAGCCGGGCGAGAAGCGGCGACTGAAACAAGCTTTGGCGCGAAAGCGTGCCCGAAAAAAGATTCGCAGAGAGGCGGATTAAGTTGCAACGGTTAGGGCCGCCGCTGCCAAGACGCAACCCTCCGTTTCGCCGGACGATGTTTTTGCTGGACAAACAGTCGAAGATCAGGTTCTTCGGAATCCGACCTGCTATACTAATAAAGACGCTTTAGCCACGGTTTGCTCGTCACGCGGTGGTCCCCTCACTGGATCAGATTCATCTCCGCTTTTCCTGCCCGCCGTTTAGTTCAGCGCCAAATCTGAAATCAAGGTGAGCGGCACAAAAACTCTCGACGCGTGTCTGAGTGTGTAACTAGCCCCTCCAGAAAGAGAACAATTCGAATGATTACATTTTCAGAACTGCCCCTGCCTTCTGCTTTGCAGCGGAAGCTGGCGGCAGCTCAATTCATTAACCTTACTCCTATCCAGGCGCGTGCGATCCCTCCTGCCCTTGAAGGCAAAGACGTAATCGGCACCGCCCAGACCGGCACCGGCAAAACACTGGCGTTTCTAATTCCTTTGATCGAGATGCTGTACCGCGAACCATCGCCGCAGTCGAGTGCTTTGGTTCTGCTGCCGACGCGGGAACTCGCAATGCAAGTTCACGAGCAATACGAGAAGCTGCGCAGCAAGGGCATGCCCAAAGCTGCGCTCATTATTGGCGGTGTATCGGAGAAGACGCAGATCCAAGGCCTCCGTGCTGGCTGCAGACTGGTAATTGCTACTCCGGGACGCCTGCTGGACTTTATTACCCGGAAACTAGTTGACTTGCACGAGGTACGGATTCTGGTGCTTGACGAAGTAGATCGGATGTTGGATATGGGTTTTCTGCCGTCCATCCGGCGCATCTTGTTGGCACTGCCAGCAAGCCGCCAGACGCTGTGCTTCTCCGCAACCATGGAACAGTCGGTCGCCAGGCTTGTGCATGAATACATGCGCAAACCGGTGCGGGTAGCTCTGGGCTCGGTCCTCAAGCCGGCAGAGAGTGTGCAGTTGAAAGCGTATGAGGTACGGCCGGGGGAGAAGCTGGATATGCTTCGACGGCTGCTGTCAGCAGAGAAGGGTCAGACCTTGGTGTTCGCTCGTACCAAGCGCGGCGCGCAGCGGCTTGCCAAGGAACTGGTGCGGGACGGCTTCAGCGCCGCCATGATTCACGGCGACCGCTCGCAGGCGCAGCGGAACGGAGCGTTGAGCGGATTTCAGGAAGGCCGCTTCCGGGTGCTGGTGGCTACCGACATCGCATCGCGCGGGTTGCACGTGAACGACGTGGCCCATGTGATCAACTACGACCTGCCAAAGATGGCCGAGGACTTCATCCACCGGGTCGGACGCACAGGACGCGCCGGGTCTCAGGGGTGCGCCTCAACCCTGGTCACAGGCGCCGAGGTTCTGGAGCTTAGGCATATCGAGCGCACGCTCCAGTTACGGATGGAACGGAAGCAAGAGCCGTTGGCGGCAGAGCAACCGAAGCGATTCATCCAAAACGCCCTTGCAACGCGAACGCTGACCGCGCTGCCCGGTGAGCTTTTTCTCTAGAAAAGGGATACGAGATCGCCGGGGCATTGAGCTCCGGCGATTCTCACAGGGTGGTCTCCTGATCGATTCCGGCTCCGCTGCGCGGTGTGGATTCTTCAACAGGACCTGACTCGTCGGAGCCCATGCGGAACAGAGCTGCCTGGGCTTCTGCGTGCTCCATCAACTCGCGCATCTCGTCCGCGCTACCTTCTTGTTTCTCCTGCTTGCGGTGGCTCTTACGCTCCGCCTTTTCGCGTCGTTTCTGTTGGCGTGCTTGTTCTTTCTGACGTTTCATAAACGTCGATCGGCCTCGTGGCATACCCGATCCCCCAATCTAGATTCTGTTCATCGCTGGCTGGCAACTGCAGCCGGTTTGCGGGCTCCGCAGGTAAGAAGCCCTACCAGCGCGGTTCGCGGGGCTGACGTGCGTGACCGCGGTAGTCATCGCCTCCACGTCCTCCTTTACCGCCACCGAACCGTTGTCCGCCGTTTCCTATCCGGTCGGACTTGGGCTTCGCCTCGTTGATCGTCAACTTGCGTCCCCCGAGTTCAGTTCCGTTCAACGCCGCAATGGCCTTATCAGCCTCACTGGCATTGGTCATTTCCACAAAAGCGAAACCCCGCCCCCGACCTGTATATCGGTCGGTCATGATACTGACTTTTTCGACCCCGCCGTGTGCTTCGAACACGGCGCGCAGCTCAGCCTCGGTTGTGCCGTGGGGTAAATTGCCAACGTAAACGTTCTTCATTGCATTTCCTTTCTTAGTAGTTCATCCAGGGTCGGAGATTTCATTGCCTTGGGAAGCCGGGTTTCAGGATCCCGCGGCGGCGCGGGTCTCTCCTGCATGGCCTTTGAGCGCGCAAAAAACGCGGACCGCACCGCGGAGATTCGCTGGGAGGCTTCCAGAATCCCCCAGCACTGAGGCGGCCCCCCAGAAACATCGGTTGACCGCGTAGCGCTCGGCTCCTTTTGGAGGATTACGTCGCTATCCGGCTGGCCTGAGGACACTCCGTCCGCCCTTGGCGCGTCAGCGAGGTACTCGGGTTTGCCTACCAGAAACGCAAGTTGCTGGGATGGCGTGGCGCGGCGCATGTCTTCACAAAACTCATTGCGATGACCCAGCTCATTTTCCACATTGATGAGAACCAGGTTGTACAGGTCCGCTCGCCACCAGGAACGCGCTTCGCTGATATCGGCGGCACAGTCTACCTCCATGCCGAGTCTTCGCATGGCCTCGGCCCGTAAGTCGCGTTTGCTCGGCGATGTATCCACCAGAAGCACTCGCTTCTTCTTGTGCGGGCTGCGTATCGGTTCGGAAAGCGGTGACGCAAGGACAGGCGTGATCATGGGGAGACCGCCTTTGTCTTCGAAACAGTTGCGGCGGTCATCTTGCGCCCCAGTGCTAAACTCCTCCGCAGTTCTCGATTTCGTTTCCGTCGAGCAATCTGTTGCTTGCGCTCTCGGTGAAATCTGGACCTATCACCATTGATTCCGGACATAATTAACTCCTGTCATTCAGGCTGGTTGACGAACGGTCGGGCTGCCGCGACTCGTGTGCACAAGTTCCAGCGTCACTAATTCCTGTCTTGTAGAAATGACTTGAGCTTGAGCGAGCGCGAGGGATGGCGCAGCTTACGCAGGGCCTTGGCTTCGATCTGGCGAATGCGCTCGCGGGTGAGGGCGAAGCACTGTCCCACCTCCCCCAACGTGTGCTCCGAGCCGTCCTCCATACCAAAGCGCATCCTTATGATCTTCTCTTCCCGAGGACTCAGAGTTCGCAGCACTTGCGCGGTCCGCTCCTTCAGATTCATGTTCATGACCGCCTCAGCTGGCGAGATGCCGCTGCGATCTTCGATGAAGTCGCTGAGGTGAGAATCCCCCTCCGCCCCGATGGGCGTCTCCAGTGAGATCGGCACCTGCATGATCTTGAGCACCTTGCGCACCTTGGCCTCGGGAATATCCATCTGTCTGGCAATCTCTGCCGACGTAGGTTCGCGGCCCATTAACTGGACCAGTTGCTGCGAAGTGCGAATCAGCTTGTTGACGATCTCGATCATGTGCACCGGGAGGCGGATGGTCCGCGCCTGAACAGCAATCGCGCGGCTGATTGCTTGGCGAACCCACCAGGTGGCATAGGTGGAAAATTTGTACCCTCGGCGGTACTCGAACTTGTCAACCGCCTTCATCAGACCGACGTTGCCCTCCTGGATCAGATCAAGGAACTGAAGCCCGCGATTGGCATACTTCTTAGCGATGGAAACCACGAGGCGCAGGTTGGCTTCTACGAGCTCGTTTTTTGCCTGCTCCGCATCCATCTCGCCCCGGATGATTTCGCGCTGCGTGCGCTGCAGCTCCGCGAACGTCGCGCCTGCATCGCTTTCCAGCCTTTTCATCTTGGCACGATACTGCCGCTGTGTGGTGCGGTAGTTTTTCTTGGATTCCTCGCTGTGCGTGCTCGCAATCTTCTTTTCCAAGTTACTTAGCTGACGGTCAAGCGAGCGCATGATTTCCATGGTTTTATTCACCCGGCCCGTCAGGCGCTGGAGCTCCGAGGGAGTAAACCCGAGGCTGCGGATGATGAGCGAAATCTGAACCATCTCGCGGCCCAGCTGCCATCGGCAGCGGAGGTATTCACGTGCTTTTCTTTTCGCCGGGGCGGTCACCAGCTGTCCTGCCAGCCGGCAAGCTGCCTTGTAATGCTTGTGCAGCAGATCGATGCGGCGCGTAATCTGCTTGACACGGTCCTGCAGAATTTCCTCGGTGATCTCTTCCTCATCCAAGACGACAGTTTCTTTAATTGAGCGGAGGCCGCGTTTTAACTCTTCGCCAGTGGCCAGAACTTGGCGCATTACAATGGGCGAGCGTGAAAGTGCTTTCAACTCGGAGAGTTGTCCGTGCTCGATGCGCTTGGCAATGTCCACTTCCCCTTCGCGGGTGAGTAGGGGCGAGGCGCCCATCTCGCGCAGGTAAACCCGTAGCGGATCGTTGGCCAGCTCAGGGGGCCGCGGAGTTGGGTTGAGATCGATATCCTCTGGTTCTTTTGCAAGCCTCTGTTCCAGAGCCGAATACGGTAAGGGAGGCTCCCTTTCAAGCACGTCGAGGCCCTGGGTGCGAATGGTAGTGAGTAAATCGTCTAGGTCCAGCGAGGAATGCACGTCGCGTGCTATCGAGTCATTCACCTTGTTGTCCGGGATAGCGTTCCGTTCCAGCCCCTGATTAGTTTCGCAATATCGTCCATAGCTATGCGGAACCCCCTTTCGGTGCCCCGCATGAAAAAGGAAACTTTGTTAATCTGGAATGGCAGCGTGAGCAGAACCCGTGAACGTGAGACTATGGATGATGCTAGCACGGCGTCCCAACATTTCCAATTATCCCAAAATACTAGGGCATGCCTCTTACGTTCCTATCGACAGTAGCCGAAATGCCTGTCAATTTCGTCAGCGCCACCCAGTGCCGTGGATGGGGGCGGCGTCGGCCCGCGCGAACGAGCGCGGCATACGGCTTCGAGATGTGCAAAGCTTGCGCGATCTCACGAACTTTGACGGTTCTAAGTCGAGGCTGAATTTTCTCGATCATTCAGCCATGTTGGCAGGCTTGATGGAGACCACCACGAAATAGCAACCGCGTGATCGCTCTGAAGCTGAGCCGCTCGTTTCTTAGCTCTCGTGTTCTGAGGGGTTGAATGCCACTTGAATGCAGCTAGAGTCATGTTCTCCCGCGAGTGGATGGCAGCGCATGCAGAACAGTACTCCCCACTGGCGCTCTCTACACCGCAAATGCTGCACACTTTCAATGGAGTCTTCATAGATACTTGCTTCGGTGCAAATGTCTTACCTCGTCCTTCGGTTTTTCGACGCTGCGTTAGACGCGTAGCTATTTGTCTTTCCAGTGTGGCGCTGGAACTGCGGTTCCAAAGCGTCTGCGCTACCCACTCGGCAAAGGGAGCAACTAGCCGAGCCCAAGTCTGAGTCGTCTCCGTCAACCGGGCAGCAAATGATGCCATCAAGCGGCAGCTTGCCGGCTGGCAGGACAGCTGGCGACCGCCCCGGCGAAAAGAAAAGCACGTGAATACCTCCGCTGCCGATGGCAGCTGGGCCGCACATCCGCTTCTCCAAAACGTATAACGTTGGAGACATAACTTCGACGAGCCCTTGAACCCTAGTCTCCTGCGCATAAGGATAACTAGCTGTGCCCTGAGGCTGAGATGGAGGTCAGCTCAAGGTGCCTCTGCGGAGAAAACAAGTGTAGAATTACGACCCGCCTTCGACGGCGGGAAAGGGAAATCCGCTGCGTACAGATGAACGGAGCAGCTTTCGGGGGCCGGCGCCGAACCCAGGGAGCAGTCGTCCGGGTATCAGAGCACAAGACAGGAGACTGGTATGAACTACAACATCACCCCGCAGGTCGTCATCGAAACCCTCACCCGCCTGGGGCTGAAGGTGCTGGGCGCTATCGCCCTCTTTATTGTGGGTCGATGGCTGATCAAACTCGCGCTGGCACTAACCACCAAGGCGCTCAACCGGCAGCAGCTCGACCCCACCATCGTGCGCTACATCAGTTCCGCCCTGGGCGTAATCCTCAATGTGGTTCTGATCGTGGCGCTGCTGGGGTTCTTCGGCGTGGAGACCACTACGTTTGCGGCGCTGCTGGCCGGGGTTGGAATCGCGATCGGGGCGGCCTGGAGCGGGCTGCTGGCCAATTTTGCGGCCGGGGTTTTCCTGGTGCTGTTGCGTCCGTTCAAAGTAGGAGACTTCGTCTCCGCCGGGGGAGTGACGGGGACGATCCAGTCTATCGGGATGTTCGGGACCACCATGAATGCTCCTGATAATGTGCAGACGATTGTGGGCAACAACAAGATTCTTTCCGACAACATCCAGAACTATTCGACCAACGCGTTTCGGCGGGTGGATTTGCTGGCGCAGATTGCGCATGGCGTGGATCACCGCGAGGCCATCAATCTTTTGAAAAGCGGCATGGCCAGGATCCCTAACGTGCTGGGACAGCCCGCGCCGGACGTAGAGATTCTCCAGTTCACGCCTGCCGGGCCAGTGCTGGCAGTACGCCCCTATTGCAGCAATGGACACTACTGGCAGGTTTATTTCGACACCAACCGGCTAATCCGAGAATCGTTTACTGCGGCGGGATACCCAGTGCCTGAGCAGCACTACGCGGTTCGCGGCGGCATGGAATCAAGCGCGCGCTCGATCAGCTCCACAGCCGCCTGAAGACGCGCGGACTCGGCAACCGACCCTGCGCTGACCGCCGAAGTACCTGGTGACGACGCCGGCTGAAAAGCCGCGCCGATTACCGGCGTGACTGCGGAAGGCTGAGTGGGCGGGACTACTCTTCCAACTGGAAGTGGAATTCGTGCTGCATCTCGCGGCGCACTTCTTCGCCTGCGTTCTGCATCTCTTTTTGCGCCTTCTCCCATTCCTTGCGCGCCCTGTCCATCTCCTTGCGGTGGGCCTGCATCTCGCGGCGCAGCTCAGCCTGGGCACTCTCGATCTGCTTGCGGAGTTGGGCGTCATTCAGCGACCGGCGGAATTGCTCGCGGGCAAGTTCCATCTGCCGGCGGATCTCGGGGCCGATATCGGCGATCTGAATGCGCATATCCTCCAGTTGCGGCTCGAGGTCGCCGGGGAGGGCCATGCCGGGGAACTCCATGTGCATGGAGCCGGCATCGCTGCGCTTGCGCTCGGGCGTGGTGAAGGAGACCGACTGCTCACGGCGGTCGCGAATGATGCCGATGCTGACGCTGGCGCCGGGCTTCTGCTGGCGCATGAGGCGATTCCAGTCGCTGGCATCCTCGACCGGCTCCTTGCCGACGCGCACGATGACGTCACCCGCGCGGAAGCCGGCCGACTCCGCGGCGCTGCCCTTCTCGACCGAGCGCACCAGCACGCCGTGGCCTTCCTTGGCGCCGAAATAGTTTCCCAGCTGAGGCGTCAGGTTCTCCACCATCAGGCCGTTGCGGCGGGTGTACTGCAGCACCTGGATATTGGGCACATCGAAATCGGTGACCATCTGCATGGGCGGAATTTCGATCTTGGGAACGGCAATCACGTGCCCTTCCGACTTGCCGAGCTTGGCGCGATCCGCCAGTTGCGCGCTGAGGTTGATGGGCTGGCCATCGCGGATGATTCCCAGGTTCACGGTGCGGCCGGGGGGCGTTTCGCGGATCACGCGCTTCAACTGCTCCACGCTCTCGACTTTCTGGCCGTTGAAGCTGACGATCACATCCTGCTCTTTGAGTCCAGCCTTACCCGCGGGAGCGTCCTGATCCACCATCAGGATCTCGACCCCACCTTCCTCTTTCAACTTGAGGGCGGCGACGCGATCCGAGGTTACATCCCTGGTGTCCACGCCCAGGTAGGAGGAATGGCTGCCTTCCAGCATGCGCATCGGGGGAACAGGAGCAGCTGGAGCCGCGGGGGCCGCAGGGTGCGCGGGAGGAGCCGGTGGCGCGGCAGGCGTCTGCGCCGACGCCAGGGCCACGAGCAGGAGCA
>Ga0187776_10001708_pt1 | contig 11089 bp, 7 predicted proteins | sample 0216_BV02_MP12_2_FD_132426 | JGI IMG/M metagenome (GOLD analysis project Ga0187776, IMG submission 132426) | Tropical peat soil microbial communities from peatlands in Department of Meta, Colombia - 0216_BV02_MP12_20_MG | ecosystem: Environmental > Terrestrial > Soil > Wetlands > Peat | place...
CAACTCGGCCTGCGAGCGGAGCGGGTGAAGGGGTGCCTTGCTCCTGAACCGGGAGCAGCCGCCTCCGATGAGGCATTGCTGCGATTCGCGAGGGCAGTGCACGGGGTCGAGGGGCGGCTGCGTCGCGAGGCGCTTCCAAGAACGCGGGACGTGCAGGGCAGGGCACACTAGCCGCGGGGAGAGATGATGCCGGATATCGTGAGCCAGGTGGCCGGGAAGATTAAAGGCGAGCTGGCCAAGGTCATCGTCGGGCAAGAGGACGTGGTTGAGCAGGTGCTGGTCGGCCTTCTGGCGCAGGGCCACATCCTGCTGGAGGGCGTTCCAGGAACGGCCAAGACGCTGATGGCCAAATCGTTGGCCCATGTCCTGGGCGTCGGGTTTACACGCGTCCAATTCACGCCGGATCTGATGCCGTCGGATGTGCTGGGGACCTCGGTGTTCGACCCGGGATCGGGCACGTTCAAATTGCGAATGGGGCCGGTCTTCACGGACATCCTCCTAGCCGACGAGATTAACCGGACGCCGCCCAAGACGCAGGCCGCCCTGCTGGAGGCGATGGAGGAGAGGCAGGTGACGATTGATGGCCAGCGGCACCCCCTCCCGCCCCTGTTCCTCGTCTTGGCCACGCAGAACCCCGTGGAGTACGAGGGCACGTATCCGCTTCCCGAGGCCCAACTCGACCGGTTCTTCATGAAGGTCCTCATCGAGTATCCCAGCGAGGCGGAAGAGCAGCAAGTAGTCCTGCGTCATCACGGTGGGTTTGACCCGCGCGATCTCAAGCGAGCGGGTCTGGTGCGTTTCACGGAGCGTGACGTCATCCTGCACTGCCGCGAGCGCGTGCAGCAGATCACCGTGGAGGAGGGTATCGCCCGCTATGTGGTGCAGATCGCCCGCCTCAGCCGCGAGGCCCCCCCGTGCGTGATGGGTGGTAGTCCCCGGGCTTCGGTGGCCTTGCTCACGGCGGCCAAGTGTCTGGCCGCGATCCGGGGCAAGGCCTTCGTGACGCCGGATGACGTGAAAGAAGTCGCCCCACCGGTTCTCCGCCACCGGCTCATCCTCAAGCCTGAGGCCGAGATCGAGGGTTACACGGCGGACCGCGTGGTGGAAGATTTGCTGGCGCAGGTCCCCGTGCCGCGCTGATCCTGGTGGCTCTCGGTCATGGGCGATCGGTTTCCAGCATGAAGTCCGGGCGAAGAGACCGAGTCCGGAGGTTCTTGGTCGGAAGCCGACGGCTGAGCGGTGATTGCTGAACGCTTCATTTCCATGCAGACACGGTTGATCCCAACGCCCCGCCTTGTGTTCATGTTTGCCCTCGGGATGCTTCCCCTGGCGCTGGTGATCCAGGTGCCCAATGTACGGTGGGCCGTGGGAGTCTTCGACCTCGCGCTGCTACTCCTGACACTCGTGGACTTCCTGCGGGCTCCAGGGGCCGGGGTGGTGCGTATCGAGCGGCAGGTCGGGTCGCGCCTGGCCATTGGCGAGCGCGAACCGGTCGTCATTCTCGTGCAAAGCGCCGCGCCGCGCGATCTGGTGGTGGAGGTGCGCGATGAACCGCCGGTCGGTTTTCCCTCGGCGGGCCGCCTCTTTGCCCTCGCTGTTCCGGCCCGCAGTCGCGCCCGGGGAACCTATTGGGTCACGCCGCCGGCGCGCGGAGACCACGCCTTCGGCGGCGTTACGGCCCGCGTCGCGGGACCGCTGGGCCTTGTCCGGCGCCAGTGGCGCGTCCCCCACGCGACCGTCGTGCAAGTGTACCCGAACTTCCGTCAAGCAACGCGAATGGAGCTGTTGGGGCGCCGCTCCCATCTCCTTCGAACGGGCCTGCATTCGCTGCGGCGACGAGGGCAAGGACGGACTTTCGAATCCCTCAGGGATTACGTGCAGGGGGACGACGCCCGTCACATCGACTGGAAGGCAACCGCCCGGCGTCGTAAGCCCATCGTCCGCGAGTACGAGGTGGACCGGCATCAGAATGTCCTGCTGATGTTGGACGCCGGGCGGATGATGACGGCTGCCGTGGGGCGTCTGACGAAGCTGGACTCTGCGGTGAATGCCGCCCTGCTCGTGACCCACGCGGCTGCAACCCACGGGGACAAAGTGGGGCTACTGGTCTTCGCCGAGGACGTGCTGGCCTACTTGCCCCCGCGAGCCGGCAAGAGGCAGCTCGGACGGATGTTGGAGGCTCTATATGGGATCCAGCCGAGTCTGATCGAGCCCGACTATGCCGCGGCCTTCCGATACCTGGCGACTCGCCGCCTGCAGCGGGCCCTCGTTCTCATTTTCACGGACCTTGTGGACGCCCGCGCATCGGCCCGGCTGCTGCGGCACGTGGCAGCACTCATGCCGCACCATCTGGCGCTCCTGGTTACCAGCACGGACACCGCGCTGCAGCGGTACGCGCAGGAAACTCCTGCCACGGTAACAGCCGTGTTCCGACAGGCGGTGTCGCGGGATTTGCTCGAAGAACGCGCCGACGCGCTCAGGGGCATCACGGCCCGAGGCGGCCTAGTCCTGGATGTGCCTCCAGAAGGATTGAACCTCGCCGTGGTGAACCGCTACCTCGAAGTCAAACGGCGGGGGCTGCTGTAAAATGACCACTGACAAATGACCAAATCCCAATGAGGTCTCAGAACCTATTGGTCATTGGTTCGTTGGACATTGGTCATTGTCCGCTCCCGTGGCCTTCCGGCCATCAGGAGGTAAAGCGATAGCAGGGCGAACAGGGCGGCCCCAACCAGAAACTTCACTCCGACCGGCACCGTACTCGGCGGCAGCGGTGAAAAGAAGGCCTCGATAGCCCCAGCGACGACCAGGATGGGCACGCATCCCAGAGCCAGCTTCACGGCCACACGGCCGCGCATGATCAGGGCGTCCTTCCGAGCGAGATCGCCGGGGAAGAGGAGCGCGGCGCCCAGGATAAAACCGGCGCCGCCCCCAACGAAGATGGCGGGAATCTCCAGGACACCATGGGGGACCACGAACGCCCAGAACTCGCGCGCCATGCGCGTTTGGTTGACGAGGACCGCAAGAGAGCCGAAATGGATCCCGTTATAGACTAGCCCCCAGAGGGTGCCGACACCAAATGCGATGCCGAGACCAAAGAAGGTGAAGGTCACGGCAATATTGTTGGTCATGATGGTGCTGGATGCCAGGGGCTTGATCGGATTGATGCGATAGACCCACAACTCGCCCCTTTCCAGCCGCTCGCGCAGGCCGGGTGGGATGACCGCTTCAATGAACCCCGGATCGAGATTGGCCATCAAGATGCACCAGAGAGCGGGGAGAAGGCCGACGAGCAGCGCCAACAGGATCGGGCGCCATTCCTGTCGGACCAGCGCCGGGAATTCGCAGCCGAAGAACCCCGCCAAGACCTTCCACCGCGTCTGTTCGGGGCGATAGATGATGCCGTGGGCGCGGACCACCAGGTTGTTCAGATATTCCACGAGCTCGGGGTCAAGGCCGGCAGTCCGAGCCCTCGCCAGGTCGGATGATGCCTGGCGATAGAGGGCCCCTAGGTCTCGCAGGTCCACTTTCCCCAGGCGGCCAAGCGCCCGACTGCCTTGTCCTACGAGCTGGTCGAGTCTTTCCCAGTCGGGCTTGCGCTCCTGCACGAACTGTGTCAGGTCCATGAGATTAGCGGTTCACCAGAATCAGGCTGTCCAGGGGGCCCCTCTCCGAGCCGCTCCAAAGGATTGGACGAATGGCGACGGTTGAACGCCGGCCAGGGCCGGCAGCCGCCAACGACGAAGGGATGGTAATCCGGACGCCGGAGCTCGTGGAGCTGCGCTTCCTGATTGCCGGGCCGGGGAATCGGTTCCTGGCCCTGCTGGTGGACCTGTTCCTCCAGGGGTTATTGTTTGTGGGGATCATGATGCTGCTGTCGGCATTCCTGTGGGTTTCCAGGTGGTCTGTGGCCAACCTGATCGGAAAAGGAGCCAGGACGGGCTTCGGGCTCTGGCTCTTCGCGCTCTTCATCCTAGCATTCTTCATGGTGCAGTGGGGATATTTCACCCTCTTCGAAACGATCTGGGCTGGCCAGACGCCAGGCAAGCGCCGCCAGCGGCTTCGGGTCATTCGGGAGGATGGCCGGCCTATCGGCTTTACCGAGGCGGCCATCCGAAATCTGTTACGCAGCGTGCTCGATTCCCAGCCATTCCCTCTGCATGCCGTTGGCTTCGTCGTGGGGATGCTGAATGCTCGCTTCAAGCGCTTGGGGGACTTCGCCGCCGGCACGGTGGTTATCGTGGAGCGACGGCAGGCGGGGCCGAGGCCAAGATCGCGTCTGCGGACCCCGACGCAGGCCGTATTGTCCGAGACCCGCCCGCGGGTGCGACAACTCTCTCAGGAGGAAGTGACGACCCTCCAGGCGTACATGCGGCGCCGCGACGAACTGGACTCCGAGATCCGGTCTGCTATGGCAAGAAGGGTTGCCAGTTCCCTCATTCAGCGCTTGAACGTCGCCAAGCCGATGGATATGAGCGACGATGCCTTCTTGGAATGGCTAGATCAGGAGGTGCGAACCAGCCAGGCCTTCCGGTAAATGATGACTTAATGATCAAGTCTTATTGCATCTAGGCGACCCCTGGTTATTACGTTCATTGGAAATTGGTCATCCCCAAGGACTGTCTTCTTTATGTATAGCTTATGGACTGGGGTTCCTTCAAATGAAATTGGGGGCGCTCTCCCTTTTTTCCTCCGCCTTCTCGCACCCTGTGAGCTTACACTTTCGCCGTCCTGTTTCGGGGGAGAAACTCTTCCAGGCAAACCGGAAGCCCTCGGGCGAGAGGAGCGCAACCGCGGCAGCCTGTTGACTGGTCCGGGAGGCCCGGGTATATTTGCGCTCGATGAGCGGTGTTCGACGACCGGCGGGGCGCCGGGTTCTTACACGGGGAATCGAGCCGTCCCACCTCCCTCGGCGTCGGCTATTCTGTTTCCTTCTGATTCTCCTCAGCCTCCTCATCGCCACTGACGCCCCCGCAGCAACGAAACGTCCCAAGTCTCCCCTGAAGCCAAAGGGTATCACGCACCTCGTTGAAGCCGGTCAGACGCTCTTTCGGATCAGCCAGGCCTATCATGTCAAGGTGGCAGCCCTGATGGAGGCGAACCGCATCAAGGCCTCTACCCCTCTCAAGGTCGGCCAGCGGCTTTTCGTCCCCGGCGCAACGTCGATAAAGAGGGTCGAACCGTACAAACCGTTGACGATGCGCGAGCGGGAAGCGATCGAGCGGTCTCTGAGTGAAGACATGATCCCTCCTCCCCACGTGACGGAGCCTCCTCGGCCGCGGATCAAGACGGATGCGGAGCTCGTCTGGCCCATCCTGGGTCCCATCAACTCTCCGTTCGGACCCCGCAGGGGGAAGTTTCACGCAGGAATTGACATCGGGTCTCCCCATTATCAGGAAGTCGTCGCCGCCTTGGACGGCGAGGTGATCTACGCCGACGAGACAAAGGGGGGACTGGGGAATGCTGTGGTCCTCCAGCACGGAAATGGACTGCGGACCGTGTACGCGCACCTCTCGATTGTCATCGCACACGAGGGGGACACTGTCCGGCAGGGGCAGGCCATCGGCGGCGTCGGCGACACGGGACGAGCCACCGGTCCACACCTGCACTTCGAGGTTCGCAAGAACGGCGCGGCGCTTAATCCGGAGGAGTACCTACCGGCGACCATCGACGAGTTGGTGCAGCACCTGTCGCGAAAACGGTAGGGCAGCCGGGAGGGCGCGCGCCGAATGCTCCCCTTGACCTGTCTGGGCATTGCGTACTATCGTCGGCATGTGCTCCACCACATGGAAGCGAGTGCCGGCGCCAATTGGCTGCCCGGCTTCCCTCTCTTGACAAAGGCGGCTATGGAAAAGACGGAGGAAACGTTTTCACGCGGAAAGGAAGGAGTTGACAATGACCACGGCGCAGGCAGGGCTTTCGGTGTCCGATCCACAGGCCTTTCGCGAGAAGATGGTCAGGCTCCTTGGTGACCGAAATCCTTTGGAGGTATTGGCGCAGACGGCGTCCACATTGGCCGACATTGTGCGCAAGCACTCGGCGACGGTGCTGCGCACCCGGCCGTTTGAAGGAAAATGGACGCCCAATGAGATCATCGGTCATCTCGCCGACAGCGAATGGGTGTATGGGTATCGCCTGAGGCTGATTCTTTGCGAGGAGAATCCGACCATTCTGGGTATGAACCAGGATTTGTGGGTGGCCGGCCAACGGCACAATGAGCGCGAGCCGTCCGAGCTCGTGGAAATGTTTCGGACGATGCGCCAGTTCAATCTGGCGTTGTGGAAACAAATGTCACCGGCGGATTTGAAGCGCACCGGTCAGCACAGTGAGCGCGGCCCGGAGTCCTTGGGGGTGATGTTGCGAATGCTGGCAGGTCACGACCTTTCGCACCTGGATCAGATCACTCGTTATATTCAAGCCGTTCGGCAGCGGGAATAGTGCCGCGGCGCGAAGGCCGCGCACCCGGATACGGAGTTGAAAGGCATCCTTCAGGCCGAGTGCCGGGGCCGGAGACGCGGGGGCCAGCCTGGGCGGCCGAACCGGGGGGTTTTCGGGCAGCGGGCCGTATGCGGCGGCCATGTTCACTTTCATCTTCAGGCCCACTTCATTGACCAATTCCTGAAGCGCGAGCCGGACGAATTGCTGCCGTGAGCAGCCCAGGATCTTCGCAAGACGCGCTGAGCCCGGGTCGTCGAGTTTCCCATCGACCTTTGTCGACGGGCCTGCCTTTGGAAGGACATCCTGAGCATCCGCGGCGAACTGCAGATCGCCGGGCTGCCGCAATAAGCGGGCTTCGCCCCCACGTTCGCGTCGCCCGTTTCTACAGGTCCTGTGCCCCGGGCGCCTAAAGACTTAGCCTCCCCCGGACGCTTGCCCCCGGAAGGTTTATTGACAACAGGCCACTCTCCGGACTAAGTTTCTGCAGCGAGGAGGATCCATGCCAGCCCCAACGCCCCTCTCCCTCGAGGGTCTGGCCGCCGTCCTTGAGCGGCACATTGAGCACACGGGCCGCACCCTTGACCGAGTAGACGGACAGATCCGCGCGCTCACGGACCGCATGGACGGCCTCACGATCCAGATCGAGAATCTTGGGGCCCGCGTCGATGGTCTCACCGGGCAAGTCGAAGGTCTCGTGGGACTCATGCGGGAACAAGGCCTCCGGCTCACCGCGCTGGCCGAGCAGCAAGCGGAGCAGCAGGGTCAGATCCGGCAGATCCTCCATCGCCTGGAGCAGCACGACGCCCGCTTCGACGAGCACAGCCGGCGGTTGGACGAGCACAGCCGGCGGTTGGACGAGCACGGCGTCTACATCCGGCGCATGTTGGACCTCCTGGAGCGCCGGGGAGGCGACGGCGGTCCCGTCAGCCGGTAAGGCGGGTGATCGGGGACGAGGAACGTATTAGCCGGGTTGGATCGCGAATGAGTGTGCGCTGGCCCTGACCGCACTGATGTCCTAGAATCCCTCCGCAGGAAGCATGTCTTTACAAACTGTCCAGATCTTGACGGATCATGGCTGAGAACCACATCCTCATTCAGGGCGCCCGCCAGAACAATCTGAAGAACTTGGACCTCAAGCTGCCGCTCAACGAGCTGATCGTGGTGACGGGCGTGAGCGGCGCCGGCAAGTCCTCGCTCGCCTTCGACACCATCTACGCCGAGGGGCAGCGGCGCTACGTCGAGACCTTCTCGCCCTACGCTCGGCAGTTCCTCGAGCGGATGGACAAGCCCCGGGCCGACCGCATCGAGGGCATCCCCCCCGCCATCGCCATCGACCAGACCAACCCCGTCCGGACCTCGCGCTCCACCGTGGGCACCATGACGGAGCTGACCGATCACTTGAAGCTGCTCTTCGCCCGCGCCGCGCGGCTTTTCTGCCGCGGCTGCGGGCGCGAAGTCCGGCGTGACACACCTGAGAGCATCGCGCAGGAACTCTTAGCGCCCGCCGAGGGGGGCCCCGCCGCGCTGATCGTCCTTCCCGTCCAGGTCCCCAAGAACTTCACCAGAGAAGAAGTGAAGACGCTCCTGGAGACCCAGGGCTACACCCGCATCCATCGCGAGGACAGGGAAGCGCTCGAAGTGATCCAGGACCGGGTGCGCCTCGCGCCGGAGAACCGGGCGCGGATCGTCGAGGACCTCGAAGCCGCTCTCAACCACGGGGCCGGCCGCGTGCTGGTCTACCCCCTCGACGGGCAGGGCCAGGCCCGGCCCCCTTGGCGGTTCTCCACCGACCTTCACTGCCCAGACTGCGACATCCACTACCGGGATCCCCTGCCTAACCTCTTCTCCTTCAATTCGCCCATCGGGGCATGCGCGACCTGCCGTGGCTTCGGCCGAACCATCGGTGTGGACTACGGCCTGGTGGTGCCCGATGAGGGCAAGACCCTCGCCGGCGGGGCGGTCCGCCCCTGGCAGACCGACTCGTACCACGAGTGCCAGGATGATCTGCTGCGGTTCGCCAAGAAACGAGGCGTGCCGATCCACGTCCCATGGCGAGACCTCACTGGGAACCAGCAGCGCTGGGTGCTGGAGGGCGAAGGCGATTGGGAGGAGGGCGTCTGGTACGGGGTAAGCCGGTTCTTCCGGTGGCTTGAGTCCAAGAGCTACCGGATGCACATCCGGGTGTTGCTGTCCAGGTATCGGGCTTACACGCTCTGTCCCGACTGCGGGGGGGCGCGGCTCAAACCGGAGGCGCTCCTGTTCCGCCTGGGAACGAAGGAAGATGCCGACCAGGTACTGGCACCCGAACTTAGGTTCAAACCATCCGAGGTGCGGCTTTCCAGTGCGCAGTACGTCGCGCTTCCCGGTCTCGGCATTCACGATGTCGTATGCCTGCCTATCGAGCGGGCGCGGGCATTTTTCGAGCGAGTGCACCTGCCTACACCCCTGGACGAGGCAGCGTCGCTCCTGCTGCGCGAAATCCGGGCGCGCCTTGGCTATCTGGTGGAGGTGGGGCTTGGGTACCTGACCCTTGACCGGCAGTCGCGTACCCTCTCGGGGGGCGAGGCTCAACGCATCAACCTGACGACGGCCCTCGGCACCTCGCTGGTCAACACGCTCTTCGTGCTGGATGAGCCGTCTATTGGACTCCACCCTCGAGACATCGGGCGGGTGATCGGCGTCCTGCGGCGCTTGCGGACCGCGGGCAATTCGCTCCTCGTGGTGGAGCACGACCCTCAGGTGATGCTTGCCGCCGACCGCATCCTCGAGCTGGGACCCGGCCCCGGGGAACGGGGCGGTGAGGTCGTGTTCTTCGGCCCGCCGGCCGAGCTTCGCGAGGCCAAGGACTCTCTCACGGCCCAATACCTCACCGGAAGGAAATCAGTGCTCGCCGAGGGGGCGGCCAAGCCGCCGGGTGACGAGCGCCTCGATATCGTGGGCGCGGCCGAGAATACCCTCAAGGATATCCATATCGAAATTCCGCTACATCGCCTGGTGTGCATCACCGGGGTGTCGGGGTCGGGGAAGTCTACCCTGGTGCAGGATGTTCTCTACCGCGGCCTCGCTAAACTCAAGGGAAGACCAGTGGAAGCGCCCGGCCGCCATCGGGCCATCCGGGGGCACGAGCACGTCCGGGAGGTCGTATTGGTGGACCAGTCCCCCATCGGCCGCACCACCCGATCCAACCCAGCCAGCTATGTCGGGGCGCTCGATCCCCTTCGCCGCCTCTTCGCCACTGAGCCGTTGGCGCGCAGCCGTGGATACACCGCCAGCACCTTCAGCTTCAACGCCGGGACCGGCCGATGCGCGACCTGCAGCGGCTCAGGCTTCGAGCACGTGGAAATGCAGTTTCTCTCCGACGTGTACCTCCGCTGCCCTGACTGCGACGGGCGGCGCTACCGGTCCGAGGTGCTGGAAGTGAAACTCCCCGGTTCGAACGGCGGTCCGGCCTGCTCGATCGCGGATGTCTTTGACATGACCATCGCCGAGGCGCTGGGCTTTTTTGCGAAGGACCCCGTGGTAACGAAGGCCCTCGAACCACTGGCGGCGGTGGGACTCCACTACCTCAGAATGGGACAGCCGGTCCCCACCCTTTCGGGCGGGGAGGCCCAACGGCTCAAGCTGGCGGGCCACCTCGTCGAGGCGCGGGAGCGTGGGCGGGATCCGCGCGGGACGCTATTCCTTTTGGATGAGCCAACGACCGGTCTGCACTTCGACGACATCACCACCCTCCTCAAAGTCTTCCGACGACTCCTTGCCGCCGGGCATTCCCTCGTGGTGATCGAGCACAACCTGGAGGTTGTCCGGGCGGCCGACTGGATCATCGACCTCGGACCGGAGGGCGGCGAGGCAGGCGGCGAGGTGGTGTGTGTGGGGGACCCGGAAACCGTGGCGGCTTGCGCAGCGAGCCACACCGGCCGGGCGCTATGTGCGTATGCGCGGGAGGCACGTGTCACGGCAAGCAGGGCACCGGCGGTTCAGGATGTGACGCCGACGTACGTCGCAAACCACGCCATCCGCATCCACCACGCCCGCGAGCACAATCTGAAGAACATCGACCTCGCCATTCCCCGCGAGCGCTTCACGGTGATCACGGGGGTGTCGGGCAGCGGGAAGAGCACCCTCGCCTTCGACATCCTCTTCGCCGAGGGGCAGCGCCGCTATCTGGAATCGCTCAACGCGTATGCCCGGCAATTCGTGGAGCCGGTCTCCCGTCCGGACCTCGATGCCATCTTCGGCATCCCGCCCACGGTGGCCATCGAGCAGCGCACGAGTCGCGGTGGGCGCAAGAGCACCGTGGCCACGCAGACAGAGCTGTATCACTTCTTGCGGCTCCTTTTTGTCAAGCTCGGGACGCAGCACTGCCCCACGTGCGGTATCCCTATCGAGGCCCAGAGCCTCGACGCGATCCTGGCGCGGCTCTTGGGCGAGGAACGCGGGAGACGGATTCAACTGTTGGCGCCGCTGGTCAAGGCACGCAAGGGCTACTACACCGACCTCGCGAAATGGGCGTTGGGCAAGGGGTACTCCCATCTACGGGTGGACGGGGTGATGACGCCCACGGACAATTGGCCGCGTCTGCAACGCTTCCGGGAGCACGACATCGAGCTTCCGGTCGGAGAGATCACGGTGCGTCCCCGGGCTGCGAGCG
>Ga0187776_10001709_pt1 | contig 11083 bp, 8 predicted proteins | sample 0216_BV02_MP12_2_FD_132426 | JGI IMG/M metagenome (GOLD analysis project Ga0187776, IMG submission 132426) | Tropical peat soil microbial communities from peatlands in Department of Meta, Colombia - 0216_BV02_MP12_20_MG | ecosystem: Environmental > Terrestrial > Soil > Wetlands > Peat | place...
AAAAGAAAAGAATCACCCAGTAGTCGCAAAATGGGTAGCCGAAGAAACCCCAGCAGCAGAAGCAGTAGAAGTCAGAGAAGAAGCAGCAGTAACAATGATGCCAGTTGCCACCGCAGCGTCCCTACCAATTATGGCTGGCGGGTTCAAAATCATACTAAAAGACGCAAAAATCTATGCCAACAAAGTCATAATCCAAACGATCAAAAGCGAAAAAGAGAAACGGTGACTCAGTTGCCTCAAGACAGCGGCAAAAGAAAAGATGACGAAGGACTAAAACTCAGCAACGAACTACTAGAAGCACTTGCAAAATTCCAGCAAATCGAGATCGAAGACTTCCAAATGGATGTCAAAGAACTAGAACTAATTTTTGAGCCGGGAATGGCAGGCCAAATAGTGCCCAAACTAAAGCTTCCAGCGATACCTGGCTTAGCAGGCGGAAAACCAACTGCCATGTTGCAAGGAGCATTTCTGCCTCCAATCGAAACCTACCCAAATCAGATTACTGAAGTAAAACTTGGAGCAACCAAAAGCGAAGGTGGAACACGCGGAAGGTCCCTCATCATTGGCGGTGAAACGTCGCCAGCATTTTACAATTTTGAGAGGCCCATCACTCATAAACCAGTAATTACCCTCGACGTTTTCGACATGGAGGTTCCATTAAGCAAAGCTGTAAAAATGCACGTAAAGGATGTAGTCGGCGACCCAGCAGCTTGGGCAAAGCTCGCTGTCGACAAGTTCGGCGCTGATATGGTTACAATTCACTTAATCAGCATAGACCCACTCCTGAAAGATGCAAAACCAAAAGACGCTGTAAACACGGTAGAAAAAGTCCTCCAAGCCGTTGACGTTCCTCTCGTAATTGGCGGTTGCGGTGACCCAGTCAAAGATGCCGATGTTTTCGAAGCAATCTGCGAAGCTTTTCCAAATGAACGCTTCCTAATAAGCTCAATAACCCGCGATATGGACGTTGAGCGCTGCGCAAAATACGTTAAGAAGAACGGTCATGCCGCCCTCTCATTCACTCCCATGGATTTAAACTTAGCACGTGAACTCAACAGGCGACTATACGATTTCATAGGCAGGGAAGACATCGTCATGGACCTAACCACTGCTGCGCTAGGCTATGGCTTAGACTACGCATTCACCAACATGGAACGCGCAAGGCTTGGCGGCTTGATGGGCGATATAGAGTTAGCTCACCCAATGTCTTCAGGGACAACTAATGCTTGGGCAGCCCGAGAAGCCTGGCTGAAAATGTCAGCTGAATGGGAACCACGCGAACTTAGGGGTCCACTTTGGGAAGTAACAACAGCCCTAACTCTCTTACTTGCTGGAGTTGACTTGTTTATGATGATGCATCCAGCAGCCGTAAAAACGCTGAAAGACGTCACTAACTACTTGACCAGCGGCAAAAAAGCAGATGCTGCAAAATACGCTGAATGGGTGCATGCGAAGACTTAATGGGAGATAGATGGCATGAGCGAGAGAAAGAAAATTGGATTAAAAGAATTAAGCCCAATAGACGTTTACAAACTTCTTCCAAAAATTAACTGCAAAGAATGCGGCGTAGATAACTGCATGGCTTTCGCAACAAAAATCGTAAACCGCGAAATAAATCTCGATCAATGTCCACCGCTACTCAAAAAAGATTACGAGAAAGCATACAACCAACTAAAAGATTTACTAAAGCCAGCGGTCAAAGAAGTTATCGTCGGCGCCGGAGACAATGCAAGGAAAATTGGCGGCAAACTCGTTATGTTCCGCCATGAATTCACTTATACAAACCCAACAGCTATCGCCATCGACGTAACCGACGAAATGACAGCGCAGGAAATAGAAAACCGCGTAAAAAAAGTCGAAAACTACAGTTTTGAATACATTGGTTATTTACTCAAGCTTGACATGATTGCGGTTCGCTCAACATCAGGTGACCCTGAAAAATTTAAGACTGCAGTAAAAACAGTCGCTGAAGCAACCAAACTACCCATAATCCTTTGCTCATTAAACTCTAATGTCCTTGAAGCAGGATTGATGGCAGCGCCGAAAGCGCGACCACTGCTCTACGCTGCTACTAAAGAAAATTGGAAAGATATGGCAGAACTCGCTTTAATGTACAATTGTCCACTCGTAGTTTCAGCACCAAATGATCTGAGCACTATGGTTTCACTTGCAAAAACATTGATGGCTTACGGCGTAAACGACCTAGTCTTAGACCCAGGCACATTCATGAATGATGGATTGACTGATACGATTGACAACTTCACCATGCTCCGAAGAGCAGCAACTAAGGGTGGAGAAGAACTAGCCGGCTTCCCGTTGATGGGCGTGCCAATGGTTGCTTGGATGGACAAGGGCGAAACAGCTGAAGATCTGCTGAAATGGCGCGAGGCATACTTGGCGGCAATGCTTATTGTACGATACGCTGACGTACTTGTCATGCACGAATCAGACGGATGGTCACTACTTCCAATTACAGTGTTAAGGCAAAACATCTATACTGATCCACGCAAACCAGTTGCTGTCGCTCCGGGACTCAAAGTATTTGGGACTCCAGATGAAAATTCACCAGTATTCTTCACATCAAACTTCGCCTTAACGTACTACACTGTCGCCTCAGACTTGGAAAGTAACAAACTCAACGCTTACCTGATCGTTGTTGAAACAGAAGGATCAGCCATCGACAGCGGAGTTGCAGGACGCAAGCTAACGGCAGAACGAGTAGCTGACTCAATTAAATCTTCAGATATAGAAAGTAAGGTGAAGCATAGAAAAATAATCATCCCAGGCAAAGCTTCACGTATAAGCGGCGAAATCGAAGAACTCAGCGGCTGGAAAGTTCAGGTCGGACCACGAGACAGCAGTGAGATACCAAAGTATCTCCAAGAGAAATGGCAACCGTAAGCAGTTCCCCTCTTTTCACCTCCATAATTTCTTATTTCTTTAATCCTTATTGTGTTAAAATTCTCATGCTTTTTAGTTAAATATGTACTAAAAGCTGATAAACCTCTTTTCTCACTACATCCCCATACTTAGGGAAGTGACCAAGTATAGGCTGCGGTATCTTCGGCGTAGTAAATTATGAAAATCTACCTGTCTTCCCGTACGTTTACTGGGGTCTTAGATCCCAAAACCACCGAGGCCACCAATCCCATGGTTTCCTCACATATGACAACAAAGAATTTTTTGCCTACAAGAATTTGGATCTGGTTCCTAAACTAAAAACTAGCGACATTCAAAAATGGTTTGAACGTCTTCCAGGATCAATTGGTATCGGCAATGTTCGGTATACAACGTCCGGAAAGTGTGATGATGCATCAATCATTCAGGGGACTCAACCAGTCACTGCGTCGTCAAACGAAGCAAAAATTGCTCTTTCATTCAATGGCAACATAGTTAACACTTATCCTCTGAAAAAAGAAATGATCGAAAACTTCATGGATTTCCAATATTGCTGCGATTCTGACATTGTGTGCCATAAAATGCTACTCGAACTCAAACATGGAAAAGACCTGGCAACTGCGGCTCGCTCAGTTATGGAAAACCTTGATGGAGCATTCTCCGTCGTGGGTATAACAGGAGAAGGTGACTTTTTTGCCTTCAAAGACCCGCATGGCATAAAACCGCTTTGCGCTGGTCATAGCCCTGATAGCCAAACATACGCTTTTTCGTCTGAAACAGTAAGCTTAGACATGAACGGTTTTGTTAGAGATTTTGAACTTAACCCAGGCGAATTAGTAACAGTTACAAAAGAGGGCTTCAAACGCGTGCAAATTATTGAAAACCCACGCCGAGCGTTTTGCGCTTTCGAATACGCCTACTTTGCTAGGCCAGATTCAACATTTGACGGCAAATATGTTTACGAGATGCGTGAAGAGTTTGGAAGAAACATAGTCAGAGAATTCCCTGAAGTCGTGAAAGATAGTGATGTCATTATGTCAGTGCCTGAAACTGGGGACGATCCAGCCATGGGCGTCCACGAAGCATCAGGTTTGCGATGGGAACGTGCATCAAGGCGCCATCGGTATGTTACCGAGAGAGCCTTCATATTGCTAAACGCCGAGCGCTTTTCAACCATTGATAAAAAAATTAACATATTAGGTTCAAAAGTTAAAGATAAACGAGTAATAATTACTGAAGACAGCATAGTCCGAGGCGACACAACAAAAGTAATCATCGACAAACTGCGAAAAGCAGGCGCTAAAAAAGTCTACGTTTTTGTTACGTTTCCACGAATTATCGGTCCATGCTTTTACGGGATTGATATGTCAACCTACGGGCAACTTATAGGCTCAAAACACAACGCTCAAGAAATCGCCAAAATCATTGGTGCAGATAGCGTATGCTACCAATCTATTGAGGCATTAATACGAGCCACAGGCCAGACAGAAAACGAACTCTGTTTAGCCTGCATCACAGGCCAGTACCCAACACCCTGTGCTCAAAAAATGGCTGACATTATGAAAAAGAAATTCCTTGAGGGCTACGAGGAAAAAACAAGAATTTACGAAACAGAAGAAGTACAGCCATAGCCAGAAGCAAAGCAAATAAGTGTTTGCTCTACTGTCTTAGCAATTAACGGTGTGCACTTATGGAAAAAATCGGTGTACTTGTCGTTTCTTATGGCGCAAGAGAGGCAGCCATAGTAGACGCGCTTGTCCACAGCACAAATTATCAAGTCGAGTTATACATTGCAGATAAGCAACGAAACCCTTTCAACGCAGAAAAAAGTGCAAAACACGTTGTCATCCCAAGCCTGGACATAGAAGAGATCTGCAAGTTTGCTGAATCAAACAAGGACAAGATAGACTTCGGCATTGTCGGATCAGAAAAACCGATAATTGAGGGCATCCGCGACCTAATTGAGAAACGCACGGGTATTCCAATTATTTGCCCAAAGCAGCAATACGCTATAGAAGTCAGCAAAGTCGAGCAAAGAGAACTCTTTCAAGAAATTGCACCTGAATCCAATCCACGTTTCAAAGTTTTTAATCCTGTCGACTATAAAAGTGAAACAGAAGTGAAGGATGCTGTTTACGACTGGCTAAATGAGCTAGACAACGAAGCAGTAGTTAAGCCCGATAAGCCTGCCTCGGGCAAAGGCGTCGGTGTCTGGGGTGACCATTTCGCCAACCGAGAGATGCTTTTTGACCACTTCATGTCCAACTTCCGATATGGCTCAGTAATCATTGAAGAAAAGGTAGATGGTGAAGAAAACAGTTTCATGGCTTTCTGCGATGGCAAACACTTTATCCCCCTGCCAGACACACGAGATTATAAACGCGCATTCGATGATGATAAAGGCCCCAATACTGGAGGAATGGGCTCCTACAAAGACATTGGCGACACGTTGCCCTTTCTTACTGAGGCTGAACGCGAAAACGAGCTTGCATTAGCAAATAAAATCTTCAAAGGTTGGAGCGCCAAAATTGAAGATGACTTGGCGCTAAGAGGTGTGCCTCTCTATCTAGCGTTCATGCATACTGGAAAAGGGATTAAAGTTCTTGAGAATAACAGTCGACCTGGCGACCCAGAAATAATCAACTTGTTACCATTAATTAAAGATGATTTTTTAGACGTTTGCTTCAAAATAATTGAAGGAAATCTAACCAATATTACGCTCGAAAAGGTTGCGACCGTTCTAACCTACAAAGTTCCACCGGATTATGGTGGCTACTCAGAAGAATTCCCCAGCCTTGTAGACAAAATGGCCGTAAATATGCGAGTTGACCTCACAAATGCTTACGCGCTAAGCAAAAAATACGGTGAGAACGTACGCATTTACCCAGGCTCCATGGAAACAAGAAATGGCAAAACGTACGCTTTGAAATCTCGTGCAGTCGGAGTTTTAGGTATAGGCAAAAACATTGAGGAAGCTCGCCAAATTAGCCTTGAAGGAACCAGATCAATTGCCGGCGGCGCACTATGGAACCGAAGTGACGTAGCCTCTAACCAGCATATAGTCAAATGCGTTACCCACATGGAGAGTTTGAGGCGCAAAGAGTGAAGCGCATCTTCATATCTGACTGTGAAGGACCAATCTCGAAAAACGACAACGCCTATGAGCTTGCGGCAAATTTCATCCCAAACGGCGACAAACTCTTCGCCAACATTAGCAAATATGATGACGTATCGGCAGACATATTGCACCAGCACGGTTACTCTGCAGGAAGCACGCTTAAGCTGATTTTGCCCTTCTTAAAAGCGTACGGCGTTACTGACACTCAGATGGAGGAGTTCTCAGCCAAAAATATCATCCTAATCGCAGACAGCCAAATTACCCTTCATCACGTACAAGCTAAAGCCGAAGCCTTCATCGTCAGCACCAGCTACGAACACTACATCAGAGCCCTCTGCAAAGCCGTTGACTTCCCATACAAAAACACCTATTGCACCAAAGTCAGCTTAGACAAAAGCGCCATAACCCCACGAGAAAGAGATCTCCTAAAAGAAAAAGCCCAAGAAATCGCACAAATGCACTTAATTGATATTTCACCTGGAGCAAGAAACATAGAAGATTTTTCACAAAGTGACCAAGCGACTATTCAGCGGTTGGACGAGATTTTCTGGAGCGAAATCCCCAAAATGTTCGTTGGCAAATTCCTCTCCGACGTGGTGACAGTTGGTGGACAACAAAAAGCAGAATCGATCCGTGACGCAGCAAAACGTCTGCATGCACAGTTGGCGGATGTGATGTACGTGGGCGACAGCATAACCGACGTAGAAGCCTTCAAACTCGTGCGTGAGAACGGCGGTTTAACAGTATCTTTTAACGGAAACAGTTACGCGGTCAAAAATGCTGAAGTAGTCGTGCTCTCAGAAAGTAGTCTTGTCACAGCTGTTATTACCGATTTGTTCTCCAGGTTTGAAAAAGAAGAAACAATCCAAATACTTTCTTCTTGGAACTACAAAATACTTGAAAAAAGCGGAGCCGAACCAACCCTGTTAAAACAGCTTTCATGTGTGTATGCTGACGGCTTGCCTAAAGTTCAAATAGTTACGGCCCAAAATATGGAAACACTCACAAAAGAAAGTGGCGAATTCAGAAAGAAGGTAAGAGGAGTAGCCATTGGGAGGCTCGGATAATGGTTAAAGTGCCAATAGAGGACACGTTCGCTGAAGCTTTCACTGGAATATTTTGTCGTTTGATTGTAACTGCGGACGATGAGGAAACCCTTCGCAAGGCAGCTGAGGATTCAACCGCCACGCCGTCCGTAGTCATCGGCAGAACCGAAGGCGGAGTAGAGAAATACCTCTCATCAAAAGAAACCCTCGACAAACGGGTCGGCGCGGTTTTGCAGTTCTGGGGAGAAATAAACCCCAACAAAACCTTCGAAGAATCACTCAAAAAGTTTGAAACAGAACTCTCATACCGAATACGCCAAGACATCCTTGTTAAGCCTTTCACCGCTGTCTTCGACGCTTTGCCTAACGCTGAGGGCAAATTAGACTTGATGGAGACTGTTGGTCACTGCGGTGACGGCTATGAATGGGTAGAAAAGCGTCATGGCAGAGAACTTATCATTGTACCTTTGATGGTTCCTGACTTCGTAATTGAACACTACTTAGGCTACGCCCGTGGAGTAATGGGCGCCAACTTTTGGATAATGTGCAAAACCAAACAAGCCTTAAAGCAAGCAGGAAATAAGGCCTTAGAGGCAATCCGCAAAATCAGCGGGGTCGTAACGCCATTTGACGTGTGCTCAGCAGGCAGCAAGCCCGAAACACACTTCCCTAAAATAGGCCCAACAACAAATCACCTTTACTGTCCGTCCCTCAAGAAGTTAGGTAGAGTATCCCTCGTTCCTGACGGCGTAGGCTATATTGGAGAAATAGTAATTGACGGCATTTCTTTAGACGCCGCTAAAGAAGCAACCAAATCGGGTATCAAAGCAGTATTAGGCATTGACGGTGTGGTAAAAGTTAGCGCTGGCAACTATAGTGGCAAACTAGGTGAACACAAAATATTCTTGCGAGACCTGTTTCCATGACCAAGTTTGACGCTATTGGCTTTGGGGCACTTAACGTTGATCTGCTTTTCAAAGTAAACAGGCTTGCGGGAGCTGAAGAAGAAAGTTTCGTCGAAGAGTACACTGAAGCGTGCGGAGGTTCAGCTGCAAACACCATTGTTGCATTGGCAAGGCTGGGCTGTAAAGTCGGCTTCATAGGCAAAATAGCCAGTGATAAAGAAGGCAAGTTGCAGCTTGATTGTTTCCACGCTGAAGGAGTCGATACAAACGGAATTATTTGCTCAGAGCAAGGCAAAAGTGGTTCAGTGCTCGGCTTTGTGGATAAAAAGGGCGCAAGAGCACTGTACATCAACTCAGGGATTAACGATACAATCAAATTTGAAAGAGTAAATGCCGAGTATGCTTCTCAAGCTAGGTTTTTGCATTTAACTTCTTTTGTTGGCGACGAATCTATTCAAGCGCAAATTAAATTATTAGCTTCGCTGCCAAGCAATGTTAAAGTTAGCTTTGACCCCGGCGCAATATACGCACGAAAAGGCTACGCAGCAATAGAACCGATTATCCAAAAAACTTACGTTTTGATGCCAAATTCCTTCGAGCTTGAGCAGTTAACAGGTGAGTCAGACTACTGCAAGGGCGCCGACTTTATGATTGGCAGAGGCGCAAAAATTGTTGCCGTAAAGCTTGGCAGCGCAGGGTGCTATGTAACAGATGGTCGAGAACGCTTAAGAATTGAACCGTTCAAAGTCAAAGTAGTCGACACTACAGGTGCAGGTGATGCTTTTTGTGCAGGCTTCCTCTATGGCTTAATCAGCAACAGCTCACTCTCAGAATGCGGGCGCCTGGCAAATTTTGTTGCCTCAAGATGCGTCACGAAAATGGGCGCCCGTGAAGGTTTGCCTTATTCTAAGGATTTAACGCAGCTAAGTTAAAAAATGCCCCAAAAAAATGACCAAAGTTATGTGCAATTGCCTTTTCGCCAATTTTTTCTTTTGGGAACAAAAAAGTACCTGAAGACTTGCCAGTTTGGGTTGATTTGTTGATTTACCCTTCAGCACTTCTTAGCCAGATTTTCGATTATGCTCTGGAAGACTAGTTTTCCGTCGCCGTACTGTTGCATTTGCTGTTGCCGCGTGTAGTTGGGTTGTTGCCACCAATACATTGCTCTTTCTGGGTGTGGCATTAATCCGAAAATGTTTCCTTCCCTGTTACATATACCTGCAATGTCAAAGGTTGAGCCGTTTGGATTGGTTGGGTATTTGCCGTCGGCGGGTTTGCCGCTTTTGTCGCAGTAACGGAAAACTACCATGTCATTGTCGATTAGTTTTGTCACCATTTTTTCTTCTTTTTCTTTAGGGAACAATAATCTGCCTTCGCCGTGCGCAATAGGCATCCTTATGACTGTGCCTACGGGGATTTTATTTGTAAAAGCACATTTTCCTTTATTTTCTTGCTTTAGGTAGATCCATTGGCACTTGAATCCTGCTGGTTCATTGGTTGTCAATGTGGCTTCTGGATAGGTGCTCATTCCTTCGAAGCCAGGAAGCAAACCGTATTCAACGAGTATTTGGAAGCCGTTACATATGCCAAGAATCGGTCTGCCTTCTTCGATAAAAGTTTCAATCTCTTTACCTAACTTTGCGCTGAGAAACCTGGCGAAAATCACACCTGAGCGCACGTAGTCGCCGAAAGAAAAGCCGCCTGGAAAAACCAGTATTTGATAATCTAGCAGGTTTCGGTGTTTAATCAGCTCGTTAACATGGAGGACTTCCGCTTGAACGCCTAATTCTTGAAAAGACCGCTGGGTTTCAGCGTCACAGTTAGTTCCCCCGACGCGCATAACGCAGACTCTGACGTCTTTCTGGTTCATTTTACAGCTCACCACTTAGCGTTTTTTTCCAGCTACGACGCAACTCCGCAAGCGAAGTATTCACAACAATTCTATTGTTCAACCCACGAATCTGTAGTCTCTCGTCTCCGGTTACCTCACCAATTTGAATGCAAGATTTTCCTTTCATTATAGTTTCAAAATCTTTGCTTTCCTTCGGCGAAATTTCAACAAGGAAGCGACTGTTTGATTCAGAAAATAGGATAAAATCATTTCGTCCCAATTCGTAGCCAGGCACTTTAGCCAATCCAAGCTCTAAGCCGAAGTTGCCTGCGAACGCCATCTCCGCTGCTGCTACTGCTAGACCGCCTTCAGATAGGTCATGGCATGACTTAACTAAGCCTAAGTCGATAGCATTTGTTATGGCTTTAAATATGCGTTTGGCTTTGGCTCCTTTTACTTTGGGTACGCTTGCGCCTAGGAAGCCTTTCAGCTTATAGTATTCTGAACCGCCTAATTCATTGAACGTTTCACCGACAATGTAGAGCAAGTTGCCGGGCTCTTTCAAATCCATGGAAGTGGTAAATTGAATGTTAGGAATTATACCAACGGCCGTTATTAGCAGCGTTGGGGTGACTGGACCCATCGGGGACTCGTTGTAGAGGCTGTCTTTTCCAGAAATGAATGGTGTTCTGAAGGCTGTTGCGAAGTCGTAGCATGCTTCGCAAGCTCTTACCAGTGAGCCTAAACGCTCTAGTTTCTCAGGGTTGCCCCAGGTGAAATTGTCTAAGAGTGCAATTCTTCTTCCGCCGACTGCAATGTTGTTTCTCACTGCTTCGTCGATTGCTGAAGCTGCCATCCAGTAGGCATCTATCTTTCCATAGTTAGGGTTCATGCCGCATGATATTGCTAAGCCTTTCCAAGAATTTTCTAGCGGTTTTAGCACGGCTGCATCGTTTGGTCCTGAGTATTCGCCTTGTAGTGGTTTGAGAGTTGTGTTTCCTTTTACTTCATGATCGTAGGTGCGTATCACGCTTTCTTTGCTGGCGATATTTGGGGAAGAAAGAAGCTCGAGTAAGGTTTTGTTTAGGTCATCTGGTTCTGGAAAATCTGGTTCTGTGAAAGCCGTAGTTTCTATTGTTGCTCTTTTTATGCTTTCACAGGGATTAAACAGAAAAGCCATGTCTATACTGGCAACTTTTTCTCCATGGAAACTGAGTTGTAGGCGGCGTTCGTTTGTTAGTTTGCCGATTGCTGTTGCTTCAACGTCTTCTTTGGCAAAGATTGC
>Ga0187776_10001710_pt1 | contig 11083 bp, 9 predicted proteins | sample 0216_BV02_MP12_2_FD_132426 | JGI IMG/M metagenome (GOLD analysis project Ga0187776, IMG submission 132426) | Tropical peat soil microbial communities from peatlands in Department of Meta, Colombia - 0216_BV02_MP12_20_MG | ecosystem: Environmental > Terrestrial > Soil > Wetlands > Peat | place...
AGCTGATCGCTCTGGGTGATGCTCTTTCGGATGCGCAGCAGATCTGGCTTCGGAACCATCTCGGGGAGTGCGCATCCTGTCGTGATTATGCGGAAGGCGCGGCCCAGATGGTTCGCGCTTTGCGCTCCCTTCCCGTGGCCGCTGATGCCCGCTTGGTGCGAGCTACGCAGTTGCGGGTGCGCTTCCATGCCGCCAGGCTTCGCGAGACTCGGGAGCGCATGTGGCTGGTGGGGATGGCTTGCTTGGGCGTAGGGCTCACCGCAACACTGACCCTGCCGGTCCTGTGGCGCTTGTTTGCCTGGATGGGAGAGCAGGCCGGAGTCTCGACTCTGGTTTGGCAAGCAGGGTTCCTGTTTTTCTTCGTCGCGCCGGCATTAGTGGTAAGCGTGGTGTTGTTGGCTCACGGCAATCACGTGAAGAGCCACGGACAAGGGTCGCGGCAATGGTGATCAGAAAGTGGGCAAATTTATGCTAGCGAAAGAGGAAACTCACACTGGACTGGCGGCGGAAATCAAAATTATTCCGACCTGGGCATGGGTCCTGGCGGGCCTCGCGTTCGTCGCGGCGCAGTGGTATTTCAATATCGCTGTGGTTCGCCATCCACAGCCTCATCCAATAGCAGCATGGGGGCGGCCGTTGCTCGGCCTGCTGGCCGGAATTCTAGGTGGTTGTTATTTGTTGTTAATCGGCTATATCAACCGCGATGCCAAGCGCCGCGGCATGAGCCCGACCCTTTGGACAATTCTGGCTATTGTTGTTCCTAACGCTCTGGGTATCATTCTTTACTTCTTATTGCGGCTCCAATTGCGAAGCGTTTGCCCGCAGTGCGGCTATCTCGTGCAGCCTGGGTTCAGCTTCTGCCCTCATTGCAGTTACAAGCTGGGTCCGAGTTGTCCGCAATGCCAGCGCTCGGTTGGGGTAAACGACATCTACTGTCCCTACTGCGGAACCCAGCTGCGCAATTCAACGGGCCCAGTCTCTAGCCCTCCAACGCGGGTTCCCAGCTAGCGGCCGATGAAGTTGCACCAAGGCGTTCACAGATCGGAAGGCAAACTGAGGCCCGCCGAGTCGCAATTCTTAGTGCCAGGCTAGAAGTCGGCTTCTGGGAAGTTTGGGTTTTGTTACAGGCTCTAAGTCGAGGAATTAACTACCTCGGCGCTCTCGGTGCGAACTCCGTGATTTGCAGGGCTTTGCCACTTGCGTTCGAACTGATTCACCAGGCACAAGAAATCCTCAGAGTTCGATCGAAGAACTGAACGGAGATTTCCGGCTCCGAAACTCACTTACATACGCTATCCCGTGCGTCCTTGAGCGCCTGGATTGTGAGCTTGTCTTTGGGCAAGAAAGTACCTCCAGCCCAGGCACCCTCCGGTCCTTCTGCGGCACCGAGGCCGGCAGGCGGTGGCACAGTCACAGCCGTTTGTTTGCGGCCGGACCAGACATCTTGGAAATCGGTAAACCAGCAGGCCTTGCGTTCACATTCCTCGTAACTGACATCCATGGTGACCATCAGCGAAAGATTGCTCCACTCTTTGTTTCGCTTTTCGATTCTCTTCACCACCTCCTCTGCTCCCGTTGGCACGCCGGGTGGACCTGGGAGATGGCCAGTTGCTGGACCAGCGACCATCTCGGCAACCTCAAAGAGCTTTAACATCTCAAGTTTCGTGATTGCTTCCTCTTCTTTGCCCACATTGACATTGACCGCTCCAGCGGGCTTTATGTGCGTTTTCTCGATTTGACAGTCGCGCTTGGCGGGGGGCGTACACTCATGTGGGCAGTCAAAGAATCCACCAAGGCCCACCGGAAGACCCCGCACCTGGGTGCCGGGTATTCCTCCAGAGGGGGGTTCCTTCCAGTTGTATCCCAGTACGCGATAAACATGTGTAGAGACGCTACTTGCAGGGACGTTACCAGGCAACGCTCGGGCGATAGTCGCACGACCATGGTTGTCAGTGGTAACACGAGTGTACTCAATGCCATCGGGCTTAGTGATTACGACATCGACAGGTACATTCGCGACGGGCTTACCTGCGCCGTCAGTGACCCTCACGGGGGTATTAATGCTGGTTTGGTTGCTCCGTGGATCATACCTTGCCGCAATTGGCTCGGGCTGCGAGTTGACACGCGGTATGTTTGCGGACCTGGGCAAGTCCTCGGGACTGAACATTCGCGCTCTGACCGAATATTGACCGACCTGTTGTGCAGTGAATTTTACTTTTGCAGGCACGTTTGCGCGAACGTTAACCATCCGCTCATCCAACGATATGATGGGGTCACCCCCGGAGAGCTCAACTAAAGCGCTTGTATCAGAGGTGATCGTGAACTCACCGCGCTGTCCGCGTCTCTCGATCGGCGGTCCATTAATCTGTAGCCGTGGTCGCTGGCTCGCGTTGGGCGCTTCATACCGATTCCCTGCCGCGTCCCAACATACGTATCGATAAGCCCCCGGAGGCATCTTCGCCTCGGAACTAGGTAGATAGATTCGCTGAAGTGAAGAACCTGCTGAGTCACCGAGTGCGACCTGGTTTGACTGATCGTCAACGAGTGCTGCTCTTTGCACGGTTTGGAGATTGCGACCCTCAACCCGCAGCGGGGTTCCAGGGCCGACCACACTCGCAGCACGGGCTATCTCGGGGCTTCCCGGCGGGCTACCGGGTGCCGCTGGCACAATCTCCATGTGTTGCGTTGACGTAGGAATAGGCTCCTTGCGTATCTCTTCTTTGTTTACAGTCGGCGGGACAATGGCCACACCGATAAAGTAGTTTCCGAGTTGGCGCTCGAAGGGGGGCAACTTGTACGTGTGGTCTGGCTGCTGAGGTAAGACTTCTCCGTTGAAAACGACCTGGTTCGAATCCGCGACCGGAACATCGCCTTTCGCGGTTTCTTCAACGACCATTCCGGTAAACTCTTCGCCTTCCTGAGCGATGTCCGGCACCAGCAAGCGATAATTGGAAGACGTTTTGCCGTCAGAGGGATTCGTTGGTGCAGGAGTGGCCCCAGGTGCGCCTGGCGTTGGTGTCTCTGGTTGTGCGCCCTCCGCCGACTCGGTTTCCTTGCCGGGCTGCTTGTTAACGATGTGTGGAATCTTGTCCTGTCCGATTACTACATCGTTGTCCTTGCCGACAAGCTGATCACTGACGATTTGGCCGTTCTGATTCTTGGAATAAATGTGCATCAGTCCGTCCGGCCCTTTCGTTACTTCAAAACTTTGTCCACTCGGCGCTGGAGTCGTTGCACCCGTACCAGTTACATTGTTGTTCTTGTCTGTGGTCAATGAAACCTTTGAACTCGGGTCAGCGGGGCTGCTTACCGAAGTGGTTGTTTGACCTGTCTGAGGATTAGTTTCCGGTTTCACCGTAATCGTGTCGGTTTGATTGCCGTTGGTAACCACGATGGTGATCGACCCGTCTGGGTTAGGATTAATATCAACCTTCGTGTTGCCCGCAGTGCTCTTATCTGCTGGTGGTTTTGGAGGTGGATTGTGGGAGATCGGAGGCGTGCTCTTCCCACTCTTGTTATCCTTGACGGAAGTAGTTCCCTTTTTAGCATTCACTGTTACGGTGGTGTTTGTTTTGGGCAGGTGGGCAGTAATTTGGCCACTGTTAGGGTTTGCCGTTAAAGAGTGACCCTCAGAATTCGTGATGCTCGTTTGGTTCGCGGGAGCCGCGCTTGCCTTCTGCGCTTTAAGACGGTTCGCCGGGAGCACAATCGCCGCTGCGAGGAGAGCCACGACACTGAGCCTATGCCACACCGACGGCGTCAGATTGACACTTTTCATCGCAGTGCCTCTGTTAAGGTCGACTCCAAGCCTGTGGAATGGTCGCTCATTCTGCACTCATCTCTGTATGCTGTCAACCTCCCCGAAGTGATTACGACGAGGTTGCCAACATCAACTGCTACCATTACCGGCTGACGTTCCTTCGTGATGAAGTGAACATAAACCTGAGCGAAAAGACCGGCCTGGTGGAAGCCAAGTTTCAAGGGAAATCAGTCGGCAACTGACCAACGATGGACGGAGCAGGCTAGCGCGGCGGGGCGCGCACATCAAGGCTGCGCTAGCCCATTTAAACCCCGTCGTTCAGCTGACTCGGCGGATGATTGTCGTGAAATCCCTTTAGCACTAGTCTCGACATCTGCACCAGAAGCAGTGCAACTTCCACACAAGTGATAACCCCTGTTAGCAACAGCCAAGCAGCACCTACCGCAACCAGGACGTAGCCTCTCATCCCCTTCAAGGGGGAAAAGGATTGTTCGACAGAAGAGGACAAGTAGCCCACCCGCCGGAAAGCTACGGCAGGGTGTACTCGAAGACGTACGAGTGCTTGCCGCCTTCAACGATAATCTGCATCTTGCCACTGATGCCAGCCAGCTCGCCCGTGCCGGAGCCCGGCACGACGATGATGCTCCAACTGGACGGCTTGCCCTGCGCCATGGTGGCGCTGTGCTGCAGGACGAAGCTGCCGCTGCGACCGCCGAGCTTGCCGCTCACCTTCTCCATCGCCACCGCGCCAGCGTCCGTGGCCGGATTCCCGGAGCTGAGCATCTCGCCTTTGCTGACGGCTTCAAGATCGCCGTGGTACTGCTTGTCGAGGGAGAAGCGCGACAGCGTCTTATCATCCTTGTTGTACGGATCCAGCGGCGCGACCTTCACGTCGAACGGTCCAGTGGCGCGATGGGACATGGCGGCGTCCTTTCGGGCGGGAGTTTGCGTTTGCGCGGCGGCGAGCGCCACGAGTGCGAGTGCGATCAGCAGGGTTCGCATTAGGCGGTAAGGATACCTCAGGCGGCCGCTGTTAACACGAAAGTTCGAAAATCGGGCGCTAGGGCCGACCAAACCCATCTAATTCAATTATGCCGGTTCCAGCCTGCGGGTTGTTAGTGATATGGCGATTTCTCAACAACTAATACGGTACGCGGGACGGGATTCTTGGCCGGGCAGCGGTGGGCATGGGGTGAGGTACGTGGCATCGTTTTACACAGTTTCAACATATTCGCAAGAGACCATCTTGGACCGTCTGTGGAAGAAAGAGAAACGGACGGGACTAGCAGCCCTCCCCCGAGGTGCTCTCCCGCCCGCTCTCGAACGGAGTGGCGCGTCGCGCAGTATAGAAGCAGACACACGAGAGGCCAGGTAAACGTTTTGTAAATTCCTGTCCCTACCGCTCAGCGATTATCGACTGACGACCATGCCAGTTAGCGATAAGGGGATTTCACGCCAACTATCGTCCCTTCGACCAAAGCTGGTATTCGCGAACTAAGACGACGGTACCCATAAGCGCACACACCGCAGGAATGGCCGCGACTACCAAAACGACGGGATGGCGAAAGGCGTGACGCAGCAACCCCAACCCGTAAACCCCGGCAACTAAGAAAACTAGCCCGAATAGGGCCACGACAGGATTGAATTCGCAGTCCCATTTTTTCCAGAGCAGTCGCATGGTCGGTGGGACCGGCCCTCCCAGCCGCGTTAAGCTAGTGTAACGAGAATCTAACAACACCTACCTGCGGAGCGATGGCTGATTGTGTCTGCGTTCGTGCCGTTTCGCGTTGCGGTACAAAATCAAACACCAAGAAACCGTCCAAATCAGACTCACCGCTAGGAGATAGAACCGGTTGTTGCTGAACAGCGAAATAGCCCACCAGAGTCCTATGACGATTATGGCCCATAGCATCGCTTGTTTTAGCAGGCTTCCGTGGTACAGAGGCATCGCTATTGCGGACTTGCCCGTCCCGTCACATTCGCTGCACATGCCACTGCCAGAGCAATGAGGGCACTTTGGCTCCGTGGAGTTCAGATGCGGATTCGTGCCAGTGCCATTGCATTCATAGCATCTGCCCGTTCCTTCGCACTGCGCACACGAAGTGGAACTATGCATATCGGGCCTGCCTTAATCGCATTATGCTCCGGCGTGATTGGAGTGATGCCCTGGTCGAAAAGTGCTAACACCTGTTTACAACAACTATCCGGTGGTCTGCGCAAAAGTCCACCGTCGCAGGATCAAAACCGACCAACAGGACACGTTTCATCGACCCTCGGGGTTACGCCGCTGCATGATTGTTGAGAACGCAAAGCAGCGCCAACAGCAAGGAGATTTTCAGCGCACCAGTCGATCAAGTTGGTGCACATCCAGGCCTGCCTCTCGATAGTAGTTCCGACACAGTTCGAGAAGCGTGAACCCATCCTCGTAGGCAGCAAAGCCACCATGTTCCGCCTTGTCCAAGTAGATGAGGCCGCCTTCCACTACGAACACTGTTACCATCGGCTCCGGGGAGTCCTCGGTGATCACCAGCGTGTGAGCCTCGCCAGCGGGTTCGTAGATGTACGTTCCCGGCTTGGCTATCCAGTCATGCTCCAAGTATCGCCAGTGGCCACGCATGGTGTAGCCGTGGACGGTGCCGACATGGTAGTGAGTTCCCACCCTGCGGCCGGGCAGGCCTTTCAAGACTACGCTGAATCCGCCCGATGTGACGTTGAAGCAGCAGGGCTGCAACCAAACACCCTCTGCGTATGGGACCCAGAGACGGTCATCATCCAGGCTCGTGCTGGTAATGAAGTGTTCGCGGCTCCTTCGAAGCGGATCGAGGCCGTCGGTGAAACTGCTGAATGTGGTGATCGGCATAAGCGCTGCAAATCATACGCCTCGCTTGGCTTGAGTCCCACAAAATCCGCCCAGTTGGCGAAAAATCCCCTTATCACTAACAACGCTTGCAGTCGGAGTTCGAGGCCAAAGTCCGTGAGCTTTCTATTTTCTTGGTAGAAGCGCAAAAGGACATGGTTGCGTTCTATTCTGGGCGTCCAATGGACTCGGCATCGGATGAGTTTGTGATGGTCACGGTGTGGGACAGCCTCGCCAGCCTGCAAGCCTTCGCTGGGGCAGATTGGAACACCTCAGTGATTCCCGAACCTGAGCGGCCTCTGCTGGCCGAAAGCTCGGTGCAGCATTACCGCCTTGCCTCGCAAAGGCACACGATTGGGCGAAGAAAAGGCGCACACTTGTGATAAGTCCTGTTCTCGCCAATGATCTGCGTTTGTGCAGTCGGAGCGACGTAAAATACAGCATTCGTCGCGTGCCCCTGTGCCGATTAGCCAAAAAGAAACGGCTGTTAGTTCCGCTCGTCATCGGCGGAATTGGCAAGGCGATTTCGACGCCTGCCCACCCGCTTTCAACCGCTGGCGGTGGCGTTCGAAGCGTTCACCCTTGATGAATCCCTGGGGCTTGACGCCATCGCTCGGACGGCTGCTTGACGTAGTGGCGATAGACGTAGCCCCACGGGATGACGATCGGCATCAGGATGACACCCGCGGCGATGGCCTTAAAGTCCTCGGGCCAGGTCGGCGGCATCTGGCCGGCGGACCATTGCGGCAATCCAAAGGCGAGCAGCCAGATCGTCTTCCAGGAAAACTCGAACAGCAGCAGCGGGAGCATCTGCAAGGGATAGCGCAAGCCGATGAAGGCTAGCAGCCATATCCCGCCAAGCATGCTCGGGATCACGCCGCGCGACGTTGGGTCGTGGCTGATGAGTACGGGCAGGTTGGTCGCGCCGAGGCCGACGATCAGCAGCAGGTAGGTGGCGCGAAGCACATACAGCCGCGCCAGCGAAACGTCGCTGTCGGCGCAGTCCTTTGTGGCAGTCGAAGCCATGGCAGTTCTCCAAAGTCATGCGGAGTCAGGCCGAAACTCCAGAAGATCCCCGGGCTGGCAAGACAGAGCCGCGCAAATCGCCTCGAGCGTCGAGAATCGGATCGCTCGCGCCTTGCCGGTCTTGAGGATCGAGAGATTGGCGAGCGTGATGTCGATTCTCTCGGCGAGCTCGGTTAGCGTCATCCGCCTCTCGTGCAGCAAATCGTCGAGCTTGACGGCAATTGCCATGTCACACGGTCCCTTCGAGGTCTTCGCGCATCAGCGTTCCCTGGGCGAAAACGCGGGCGAGTACGAAGGTCAGGAACACGGCCAGCCAGCCGCTGGGGGAGAAGCCGGCATCGAGGTGAAGCGGGTGGGCAGGCGTCGAAATCGCCTTGCCAATTCCGCCGATGACGAGGCTGAGCAGCTGGAGAGCGAGCAGCACCCAGGCAATAGCCTGCAGGCGGTGGGCGTTCGCCGCGACGAACGGATCGCCCCTCCGCACCGTCTCGACCATCGCGAGCAGCCGCTTGAGGACGGCGTAGTTGAGCGGGATCGCGACCAGGCCGAGCGCGACAATCGCGCGCATGCCGATGACGAGGGGTCGGGTCTCGGGCGAAGGTGGGACGCCGAGCGCGGTGAACGTCCATTGCTCGTGCGTAATTGACCAGATGAGCAGCGCGAGAATGGCCGCGCCGGACAGCCAGTTGAGCACGATCAGGATACGCAAGGCGACCCAGGTGAGGGGCAGCGCGGCCGAGTGCTTCATCATCGATGCTCCACTAGTAAATTATCGATAAACGATAACAGATTTATCGAATTTCGGCAAATTTTTGGGGGCCCTTGTGACGCACGCTGCTACATGACGGGCATCGGAGAGCTTTGCAGATGTTCTGCGGCCCCGACTATCCGGATTAGAAGAAGCATTGTCGGAAGAGCAATTCGAGGCCACCGTCAATCGTGCCGTTAGAACACACAACGAGGGCGTTGAGGAATATACCGCTATGCTGCCGCAATCGGGCATCGTTCCAATGCTTATTGAGCCACCCAGCCGCTAGTTGTTGAAAAATCCCCTTCTCGCTAACTACGCCCTTGCACCAGATGCGGTGCAAATGGTGATTAGGGAGAAGTCCTGTTTACAACAACTAACGTCACGATCCTTTCGGCCGCAGCGGTTAAGTGGTTGCGATGATCCCTTTGCATCACTATACTCCGGCCTCGAATTGTCTTCAGCGGAGGCTTTTATGCGAATCCGCCGCCTATGGGTGCTCTTCGCACTTCCGTTTGCCGTTTTCGGTGTCTTCTTGCTCCTCGCTCAGAACCAGCCTGCTTCACAAACGGGAACGGCTCCCAAAGCAGCATCTGCCATCCCGCTAATTCTCGAGGAGAATGATGGCGAGCGACGATTGCGCCGTCCTGGCGGACCGGTCGGATCGGAGTCAGTACCGGAGTTCTTCATCAAAGTCGACAAGCTGAATGGAGGGGCGGAGGATTTTTATGTAGGCTACGAGGTCATGAAACCGGGCGGGATGATCCCCTTCCATAAGCACCACAACTCCGAAGAGGTCGTTATCTTGGAGGAAGGCGGCGCCACCGTGACAGTCGGTGACAGGAAAGCGGTGACTGGGCCTCACGCAGTCGTCTTCATTCCGCGAGAAACGTGGGTATCGATCGCGAACACCTCGAACAGCCCCATTCATCTGTATGGGCTGTTCTCGCGCCAGGGATTTGAGAACTTCCTGCGCGCGCGGAGCGTTCGTCCGGGAGAACCGTTGACTCCACTCACGCCGGAAGAGCTGCGTCGGGCCGAGATCGAAGGTCACGTCACGCCTTGGGATACATCCAAGGAACCTTACCCGCCCGGAGTGGCGCGACAATGAGGGAGCAATCCACAGCTAGGGATAGATGGCGATAAATCGCCATATCACAAGCAATCTGCGCGCCGTGTAACAGCTCGGCCGGAAACAGCACACTCCCCGTTCCTGTAGACTTGTCCCGATATGTCCACCAACTCCCTCGCGCAAGCGGCTTCGGCCTATCTGCGCTCGGCCATGCACCAGCCCATCCACTGGCATGAGTGGGGTGAGGAAGCCTTCGCGGCGGCCGAGCGCGAGAACAAGCCCATCCTGCTGGACATCGGCGCGGTGTGGTGCCACTGGTGCCATGTCATGGACCACGAGTCCTACGACGATCCCGATTTGGCGCGCATCGTGAATGAGAACTTCATCGCGGTGAAAGTGGACCGCGACGAGCGCCCCGACATCGACAGCCGCTACCAGGCCGCCGTCTCCGCCATCAGCGGTCAGGGCGGCTGGCCGCTCACCGCCTTTCTCACCTCCGACGGCAAGCCGTTCTACGGCGGCACCTACTTTCCGCCCGATGAGCGCATGGGTCGCCCCAGCTTCAAGCGCGTGCTGCAGTCCATTGCCGCCGCCTTCCGGGAAAAACATGCAGACGTTCGCGAACAGGCCGAGATGGTGATGAATGCACTCTCGCAGGCTGAGTCTTTCGCCGGGCGCTCGGCAGCATTCTCTCCCAAGATGGTGGACAGCATCGTGCGTTCGGCGACGCGGATGTTCGACGTGGAGCACGGCGGCTTCGGCACTGCTCCCAAGTTCCCGCACCCGGCCATCCTCGACCTGATGATCGATCGCTACGCGCACGGCGGCGAATTCCATTTCAAGACCATCATCGAGACCACACTCACGCACATGGCGCGGGGTGGCGTGTACGACCAGCTCGCCGGCGGCTTCCATAGATACTCGGTGGACGAGCGCTGGGTGGTTCCGCACTTCGAGAAGATGTCGTACGACAACTCGGAGCTACTCAAGAACTACGTGCACGCGTTCCAGGCGTTAGGCGAGCCCCTCTTCGCCGAGGTGGCGCGCGACATCATCCGCTGGATGGATGAGGTGCTCAGCGACCGCGAGCGCGGCGGTTTCTACGCCTCGCAGGACGCCGACGTCGGCATGGAAGACGATGGCGACTACTTCACATGGACGCTCGAAGAAGCCCGCGCCGTGCTCAGCGAGGACGAACTCAAGGCCGCCAGCTATCACTACGACATCGGCGAGATCGGCGAGATGCACCACAACCCGCAGAAGAACGTGCTGCACGTGCGGGCTGCGGTGGAGGAGATCGCCGCCCGCATGGGCACACCCGCCGAGCGCGTCCGCTCGCTCCTTGACTCCGCGAGACAGAAGCTGCTCGCCGCGCGCCTCCAGCGCCCCACACCCTACGTGGACAAGACGCTGTATGTGAACTGGAACGCGCTTTGCGTTTCCGCTTATCTCGACGCCGCTCGCGTGCTGCAGCTCGGCGACGCCCGCCACTTCGCGCTGCGCTCGCTGGACCGCATCCTAGCCGAAGCCTGGAATGCCAAATCCGGGCTAAGGCACGTGGTCGCCTATTCCGACCCGGACGCCAAACATCGCGACGTTCCCGGGCTGCTCGACGACTAC
>Ga0187776_10001711_pt1 | contig 11080 bp, 10 predicted proteins | sample 0216_BV02_MP12_2_FD_132426 | JGI IMG/M metagenome (GOLD analysis project Ga0187776, IMG submission 132426) | Tropical peat soil microbial communities from peatlands in Department of Meta, Colombia - 0216_BV02_MP12_20_MG | ecosystem: Environmental > Terrestrial > Soil > Wetlands > Peat | place...
CGGCCGCGCTCATCGGTTCCGGTACTCGTCCAGCCAGGCCATCTGGATCGCCTCGAGAATCTTCTCGCTGGAGGTCTTGGGGTCGTCGCTGAAGCCCGGCAGCTCGGTCACCCAGCGATGCAGGTCGGTGAAGCGGACGGTCAGCGGATCGAGATCCGGATGCCCCTCGCTCAACGCGATGGCGATGTCCTCGTAGTCTCGCCACGTCATCACCTAGGAATCTCCACGACAACGTTGCCGCGCACGACCGCCTGGCAGCCAAGCCGTGAGTGGATGGTGAGCCCCTCCGCGGTATCGAGCCGGTCTTCCTCGTCCGGCTGCATCTCCGAGAGGTTCTCCTCCCCTTCCTTCACGATCACGTGGCAGGTCGTGCAGGCGCAGCTGCCGCCGCAGTTGTGCTCGAGATGAACATGGTTCGCGAGCGCGATGTCGAGCAGCGAGCCGGGCTTGCCGTGATCGGCGAGCGGGTATTTCTCGTCGTCGACCTCGACCGTCACGTTGAGCGGCAGGAACGTCACCTTGTGAACCGCCATCACTTCTCCATGATCTCGTCGGCGCGCCGGCTCGCCAGCGCCCCCTTGAGCGCGACGTCCATCATGAGCTCGGCCAGATGCTCGGTCGCCTGGTTCATCGCCGTCGTCGCCTCGCGGATCCGGTCGCGATCGGTGGTCTCGCGGGCCGCCTTCAGCGCGGCCAGCGCGGCCGCGATCGACGCGTACTCGGCGTCGTCGATCAGCCGGCGTCCCTGGGTGAGCGCGCGCTCGACGTGCGTGATGACCGTGTCGGCCTCGTTCCGGGTCTCGATGAGCAGACGCGCCTCGACGTCGGCCTCGGCGTAGGTGAACGAGTCCTCGACCATGCGCTCGACGTCGCCGTCCGAGAGGCCGTAGGTCGGCTTCACCTCGATGGCGGCCGCCTTCTGGCCCCGGAGCTCGGTCGCGGTCACGTTCAGGATGCCGTTGGCGTCGATGAGAAAGGCCACCTCGATCTTCGGCATCCCCGCCGGCATCGGATCGATCCCGGAGAGCTCGAACCGCGCGAGCGAGCGACAGTCTTTCACGAGTTCACGCTCGCCCTGGACGACGTGCATGTCGACGACACGCTGGCCGTCGACCGAGGTCGTGAACATCTCGCGGGCGGCGGTGGGGATCGTCGTGTTGCGCGGAATGAGCACGCTGACGATCCCGCCGAGCGTCTCGATCCCCAGGGACAGCGGGGTGACGTCGAGCAAGAGCATGTCGGTGATGCCGCCCGCGAGGATCTGCGCCTGGACCGCCGCGCCGAGCGCGACGACCTCGTCGGGATTCAGCTGGCTGTGGGGCGTCTTGCCGAAGAGCTCCTGTACCCGGCGCCGCACCATTGGGACGCGCGTCGAGCCGCCGACCAGGACCACATCGTCGACGTCGGACGGCGACAGTCCGGCGTCGGCCAGAGCCATCCGGCACGGGGCCAGCGTGGATTCGACCAGCTGCCCGATGAGTCCCTCGAGCTCGGCGCGCGTGATCTCGCGGTGGTACGTGAACGCGTCGAACGGCATCGTGAGCGCCGTCCGCTCGTCGGCCGACAGGCGGATCTTGGCCGCCTCGGCGGCCAGCCGCAGCTCCTGCATCGCCTCGGGGTCGCCGGCGAGGTCCGCGCCGTGGCGGGCCCGAATGTCCTCGAGCAGCGCCCGAAGGATCGTGCGGTCGAAGTCGTCGCCGCCGAGGTGCGTGTTGCCGTTGGTGGCCAGGACCTCGAAGATCCCGTCCTTCACGCGCAGGATCGAGATGTCGAACGTGCCCCCGCCCAGGTCGTAGACCGCGACGAGTCCCTCCTTGATGCGCTGCAGGCCGTAGGCGAGCGACGCGGCCGTGGGCTCGTTGACGATCCGCACGACGTCGAGCCCCGCGATGCGCCCGGCGTCCTTCGTCGCCTGGCGCTGGCTGTCGTTGAAGTACGCCGGGACGGTGACGACGGCCTTCTCGATCGACTCGCCGAGGTGCGACTCGGCGCGCTCCTTGAGCGACCTGAGCACGATCGCCGAGACTTCGGGTGGCGTGACCTCGCGGCCGTCGATCTGGATCTTCACGATGCCGTCGGCGGGCAGCACCCTGAACGGGAGATAGCCGAGCTCTTCCTTGACGTCGTCGTAGCCGCGGCCCATCAGCCGCTTGACGGAGTAGACCGTCGACTGCGGGCGGCGCACGAGCTGGCGCTTCGCGGCGGCACCCACCAGCACGCCCTCGCGCCCGAACGAGACGATCGACGGCAGCAGCGCCTGGCCGTCCCGATCGGGGATGATACGGGGTAAACCCGTCCGGTCGTCGACGTAGGCGACGAGGCTGTTGGTGGTGCCGAGATCAATGCCGACGATGCGAGACATACCCCTCCTGAGGCTCTCCGAGCGCTTCGTCGATATCGTCGATCACGGTCCTGAGATAGGCCCGCACTGCGAGCGACTCCTTGAAGGTCTTCAGGGCCGCCGGCCGGTCATCCGGCGCGGCGGCGTCCCACGTCTGGCTGAGCGGCCCGCGAAGACGCGCTTCTTCGTGGTCCAAGCGCACCCGGAGCCGGTGCCGCTGCGTGACGAGCATCTCCCGCGCGCTGGCGTCGAGCCCGCCGGCGCGGCCGGCCGACTTCGCCTCCTGGAGCGCTTCCTGGATCTCGAACATTTCCTCGAGCAGTTCGGGCGGCGCCTTCGGTTTCACCGTGGCGCCCTCGCGCGTGTCCCGGCCTTCCTCGAGGCGGACCAGGTATTCGATCCGCCCGAGCGGGTCGCGCAGCGCGCGATACGCCGCGTTCAGGCGCGCGGACGCCTCGAGGATCTCCGCTTGGCGCTCCGGCGGCGCGTCCTGGTGGAAATCCGGATGGCCGCGGCGCGAAAGCTCGTAGAACTTTCGCTGCAGCTCTGCGCCGTCGATGCCGAGCCGCCGTGGCAGCCCGAAGACCTCGAAGTGATCCATGCGCTTCCTTACCGACGTGCCCCGGCCGGAAAATGCGAACGGGCCCTTCGCCGGGCCCGTTCCCAGTGGTCCGCGGGCCCGGCTACGCCGAGAACGACGTGCCGCATCCACAGCTCGACTTCGCGTTGGGGTTCAGGAAGGTGAAGCCACCCGCCAGCCCCTGCTGCACGTAGTCGAGCGTCGTGCCGTTCAGGTACAGGTAGCTCTTCCTGTCGACGACGACCTTGATCCCGTCGAGCTCGAACTCCTTGTCGTGAGGACCCCGCTCGCTGTCGAACTCGAGCGAGTACGACATGCCGGAGCAGCCGCCCCCCTTGACGCCCATTCTCAAGAAGACGGTCTCCGGCAGATTCTGGGCTCGCTTGAGCTCCTTCACCTGCTTCGCCGCCGCTTCCGACAGTGCAACCGCCATAGATCTTGCTCCTCCCGCTACCTATTTGGACGACGCGGAAGCATCCGACGGTGCGTGCTTCTCACGGTAGTCGGCGAGCGCCGCCTTGATCGCGTCCTCCGCCAGCACCGAGCAGTGGATCTTCACCGGCGGCAACTTCAGCTCGTTGACGATGTCCGTGTTCTTGATCTTGGCCGCCTCGTCCACGGTCTTGCCCTTGAGCCATTCGGTGGCCAGGCTCGACGACGCGATGGCGCTCCCGCACCCGAACGTCTTGAACTTCGCGTCCTCGATGACGCCGGTGTCGAGGTTGACCTTGATCTGGAGCTTCATCACGTCGCCGCACTCCGGCGCACCGACCAGCCCCGTGCCGATGCCCGGCGTGTCCTTCGTGAAGGACCCGACATTGCGCGGGTTGTTGTAGTGGTCGACAACCTTGTCGCTATACGCCATGGTCGAACCCCCTTAGTCCGCCTTCCAGCGAATGGACTTCAAGTCCACGCCTTCCTTGGCCAGCTCGTAGAGCGGGGACATCTCACGCAGCCGCTTGACCACCTCGATCGTGCGGGTCCCGACGTGCTCGACTTCCTCCTCGGTGGTGAACCGGTGCAGGCTGAAGCGGATCGACGAGTGTGCGAGCTCCGCGCTGGCCCCGAGCGCGCCGATCACATAGGACGGCTCGAGCGTCGACGAGGTGCAGGCCGAGCCCGAGGACAGGGCGCTCTCCTTGTTGAGCCCCATCAGGACCGACTCGCCCTCGACGTACGCGAACGAGATGTTCAGGTTGTGCGGGAGCCGCCGGTCCGGGTGCCCGTTCAGGTACGCCTCGTCGACGTTCGAGAGGATCATGTCTTGCAGCCGGTCGCGGAGCTTGGCCAGCCGCGCCCCTTCCTCGCCCATAACCTCGCCGCAGATCTCGGCCGCGCGGCCGAAGCCGACGATGAGCGGAACCGGGAGCGTGCCCGACCGCATGCCCCGCTCGTGCCCGCCGCCGTCGATCAGCGGCGCGATGCGCACCCGCGGCCCCTTGCGCCGGACGTACAGCGCGCCCACGCCCTTCGGGCCGTAGATCAGGTGCGCGGTGCACGACAGGAGGTCGATCCCCGCTGCCTCGACGTTCACCGGGATCTTGCCGACTGCCTGCGTGGCGTCGGCGTGGAAGATGATGCCCTTCTCCTTGGCCAGCTTGCCGATCGCGGCCATGTCCTGGATCGTGCCGATCTCGTTGTTGGCGTACATGACCGAGATCAGGATCGTCTTGTCGGTCAGCGCCTCGCGAATCGCGTCGAGCTCGACCAGCCCGTCGGGGCGCACGGGCACCAGGGTCACCGCGAAGCCCTGACGCTCGAGGCGCTTGCAGACGTCCAGGCTGGCGCGCTGCTCGATCGCCGTGGTGACGATGTGGTTGCCCTTCTCGCGGTACATCTCGGCTACGCCCTTCATCGCGAGATTGATCGACTCGGTCCCGCCGGAAGTGAACACCAGCTCCTTGGGATCGCGGGCGCCGATGATCTTGCCGAGTTGCTCGCGCGCCCGATCGACGGCGTTCTCGGCTTCCCAGCCGAACGAGTGGTTGCGGCTGGCCGGGTGGCCGAACTTCTCGGTGAAGTACGGGATCATCGCCTCGACGACACGCGGGTCTACCGGCGTCGTCGACTGCGCGTCCATGAAGATCGGAAACTTCAGCATCTGGCTCTCTCCGTCTCGCGCTGGTGCCTGCTTTGCGTCACTTGATCGACAGCACCGCGGGGGTCGTCTGGTTGCTCAGCTCGGCCAGGCTCATCGTGTCGAGGAGCTGACTGATCGCCGCCTGCAGCTTCTGGACGGGCCGCTTGAGATTGCAGCGGGTCTCCTGCGGACATCCCGCCGCCTCCAGGCAGCTCACGATGCTGATGGGTCCCTCGAGCGCGCGTACCACCTCGCCGACCGAGATGTCGCCGGGATGCCGCGTCAGCACGTATCCGCCCTTGGGCCCGTTCTGGCTGACGATGAGCCGGCGCTTCGCGAGGCGCTGCAGGATCTTGGCGAGGAGCTCCGGCGGAATACCGAACTCCTCGGCGATGCGCTTGGCGCTGACTGCGCGCTGCTCGCCATGCGTGGCGATGTAGTGGATCGCCATCAGCCCGTAGTCGGCGCGCTTCGTAAACCGGAGCATCGTCTAACCCCTTGCGTTCGTCCGATCCCCTTGTCAGGGCAAGGTTCCTATCGCCGACTCTTTCTATCGGCGACTCATTCAGTCGGATTTTACACCCCGGTGCATTCTCGTCAACTCGAAATGCTTGAAAGGGCAGCGAATCCAACGGGCCCCGGATCGCGGGGTCTATGGCGGTTCGTGAAACTGGGGTGCTACACCGCTACGGGAATGGCAGGCAGTTTTTTCAGCTACTTAGATTCGTCGAGCTCATGTCGTACATTGAAGTGACAGCCGCCGGAAGCCCGGCGAACGCTAGACCTGATTGGTCCAGGCCTGGCGAAGCTCGGCGGCGGAGACCTCGGGGCGGGTCTCGTTGATGAAGATGCCGCCGATGCGATTGGCGTGCTCGGGCTCCGGAATGATCTCGATGTGCCAGTGATAGTCGTCGCGGATGGTGGCCCAGTCGCCCTGCAAGATCCGCGAGCGAAGGTTGGGCGCAGTGTGCAGCACCATCTCGTACCCGGGGTCGCCAAATCCGCGGGAGAGCGTCCGGAAGTACTCCGAGAGCAGGCGAGCAAGGTCGCCCAGGTTCTCGGGCTTGATGGCCTCCTCGAACGAGCAGCCGTGTTGCCGGGGAACGATCCAGGTCTCGAGCGGAACCCGCGGCGCGTACGGAACGAGCGCGGCAAACGCCGGTGTGACCCGCACGACGCGTTCCTCGGCGCCGATCTCCTGGCGGAGGATGTCGCAGTAGAGGCAGCGTCGCTTGTACTGGTAATACTCGCGCGCTTCCCGCAGTTCGCGCCGTGTCTCGTCGAACACGATGGGGATGGCCGTGACCCGCGAGTACGGGTGATGGCCGGGCACCCCGGGCTTCTTGTGGCGGCGCGAGACGAGAATGTCGCGAATCTGGCCGTCGCGCTTGAGATCGAGCAGCCGGTCGCGATACATCCACAGCACGGCTTCGAGCGTTGACGGCGCCATCGATGCCAGCGTGTCGTCGTGGCGTGGCGACTCGATCACGAGCTCGCTCGCGCCGCGCGGATTGATCATGTCGAACATGCCGACGCCTTCGCGGACCAGCTCCCATTCGATCCGGAAGTATGCGTCGGGCTCGGGGACGACGCGAACGCTCCAACCCGGGCTGTTGGGGATCGAGCCTTCTGGCCGAAACGCCGTGATCTCCGGTCCGGTGAGATGCTCGGCGCCCGGACAGTAGGGGCAGTCCGTCTGTGGCGCGGGCTTGGCCTTCGGCCGGATGAGGATCCAGTGTCCTCGGGTCGGGTCCTTCCTCAGCTCATCCACGGGATTCCCTGGAACCTCCTTCCCACGCGGCTATCATAAGCTGTCGCGGAGGCGCCCTTCCCCATACATTCGGGGGCCGGCCGTGCACGTTCGGGCATGACGCACGAGCGACGCAGGCGACTGCGGAATCGCGGCCGCCTAGTCCTTGATCTGATTCTTGAGCTTCCTCAGGTGCTGGCGCGCGACGTCGACCCAGTCTTTCTCCGTCGGTAGCGGGGACGCGAGCTCGATGTACCGCTCCCACTGGGTGATCGCCGCCTTGGGGTCGACCTTCTCGTACACGAGCGCCAGGTTGTACATGGCGCCCGTATGCTTGGCGTCGATCTCGATCACCCGCTGATATTCCTGGGTGGCTTCCTTGTAGAGGCCCTTGTCCTCGTACACCTCGCCGAGGCCCATGCGGGCATCGACCGAGTTGGGATCGAGGTCGATCGCCTTCTTGTACGCGTTCACCGCCTCGTAGTAGAGACCTTTCTCACCGTAGTAGATCTTGCCGAGGCTCATGTGCACGCGCGGGTTCACGGGATTGTAGACGAGCGCCTTCTGGTAGGCCGCGACCGCGCCGTCGATGTCGCTCTTGGCCGCCTTGGCGTCACCGAGCCCGACATAGGCGTCCGCGTAGAAGGGCCGGAGCTCGATCGCCTTGCTGTAGGCCTCGACCGCCTGGTCGAAGAGCCGGCGCGGCTGCGACAGATAGAGATCGCCCAACGCCTTGTAGGGCTCCGGATAGAGCGGATCGAGCTGCGTCGCCGCGCGAAACTGCGCCGCCGCCTTCCACCGGTTGCCGAGCGAAGAGTGCACGACTCCGAGCATGTAGGCCGCCACGACGAAGCTCGGGTCGACCTCGACGGCGCGCGACAGGAGATCGACCGAGGCCTCGTTGCCTTCCTGGTCTCCCCGCAGCGCCGAGATCTGGCCGCGGGAGAACAGCTCGAAGGCGCGCGGCACCCGCGTCGGACTCGCCGCCTTCTCGATCCGCGCCGCCTCGGCGTCGGTCGTCGGCACGTGGAGCGTCCGCACGTACGCGACCGGGAGCGTGGCCAGGCGTCCGAACAGCTCGGCGGACGGGGCGACCACCGGCTCGAGCGTGGTGACCTCTGGTCCCCCCTGCTTCATCTCCATCAACTGGGGCACGACGGCCAGATCGGTCCCGCGGCGCTCGATCCGGCCGAAGAACGCCGCGTCGGCGCGGACGGAGCGTGCCGCCTGGCTCAGAACCGGCTCGGTCCATGTCTCGCCTCGAGTGACGGATTGCAGCCGTCCGCGCTCGATCTGCACGATCGACGGATGCTGCGCCAGGCCCAACGCCAGGATCTGGGCAACGCCCTCGCCCATCCACTGCTCTTCGCGTTCGAGCCCGGTCGCGTCGAACGGCGCGATCACGACGACGCGCAGCTTCGACTCGGCGCTCGCTGCGCCCGCGCCGGCCAGCAGGAGCAGACCCACGACCGTCCCGACGATCCAGGACCGCGAACCCGGTCGATGCATCACGGAACCTCCCTCTTCCGGAGACCCCGACGGACGAGCGTCACCACCCGGTCGAACGCTCCGGGACCGATGCGTCGAAGTGCGATGTCCGGGACGAGCAGCAGCGCGACGAGCCCGACGAGCCACGGCCAGATCTCGACCCCGATGCGGGATTGCCGGCGCGCCGTCAGGAACGCGTCGGCCGGCTTGGCCAGGGCTCCCCCGCCCGTCAGCTCGGTGAGCTCGCGCAGCAAGGGTTCGTCGACGCCCAGGTCGCGGAGCTCCTGAGCATACGGTACCACCAGACCCGCCAGTTGTGAGCCGATCACGCGATCGTTGCGCCGCTGCGCCATGCCGACCAGGTAGACGCCTTCCTGAGCGGCCGGGAATTGACCACGGTAGCGGCCCGGCCCGACCTGCTCGAGGTCGACCACCGATCGTTCCCGGTTCGGCGCCACCACGGCGACCTGGGAGTCGAGGAAGTTGATGAACTCGCCCTTGGGGTCGACGGCATCGACGACGATCTCGCCGGTGTTCTCGTGACGCTCCACCACCGCGACCGTGTCGCTCCGCGTGCCGCTGCGCAGGGTCCAGCGGATCAGCTGCGCCCAGAACTTGTTGAATTCACGCCATCTCAGCCAGAGCACCGCCCATTTCGCCTTGGCGTCCGACGTGAACGCCACCGAGCGGCCGAGCCCGTACCGCCAGGTGGCGAGCACGGGATCCTCCTGATGGCTCATCAGGACCAGGTCAGCCGTCGACTTGAGCGTGCTGGCGACGTAGCCGCCGAGCGGCGGCACGCTCTTCCAGTCGATGTCCTGGATCGCCTCGTGTCCAGGCGAGGTCACCTGGGGCTTGAAGGGCTGCTCCACCAGCGAGGCCTTGGATGCCAGCTGGGTCTCGAGCGTGAAGATGCGCGGGATCGTCTGAGAGTCCTCGGTGTAGTAGAAGCGGCCCTTGCCCCACTTGGCCACGTCGACCATCAGCTGGACGTCCGCGTCCTTCCCGATCGCGACGGTGGAGACGGTGATCTTGTCCTTCGCCATTCGCCGCAGTAGCCCCTGGAAATCCCCTCGGGTCATCTGGCCGTCCGATAGGAAGATGACGTGCTTCAGGAGCGCGGGCCGCTCGAAGAGCACCTGGTAGGCTTCCTTCAGCGCCGGATAGCCATCCGTACCGCCGCCGGCCTTGATGGTCGCGATCGCGTGATGGATCGCCGCCTTGTCCTTGGCCGGCCGCACGGGTGCGTCCCAGATGAACTCGGTGTCCCAGCTCATCACGCCGACTTCGTTGCGCTCGTCGAGCAGGTCCACCACCAGGTGGGACGCTTCCTTGGCGAGGTCGAGCTTCGTCACCTTCTCGTCGGTGGACATTGCCATCGAGCCCGACCGATCGATCGAGAGCACGACCGCCAGGCTCGGGATCTCGACCTTCTGCTTGACCTCCATCGTGACCGGCAGCGCTTCCTCGATCGGTGTGCGGTAATAGCCGCCGAGCCCGAAGCTCTCCTCGCCGCCGACCATGACGAGCCCGCCGCCATAATCACGGACGTAATCCCGGATGTATCCCATCTGCGGCCGGGTCAGCTTGAGCGACGAGACGTTCGACAGGACGATGCCGTCGTACTTCTGCAAGCCAGCCAGATCGGGCGGGATCCCGGGCGGTTCCACCACCGTGACGTCGATGTTCTGCGAGCGGAGCGCGCCCGCCAGTGACTGGGCGTGGCCCCTGTCCTTGTCGGCGAGCAGCACCTGGGGCCGGCCGCGGACCACAACGGCGCCGACCGCGCGGTTGTTCTCCTCGATCGTGTCCCCGTCGACCTCCATCGCGGCCTGGTAGACGTGAATGCCACTGGCGTCGAGCGACTGCCGATAGCTGAAGACGTTCTTGCCGGCGCTCAGGCGCACGACCTGCGAGCCGAGAAACTCGTTGTTGCGAAAGAGCGAGAGGCGTCCCTCGGTGTCCTTGTGGCTCCACACGACGACTTTGGCCTGGAAGGGCTCGCCGAATTTCACCTCGTGCGGCAACACCAGCGCCTCGGCGACGACCTCCTGCGTGAACGTCAGCGGCGCCGCGACATAGTAGAGATCCGCCGCGGCGTCCTTGGCCGCCTGCGCGCCGGCGAGCGCGTTGCCCGCGTTCTGGCGCCCGTCGGTGAGCATGACGATGCGGTTGGCCTGCCCGGGCGGCAGCATCGCCAGCGCCAGCTGGATCGCCTGGAAGATGTTCGTGCCGCGTCCGTCGACCTGCACCTTCGGGCGTTCGATGTTCGGGCGGGCGGCGAGCGGCTGATCGACGACGGGCTGCTCGCCGAAGGCGATCACGCTGTTGCGGTCGCCGCTCTTCATCGACTTGGCCGCCTCGGCGACGAACCGGTACGCGCGCTCGCGGGAGGCGAGGCTCACGCTGTCCGACAGGTCCATCAGGAACACGACGTTCATGCGGTCGACCCATCGCGGCAGGGTCGGGCGCAGCAAGGTGAAGCAGAGGACGACGACGAGCGCGCTCCGCAGCGCGAGGGCCCAGCGATCGCCCGGGCTGGACGGCAGGCGCAGCCGTCCCGCGCTCTGGCGGCGCCAATAGAGGAGGCCCTCGATCGCGAGGAGCAGGACGGCTAGCATGACGAACAGCGGCCAGAGCTCCCGCTGGACCGGGACCGGCTGGGCCGCGGGACCATGACCGGACGGCGTCGGCAGCGGGTGCGGCGCCAGGTTCGACTCCTCGGCGTTCATCAGGTTGACAGCGACCTTCGTCTCGCCGCGCGAGGTCGCCAGCGTGTAGACGCCGGCCTCGTCGGTCTCCGTGAAGGAGATCGCGCCGCGCGTGACCCGCCCCTGGACG
>Ga0187776_10001712_pt1 | contig 11078 bp, 8 predicted proteins | sample 0216_BV02_MP12_2_FD_132426 | JGI IMG/M metagenome (GOLD analysis project Ga0187776, IMG submission 132426) | Tropical peat soil microbial communities from peatlands in Department of Meta, Colombia - 0216_BV02_MP12_20_MG | ecosystem: Environmental > Terrestrial > Soil > Wetlands > Peat | place...
CAGCATCGGCTGCTCGCAGTTGCCGATCCGCTCGCCGCTCTGCAACGCTTGGGGACTGCCGTTCGGCGGTTATGGGGGAAGAAACTGGTCGCCGTCACCGGCTCGACCGGCAAAACCACCACCAAAGAAGCCATCGCGCAGGTGCTGCTAACTCATCTTCGCGTTCTCAAGTCGGAAGGAAATCTCAACAACCATTTTGGACTGCCTTTGCAACTCCTGCGGCTTGAGCCGGAGCACGAGGTCGCCGTCATCGAGATCGGCATGAACCACGCCGGCGAAATCCGCGCGCTGGCAGAGATTGCCAGCCATGACGTGGCCGTGGTCACCAATGTCGGGCCGGCGCATCTGGAGTTCTTCGATTCCGTCGCAGCCATCGCCCGCGCCAAGTACGAACTCATCGAGACCCTGCACGCCGGCGGGACGGAGGTGCTCAACGCCGACGACCAATATGTTTCCCAGTTCGGGCGCGACTTCCATGGGAAAGTACTGACGTTTGGCATTCAACGTCCGGCGGACGTGCGCGCGAAGAACGTCCACGATCGCGGCCTCGACGGCTCCGCTTTCGACTTGGTGGCCGGGGGCTGCCAGCAGAGCGTCAAGCTGCCGCTGCTGGGGCTGCACAACGTATACAACGCGCTGGCGGCGGCCACGGTGGGAATGGAGGTTGGCATCTCGCCGTCCGAGACCGCAGAAGCGTTGGCGACGCTCTCGCCCCAGGATAAACGCGGAGAGCTGACGGATGTTGCCGGCGCGACCGTGGTCAATGATTGCTACAATTCGAATCCAAAGGCGCTCGAAGCGATGGTAAGTTCGTTTGCGCGGCTGCCCGCGCGGCGGCGCATCGTGGTCGCGGGCGAGATGCTCGAACTCGGCCCCACGGGCGAGGGACTGCATCGTCAGTGCGGGACTGCCATCGCGCGTAATGGGATCGACGTGCTGCTCGGGGTGCGCGGCGCGGCGCGGCTCATGGTCGAGGCGGCGCGCGATGCAGGCATGGCGGCGGAGTTCGTGGAAACGCCACAGCAGGCGGGCGAGTGGCTGGCGCACGAGGTGCGTCCCGGTGACGCCGTGCTGCTCAAGGCTTCGCGCGGGGTGAAGCTGGAAGGCGCCCTCGAGGCCTGGCGCGCACGCATGCAGGCGGCTACGATCACATAAGGTAAGTATCCACGGCGGGAAGGCGGAGACAGATTGCTCTATTGGCTGTTGTACGTAAAGCTTTTTCCTCTCTTCTCGCCTTTCCGCATTTTCCGTTACCTTACGTTTCGAACGGCATTTGCAAGCCTTACGGCTTTGGCGACGGGGCTGATCGTCGGTCCGGCGGTGATCCGGAGGCTCCGGGAGTTCCAGATCGGCCAGTACATTCGCGAAGAAGGCCCCAAGGCCCACCAGAAGAAAGCCGGCACACCCACCATGGGCGGTGTGCTGATTGCCATCTCCATCATCGTTCCCACCGTGCTGTGGGCCGACCTCAGCAACAAGTTCGTCTGGATCACGATCGGTTCGACGTTGGCGTTTGCGTCCATCGGCTTCGCCGACGACTACCTAAAGATCATCCACCATCGCAACCTGGGCCTGACCGGCAGGACCAAGCTGATGCTCCAGGTACTCACCAGCCTGACGGTGGCGGTGACACTGATGCTGCTGACCGCCAGCGGCGAGTACTCCACCCATCTGATGGTCCCGTTCCTCAAGAAATTCCGCCCCGATCTGGTGGTCACGCATTGGATGCGCAGCCACTGGATGTGGCCCCTGGCTTTCATGCCGTTCTTCATCTTCGTGGTGCTGGTGATCGTGGGGTCGTCGAACGCGGTCAACCTGACGGACGGACTCGACGGGCTGGCCATCGGCTGCACCGTCATCGCCGCCGGAGCGCTGGCGGTGCTGACGTATGTCAGCGGGCACACCGTATTTGCCGGCTACCTGGAGCTGCAACGCATGCCGCAGGTCGGGGAGCTGACCATTTTCTGCGGGGCGATGGTCGGTGCCAGCATCGGCTTTCTCTGGTACAACGCACACCCGGCGGAGATTTTCATGGGCGATGTGGGCTCGCTGGCGCTCGGTGGCGCCATCGGCACCGTCGCCGTCATCATCAAGCAGGAGCTGCTGCTGCCGTTCATCGGCGGCGTCTTTGTGATCGAGGCGGTCTCGGTGATCCTCCAGGTCGTCTCTTACAAGCTGCGGCGGAAACGCATCTTCAAGATGGCGCCCCTGCACCATCACTTCGAGCTGCTGGGATGGTCGGAGTCAAAGATCATCGTCCGCTTCTGGATCGCCTCACTGGTATTTGCACTTTTTGCACTGACTACGCTGAAGTTGCGCTAGTGTGCGCCGCGGTTCGTGGTAGAAGTGAGTTAGGCATTGGACGTCAAAGGTAAACGCGTTCTCGTCGTCGGCCTGGGCAAGTCGGGCGTGGCCTCGGCGATTTTCTTGAAGGATCGCGGCGCGCGTGTCAGCGTTTCCGACGCCAAGACCGAGGACCAGCTCCGCTCGGCCATCCCCGCGCTCCTCGACAAAGGCATCTCGGTCGAGACCGGCGGCCACGGCGAACGCACCTTCCGCGACCAAGACCTGATCGTGGTAAGCCCGGGCGTCCCCACTGACGTCCCGCAACTGGAGAAAGCCCGTGCCCACCGCATTCCCATCATCGGCGAAGTTGAGCTGGCATCGCGATTTCTGAAGGGGCACATCATCGCCATCACCGGCTCGAACGGCAAGACCACCACGACCGCGCTGGCCGGCGAAGTGATCGGCATGGGTGGATACGAGGTGCTGGTGGGCGGCAACATCGGCACGCCCGCGATTTCGCTCGTGCCTGATGCCACCTCGGACACGTACAACGTGCTGGAGATCTCAAGCTTCCAGCTCGAGAGCATCCAGACCTTTCACCCCCAAATCGCGGTCATCCTTAACATCACCCCCGACCACCTCGACCGCCACCACAGCTTCGACGCCTATGCGCTGGCAAAGGCGCGGATTTTCGAGAACCAGACTACGCAGGACAACGCGGTGCTCAATGCCGACGATCCGACCTGCACCGGCCTGGCCGGCAAGACCTCCGCCCACGTGCACTGGTTCAGCCGCGTGAGGGAAGTCGACCGCGGGGCGTTTCTCCGTGACGGGAAAATCTTCTCGCGCGACGAGGGTGGCGACCAGGAGATCATGCCGGTCAGCGGTATCACGCTGAAAGGCGCTCACAATCTGGAAAACGTGCTGGCCGCAGTTTGCGTGGGGCGAATCGTCGGCTGCGAGCCGCACCGCATCCGCCGTGCTGTCGAGGAGTTCAAAGCGGTCGAGCACCGGCTGGAATATGTCACCACCATCCGGGGGGTCGAGTACTACAACGATTCCAAAGCGACCAACGTGGACGCCACCATCAAGGCGCTGGAAGCCTTTTCCGGCAGCATTCACGTCATTCTAGGCGGCAAGGACAAGGGCAGCGATTACTCCGTGCTAAAAGCTCTGCTGCAAGCGCGCGCCAAGCGTGTTTACACCATCGGCGCAGCGGCGGAAAAGATCGAGTCGCAGATCGGCGGTGCCGCACCGGTGCTCCGCGCTGAGACGCTGGAGACCGCGGTGAGGCGCGCCGCCGAGTTGGCCGCGCCGGGCGACATTGTGCTTTTGGCCCCTGCCTGCGCCAGCTTTGACCAATTCGAAAGCTATGAGCACCGCGGACGTGTCTTCAAGGAAGCCGTGCACGCTCTGGCAGCACGCAAGACGCCGAGTGAAGTTGGAGGAGCCGCGTGAAACCAACACCTGCCACGGGCCCCAGAGACAGGGAGAAAGAAGGAATCAGGCTTTCTCCATGTCTCCGTGCCTCCGTGGGGGGAAGTCTAGGGAGCACAGATGGCTAAGCGCGTCAGCGTGGACAAAGCACTCTTCATCGTCACGCTGCTGCTGATGTTCATCGGGCTGGTGATGGTGTTCAGCGCCTCGGCGGTGATGGCGAAGGAACGCTTCGGCTCGGCCTACACGTTTCTCTTCAAGCAGATGGTCTGGGCAGTAGCCGGCCTGATCGGGATGTTGATCGCCATGAACGTGGACTACCGCCGCTACCGGCATCCGGCTGTCGTGTTCTCTCTGTTAGGCGTCACGCTCATCCTGCTGGTGGCGGTGTTTTTCCTCGACCGTTCGCACAACACGCATCGCTGGATCCGCCTCGGCATACTGTCCTTCCAGCCCTCGGAACTGGCAAAACCTGCGCTCATCCTGTTTCTCGCTTATTTCCTGGAAAACCGCACCAAGGCGATGGACGACTGGCGGCAGACGCTGCTTCCCGCCGCGGTGCCGATCGTGGTTGGCGCCGGGCTGATCCTCAAGCAGCCGGACCTGGGAACGTCAGTCGTCTGCCTGGCCATCAGCGCCATCATCCTGTTCGTTGCGGGAATGAGGCTGCGTTACTTGGGGTATGCCGCGCTGGCGGCAATCCCAGTGCTCTATGTCGCCATTTTTCGCGTGAAATGGCGTTATGATCGCATCCTGGCGTTTCTGGATCCTTGGAAAGACCCGCAGGGCCGCGGTTTTCACATAATCCAGTCGCTGATCGCCGTCGGCACCGGCGGCTTCACCGGCCTGGGGCTGATGGAAGGCAAGCAGAAGCTCTTTTACCTGCCCGAGCCGCACACCGACTTCATCTTCGCGGTGATCGCCGAGGAGATGGGATTGCTGGGCGCGCTCGCAGTGGTGGCGCTCTTCACGATTTTCCTCTATCGCGGGATGCGCGCCGCGCTTGCAACCGAAGACGTCTTCGCGCGCAACCTGGCCACCGGTATCACCTCGATGATCGTGGTGCAGGCGGTTTTCAACATCAGCGTGGTGTTGGGCCTCATGCCCACGAAGGGGATCCCGCTGCCGTTCATCTCCTATGGCGGATCCTCGTTGTTCGTGATGCTGGCGTGCGTGGGCGTTTTGCTGAACATCACGCAGAGCACCGACTGATATGCGCGCCGTACTGGCCGGAGGCGGCACCGGCGGCCACGTCATACCCGCGCTGGCAATCGCCCACGATTTGCGCGCGCTCTACCACGCCGAGGTGATTTTCATAGGAACCTCGCGCGGCATCGAGAATCGCCTGGTCCCCGCCGCCGGATTTGAACTCAAGTTGGTGGAAGTTGGAACGCTGAAGAAGGTCAGCCTCGCCAAGCAGATCTCCACCTTGACTGCCCTGCCCGCTGCGATCTTTCGATCGTGGAAAATTCTCGGCGAATTCCAACCTGACGTGGTAATTGGGGTCGGCGGATACGCTTCCGGGCCGGCCATGCTGGCGGCGGCGTTCTCCGGCGTGCCCACGCTGGCCTTCGAGCCTAACGTCGTGCCCGGGCTGGCCAACCGCATCATGGCGCCCATCGTCTCGTCCGCTGCCGTGCACTTCGAGGAAACTTGTTGCAATTTTCAGCGCTGCCGGATTACGGGCGTTCCCGTGCGCCGGGCTTTCTTCAATCTGCCGCCAAAGCCTGCGGACAGCCCATTGACGCTGCTGGTGTTCGGCGGCAGCCAGGGCGCGCATGCCATCAATGAAGCCGTGATAAATGGGCTTCCCGCGCTCAGCGGGCAGGTCCCGGGATTCCACCTGATCCATCAAACCGGAGAGCGCGACTATAATGACGCCCAGGCCGTCTATCTGCGCTCGGGCGCGCGTGCAGAAGTTTTCCCTTTTATCGAGGAGATGGCGGAGATGTTTGCGCGCGCCGACCTGCTGGTTTGCCGCTCGGGGGCCAGCACCGTGGCCGAGGTGACGGCGGCAGGAAAGCCGGCGATCTTCATCCCTTTCCCACACGCGGCCGACGACCACCAGTTGCGTAACGCTGAAGCCCTCGAGCGCGCCGGGGCGGCCGTGTTGATCGCGGAGAAGGACTTGACCAGCGAGCGGCTGATGGATGCTGTGCGCGAGCTGCTGTGCGATCCTGCACGGCTAGCGGAAATGTCGGCGGCGTCGCGCAAGCTGTCGCATCCCAACGCCGCGCGGGAGATCGCGCTGATGGCGGGAAGGCTGGCAGGCGTACCGGCCTAAGAGAACACTGCGGATTCGCGCGGATCAATGCGGATTTCGTTTTTTTATTCCTGGTCCGCGTTTGTCCGCGCGCATCCGTGGCGAGGAAGTGTTTTATGTTTGCCAAGATCCAACGCGTGCATTTTGTCGGTATCGGCGGTATCGGCATGAGCGGCATCGCCGAGGTGTTGCTCAATCTTGGCTACAAGATCTCCGGCTCCGACCTGAAACCCTCGCCGGTGGCCAGTCGCCTGGCCGCGCTTGGCGCGGTGGTCTTTGAAGGTCATCGGGCCGAGAACGTCGCGGGCGCCGAGGTCGTTGTCACCAGTTCCGCCGTGACGCGCTATAACCCCGAGGTTCTGGAGGCGCGTCGGCAACACATTCCGGTGATCCAGCGCGCCGAAATGCTGGCCGAGCTGATGCGGCTGAAGTACGGTATCGCCGTGGGCGGCATGCACGGCAAGACCACCACGACCTCGATGATTGCAGCTGTATTGGCCGCCGGCGGCCTCGACCCCACAGTTGTGGTCGGCGGGCGCGTGGACGCCATGGGCTCGAACGCGCGCCTCGGCAAGTCGCACTACCTGGTGGCCGAGGCTGACGAAAGCGATCGCACGTTTCTCAAGCTGTCGCCCATCCTGGCGGTGGTTACCAATATCGACCGCGAGCACATGGACTGCTATCGCGACATGGCCGACGTCGAGCATGCCTTCGTTGAGTTCATGGACCGCGTGCCTTTCTATGGCATGGTGGTGATGTGCAACGATGATGACCGTCTGCGCGCTCTCCTGCCTCAGCTACGCCGCCGCGTGATGACCTACGGATCGCGTCCGGACTCCGATTTTCGCGTGGCGGACTCGGAGACGCCACGTGTCGACAGACACGAACGGCCCATGAGCCACTTCCGCGTGGACTATCGCGGGCAGTCCCTGGGTGACTTTCATCTTTACGTGCCCGGGCGCCACAACATCCTGAATGCCACTGCAGCCATTGCTGTGGGCGTGGGTCTGGACATTGCTCCGGATGCCATCCGCAAAGCGCTGGCCGAGTTCCGCGGCGTGGATCGCCGCTTCCACTTGCGCGGTCGCGTGAGCGAGATCAGTGTGATCGACGACTACGGCCACCATCCCACAGAGATCCGTGCCACTCTCGCCGCCGCCCGCCAGTGCGCGTACAAGCATATCCACGTGGTCTTCCAGCCGCACCGCTACACGCGCACGAAGGACCTCGCCGATCAGTTCGCCACCGCCTTCGGCGATGCTGACTCGCTGTTCGTGCTCGACATCTACGCCGCCAGCGAGCCACCCATCGAAGGCGTCACCGGCGAGCGTCTGGCGCGGCACATCGCAGATGTGGGCAAGCGCCAGGCGACCTACGTGGCTTCCTCCGGCGACGCCATTGAGAGAGTCACCGCCGTCGCTCAGTCCGGTGACATGATCCTTACGCTTGGCGCAGGCAGCGTATCGCAGCTCGGGCCGCAGATCCTTAAGCGGCTGGAGGCGCGGCATGGTCAAGCGATCAGCGCCACGGAGGGCAGTTAGCGATTGGCAGTTAGCACTTAACTAAGTGCTAGGCTAACTGTTCTTCTTCTCTAGCTAACCAGATCCCTCCTGCCACGTCTGATTCAACGAGCGAAGATGCAATGACATTAAACAGGACATGGCGGGTCGGATTGGCGATGCTGGCGGCCGGACTGCTGACAGTTTCCGAGCTGAAGGGAGCACCCCGGGTCACCGTCCAAAACCCCACCACGCTTTACCTGCTGGCGCAGTACAAGCTGGTGGTGGGCGACGCACCTTCCGGCGTGGAGCTGCTGGATCGTGCACTGGCCGCCGGACGCTCGGTGGCTCCTCTTCCGAACGCCCTCAGCGCCTGCAACATTTCGTCCGTGATCGTCCCTCCCTAGCACTGGATTTTTTTCACAGAAAACTTGCGCGCGTACCCAAATCTACATCTTCAATCTTTGCGAAGGACGTTATAGTGATTCTTCGGCGATTTTTTCCGACAATACGGCCTGATGTTGCGCGCAAACCTCACGCAAGAGGACGAGACACTCTTCGAGCCACGCACTGGCACGGCTCGCGGGGCGGTCGCCGAAGATGATTCGCCGCGCGTCCTCGACCTCGATCCCGAAGAAGAATCCCCGTTCTTGCGCGCCCAGAGGCGTGTACCGGTGCGGCGCGGCCCGCTGGCTAAGAAGACTGCGAATCGTCTGAAGGTTGTTCTTGTCACCCTTGCTACTCTTGGCGCGCTGGCGGTGTGCGCCTCGGTCCTTTACAGCTATGGCGAGCACTCCTGGCGTTTCCGAATCCGCTCAGGAAGCAGCATTGATATCGTCGGCACACAAACCGTCTCCCGCCGGCAGGTGATGGAGGTATTCGGGGCCGACCTGGGGCGGAACATCTTCTCCGTTCCGCTGGATGAGCGACGCCGGCAACTGGAGGCCATTCCCTGGGTGGAATCGGCGACGGTGATCCGTCTGCTACCCGACCGCTTGCGGGTGGACATGATCGAACGAACGCCCGCGGCCTTCGTGCGCGTGGGTTCGCGCATCTCGCTCATTGACCGCAACGGCGTGATCATGGATCTGCCGCGCTCCCGGAAGTATTCCTTCCCTGTGATCAAGGGCATGAGCGACTCTGAGCCGGTCTCCATGCGTGCGACGCGCATGCAGGTGTACAGCGCGCTCATGCGCGAGCTTGATTCCGAGGGCGCCCGCTATACCCAGGACCTGAGCGAGGTGGACCTCTCTGATCCGGAGGACGTGAAGGTGGTGGTGGCCGATCCAGCCGGTGCAGTCCTGGTCCATCTTGGCAGCTCGGACTTCCTGCGGCGCTACAAGATCTACCTCGCCCATCTCCAGGAGTGGCGGCAGCAGTTTCAGAAGCTGGATTCCGTAGATTTGCGCTATGAACGACAAATCATCGTCAATCCGGATTCCGGCACGCACGTTAGCAATCCGCATCCAGCGCCCGCCGTCCCGCACAAGGCGGTGGTGAAACCGGCGCCCGCCAAGCCGGCGGCGATGGCTAAGCCGACGAACGCTAAGCCAGCAGCGCCGGTCCAGGCCAAGAAACACATTTCCGTCCGCAAGCCGTCCCCGCGGACGCCGAAGGCTTCAAGTACAGGGACGCAATAGGCCCATGGCAAGGTTCGAGCAGAATCTCCTGACCGCGATCGATGTAGGCAGCGCAAAGACCTGCGCACTGATGGCCGAGCTTACGGAGAATGGCCCGCGTTACTGCGGGCACGGGACCAGCGACGCCCGGGGCTCGCGCAAAGGTGTGATCGTCGATCTGGACAAGGCGGTTGCAAGCGTGCAGCGAGCGGTCGAACAGGCAGAGCAGGTAGCGGGCGCGCCGGTGGAGCGGGCGCTGGTGGGCATTGCCGGTCCCCACGTGCGCGGAGTGAGTAGCCGCGGCGGCATCAGCCTCGGTTCGCGGGCCCGGGAGATCGGCCGCGAAGAAATCCGCCAGGCGGTGGACCGGGCCCGCGCCTTCAACATGCCCGAGGATCGCCAGACCCTTCACCTGCTGCCGCAGCAGTTCATCCTTGACGAGCAGGATGGCATTCGCGATCCCGAAGGCATGGTGGGCACACGCTTGGAAGCGCAGGTACACGTCGTGACAGCGTCGGCGACTGCGGCCCAGACCGTAGTAACGGCGCTAAACCGCGCCGGCATCCACGTGGACGACACCATCTACGAGCCGCTGGCCTCTGCCGATGCTATCCTGCGTCCGGATGAGCGCGAGCTGGGCGTCTGCCTGGCCGATATCGGCGCTGGCTCCACAGATTTGATCGTGTACTACGAGGGTGCGGTCGTGCATACCGGCGTGGTGCCTCTCGGCGGCGACCACTTCACCAACGACGTTGCCGTGGGACTGCGCACGCCCTTGGCGGACGCGGAGAAGATCAAGAAATCTTTCGGATGCGCGGTGGTCACCAGGATTCCCGAGACCAACGAGATCGAAGTGCCGTCCGTCGGCGACCGGCCCTCCCGGCTGATGCCGCAGCGTTTCCTGTGCGAGGTGCTGCAGGCGCGGACACAGGAACTGTTCGAGCACGTGCGCGAAAACCTGCGCCACGCCGGCCTGCTGGAGCTGTGCGGTGCCGGCATAGTGCTAACCGGCGGCGGGGCGCGGCTGAATGCCGTCGCCGAAACCGCGGAGCAGGTGTTACGTCGTCCGGTCCGGCTGCCCCTGCCCGCCCCGGTGGACAAGATGCCCGCCGAGCTGGCTGCGCCCGAATTCGCGGCGGTGATCGGCATGATCTTCTACGGCAATCGCATGCGGCTGGCTCGCAGCGCGCAGGAGCAGGGCTTCACCGCCCGGCTGCGCGCGTTGTTCGCGCGCAAGGCAGGATGGCCAGGAACCAACGCGGTCACTAGTGACCATCGATAAAGCGCTGCACATTACCCAGAGAGCACACCATGAGTGAAAAGAGCGACAAGAGAGACATCCGTATCCAGTTTCACGATGACGCGCACAACCAAGCCAAGATCAAGGTTTTTGGCGTAGGCGGCGGCGGCAGCAACGCAGTCAATCGCATGATCGACGCCAAGGTTGAAGGCGTGCAGTTCGTGGTTGCCAACACCGACGTGCAGGCGCTGCAGATGGCGCGCGCTCCGGTCAAGATCCAGCTTGGGGTCAAGCTGACCAACGGCCTGGGCGCCGGTGCCAATCCCGAAGTCGGGCGCAAGGGCGCTCTGGAAGACGCCGACAAGATCATCGAGGCCCTGGAAGGCGCGGACATGGTATTTGTCACCGCCGGGCTGGGCGGCGGCACTGGCACGGGCGCGGCGCCGATCATCGCCTCGCTCGCCAGCGAAATGGGCGCACTGACCGTCGCGGTCGTTACCAAACCGTTCGCCTTCGCGGGCAAGCGACGCATGCAGCAGGCGGAGCGTGGCCTGGCCGAGCTAATCGATTCCGTCGATACCACCATCGTCATCCCCAACGAGAAGCTGCTGGCGGTGGCGCAGAACGCCGGGTTCTTCGAATCGTTTCGCGTGGCTGATGACATCCTGCGTCAGGCGGTGCAGGGCATCTCCGACATCATCACCATTCCCGGCATCATCAACCGCGACTTCGCC
>Ga0187776_10001714_pt1 | contig 11072 bp, 10 predicted proteins | sample 0216_BV02_MP12_2_FD_132426 | JGI IMG/M metagenome (GOLD analysis project Ga0187776, IMG submission 132426) | Tropical peat soil microbial communities from peatlands in Department of Meta, Colombia - 0216_BV02_MP12_20_MG | ecosystem: Environmental > Terrestrial > Soil > Wetlands > Peat | place...
AAGGCCGTGACCGATCGCGGCATGAACGAACCTGTTCAATCATCGACCAATCTGCTGCAGCAACGGCCCTTCGTGCTGTTCTGGCTGGCACGGCTATTTTCGACCACGGGCTACCAGATGCTGGCCCTCACGATCGGTTGGCAGATTTATGAGATTACCAACAGCGCGCTCGATCTTGGCCTCGTCGGATTGATACAATTTGTGCCCGCAGTCGTATTGACGTTGCTGATCGGACACGCCGCCGACCGCTACGATCGCCGGCTGATCGTGCGCACCGCACAAGGAGTCTATACGCTAACCGCGGTTATCATCACCGTCGCCTTGCTCGCTGGCCTGCTGGGGCGCGATCTGCTGTTCGTCGCCGTGTTCATGATTGGCAGCGCGCGTGCGTTCGAACTGCCGACCGCGCATGCACTGGCGCCGTCGCTGGTCCCGTCCCCGCTCATCTCACGCGCCGTGGCCGCATGGACCTCCGCCAATCAAGTGGCGGTCATTTGCGGCCCGGCCCTTGGCGGCTTGATCTACGCATTCAATCCACTATTGGTTGGCATTATTTGCCTCGTGTTTTTCGGCTGCTCGATCGTCTTGGTGACTCTCGTTCAGTCGAAAGGCCCACCGCGGGCGCAAGAGCGGCCGACTTTCGCTTCAGTCCTTGCAGGGTTCGACTACATCCGTACCCGCCGCCGGTTGCTTGGCGTGATCACCCTCGATCTGTTCGTGGTCATACTCGGCGGCGCCACCGCGCTGTTACCGATATATGCCCGGGATATCCTTGAAGTCGGACCGATCGGACTTGGTTTGTTGCGCTCGGCACCCGCCGTCGGCGCGCTGACGACGGCGATCGTGCTCGCGCGAACGCCGATCGAACGGCACATTGGACACAAGATGTTTGCTGTGGTGGCGATTTTCGGCGTTGCCACAATGGCGTTCGCGCTATCAACTTCATTCTTGCTGTCATTGCTGGCATTGACGGTACTTGGGGCTTCCGATGCAGTGAGCATCGTGATCCGCTTCTCGCTTGTGCAAATTGAGACTCCGGACGAGAAGCGCGGCAGGGTCAGCGCGATCAACTATTTATTTGTCGGCTCGTCGAATACGCTGGGCGAATTCAGGGCGGGTGTCGTGGCTGCCTGGTTCGGAGCTGTGCCGTCGGTGTTGATCGGAGGACTTGGTTCGTTGTTGGTGGCCGGCATCTGGATGCTATTGTTCCCTGATCTGCGTCGCATCGATCGTTACGAGCCGGCAGATCGCAAGCACGTGGGGGCGTGATGCATATTCTGATCACCGGCGCGGCGGGAATGATCGGCCGCAAACTGACCGCAAGGCTAGTCAAGGACCGCAAGCTCAACGGCAAGCCGATCGAGCGACTGACGCTGATCGATGTGGTGACGCCTGAAAAACCTGCCGGGTTTTCCGGCGCGATCGAAGCTTCGACAAGCGACCTTTCCGCAGCCGGCGCGGCCGCCAGAGCAATCGCCGGCAAGCCGGAGGTCATTTTCCATCTGGCCGGAGTTGTCTCCGGCGAGGCGGAAACGGATTTCGAAAAAGGCTATCGCGTCAATCTCGATGGCACCCGTGCCCTGCTCGAGGAAATCCGCGCCGCCAACTACAAGCCGAAGGTCGTTTTCACGTCATCGATCGCTGTGTTCGGCGCGCCTTTCCCCACGTCCATTCCCGACGAATTCCAGCTCACGCCGCTCACTTCATACGGCACGCAGAAAGCCATCTGCGAATTGCTGCTTGCCGATTACAACCGGCGCGGCTTTCTTGATGGCGTTGGCATACGGCTGCCGACCATCTGCGTGCGGCCGGGCAAACCAAACAAGGCTGCGTCCGGTTTTTTTTCGGGCATTATCCGCGAACCGTTGGCCGGTCAGGAAGCACTTCTTCCTGTCGCCGAGAGTGTGCGGCACACGCACGCGAGCCCGCGCGCAGCAGTCGGTTTTCTCATTCATGCCGCAGGGCTGACGCGCGAACAACTTGGACCGCGCATCAATCTCGCTATGCCCGGCGTATCGTGCACCGTCGGGGAACAGATCGAGGCGCTGCGCCGTGTCGCCAGCGACAAGGTGGCTGCACGCATCCGCCGTCAGCCGGATGAACTTGTGCAGCGCATCGTCTCCGGCTGGGCCGAGCGGATTGATGCGAGGCGGGCACGCGAGCTCGGCTTCAAGGCTGAAACCGCGTTTGACGATATTATCCGTGCGCACATCGAGGACGAGCTGGGCGGAAAGATCGCGAATTAATGCATTTTCAGTCTCCGCTCATACCGGCGATCTTGATCCGCCGCTACAAACGCTTTCTCGCTGACGTCACGCTGAACAGCGGCGAGGAGATCACCGTACATGTCGCCAACCCCGGGTCGATGATCGGGCTTGCGACGCCGGGCTGCAAAATCTGGCTATCGAAATCGCGGAATACGGCGCGCAAGTTGCCCTATTCGTGAGAGCTGGTGGAAGTCGATTTCGGCGGCGGCACCGAACTGGTCGGAACCAATACAGGTCATGCCAACGCGCTGGTGGCCGAGGCTTTGACAGCAAGAGCAATTCCCGAACTCGCTGACTATACCGCGGTCCGGCGTGAGGTCCGTTACGGGCAGAATTCACGCATCGATTTCCTGCTTGAAAGGGACGGCACACCGCCTTGCTACCTCGAGATAAAAAACGTGCACCTCATGCGGCAACCTGGCGTTGCTGAATTTCCCGACTGCGTGACCGCCCGCGGAGCCAGGCATCTTGAAGAGCTCGCGGCCATGGTCAGACAGGGCGCACGCGCGATCATGCTCGTCATCCAGATCGGATCGGCTGAACGATTCGCACCGGCACGAAACATCGATCCGCAATACGGCGCGGCGCTCGACCGCGCGCGCGTGATGGGCGTCGAGGCATTGGCGTGGAAATGCGCCGTTTCGGCTTCAGGAATCGAGATCGCCGCGCCTGTTCCTATCGTCGATTAAGGCGCGCTTGCACCGCGCGCCGCAAACCTTACATTGAGCACCATGACTTACGTCGACGCCGCCGTCGCCCCGCTACGAAAAACCGGCCAAATCAAGATCCACGGGCCCGCCGCCTTCGAGGCAATGCGCAAGGCGGGCCAACTTGTGGCGCGCTGCCTTGACATGCTCACGGAGCATGTGCGCCCGGGCCTGCCCACCGAAAAGATCGACCGGTTGGTACTTGAGTACGCGCTGGATCACGGCGCCTTGCCGGCCACCTTGATGTACCGGGGCTACAAAAAGTCGACCTGCACGTCGCTCAATCATGTCGTCTGCCATGGAATTCCCGGAGACAAACCGCTGAAGGAAGGTGACATCGTCAACATCGATGTCACGCTCATCCTTGACGGCTGGCACGGCGATTCCAGCCGTATGTTCGCGATCGGTGATATTCCGCGACGGGCCGAGCGGCTAATCGACGTCACCCACGAGGCAATGATGCGAGGGATCGCCGCCATCAAGCCCGGAGCGACGAGCGGCGACATCGGCCATGCCATCCAGACTTACGTCGAAGCACACCACATGAGTGTCGTTCGCGACTTCTGCGGCCATGGTCTGGGCCGCCTCTTCCATGATGAACCGAACATTGTGCACGTCGGCCGCCCGGGCGAAGGCATCGTACTCAAGCCGGGGATGTTCTTCACCGTCGAGCCGATGATCAATCTCGGCCGCCCGCACGTGAAGGTGCTGTCCGACGGCTGGACGGCGGTAACGCGCGACCGCTCCCTGTCGGCACAGTTCGAGCACACCGTGGGCGTCACGAATGACGGCGTTGAGGTCTTTACGTTTTCGCCGGCCGGGCTGCATAAGCCGCCATATCGGCGCTGAACCCCGCTTATCGCGCGCCTTCCCGATAATTGTTATTTTTTGAAATACACTTGTTACGTGTATATGCTCGCGAGCACATTTCATGAGTGACAAGCCGGGAAAAGCAGAGGGGCCAGCCCCGCATTATCACGGCCATCGCGAGCGTCTGCGCGGCCGCTTCCGCGCGGCCGGCGCCGAGGCGATCAGCGACTACGAACTGCTCGAACTGGTGCTCTTCCGCGCTATCCCGCAGCGCGACGTGAAGCCGCTCGCGAAAGATCTGATCGCCAAGTTCGGTTCCTTTCCGGAAGTGATCTCGGCGCCGCCGGCGCGCCTGGCCGAAGTCAAGGGGGTGGGAGACGCCGCCATCACCGAACTCAAGGTCGTACAGGCCGCCGCCGGAAGGATAGCGCGCGGGCAGCTGCAAAAGCGGCCGGTGCTTTCATCCTGGTCGAGCGTGGTCGACTACTGCCGCACGACCATGGCCTTTGCCGACAAGGAACAATTCCGCGTGTTGTTTCTCGACAAGCGAAACCAGTTGATTGCCGACGAGCTACAACAAGTCGGCACGGTCGATCACACGCCGGTGTATCCACGCGAAGTCATCAAACGCGCGCTCGAACTGTCGGCCACCGCGCTGATCCTCGTGCACAATCACCCGCCGGGCGATCCTACACCTTCACAGGCCGACATTCAGATGACCCGGACCATCATCGATGTCGCGGGCCCGCTCGGCATCGCGGTGCATGACCACATCATCGTCGGCAGGGAAGGTCACGCGAGTTTCAAAGGACTACGGCTGATCTGAGCACTTGGGCAACATCTATTGTGGCCGGGCCAGCGTGATTTGCTCGGCGCTTTCGGGCACGCGGCGCCAACTTGAGCCGTCGATGTCCTCGAATCGCCACGGATTTCCACGCGCCGGTATCAGCAGCAGCTCGTCGCGGTCGATGCGCCAGCGGGAAAAATTCAACCGGGTGATCGCAGCATCGCAACCGGGCTTTACTTTCATCGCCAGGTCGTCGCCGGCCTTGGTCATCGCAAGCGTCACGGTGCAGACGAGGATCGACTTCCGCAGGATCGACCAGTCGCCGGCAACTTCCTCTGCCGGTTTTGGCGGCGCGCCGGCGGTGGCGGCATTTTGCAGAAACAAGACACCGACACCAGGTGTCGGCGCTTCAAAAATGCCGTCTTCCACTTCGCTGAATTCAACGACCGACTTGCCGCGCGCATCGACGAGATAAAGCAAGTCATTTTCCGGAAATTTCCACCCGGCGATATCGCGCACCAGAGGGAACAAGTTGACACAATTGGCGTCGAACTCGACCTTAAAGCCAGCCGGACCGGCAGGATCGCTCTTGAACGTCGCCGTACAGGTCCGGTCGCGGTCCGCGTTGGAGAATTCCCAGCTGCCAATCATCCGCTGGGCGGTTTCGCCAAGTTGCGATGGCGCCTGGGCGAGGGCGGCGCCCGCGATGCAGGCTACGGCAATACCAGCATAAATACGCGTCATAGCCGAACTCTAACACCTGAATTCAAGGACCGCCCGGCTAGCGTTTTGGCGGCCACGGAGTCTCCGCAACCGGCGTCAGCGGCAGCTTGCCGGCCGCCCAGGCCAGAATGTTGTCGACCACCAACTGGTCCATCGCGGCACGGGTCGCCTCGGTCGATGAGCCGAGATGGGGAAATAGCACAATATGATCCATATCGATCAGCTCTTGTGGCACGTGCGGTTCATTGGCGAACACGTCGAGGCCGGCCGAATAGATCGTGCGGTTCTTGAGCGCCTCGATCAGCGCCGGCTCATCGACCACAGAGCCACGGGCCATGTTGATCAGGACGCCCCGCGGGCCGAGCGCCTTGAGCACATCGGCATTGATCATGTTCTTGGTGCTCGCCCCGCCGGGCACGATGACCATCAGCGTATCGACGTCGCGCGCCATGTCGATGAGTTTCGGATAGTACTTGTATTTGACGCCGGGTTGCGGATTGCGGCTGTGGTAAACGACCGGCAGGCCGAATGCCTCCAGTCTGCGCGCGATTGCCTTGCCAATCCGGCCCATGCCGACCATGCCGACGGTGCGATCGCGCAGAGTGGCTTTGGTGAGAGGATAGTGAGCCTCCTTCCATTTGCCGGCGCGCAAATAGCGTTCTGACTGCGGCAGCTCCCGCACCGTGCAAAGCAGCAGACCAAGCGCGGTGTCCGCGACCTCCTCGTTGAGGACTTCCGGAGTGTTGGTGACGATAATGCCATGTTCGCCCGCCCATTTGGCGTCGATATGATCGTAGCCGACGCCAAAGCTTGAGATCTGCTCAAGTTTGGGAAACTGCTTTAGAAAATCTCCATCAACCTTGTTGGCGGTGTAGGCGATCGCTATCGCCCTGATCTTGTTGCCCACCTCCTTGACGAAAGCAGCCTTGTCCTTGGCGTCCAGCCAATGGTGGAGCGTGACCTTTCCCTCGAAGCCTTTCATCATCACAGGCTTTTTGGCACCAACCAACAACACGTCCGGCTTTTCGCCAGCCATTCTCAGTCTCCTTGCTTAGACCAGCGCCGTCACCGGCGATTCAATGAATTTCTTGAAGGCAGCGAGTAATTCGGCGCCCAACGCGCCGTCAACCACCCGGTGATCGCACGACAACGTGACCGTCATCTGGTTGCTGAATTTCACGCTGCCGTCTTCCGCCTCGACGGGCGCCCGCCGCGTCGCACCGACGGCCAGAATGGTAGTGTGTGGGGGATTGATGATGGCTGAGAACTCACGCACGCCGTACATGCCGAGGTTAGAAATGGCGCTCGCGCCGCCCTGATATTCATTCGGACCGAGCTTCTTGCGACGGGCGCGGTCGGCAAGGTCGCGCATTTCGGCCGAGATCATGGTAAGCGATTTCGTCTCAGCATTTCGCAGCACCGGCGTGATCAGTCCGCCCTCGAGCGCGACCGCAACGCCAACATCTGAATGCTGGAAGCGCAGCATGCGATCGCCCGCCCAAACTGCATTTGCCAAAGGAACGCGCTGTAGCGCCGCGGCCCAGGCTTTGATGATGAAATCGTTCAGCGAGAGCTTGAACGCGGGCTGACCCTCCTTGTCCTTTGGCGCCGCGGCATTCGCCTCTTCGCGCATCGCCATCATGCGGCCGACGTCAAGATCGGCGGTCAGATAGAAGTGCGGTATTGTTTGCTTCGCTTCCACCAGCCGCGTAGCGATGGTGCGGCGCATGGAATCGAGTGGTATTTCGTCATAGGCGATGCCTTCATAAAGCGCCTTCACCTGGACGGCATTTGCAGTGGCCGGCATGGCCTGCGGCATCGCCGCAGGCGCAGCTCTCTCCACGTCTCGGGCAACAATGCGTCCGTGCGGACCGGATCCCGTAACCCGTGACAAATCGATGCCACGCTCGCCCGCAAGACGCCGCGCAAGCGGCGTCGTGGTCGTGCCGCTCGGCAGTCGCGCGGGACCATAGTTCTGCTCGGGCGTGCGCACTTCGTGGAACGGATCCATTGGCGCCGTGCGCGGAATTGGCGTTCCTGTCTGCGGAACCGTCCGCTGGTCCCCGCGCAAGGAGGGACCCAGGGCAGCTCCTGTCTGGACGCCTGCTTTCGCGGAAGTAGCAGAAGGAGTCTTTTCGGTGGCGCCGCCCGATCCGGAGATTACCGCGACCACAGCGCCGACCTTGGCAACGTCGCCGACATTGAAGCGAATTTCGGTGAGTGTGCCGGCAACGGTAGAAGGGACTTCCATTGAAGTCTTGTCGGTCTCGATCTCGAATAAGTTGTCGCCCGGCTTCACAGCGTCGCCGGCAGCCTTGAACCATTTCGTGATCTTCCCCTCGGCAACGGTCTCGCCGAGCTGCGGCATCAGGACGTCCACGCGCTTTTTCCCTTTCCTGTCATCACCGGGCCGGCGCGCAGCGCCGTGACCTGATGATCCCGATTATCTTTGCACAGCCCTGCATCCTAAGCGGATGGCCGGGACAAGCCCGGCCATGACAACCGCAATTACCAGCTCACCGAAACATACTGGGTTTCGAGAAACTCCATCATCCCCTCATGGGCACCTTCGCGGCCGAGACCGGACTGTTTGGTCCCTCCGAATGGCGCCGCCGGATCAGAAACCAGGCCGCGGTTGAGACCAACCATCCCGAAGTCGAGTTTTTCGGAGACGCGCATGCCGCGGCTCAAATCCTTTGTGTAGAGATAGGCAACCAGGCCATATTCGGTATCGTTGGCGCGTTTGATCGCCTCATCCTCGGTTTTGAAAGTCTGAATCGAGGCGACGGGCCCAAAAATCTCTTCGTTCAGCATTTTCGCCGAATCCGGCACATTGGTTAGAACGGTCGCCGGATAGAAGAAGCCCGGCCCGTCTGGCAGCTTGCCGCCGACCAGCACCTTGGCGCCTTTCTTCACTGCGTCGTCGACCAGTTCTATGACTTTGTCGCGGCCATCCTTGTTCACCAGCGGCCCAAGATTGACACCTTCATCAAGTCCGTTGCCCATCTTCAGGGAGCCCATTTTTGCTGTGAGCTTCTTGGCAAATTCCTCTTGCACTTTTTCGTGCACATAGAAGCGGTTGGCCGCCGTGCAGGCCTCACCCATGTTGCGCATTTTCGCGATCATGGCCCCGTCGATGGCGGCGTCGATGTCGGCATCCTCGAACACGATGAACGGCGCATTCCCGCCGAGCTCCATGGCCGGCTTGACGATGTTGTCGGCCGCTTCGTGCAGCAGCTTGCGCCCTACCTCGGTCGAGCCGGTGAACGACACAACGCGCACACGCGGATCATGCAACATGGCGCTGACTACTTTCCCCGACGAGCGCGAAGGGATGACATTGACCACGCCGGCCGGCACGCCGGCTTCTTCCAGCGCCGGCATCAGCGCCAGCATGGTGAGCGGCGTGTCGGAGGCCGGCTTCAGCACCACGGGGCAACCCGCAGCAAGCGCGGGCCCGATCTTGCGCGTCGCCATCGCCGCCGGAAAATTCCACGGCGTCACCAGAACGGCGATCCCGGCCGGTTTGTGATGCACGAAGATTCGCGCACCGCTCGCTGGCGCGCGTGACACCTCGCCGATGTTGCGTACGGCTTCTTCGGCGTACCAGCGGAAGAATTCCGCGGCATAGGCCACTTCGCCACGCGAGTCCGGCAAGGCCTTGCCATTTTCAAGCGTGATCAGTTTCGCGAAACGCTCGGCGTCGCGCATGATTAGCTCGTAAGCCTTGCGCAGGATCTCTCCGCGCTCACGCGGCTTGCGTCCCGCCCAGCCGTCGAAGGCGCCTTCCGCCGCATCAAGCGCCGCCTTGGCGTCGTCGACGGTGGCGCTGGCAACCGAAGCGATTTTGCGCTCGGTTGCAGGATCGATCACATCGAAGCGTCCGCCATCGGACGCCTTGCGCCATTTACCACCGATCCAGAGATCAGTCGGAACGTTGGCGAGAAGATTTTCGTACATGACAATGGTTCCTTACTTTGAATGTCATGGCCGGGCTTGTCATCACAAGTCGGATTTGCCCGACTTGTGCTGCTTAACCACTACGGAAGTCGGGCAAGCCCGACTTCCGTTGCCATCTCGCTTAGGGGCGCACGGACTTCCTAAGCGCGGTCACCGGGACAAGCCCGGTGACGACAGCACCTAACTCGCCAAGCTGCGCCGCACTGTTTCTGCAATGCGATCCGGTGTCGGCAATATGGCGTCTTCCAGAATATCGGCCGCCGGCAGCGGTATGTGCGGCGTGGTAATGCGAACGGGCGGACCATCGAGATCATAAAAGGCCTCATCGGCCGCAATCGACACGATCTCCGCACCCCAGCCGCACAACCGTGGATTCTCCTCGACCATGAACAGACGATGCGTCTTGGCGACAGAACCGAGGATAGTCTGCGTATCGAGCGGCACCAGCGAACGCACATCGACAACTTCGCAATCGATGCCGTGTTCCGCCTTGAGCTTTTCGGCTGCCTCGAGCGCGCGCGGCACCATCAGGGCCAACGCGCAGATGGTTGCATCCTTGCCGGACCGAAGAATCTTTGCCGTCCCTAGCGTATCGATGATCTCGCCGTCCGGGACTTCGCCCTTCGTGGGGTAAAGCGACTTGTGCTCGAGGAAAATGACCGGATCCGGATCGCGTACCGACGCGGCCAACAGGCCAATCACATCGCGCGGGCTCGATGGCGCGACGACCTTGAGCCCTGGGATCATCATGCACCAGTTCTCGACGCTTTGTGAGTGCTGCGCGCCGAAGCGGGAGCCCGCGCCGTTGCCGGTACGCACGACCAGCGGGCATTTGACCTGGCCATTCGACATGTAGCGGCTCTTGGGAAATTCGTTGGCGATATAGTCGAAACAGACCGCAAAGAAATCCGAAAACATGATTTCGGCAATCGGTTTCAACCCCGTCATCGCCGCGCCCATCGCCGCGCCGAGAATGGCCTGCTCGGAAATCGGCGTGTCACGCACGCGCAACGGACCGAATTGCTCGTAAAGGCCCACGGTCGCCTTGAACACGCCGCCGGGTTTCGCCACATCCTCCCCCAGGAAAACGACGTCGGGATCGCGGCTCATTTCCTGCGCAATGCCGCGAATGACCGCGTCGCGATAGGTCAGTTCCGCCATGCCCAGCCTCCATTGGCGTAGACATCGGTGGCAATAATATCCAGCGGCGGCGCTGGCGCGGCCTTGCACGCCTCCGTCGCGTCGTCGACGATCTTGCGCACCTGCGCGTCGATGTCGGCGATGACTTTCTCGGCAACACCAAATTGCAGCAGGCGCTCACGATAGATCTTGATCGGATCGCGAAGCTTCCAGCGATCGAGCTCGCCTTCGGGCCGGTACTTTGCCGGATCGGCGCGCGAGTGCCCGCTGTGGCGATAGGTCAGACATTCGATAAGCGACGGCCCTTCGCCGGCGCGTGCCTTGTCATATGCAGTCTGCGCGGTCCGGTAGACCACGTCGGCATCGTTGCCATCGATCACGATACGCTCAAGTCCGTACGCCGACGCTCGGTCGGCGGCCGGCTGCGGAACCGCGGTTACGTCGGCAATCGGCGTGTATTCCATGTACAGATTATTTTCGCAGACAAAGACGACGGGCAGTTTCCACACCGCGGCGAAATTGAGAGCTTCATGGAAGGCGCCGATATTTGTGGTTCCGTCGCCGAAGAAGCAGACCGAAACGTCTTTCGCGCCCTTGTATTGCGCGCGCCAGGCGGCGCCGCAGGCAATCGGGAGATGAGCGCCGATGATCGCGTATGATCCCATCACCCCATGGTCG
>Ga0187776_10001715_pt1 | contig 11071 bp, 6 predicted proteins | sample 0216_BV02_MP12_2_FD_132426 | JGI IMG/M metagenome (GOLD analysis project Ga0187776, IMG submission 132426) | Tropical peat soil microbial communities from peatlands in Department of Meta, Colombia - 0216_BV02_MP12_20_MG | ecosystem: Environmental > Terrestrial > Soil > Wetlands > Peat | place...
CGTTCCGGGTAAGAGATACGATAAAGGATGTGATCCTATCGATACCGGACTTTATCGATCACATAATCGTTGTTGATGATGCATGTCCTGATCTATCCGGAAAGGAAGCGGCAGGTACAGACAGGGAAAACCTTACAGTTATCTATCACGAGCGGAATCAGGGAGTCGGCGGAGCGTTGGTTTCCGGTTACAGAAAGGCCCTGGATCTTGGGTGTGAAATTGTAGTCAAGGTGGACGGCGACGGACAGATGGATCCGAGGCAGATTGGCAGCCTGATATCCCCGCTCATTCGCGACGAAGCCGATTATACAAAAGGCAACAGGTTCTATGACTTCAGCGCATTAAAGACAATGCCGAAGATAAGACTGTTCGGAAACAGTGCTCTATCGTTCATGGTAAAGCTGGCTTCGGGCTACTGGAATATCATAGATCCTACAAACGGTTATACGGCCATCCACCGGAGAGTCCTTGATAAGCTCGATCTGGCGAAGGTGTCCAGAGGATATTTTTTTGAATCTGACATGCTGATACGCCTGAATGTCATGAACGCGGTTGTCAAAGACGTAGGCATGTCAGCTAAGTACGCTGCTGAAAATAGTTCTCTTAGCATCAGTAAAGCTGTCCTGCAATTTCCTTTGAAACTCCTCGAGGGTCTTATAAGAAGGGTGTTCCTGAAATACTTTATATATGATTTCAACATGGCTTCCGTTTATATTCTCATCGGCCTTCCCGTGTTTATCGCGAGCGTGGTCTGGGGGATTATTGAATGGATAGATTCGCTTGTTTCGGGCGTGCCGAGGACGGCGGGAACGATCATGCTCGTGGCGCTGCCTATCATTTTGTCCTTCCAAATGCTGCTTCAGGCGATAAATATTGATATTTATTCGGTTCCCAGGAAGAAGTAGAATGATGGTGCCCGTATCAGGCGCGGCAGCGTGAAAACATTGGATCATTCAGCGGGAAACAAGAGAAATAATACCCTCTTTATTGTGCTCTGCTCCGCAAGTTTTCTTGCACTGATACTGGCGTACTCAAATCATTTTTACAACTCCTTTCATTTTGACGATTCCCATACCATAGTCGATAATGTGTTTATACGGGATATGGGAAATATCCCTCTTTTCTTCAGGGATGCGAGGACAACCAGCTCTTTGCCTGCAAATCAGGGTTACCGTCCGATGACAAACGTGACCCTTGCGATTGACTATTGGCTCGGCAACGGACTGGCTTCTACGTTTTATTTCCACCTCTCAACTTTTTTGTGGTACATGGTGCAGTGCATATTAATGTATCTGCTCTATCTGAAGATAATGAATACCGCGGTTCAGCACGAGTGGAACAGATATATCGCGCTCTTTGCAGTGGGCTGGTATGCCCTGCATGCGGCGAATGCGGAGACGATCAATTATATTATTCAAAGGGCGGATTCTCTTTCGACTCTTATGGTAGTTGCGGGATTCGTCCTTTATGCGTATCTGCCCGGGTGGCGGAGGCGCTATATATATTTAATCCCTATTGTGATCGGCGTTCTTTTCAAAGAACCAGCAGTTATGTTTGCGCCGATTCTTTTTTTCTACATTATGTTTTTCGAAAAAGATTATTCTCTGCCGGAGAGCCTGAGACCGGGGAATATTTCGCGGAATGCAAAGGATTTTCTGCCAGCCTTTATCGTATGTGCTGGCATGGGTATTTTTGTCATAGAGATGATGTCTTCCTCGTTTACTCCCGGTGGAACATCGAGGTTTTCGTACCTGATCACGCAGCCCTTTGTAATGGTACACTACCTCATTCAGTTTTTCCTCCCATTCCAGTTGAGCGCTGACAGTGACTGGAAAGTGGTCAGAAATATCTTCGATGAAAAAGTCATATCCGCGGTTGTTTTCATCTTGGCTATGCTCTATATCGCTCACATCACTTCAAAGAAGAGGGAGACACGGCCCATCTCTTTCGGCATCATCTGGTTTTTTCTCGCCCTCGTTCCCACTTCCAGCATCATACCTCTGGCGGAGGTGACGAATGATCACAGGATGTTCTTTCCATTTATCGGATTGATGCTCAGCGTCTGCTGGGCCGCAGGGGTGTTCGTTATAAGACACGAAAAGAATATACGGAAGAATTTCTTCGCAGAGACAGGGGTGATTCTTATTGCAGTCGGCATTCTGTGCGGTCACGCCTATGGAACGCATGAGCGTAACAAGGTATGGCACACGGAGGAGTCGCTCTGGCATGATGTGACCTTGAAAAGTCCCGAAAACGGGAGAGGATTAATGAACTACGGTCTCTCGCAAATGTCGAAGGGAAACTATCAGAAGGCTCAGGAGTATTTTGAGAGGGCGCTCGTTCTTACTCCTCACTATTCCGTTTTGCATGTGAATATGGGAATATTAAAAGGGGCGATGAATCAGCCGGCCGAAGCGGAAAAGTATTTCCGGAGTGCCCTGCAATATGGTCCTGATAACCCGGCATCTTATTTCTTTTATGCGAAATGGCTGAACAGCCGGAACCGCTCTGATGAGGCTGTTCCTCTTCTGAAGAAGGCAGTTCAGCTCAGTCCCGCTTATGACCTTGCTCAAAACCTGCTGAATGAAATACTTCGGGGGCAAAGGAATATCAATTCTCCGCTTGAGAATGCAGAGGAAACCGTGAAGAATAATCCTACGTCCGAGAACTACTTGAGCCTCAGCCTCAAGTACTACAATGCGGGACGATTTAAAGATTCCATAAATGCGTGCAGAAATGCATTGAAGATAAAGCCTGACTATTATCTCGCCTATAATAATATCTGCGCTGCTTATAACGAACTCAGAATGTGGGATAAGGCGATCGACTCATGTAAAAAGGGACTTGCGATCAACCCTGATTTTCAGCTTATGAAGAACAACCTCGCCAAGGCCAGGGGCGAGAAGGTTCTAAAAGGCAGATAAAGAAGGCGAGGGCTGTAGCCCTCGCCTCGTACGGTTACTTCATCCTATTAAGGAACGCATCCCCATCTAAAAGATACATTTACTACAGCGGAAGAACCTCCTGTTACCACATTGCTTATCGAAATCAGACTATTGGCAGAGATGGATGCTGTTGTGGATGAAGCGCAGAAGGTTATGCCGGAACCTGAACCACTACCGGTTACGGAGCAGGATATTATGTCGCTGCCGTTTGCACGCACGGTGAAGGTGTTTGTTCCTCCACCGGCGCCTGGTGCGGGAGCGACACGAATTGCCAGATTCTGTGCGGTACAATCAACCCAAGGAGATATGCCAGTCCTGGCAGCTTCTGTGGCGTTGGGAGAGGAAAAGCCCACAGGCGTAATGTACTCCGTAGTGCCGCTCGCTCCGGATAGGCCGCTGGCATGACCTGAGAAGAAGAAGGCAGTCGGCCCGGTAGGTCCCGTATCGCCTGTAGGACCGGTATCCCCGGTAGGTCCGGTAGGACCAGTAGGTCCGGTGGGACCGGTAGGTCCTGGGACGGATGAGTCAGCTCCCGTAGGCCCGGTAGGTCCGGTAGGTCCCGTAGGTCCGGTAGGACCGGGAACGGTTGAGGTTGCACCAGTAGCTCCGGTAGGTCCCGTAGGCCCGGTGGGACCAGTCATGCCGGCAGGTCCGGTTGGTCCCGTGTCACCTGTTGCTCCGGTTACGCCTGATGCACCCGTTGCACCCGCAGGTCCTGTGACGGGTGAAAGGACAATTTCCAATATCGCCTGGTGACTGCGATCCAAGCCTTCCTTGGTGACGAACTGGACAGAGACGCTTGATGGCGGTGTAAGAGCAAAACCGTTATTTTGGGTTCCGTCCATCCACGCCTTTACACTATTCGTGACATCTGCTGAAATGAATGAATTCACCTTTGAGTCGTCAAGGAACACCGTTGTTATTGTGTCACCGAGCGGTGCACTGTCCGCCGAATTGCTTGCCGTAAGATCCTTCTCAGTCCATGGAACAGCGGCAGGATTGATTTGATGGACCTCAATCGTACCCCCTGTCTTTACTTTGGTTACAAAAAAAGTAAGAGTGGCCTTTTCGATGTCGGCTCCGGTGAGTCCTGCGGGCAGCGTCGACAGGTCGAACTTGACATAGCCTATCTTCCCAGCCTCAACAGTGATTACTTTCCTATCTCCGAAGTTCTTTGTTGACTGTCCCGCAACAGTGTATGTATCGTCGGAAAGAACAGCTTGCACGGCGAACGACGTACCCGATAGGAAAAGCAGGGCTGCCACTAAAACCAGGGAGGACATTACAAATTTATGTGCTATCGGAACATTTTTTTGCATATTTCCTCCACCTTTAGATTCCAAACGCGATTCTACCCGTTACCCGTAAACCCCGCATGATCTTGTGAGCGAAATCCGTGTGTCATTGTTCATCAAAACCCGTAACCCCCAAAAAACCTTGTAAGACGGAAGAACCTAAGATACCACCCCCCTTCGTAGCAAAAAAGTGAGCACTACATCGAGAACCCGTAAAATACAATCTCGCAAGAGAATCTGAAGCAGTACGTATCCATTCTAGCCATAATTTTCTTTTTGTCAAGCAGAATTAAGTCCTCGATTTTGCCGGCAAAAAAATGACGACGGAATTTCTTCGGATTGGTTATTATGGTATCAGAGATGCTGACTTCCGTACCAGGAAAATGAAAGAATCTACCGTCAGATACTGGATTGTTTTTCTCGCAGCATTAAGTTTGAGGATTCTTGTCTGGCTGTTTGTCATCTCCCATCCGGGGACAGCTTTCGACAACGACTCGGCTCTGTATGTTAGCTTAGGCAGTGATCTGTTCAGATATCATGTATTTTCGAGCCTAATAAGGACGCCGGTTTATCCACTTTTTATTGCTTCAGCACATTATGTTTCAGGAGAGGTGCTACCGCAGGTACTCCTTTTCCAGTGCGTGCTGGACAGTCTGACGGCAATTGCCGTCGCTCTGATATTTTTCAGGCTTTTCAAGGACAGTGGATATTCGCTCATGGCCGGTCTTATATACGCCATCAATCCCTTTGCCGTTTATTACTCAAATATGATTCTTTCTGAAACACTTTTTACCTTGCTGATGGCAATCATGTTCTATCTCGTGGCCTGTTTTTTTTATGGCCAGAGATACGTTCACCTTGCAATCTCCGGAGTCGTGCTCGGACTCTCTGCACTTTGCAGGCCGATAGCATTATATGTGCCGTTACTTATCCTGGCAGGCCTTTTATCTGTGAAGATTCCGTTCAGAAAAAAAGTCCTATCCTGCATCCTGTTTATATTGTGTTTTTTTGTCGTAGTGACCCCGTGGTATCTGAGGAACCATAAGTATTATCACAGATGGACTCTTTCGCCGATAGATGAACTAAATTATTTTATCAGTTTTGCACCTGAAGTCTTAATGATCGAGAATAACCCTCTTTCGGTGCTGCAAGTCAGGATTAATGGGCCGATTGAGTATTACAGAAAGCTTTTATGGAATCAGGTTAAGAGCAAGTATGGCTGGTACGAAAACAGTCCTTCCGAAGTTGTCGAAGATGCAAAACGTGCTGCTTTGCTGGGGGAGGAAGGGAGAAAGGTTATACTGGAAAGACCCTTGATCTTTCTGGCCTCACATCTGCTTAACATATCGCGCACATTATGTCCGTATTATCCGTCTTTTTCGACATTGACCGGAATCGATTCCATGGTATTTCCGGTTCTTTCCTTCATCATAGATCTGTTGACCATAGTCTTTTTTATTTCGGGCATCTTCTTTCTTTTGAAAGGGGAACAACCCGTCAGCTCAGGTAGAGTTTTGATATATACCCTAATGGCTATGATATTCTATTTCTCGTTTGTTCCCGGAGTTGTCGGCTATGCCAGGTTCAGGGTGCCGGTGCTGCCTTACATCAGCATTTTATCGGCAGCAGGCATAAAGGGAGTATTTCCACGGATGAAGTTAAATATGAGACCTGAGAAGTCAGCTAATCAGAAATTGAAATGATTCTCGGCAAGAAGCTTGTTGTAATTATGCCCGCATTTAATGCGGAAAAAACGGTTCGGAAGACATACTTGGAACTTCCCCATGACTATGTGGACGAAGTGATTCTCGTTGACGACGCCTCAAAAGACAGTACACCTGCAATATCGCGGGAATTGGGCATGGTGACGATAGTCCATATGGAAAATAGGGGCTATGGAGGAAACCAGAAAACATGTTACCGAGAAGCACTGAAGCGGGGTGCGGACATTACAGTGATGGTGCATCCGGACTATCAGTATTCGCCGCGGCTTGTGACCGCTATGGCTTCGATGATCGCATCGGGACATTATGATATTGTGCTCGGCTCAAGGATACTAGGGGGGACGGCTTTGAAAGGCGGCATGCCGTTATACAAATATATCGCCAACAGGTTTCTCACGCTCATTGACAATATGGTGCTCGGTGTCAAGCTTTCCGAATATCATACGGGTTTCAGAGCTTTTACCCGTAAGGTATTGGAGACATTGCCGCTCGACGAAAATTCCGATGATTTTGTTTTTGACAATGAGATGCTTGTCCAGGCGGTCTATTTCGGCTTCAAGATCGGGGAGCTCAGCTGTCCCACCAGCTATCTTGAGGATGCTTCTTCGATAAATTTCGGAAGGAGTGTCAAATATGGATTTGGGGTACTCGCTACCCTCATGAAATACATATTGAGCAGACTATCACTAAAGAAGTTCGCTATTTTCAGCGGTCAGGGAAGAAGGCTTCAGGGCAAGTTGGAAGAATAACCGTCAGTCAGTGCCTCGAGAATCTTCATGTTCAATCTCTGGCTTGCCCGCGGTCTGATCAGCGACGGGCTTTGGATTTAGGAGAGAGTGCATGCAGTAGCATACTCGCCACTTTTTCCCCGGAAAGGAGCATTCCACCAAAAATCGGCCCCATTCGCGGTCCTCCAAACGTCGCATTTGCCGCCATTCCCGCCACATACAAACCCGGAAACACCTCTTTCGTATTCATAAGAGTAAGTTTTTCCGCCCTGTCCGACCACATCGATTTTTCACCCTCAATCTTTCCGCTGGGCGTTTTCAACTTTCCGGGCACCTTATTCTGAACCAGCCTTACTACTGAGGTCTCATGGCCCGTTGTGTCAACAACATATCGCGCACGGATCGCCAGCGGATCCACATGAAGGCGGGCCATTTCCACTGCAGACCAATTTAAGACCAGCCCGGTGACGCGGGATTTGCGCATCAGGACATCCTCTGCAGTAACGCCGTTGAAAACTGTCAGACCGGCCTGCACAGCCTTTGAAATAAGGGTGGAGATTGCTTCAACAGAATCAGCGGTGTAATGATTCTTCGCAAACTCCCGGTATGAAATTCCGAACTCTTCCATTATTGGAAGAGCGTCTTTCTGAACAACAATTTCGTTGAACAACATGCCGCCTCCCCACATGCCCCCGCCCGCGCTCAACTTGCGTTCGAAGAGTACTACTTTCTTGCCTGCCTTTGACAGATAATAGCCTGCAATCAATCCTGAGGGGCCGCCGCCTACGATAGCAATATCGTTTTCAAGATGACCTACAAGCTTCTTTAGAAATTGTTCCACTATCGCCTTTGTTATAATGACTTCATCAAGTTCCATGGTCTCCTCGCTTTATTTGTAAAGAATAGAAATGTTGATACCGAAGGTCGGACTCGAACCGATACAGGAGCGAGTCAGTTATCTGCGTATAATCTTTATTCTCCCAAATAGATCTAGTGTATCTTCTGATACGCTCTAAAGGCAGCGCGTATCATAATGTAATATTATCGCTGAAGAGGGAAAGACCGTCAAGTCCCTTCCTCGTTAAGGCACTTCTCACGGACGATTCCATCTGGTAGTAAACAAGTTGAAATCGGAAGCATGTCGGCAGACTGTGTTTAATGATCGGAATGAAACGGAGATGTTATCGCCCCAAGAATTTGGAAACATTGCTTAATTGAGAAGAAATGTAATGTCTGTACGAAGATTAAATTGTCTGAAAGCAACATGATGGGCTAATCCGCATGGGCGATTGACAGGGTATGTTTTTTTTGTTGTACTACTGTCACGTGGGAGAAGGCCGGAGTTGTCGGGCAGAATTGGTTTCGTCCCGGCAATTCCCGACCTGAAGAGGTTATGTGTGTTTAGGAATTCCACCCATAACTGAGTAATTTCTTGGAGCGTTAACTTGACAAGCACATTATTTAGTTTACTATTAGATTCCCCCCGCTCACCCTCCTCCATCAAGGAGGAGGGTATTTTTTTATAATCCACTTTCGCGGCAGTCCGCGATTCTTAGAGGAGGGATTGGAGAGTGAGGTATAACCGCTCAATTTAGCGCAAAGTGAATTAGATATTGTTTTTCTGTACAGCCGAAAAGATAAAACCCGGGTGACCGGGCGACACAAAGCTACCTGTCCTGAGCACAGACCTTGTTAAAGGGTCGAGGGATAGAGGGGCCGCCGAAGTGGCAATAGGAATTAAAGCCCGCCTTTTCGTTGGTGGGCTTTTTTATTGGGAGCAAAAGTTTATGAAGGAGGACCGGCCGAATCGGCGTTCAGATGAAGAGAATGACGTTCAAGAGACACAGTATGCATTTGTCCTTCTGGGCATGGCCCCTTTTCTCAAATGCCAGCGCGGAGACGATTAATGCTGAGATTGAAGGCAAAATTCATGATTAGGAGGTAATTCAGAAGGCCGGACTCGTTGTTTGTAAAGACAAGTATCTTTTGGCATGTATGAAGACTTGAACAATAGCAATTTTCTTGTATGCATTCTGTATGCAATCGTCTGCGTAATCCAGATGATTTTGACACCTAATGATACTTTATGACACTTGTTGGCAAGATGTGGCGTTTCTATAATTGCTTGTTACTTATATAAAACGTTGGTGCCGAAGGCCGGACTCGAACCGGCACGCGGTTGCCCACGAGGGATTTTAAGTCCCTTGCGTCTACCAATTCCGCCACTTCGGCAATGGAGACTTTCGTGATATTTCAATGAGTTATCAAGCGCCATAGATTATCATATCTCATCCCGGGGTGTCAAAACTGCCTGCCTTTGCGAGCAATTGAAATGATATTAATAAAATACATTATAAACAATATGCATTACAAATCTTTCGCCCCTAAACATATATTTTCCGTAGTATTTGCATTTGTAATACGTTTCGATTCGGCATATGCTGTAGCTAGTCGTTGATCTCGGACATTCGCGATGAAAGACCGGGTTAAAACGAAGGCGCAACTCATCAAGGAGTTGTCGGACTTGAGAACGGCATTTTCTAGCCTTCAGACTCCGCCTGCCAAGAAGAGCCGTGTGTTCATAGAAACAATCATAGACAGCATAGCGGATCCAGTCACTGTGCTCAACGACAAGCATGAAATCATGTTGATAAATAGAGCGGCACGTGAGTTTCTATTTGGAACTGCTGTGCCTGCAAGACCCTTCCTGTGCTATGAGTGTCATCATAAAAAGAAACTCCCCTGCGATGGTATCGAATACCCCTGTCCTGTTCAGAGAGGGCGCGCGTCTCGGGAGCCGTTCAGCGTAGTTCACGAACATGTCAGGGCAGACGGACAAAAACGTTTGCTGGAGATAGTATCATCGCCTCTCTGGAGCGAAGAAGGCACATTTCAGGGAATTGTCGAGGTGGCCCGCGATATCACCGAGAGAGAGAGGGCCCAACAAGATCTGCAACGAACCACTGAAGAATTGCGAAGCATCGGCATGGAACTTGCGATAAGCTTATCAGAGGTCTTCGAGGCTTTGCAGAAGATATCATTCGGGGACCCGACAGTGAAGATACCGGAAGAGTCCGAGATTGAATTAATTTCCGAACTAAAACATGTGGTCAACAGTACGGCAGAACATATTGGAGAAATGGTTAGTGAATGTCATGAGTTTGCCATAAGTCTCTGTGAGCATTTCGATGTGTTAAAGAGGGTCTCCGCTGGGGATCTTACCGCGAGGATCATGAGCGTAAGCGCGAATGAACTGCTGGAAGTACTAAAGAATGTGACAAACGAGACGATAGCGAGTCTCGATAGAGAACGCAGCAGGAGAAGACAGTACGGGAAATTGATAGAAAAGCTTCAGCGTCACCGTGAGCTCATTCTGAATTCAGCGGGCGAAGGGATTCTGGGATTGGACACAGAAGGGAACCACACATTTGTGAATCCTGCTGCGGCCAAAATGTTAGGTTGGGAAGTTAATGACCTCCTGGGCAAGCACAGCCATACAACCTGGCATCACACTAAATCAGACGGAAGTCTTTATCCTGCGGAAGAATGTCCTATCTATGCAGCCTACAAGGATGGCGTTGTTCATTATATGGACGAAGAGCTTTTCTGGAGAAAGGACGGCAGCAATTTTCCCGCTGAATGTACGAGTACCCCGATCGTAGAAGACGGCAAACTTATCGGGGCCGTAGTAAATTTCAGGGACGTCAGCGAACGCAGGAGGAGGAACGAACAGATTCGGAGTCAGCTGCAGCACCTTGAGGCCTTGCGTGACATTGACAGGGCGATCACCTCCAGCCTGGATTTGCGGAACACACTTAAGGTCATTCTCGAGGAAGTTACGAGACAATTGCAGGTCAGCGCTGCTGATGTATTGCTTCTCAAGCCACATATGAAAACTCTTCAATATGCCTCCGGGCTTGGCTTTCATACGGATGCCCTCAAGCATACCGAACTTAAGCTAGGTCAGGGATATGCAGGGCTCGCTGCAATCGAACGGCGGATTATTAGGATTGACGATCTGCCGAACAATAAAAGGGAATTTGAGCACTCGCCGCTACTGAAGTCCGAGGGTTTCGTGTCCTATTTTGCGGCACCGCTTATTGCAAAGGGACAGGTAAAGGGTGTGCTGGAGATCTTCCATCGTTCTCCTCTGAATCCTGATAGAGAGTGGCTGGGTTTTCTGGGGGCGTTATCGGTTCAGGCGGCGATTGCGATAGATAATGCCGAACTGTTTAACGACCTTCAGCGCTCCAACATCGACCTTACACTGGCATACGATGCGACAATTGAAGGCTGGTCGTCGGCACTTGACATGCGGGACAAGGAGACAGAAGGTCATTCTCAGCGGGTCACAGAGATGACGGTAAGGATAGCCGAAG
>Ga0187776_10001716_pt1 | contig 11067 bp, 9 predicted proteins | sample 0216_BV02_MP12_2_FD_132426 | JGI IMG/M metagenome (GOLD analysis project Ga0187776, IMG submission 132426) | Tropical peat soil microbial communities from peatlands in Department of Meta, Colombia - 0216_BV02_MP12_20_MG | ecosystem: Environmental > Terrestrial > Soil > Wetlands > Peat | place...
ATCGAGGATTTCATCAAGCGCTTTCCAGGGTACGTAGACGACTATGAAACTCTGCTGACCGACAACCGCATATGGAAGCAGCGCACTGTGGGCGTCGGGGTGGTCTCCGCGGAGCGCGCCAAGGCATTGGGTTTCAGCGGCCCGATGCTGCGTGGCTCCGGAGTGGAATGGGATTTGCGCAAGAAACAGCCGTACGAGGTCTACGACAGGATGAAATTCGACGTTCCAGTAGGTGCCAACGGCGATTGCTACGACCGGTATCTGGTGCGCATCGAGGAAATGCGGCAGTCCAACCTTATCATCAAGCAGTGCGTTGAATGGCTGAGAAACAATCCGGGGCCGGTAATTACCGACAATCACAAAATAGCTCCGCCCTCGCGCGTGGAAATGAAGCAGAACATGGAAGAGCTGATTCACCATTTCAAGCTCTTTACCGAGGGCTTTCACGTGCCCGAAGGCGAAGCCTATGCCGCAATTGAGGCGCCCAAGGGCGAGTTCGGCATTTATCTTGTTTCTGACGGTGCTAACAAGCCATATCGGCTGAAAATCCGCGCCCCTAGCTTTCCGCATCTGGCCGCGATGGATGAGATGTCGCGTGGCCACATGATCGCCGACGTGGTGGCGATTATAGGGACTCAGGATATCGTGTTCGGGGAAATAGACCGCTGAAATGAACGCACCGATGATGTTGTCGCCCGAAGCGCTGGCGAAAATAGACAAGGCCATCGCCAAGTACCCGCCCGGACAAAAACGGTCTGCGGTAATGGCGGCGCTGACAATTGCCCAGGATGAAAAAGGCTGGCTCTCAACGGAAACGATGAATTTCGTAGCGCAGTACCTTGGCATGCCGCCGATTGCGGTGTACGAGGTGGCAACATTCTATTCCATGTATGACCTGCAACCGGTGGGCAAATACAAGATTTCGCTTTGCACCAACCTGCCGTGCGCGCTGTCCGGGGCAAACGCCGCGGCGGATCATCTTAAAAAAAAGCTCGCTATTGGTTTTAATGAAACCACGGCGGACGGGCAGTTTACTCTGAAAGAGGGCGAGTGCTTTGGCGCCTGTGGTGATGCCCCGGTTTTGCTGGTTAACAACAAGCGCATGTGCAGCTTTATGACCCAGGAAAAACTGGACGCGCTGCTTGACGAGCTCGGATCATGACTTGTCTGCATAATCGGCACATCAACCCTGTTGTTCTTGTCGGCTTGGACGGGAACAACTGGCGTATCGGCGATTACATGCGCCGCGGCGGCTATACTGCGCTCAAAAAAGTGCTGGCCGAAAACATTTCTTCTGAGCAAATCATCAACGAAGTAAAAAAATCCGGGCTGCGCGGTCGCGGTGGTGCCGGGTTTCCCACCGGATTGAAATGGAGCTTCATGCCAAAGAGTTTCACCGGGGAAAAGTATCTGATATGCAATTCAGACGAAGGCGAGCCCGGCACGTTCAAGGACCGCGACATCATGCGCTACAACCCCCACATTGTCATTGAAGGAATGGCAATTGCGGCTTATGCGATGGGAGTCAAGACCGGCTACAACTATGTGCACGGCGAAGTCTGGGACTGTTACGAGCGCATGGAGGAAGCGCTGGAAGAAGCGTGCGCCGCGGGTTTCGTCGGCGACAACATCCTCGGCTCGGATTTTAGCTTTCATCTTTACAACCATCACGGTTACGGTGCCTACATTTGCGGCGAAGAGACTGCCCTTCTCGATTCGCTTGAAGGCAAGAAAGGCATGCCTCGCTTCAAACCGCCTTTTCCCGCAAGTTTCGGCTTGTACGGGAGGCCCACCACGGTTAACAACACCGAAACGCTCGCCTGCGTTCCCTCAATTGTGCTAAATGGCGGGGAGAAGTTCTTAAGCATGGGCAGGCCAAACAGCGGCGGCACGAAAATTTTCTCCATGTGCGGACATGTCAGCCAGCCCGGCAACTATGAAGTGCCGCTGGGCACGCCGTTCGCGAAGCTCCTGGAGCTCGCGGGCGGCATGCGCGGCGGAAGGAAATTCAAGGCATGCATCCCCGGCGGTTCCTCGATGCCGGTTTTGCCCGCGCATATCATGCTTGCGACTGACATGGATTATGATTCGATCGCCAAGGCCGGCTCGATGCTGGGATCAGGCGGAGTCATTGTCATGGACGAGACCGTATGCATGGTGAAGGCGCTGCTCCGGCTTGCTTATTTTTATTTCGAGGAATCATGCGGCCAATGTACTCCGTGCCGCGAAGGCACCGGCTGGCTATACCGCGTGGTGAATCGCATCGAACACGGGCAGGGAAAGGAGGAAGATTTGAATCTACTCCTTAACGTGGCCGATAACATCGCGGGGCGCACCATTTGCGCCTTGGGTGATGCTGCAGCTCTGCCGGTAAAGAGCTTCATCACCCATTTCCGAGACGAGTTTGAGCACCACATCGAACATAAAAAATGCCTGGTGCCGGCCTACCTATAGGAAAGTCGTGATAGAACTCGAGCTAAATGGCAAGCATATAGAAGTAAAGGAAGGCAGCACTATCATGGATGCAGCCAACGAGCTCGGCATTTTCATCCCGCATTTCTGCTATCACAAAAAACTGTCAATCGCCGCCAATTGCCGCATGTGTTTGGTGCAAGTGGAAAAGGCTCCCAAGCCGCTGCCGGCCTGCGCCACGCCGGTCGCTCGCGACATGAAGGTGTGGACCCACTCAAATGTTGCGGTAGCCGCGCAGAAGGGCGTGATGGAGTTTCTGCTAATCAATCACCCTCTCGACTGCCCAATTTGCGACCAAGGGGGCGAATGCATGTTGCAGGATCTTGCCGTAGGCTACGGCGGCAGTGCCTCACGCTATCAGGAGGATAAACGTGTGGTGCCGGACAAGAATCTTGGGCCGCTGATTGCCACCGACATGACCCGCTGCATCCACTGTACGCGCTGCGTGCGCTTCGGTCAGGAAATCGCTGGCATCATGGAACTTGGCATGGTGGGACGCGGCGAACATGCGGAAATCATGCCGTTCGTCGAAAAAACGGTCGACTCGGAACTCTCGGGCAACATGATCGATATTTGTCCGGTGGGTGCGCTGACCTCGAAGCCATTTCGCTATACCGCACGTACCTGGGAACTGTCGCGCCGCAAATCGGTAAGCCCGCATGATAGCTTGGGCTCCAACCTGATCGTGCAAGTTAAAAAAGGCCGAGTGATGCGCGTGCTGCCACGCGACGACGAGGAAATAAATGAGTGCTGGCTTTCCGACAGAGACCGTTTTTCCTACGAGGGACTGAATTCAGACCAGCGCTTGGCGCGGCCTATGTTGAAGCAAGGCCGCGACTGGAAGGAAGCGGAATGGCAAACTGCACTCGAATTTATCGCGAATAAAATAATACAAATTAAAAATTCGCATGGCGCCCGGGCGATTGGCGCACTGGCCACTCCGTACAGCACGCTGGAAGAGCTTTATTTGTTGCAGAAGCTCGTGCGCGGAATCGGGAGTGGCAATGTGGATTTCAGGCTGCGCCAGTGTGATTTTAGCGCTGATTCGCAGTTGCAGGGCGCGCCCTGGCTGGGAATGAAAATTGCGGAAATCGGCCAGCTTGACCGCGCTCTCGTGGTGGGCAGCATGCTGCGCAAGGATCATCCGCTTCTCGCTCATCGCCTGCGCCAGGCAGCAAAGCGCGGTACACAGATCAGTCTCATCAATGCGGCAGACGATGACTTGCTCATGAAGATCGAACACAAGGCCATCGTTGCGCCTCGGGAAATGGTAAAGACCCTTGCGGAAATTCTGAAAGCGGTGGCCGAAACGAAGCATCAGCCTTCTCCCGCGCAGCTTGCCTCGCTCAACCCTTCCCAGGAAGCGGGCCGCATCGCGGAAAGCCTGACATCCGGAAAGAACGTCGCGGTGTTTCTGGGCAATACGGCACAACACCACCCGCAGGCCGCCACCCTGCATTCCTTGGCCCAGAACCTCGCTTTGCTTCTCGGTGCAAAATTCGGCATTTTCGGTGAAGCGGCAAACAGCGTCGGAGGTTATATCGCCGGCGCCGTCCCATTCGGAACGCCTGCGGGTCAGCACGCAAAGGCGATGCTGGAAAATCCGCTTAAAGCTTATTTGCTGCTCAATACCGAAGCAGAGCTTGATTGCCATGATCCGAGCGAGGCGGTTGCCGCGATGCGCGACGCCGAGCTGGTGGTGGCGATGAGTGCCTACAAGCATAAGGCTACCGAATATGCGCATGTGCTGCTGCCGATCGCCCCGTTTACCGAAACTGCCGGCACCTTTATCAATGCCGAGGGCAGGGCGCAAAGCTTCAACGGCACGGTAAAGCCACTTGCTGAAACGCGCCCAGCTTGGAAGGTGTTGCGTGTACTTGGCAATCTTTTAAGGCTCGCAGGCTTCGAGCAGGAAAGCATAGAGCAGGTGCGTGCGGAAATCGTTCCCAACTTGGATGTGGATTTGTACAAGAAGCTTAACAATAACCTGCGTAAGCCAATTGTTGTTGGCGTCGAAACTCCTGTTGTGGACGCTTTGCAACGTATTGGAGAAGTGCCCATCTATTCGTCCGACGCCATTGTGCGCCGTGCCGCCTCGTTGCAGAAAACCAGCGATGCCAAGGCAACGGTGGCAGCGATGTCCGGGGCGCTTTTCGAGAAGTTCAAGCTGCGCGAGGGCGACAAGGTGAAGGTGACCCAGGAGCGAGGCTCGACAATTCTTGCCGCCCACCGCGATGACTCGCTGCCACAGAACTGCGTGCGAGTGGCCAGCGCGCACCCGTTGACCGCAGAACTGGGCGCAATGTTCGGCATAATCACCGTGGAGCGCGCGCCGTGAACGCTCTTCCGGAATTATTCGGGCCAGTGTGGTGGCCGTATGTCATCACCTTCTCCAAGACACTGGCGCTTATTGTCGCAATCGTGGTGCCGCTGTTGCTTTCGGTCGCTTACCTCACGTTTGCCGAGCGCAAGGTGATCGGTTATATGCAGGTGCGCATCGGCCCAAATCGCGTGGGGCCCAAGGGCTGGTTGCAGCCGATTGCGGATGCATTCAAGCTGCTAGTCAAGGAAATCATCATCCCGAGCGGCGCCAATCGTTTTCTGTTCGTGCTGGCGCCGGTGCTTTCCATCACGCCGGCATTGGCGGCGTGGGCCGTGGTGCCGTTTCAGCCCGAGCTGGTGCTCGCCAACGTGGATGCGGGCCTGCTCTACATCATGGCGATAACATCCATGGGCGTATACGGAGTAATCATCGCCGGCTGGGCATCGAATTCCAAATATGCCTTTCTGGGCGCGATGCGCTCCGCGGCGCAAATCGTTTCCTACGAAATCGCGATGGGTTTTGCACTGGTGGGCGTGCTGATGGCGTCGCATAGCCTTAATCTGGTCGAGATCGTAAAGGCCCAACAGGGCGCGGGAGGTTTTTTAAACTGGTTTTTTATTCCACTGTTTCCGCTGTTCCTCGTGTACCTGATTTCAGGCGTGGCCGAAACCAATCGTTCGCCGTTTGATGTGGCGGAAGGCGAGTCTGAAATTGTCGCTGGGTTTCACGTCGAGTATTCAGGCATGGCGTTCGCAATATTTTTTCTCGCCGAATACGCCAACATAATCCTAGTCTCCACCATGTGCGCAACCATGTTTCTCGGCGGCTGGCTACCACCGTTTAATTTTGCGCCGTTCACCTGGCTGCCCGGAGTGTTCTGGCTGCTGTTCAAGGTAGTTTTCATCGCGTTTTGCTTTTTGTGGTTCCGCGCCACTTTCCCGCGCTACCGCTATGACCAAATCATGCGCTTAGGTTGGAAAGTGTTTATCCCCGTAACGCTGGTATGGATTTTCGTCATTGGCGGCCTGCAGCAGACGCGTTTCTGGTTATGGGGATGATGATATGCGGCGCATAACGGAATTCTTCAGAACTTTTCTGCTGGTAGAGCTAGCCAAAGGCATGTGGTTGACTGGCAGGCACTTATTCGCGCGTAAGATTACAGTGCAGTTTCCCGAGGAGAAAACGCCGCAGAGCCCGCGCTTCAGGGGACTGCACGCGCTGCGCCGTTACCCTAATGGCGAGGAACGCTGTATTGCATGCAAGCTCTGCGAGGCAGTGTGCCCGGCGCTGGCGATCACCATCGAATCTGAACAGCGGGCAGACGGGACGCGTCGCACCACGCGCTACGACATTGATTTGACCAAGTGCATTTTCTGCGGATTATGCGAGGAGTCCTGCCCGGTGGATTCGATTGTGGAAACGCGCATTCTCGAATACCACGGCGAAAAACGCGGCGATTTGATTTACACCAAGAAAATGCTGCTGGCAGTGGGGGAGAAGTATGAAGAACAGATTGCAAAAGACCGCGCCGCTGATGCGGCTTACCGGTAACGGCGCGAGGAGCGAGGGGTAATAGGTGAGCGATAAAAACAAAAACCGGGAACAGGTTTTTTTCTCGTTCCCCGCGTTCTTTACACCTTTTTCCTTAAAAATATAAACATGCAATTTCAAACATTCACGTTTTATTTTTTGTCTGCGATCCTGCTGCTCGCTGCGCTGTGCGTTATTACGGTGCGCAACCCGGTGCATTCTGCGCTGTTTCTGGTGCTGGCGTTTTTTACTTCGGCAGGATTGTGGCTGCTCCTGGAAGCCGAGTTTCTCGCGATCACCCTGGTGCTGGTCTATGTAGGCGCGGTGATGGTGTTATTTCTGTTCGTTGTGATGATGCTCGATATCAATCTCGACCGGCTGCGTGAAGGTTTTTGGAAAGGATTGTACATTGGCCTTCCGCTGGCGTTTTTGCTGGTGGTTGAAATGGCGATCGTGCTTGGCGGCAAATATTTCGGCCTCGCGCAAATGCCTTCGCCTGAGGCGCATGCTACCGGGTACAGCAATACCAGAGAGCTCGGACGACTGATTTACACCCAATACGTCTATCCGTTTGAAGTTGCAGGAGTGATTCTTTTGGTGGCAATAGTGGCTGCCATAGCGCTAACCTTGCGCCGGCGCAAGGACACAAGGTACCAAAATCCGGCAAGACAGGTAACAGTGCGGCGTGAGGACCGGGTACGCCTTGTATCGATGCCGGCCGAAAAAAGTAAGGAGTAAGAAGCTAGAAGCCCTAGCAAACCGGTGCCGCGATCTTACTCTTTGCCGTTCGCCCATTATGGAATTTAGGGAGGAACACTTGGTATCGCTTTCGCATTATCTGATACTCGGGGCAATACTGTTTTCCATCAGCGTGGTGGGAATTTTTCTCAACCGCAAGAACGTGATTATTCTGCTGATGGCCATTGAACTCATGCTGCTTGCGGTAAACATGAATTTCATCGCGTTTTCGCATTTTCTCAACGACACTGCAGGGCAGATTTTCGTTTTCTTCATTCTCACTGTGGCAGCGGCGGAATCGGCTATCGGCTTGGCGATTTTGGTGGTCCTGTTCCGTAACCTGAAAACGATCAATGTTGATGATCTGGACAGCCTGAAGGGTTAACGATGACCTATATGCAAGAACTTTACCTGCTGGTACCGCTTGCGCCGCTGGCCGGGGCCATCATAGCCGGGTTATTCGGGCACAAAATCGGCCGGGCAGGAAGCCATTGGGCGGCGATCATCGGCGTCGCCATATCTTTTTTCACATCACTGGCAATTTACCAGGACGTGGAACGCGGCAACATTTTCAACGGCGGCGTCTATACCTGGCTTACCTCCGGGGCCACGCGCTTTGAAGTCGGTTTTCTCATCGACAAGCTCAGCGCAACGATGATGGTGGTGGTAAGTTTTGTATCGCTGATGGTGCACATTTACACCATCGGCTACATGCATGATGATCCTGGCTACCAGCGTTTCTTTAGCTATACCGCGCTTTTCACTTTTTCAATGCTGATGCTGGTGATGGCCAACAACTTCCTGCAGCTGTTTTTCGGCTGGGAGGCGGTGGGGTTGGTTTCTTATTTCCTCATCGGCTTCTGGTACACTCGAGAAAGTGCGATTTTCGCCGGTCTGAAGGCATTTTTGGTAAACCGAGTCGGAGATTTCGGCTTTCTGCTCGGGATCGCTTTAATACTCTCCTATTTCGGCACGCTCGATTACGCCACAGTATTCCAGCATGCGCCGCAGCTTGCTAACCAGACGATCGAAATCATTACGGATGAACCTTGGGCGGTGATGACGCTGATTTGCATTCTGCTGTTCACGGGCGCGATGGGCAAGTCCGCGCAATTCCCGTTGCATGTCTGGCTGCCGGATTCGATGGAAGGTCCGACGCCGATTTCCGCGTTGATCCACGCTGCGACCATGGTCACCGCCGGTATCTTCATGGTGGCGCGCATGTCACCGTTATTTGAGCTGTCTGAAACCGCACAATCCGTGGTGCTGGTGATCGGCGGTATCACCGCGCTGTTTATGGCGCTCATCGCCATCGTGCAAAACGATATAAAGCGCGTGGTGGCTTATTCGACGCTCTCGCAACTGGGATACATGACAGTGGGACTGGGGGCTTCCGCTTTTGCCGCAAGCATTTTCCATCTGATGACGCACGCATTCTTCAAAGCGCTGCTGTTCCTCTGTGCGGGCTCGGTGATCATTGCTTTGCATCACGAGCAGGACATGCGCAAAATGGGAGGTTTGAAAAAATACATGCCGGTCACCTACTGGACCGCGGTTGTGGGTGCGCTGGCGTTGACCGGTATTCCGCCTTTTGCTGGATTTTTCTCTAAGGACTCCCTCATTGAAGCGGTGCATTTGTCGCGCGTGCCCGGCGCGGTGTTCGCCTATTTTTGTGTTTTGAGCTGCGTTTTCGTGACCGCGTTATATACTTTTCGCCTGTTGTTTATGACCTTCCATGGAGAGCCGCGCATGGATGAGCATGCGCGCGAAAATCTGCGTGAATCGCCCGCGGTGGTGACGGTGCCGCTGGTTATGCTCGCTGTCCCGTCGGTTTATACCGGCTGGCAGTACATTGAGCCGATGCTGTTTGGCGGGTATTTTGGCCGCGCCATCGTGGTCCGTCCCGAGTATGACGTGCTGGCTCGCTTGCACGAGGAATTTCATGGCGCGTTTGCATTTGTTCTGCAAGGCGTGACTGCTTTGCCATTTTGGCTGGCTGTGGCCGGAATAAGCTTGGCCTATTACCTGTATAGGGTGCGCACCGATCTACCGCAGAAAATCAGAGAACGCTTCGATCTGATTTACCGAATCCTCGAACGCAAGTATGGTTTTGATGAATTCTATCAATGGCTATTTGCAGGGGGTGCGCGGCGCGTGGGAGGGAGCTTGTGGCAAGTGGGAGACGTGACGGTGATCGACGGCTTTTTCGTGAACGGGACCGCGCACCTAGTGCGCTTGGCTTCAGTCGTGATCCGCCATCTTCAGTCCGGCTACATTTATCACTACGCCTTCAGCATGATTATCGGCGTCTTCGTGCTTCTGACTCTATGGTTTTCCCGGCCTTGAGATCGGCACTGGATGCAGAATAACAAAGTGGATCAAAAATGCTGTTAGGCTTTCCTCTGTTGAGTTTGGCAATCTGGCTGCCCATCTTCTTTGGGCTTTTGGTGCTCGCGACTGGCGGTGATCGCAAGGCGCCGCTCGCGCGCTCGCTGGCCCTGGCCGGAGGGCTGCTGAGCTTCTTAGTTACGTTGCCGCTTTATGCCAAATTTGATCTTTCTGTAGCCGGAATGCAGTTCGTGGAAATGCGTCCGTGGATTGAGCGCTTCAACGCGCACTATCATTTGGGCGTGGACGGCATCTCGCTGTTGTTTATCCTTCTAAACAGCTTCATGACCCTGTTGGTGGTGATCGCCGGTTGGCGCGTCATCGAAACGCGGGTCGCGCAATACATGGCGGCATTCCTTATTATGGCTGGCCTGTTAAACGGGGTGTTTTCCGCGCTCGACGCCGTACTGTTCTATGTGTTCTTCGAAGGCATGCTGATCCCGATGTTCCTGATCATCGGCGTATGGGGCGGGCCGGATCGTGTGTACGCAGCGGTCAAATTTTTTCTGTATACCCTGGTGGGTTCGCTTCTGATGTTGGTGGCATTTATCTATTTGTACAACGCTTCGGGTAGCAGCTTTGAAATCCTCGATTACTATAACTTGCGGTTGTCGTTTACCGAGCAAATTCTAATTTTTATCGCCTTTCTCCTTTCGTTTGCGGTGAAAGTGCCGATGTGGCCAGTGCACACTTGGTTGCCGGATGCGCATGTTGAAGCGCCGACCGGCGGTTCGGTTATTCTTGCCGCCATCCTTCTTAAAGTCGGCGGATACGGCTTTCTGCGTTTCTCGCTTCCCATTACCCCTGACGCAAGCCATTACCTTGCCGGTTTTATGATTGCTCTGTCGCTAATTGCTGTGGTGTACATCGGCCTGGTGGCGCTGGTGCAAACAGACATGAAGAAGCTGATCGCGTATTCTTCGATTTCCCACATGGGTTTTGTCACGCTGGGTGTTTTTATATTCAACACTTACGGCGCTGAAGGCGCGTTGGTGCAAATGGTCTCGCACGGTTTTGTCTCAGGCGCGCTGTTTTTGTGCGTAGGCGTGCTTTATGACCGCATGCATACGCGCAATATCGCCGACTACGGAGGAGTGGTGAACAGAATGCCGGCATTTGCGTCGTTGTTCATGCTGTTTGCCATGGCCAATTCCGGGTTGCCGGCAACCAGCGGTTTTGTCGGTGAGTTCATGGTCATCATGGGTTCGCTCAGGGTTAATTTCTGGTACGCGGCGCTGGCTGCGTCCACCATGGTTTTTGGCGCCGCCTACACGCTGTGGATGTACAAGCGAGTGATTTTCGGCGCGGTGGCAAACAGCCATGTCGGAGCCCTATCTGAAATCTCCGCGCGCGAGACGTTAGTGCTGGGTTTGCTTGCGCTCGCGGTGCTAGCAATGGGGGTTTATCCCAAACCGTTCACAGAGGTGATGCATGCCTCGGTGAATAATTTGCTCTTGCACGTAGCGCAGAGCAAGCTTTAGGGTTCTGAGGAACAAAAATGGAATTCACTGCACCCGACTTGGCGCCTGCTTATCCGGAGCTGTTCCTGCTCCTGATGGTGTCGTTGATTCTGGTGTTCGATCTCTTTGTGAGCGATGAAAAGCGCTTCGTGACAT
>Ga0187776_10001717_pt1 | contig 11067 bp, 12 predicted proteins | sample 0216_BV02_MP12_2_FD_132426 | JGI IMG/M metagenome (GOLD analysis project Ga0187776, IMG submission 132426) | Tropical peat soil microbial communities from peatlands in Department of Meta, Colombia - 0216_BV02_MP12_20_MG | ecosystem: Environmental > Terrestrial > Soil > Wetlands > Peat | place...
CAAAGATCATTACGTTGCTTCCAATAGTTACATTATCCCCAATTTGTACTAACTCGGGATAAACTAAATCAATCTGAACGTATGGACAAAAATGGCAATGTTTGCCAATTTTTACTCCTCTTGATCTCTGCATTTTTATCGCAAATCCAGAGTGAATTGATGAATAAGCTAGTGAGTGTAAAATCCATGATCTGAGAAACCTCCACCTTAAAGCGAATTTGCCAAAAGCACCTTTATAATTATAATGTTGCATTAGTTCTTTCTCATTTACAGATGAAATGTCTTCATTTTCCAATAATAGGATGAAAACGGTAATTATCTATAATCTTTGAGTTCAAAATAATTGATTTAGGTTGCTATTGGCAACAAAATGGCTCGAAATGAAACGATTTGAAAGATTAGGATAATCTTATGAAAAATATCCTGTTTATATAATGCCTCAATACATAAAAAACTCTTTATTACAAGAACCTTGATATCAAAAAATGTCAAAAAAACTCTATGAAGTTATTTCTAGGGTATTATCTGTACCTGTTTCGCAGATAAACGATCAATCTGGTCCAGAGTCGATTGAACGATGGGATTCATTTAATGGATTGGTCTTGGCAGACGCATTAGAATCTGAGTTTAATATAAAATTTGAACTGGATGAAGTAGTAGATGTTCACACGGTTGCAGATATAAAAAAACATTTACGCAATCACGGTGTAGTTTTGGATGATTGATAAAATTGCAAATTTCAATATTGATGACATTCAAATCGGGTATAAACACCAGTTCAAGTTAATCGTAAGTGAATCTATGCTTTACGAATTTTCAAAATTATCTGGCGACCAAAACCCATTACATGTTGATGAAAAATATGCACAAAACACCAAATTTAAAAAAAGAGTAATACCTGGAATGCTTTTAGCGTCATTCTTATCAAGGTTAGTTGGAATGCACCTACCAGGAGAAAATGCGCTTTATCTAGCACAAACACTAAGATTTATTCACCCATGTTTCATAAATGATGAAATTATGGTAGAAGGTGAAGTCACCTCGAAAAGTAAAGCAACAGGAATTATCACATTAGAAACAAAAATAACGAATAGTTTTGGAAATCAACTAGTCGAGGGACAGGCTAAAGTTCTAGTAAGATCTTGAAAATTTGTTAACTAATAGACGGGTGCTTGTTACGGGAGCCAATGGAGGCATCGGTGTATCAATATGTAAAATGTTATTAGAACAAAACGCAAAGTTGGTTATGTTTTACCATGAACAAAGAAATAAGATTGATGAATTAATTCCTAACCAAACATCAGTTAAGGCTTATCAGGTAGATTTGCTTGATAATGCGAGGCTGGAAAGCGTAGTTTCAGAGATACTCAAAAATGGGTATGTTGATTCATTCATACATTCAGTGACTCTTCCTATCAAAAATAATGATATTGCAAAAATGACTTGGAATGACTTCCAATCTAATATCGATATTCAAACAAAATCATTCTTTACAATTGTAAAACTACTATTGCCATCAATGAAGGAAAAAAAATTTGGCAGAATTATCCATATAATGTCTTCTGCTACTATAGGTCGTCCTCCTAGTAGTATTAGTGATTATATCGTTGGAAAATATTCGGCATTAGGGTTGTGTAAATCTCTTGCAGTTGAGGTTGGTCGTTATGGTATAACTGTAAACTGTATATCGCCAGCCATGACAAATACGGACCTGATTGAAAACTTTCCTTCAAAATTAAAAGAAATTGCTATTAGTCAAACTCCTCTTTCAAGATTAGCGGAACCATCTGATACATCATCGATAATTCAATTTCTATTGTCAAGATCAGCTGATTACATTTCTGGTGAAAATATTTTAGTTGCAGGTGCAGGTACAATGCATTAATTCATAAGAAATGCCAAGAATGTTTATTGTTTATATTTTTGACAAAATTGCAGCATAACTTATAGGAATCTTCCCTACTTCCAGACTCTCTCTCTTATCTTCAAGTACTGATTGTACTAATTCTTTTTCTATCTTGAATCCAGCTCCTGTGATATGATCACGAACTTCTTGTGGTTTTGTATAAAGGTAAATATGATCTATATGAGCAGCCCATACTGCAACGGTCAGAAACATTTTTCCATTATCTTTTAACATGTGAAAAAATTTTGTTAGTGCTGCAGCTGGATCTTCAAGGTGTTCTAAAAATTCGCCACAAATGATTCTATCAAATTTTTGTGTCTCATTGTAGTCTAGAAAATCCATTTTTATAATCTCATACGATTTTTCCGGAATCTTGTTTGCATTTAGAAGAATTTTTGAAAATTCAACCGATGCATCAGCAAGATCTATACCAGTGCCTTTCCACTGAGCATTTTGTCTCAAAAATTCAGATAAGAAAAAACCATTACCACATGGAATCTCAATAACCGTTCCACGTACCTCTGCGTTGTTAACAAATTCCTTTAAAAAAAAGTTTGTAAATCCATGATGAATTTTCCAGAATACCTCCGACAAATATAATCCCCATAAATAATCTGGGCCTTCATGTCCTTCATTTTTGGCATACTGTTCTTTAATCTCGTTGAAAGATGAATACAGATATTTGCCTGTTTTCTCTAATTGTATTTGCAATTTCAAGAACTGCAGTGACATATCAACCAATTCATCTACATTCTTGTAATACTTGACACGATCGTTTCCTGTAATATGTAAAGCTGTTTTGCATATCCTCTCTGCAAGCCCGTAGTTAAATTCAGAATCTAATAATCTGTCTAATGTTTTTTTAAAAAAGAATGTTTTTCCACGTAAATACTCAACCGTTTCGTAAAATGTAGGATATTCCAACTGTATTTTTGATAAATCCATCTTGTAAACTATTAAAAAATTAGGATATTATACATTTATTCATTTTTAGTTCAACAATGGATCATCTTTTTCTGTACACGCCTATAACAAAAAATTATGTTAAATTCTAGCATTGAATTTGTTTTTTATACTATATTAAACGGCTTAATAAAAGTAAAAACTAATGCTATTTAATACAATAGATTTTGTAATTTTTTTCACTGCAGTATTAACCATTTTCGTTGCTGTTAAAAACAGGAAATTTCAACATATCTTCCTCCTTGCTGCAAGTTATTTTTTCTATTATTATTCAAGTAACTATTACATTACTCTGTTAATCTTCACTACGGTCTGGGATTTTTATATTGGAAACGCAATTTGGAAGGCAACCAGTATTCAAAAAAAGAAATTACTCTTGATTCTGAGTTTATCAGCAAATTTAGGATTATTAGGATTTTTTAAATATGGTAACTTTGTAGTAACTCAATTTAATATTTTAGGAAAGTCTTTTGATCTTGGTACGAATATTCCGTTATTCAATTTGATACTTCCTATTGGAATTTCCTTTTACACTTTTCACTCAGTTGGTTATATCATAGATGTTTATCGTGGTGGAATGAAGCCAAGTAGATCGTTACTTGAATATGCGATCTTTATTGCTTTTTTCCCTCAACTAGTTGCAGGACCAATTTTACGATCAAAACAGTTTTTGCCACAACTACGAGAAAAAATAGAACAAATCGAAAATGGAGTTAGATTACGTCAAATTTTGATTACAAATCAAAATTTGAAACTCGGTATCACTATCATGGCTTTTGGATTTTTTAAAAAAATGTTTATTGCAGATAATATTGCTCCTTTAGTAAACCACGTATTTGCTAATCCTACTGGTTTGCATTCTTTTTCAATTCTATTGGGTACAATTGGGTTTGGTTTTCAAGTGTATTGTGATTTTTCAGGTTATTCAGATATTGCAATTGGTGCAGCAAAAATTTTAGGATTTAATATTCCAATTAATTTTAATAAACCATTTTTTGCAAAGTCCATATCTGATTTTTGGAGAAAATGGCATATTTCATTATCAACTTGGGTAAGAGACTATCTTTACTATCCGTTGATTTTTAGACATCACGAATCAATTCTTAGAATATTTCTAAGTTTAGTGTTTGTAATGATTGTATTAGGATTTTGGCATGGTGCAGGTTGGAATTGGATTCTCTTTGGAACCATGCATGGTCTGTACATGGGATTCCATACTCTTATTATTCATAAATTCCCACGCGTAAGGCTTCTAGGATTTTTCAAAACTAGAATTGGAAAATTCGTTTCTATTTTGATCACTCAATATTTAGTATTTTTATCGTTTATTGCGTTTAGAGTACAAAACCTCGATCAAATGTTTTATTCCATGTACAAATTTGTAGTTCTAGATTTTCAAATAAGAGATATGTTGAGTATAATTGCATATTACAAACTATCTTTTCTTATTATGATACTTTTCTTTGTGCTATACTTGTTTTCGTACAAAAGAGAGAATTTACATCAAACAGTCTCTAATCTCAAAACAAAATTCTGGTTCGTATTTCTTCTTATAATAATGATCTCCATTGTATTTTTCTATAACGGGAATCCAACTGATTTTATATATTTCCGATTTTAATTTTTGTCAGTCTCATTTAATATCATGTTGGCAACGTCTTTACTGTAGATGATGCCATTATTGCTATGTGTAACATGGTTGGAATTTCTCCAAATTGGTAAATCTGCATATTTTGTTGTAAAATTATAGATTTTTAAATTATATTTATCCTGCAACTCTGATACAATAAAATTAAAGGAATTTTTGTTTGATTCACTTAAACCATCCAAATATACCCGGTGGAGCGGAGTAGTGAAGATTACCACTTTTATATTATTTTCTTGTAACTTTTTAATAATTTCATCTACAGCTTTAACATTAGGGTTATCGGAGAAAGTGATATGGAGTAAATTTGCTGATGACTTACTGTAATCGGTCTCAATTTCACTCTCGCTTGAAAGTGTCATGTCGCTTTTCATATATGAAAAAAATGGTGTGTTTGCATCAATTGTTCCTTTCTCATGTGATTTCATTAACTTCATATCTTCTAAAGGCCCTCGAATTACCATTAAGGTAGTAAGTTGTGGATTTAATTGACTCAAATTAATGCCAAAAGTATCTAATGAAAAAGAATTGCTAAATATTGTCTGAGGATCAGGTAGAATCTTAAAATTTTCCTGCGATGAATCAAAATCCCAATATGTTAAACCATAAAAAACCATTTCAGGTTTAAGTGAAATTATGTGGTTTAACATGCTTAATCTTCTTTCAGGAGTGTCACCAGCTTCTCCCAAATTGTAAAATATCGTATCATTGTGATATTTTGATACATAATCATTGATGAAAGTGTTGTTTAACTCGACCACATCGCTTGCGCCAAAGATAAAAATTTTCTTTAAATTGGGATTAAATGTTTGAGAATAAAATTTTTTTTCCTGAGCTGCTACGGGTTCAGGAAATAAATAAGAAAAAATTCCTAATAATGAAAATGTTATGGCAAAGGCAGCAAATACTGCAATTACAATTTTTACACTCATTTAATCTTAGGCATGATGATATTCATATTAATAAATTTGGATACTTGACATAATTAATTACTATGGATATGATATATCCATTAATTACTGTGGTAATCACAAATGACATTTTAATGGTATACTTAATATACAAAGAGAATGTTGATGTTTACTTTTTTAATAATTAACTATTAGAAGTTAAACAAATAATAAATTGCAAAAGATTTCAGTATATGTCAATGAGCCATGAAGAAAAACTGTCATACTATATGTCTAATTCGAATATCATAGATATTAATAAGTTTGAAAAAAAGATCAAAGTTGCAATTCTCGGCAGCTTTACTTTAAATGGTCTTGCTGAAACACTGCACGTAAAATGTGCTAATGACCAAATCGGATGTTTGACTTATGTTTCTGGATATAATCAATACAATCAAGATATATTGAATCATGAGAGTAAGTTGTATAGTTTCTCACCAGATATTACGTTTTTAATCTTAGATACAAGAACTATTCTTGGCAACTTTTTCTATTCACCTTACTCGTTAACAGTTTCGGAACGCAAAGAGTTTGTTGGAAAGAAGTTAAATGATATTGTGAATTTAATTAACAAATACAAGGAGAGGTCAGATTCTAAATTAGTTATTACTAACTTTAATGTCCCCGCAAATTCTCCATATGGAATTCTTGAAAATAAAATAGAATATGGTCTTAAAGACATGATAAAGGATCTAAACCATCGATTATCAGACACATTCACAAATGATGCATCTGTATATGTTTATGATTTTGATGGATTTGTTTCCAAATTTGGTGAAAATAATATTTTTGATTATCGACAATACTTTATAGGCGATATCCAGATATCTCTGGATTATATCCCTCATTTAGCAAATGAGTTGATGGGTTATATCATAGCCATATTAGGACTAAGCAAAAAATGCATTGTACTTGATCTAGATAATACGTTGTGGGGTGGTGTAATCGGAGAAGATGGATTTGATGGAATAAAATTGGGCCCTACAGCTCCAGGAAATGCTTATGTAGAGTTTCAAAAATGCCTTTTGTCATTATCCCAAAGGGGAATAATTCTTGCAATTAATAGCAAAAATAATCTAGACGATGCATTACAAGTAATTAAAAATCATCCCTACATGGTACTTCGCGAAGAAAATTTTGCTTGCATCAAGATAAATTGGGATCATAAGGTCACAAACATGAAAGCAATTGCAGATGAGCTAAATATTGGATTGGATTCAATGGTGTTCATTGATGATGATCCTACCCTCAGAGAATTCATTCAGCTAAGTCTGCCTCAAATTCTGACAATACCATTTCCAAATGATCCATCTCAACTAGTTAATTCCATCATGAATCTAAATTGTTTCAATACGCTAAACGTAACTGAAGAGGATCTTAAAAGAGGTGAAATGTATGTACAACAAAGAAAAAGAAAAGAGCTTGAAGAAACAGTATCTAATATAGGTGATTTTCTCAGGCAATTAAATATCCGAGTTACCATAAAAAAAGCTGATAAATTTACAATTCCAAGAATATCACAACTAACTCTTAAAACAAATCAGTTCAATCTTACTACTAGGCGTTACAATGAAGAAGATATTACAAAATTCTCACAAGATCCTAATATGATAGTAGAATGCGCACAGATTGAAGACAAGTTTGGTGACAACGGGATTACATGTGTATATATTATTAAGAAAGATAATAATTCACAGTGGACTATAGATTCATTTCTGATGAGTTGTAGAATTATGGGTAGAGAAATTGAAAACGGAATAATGGCATACATTTTACAAAGAGCAAAATCCAAAGGTGTTGCCAAAATTCTAGGTGAATTTATTCCAACAAAAAAGAATAAGCCAAGTGAAGATTTTCTGCAAAATTGTGGTTTTAAAAAACATGATGGGTTGTTTGTTTATTCATTAGATAATGTAATAGAAATCCCTCCTCATCTAAATATTAAAGAAGAATAGTTTTATGGTCAACAAATTATATGAGATTGTTGCAAAAGTAATGAATACTGATATTTCAAAAATTAATGACATGTCTAGTCACGAATCTGTTAAAGGATGGGATTCTTTCAGTGTATATGTTTTGTTAAATGAGATCGAAACAGAATTTAAAATACGATTTACCATGGAAGAAACCCTTGACATTAAAAATGTTGGAGATTTTAAAAGACATCTTCTTAACCATGGCATCGTGCTTGAGGGATAATTCTATTTTTCAGGAAGGTGTGATTTAATGAAACTTCATCATGTAGGAATAGTCGTATCAAATATTAAAAACTCATTAGAAGAAATAAATCGCTACCTGAATTTTGACCATATTAGTTCGCCAGCACTGATTATGTCACAAAAAGTGAATGTTTGCTTTTTACAAGCTGGTGAAACATACTTGGAGCTAATTGAACCTGCCGAAGAAAACTCGCCCGTATCAAATTTTCTAAATAAAGGGGGTGGAATACATCATTTTTGCTTTGAAGTAAATGACATACATGAGGCAATAGATGATATTGTGAAGAAAGGAGCTACCCTTATAGTAAAACCTGTCAAAGGATTCGAAAATAGATTAACTGCTTTCGTATATCTTAATATGAAAAATACTAAATGTAACCTAATAGAATTTGCAGAACCTCGACCACGTGCAAATTAAGGATATGATGGTTTAATTCTAAATTTAAAAAAAAGAATTTAGCTATGAAATCTCATACTACAAATCTTGGAATTGGAATAGATATTGTGGATATCCAACGATTCAGAAAAATTTCTTATTCCTCCAATCCGGGTTTTTATAAAAAAATATTTATTCCTTCAGAAATAAAATATTGTCGCAAATTTAAGGATCCTTACCCACATTTCGCAGGTAAATTTGCAGTTAAGGAGTCAGTCATCAAGGCAATTAATGAGCCTGTACACATGTTGAAAATTGAAACAATTCATGTTAATTCAAAACCAGCAGTAAAGCTTAGAGGAAAATTAGAAAACAGGTATCGATTTTTAACATCACTAAGTCATGACAAAAACATCGCAATAGCAGTAGTAATATCAGAAGTTCTGTCTTAAATTACACAAAATGCCTTGATATCTTGCTCAGTGTTTTGATAAAATTATTGAACATTTTATTACTAAACTTATTGGCAACTTCTTTTGGGACATAAACCTGATCTTGAAAACTCTTTATAATGTCGTGGTCGCTTAACTTTCGAAATTTTTGGAGTTCTCTATAACGATTCTTTATTGTCTTTCGATTTCTTATGATGTCTAAATTAGCTTTAATTTTCAATCCAAGCATACCTCTTGTAGTGTAAAATGCAGTAACCGCAATCTCAACCAAGAACAAAGCTGGAAGAATCTTGTACAGTGTTCTCCTTGAGTAATGAGTTAGCAAACAATATTGCCTATTTCGCTCTAAAAGATAAAATTTGAATGGGCTCCATTTGAAGATAAATCCTTCAGGAGGATGATAAACAATCGATCTAGGAATATAGTACGATTTTATTCCTATCATGACTGCTCTCCATCCAAGGTCCAAATCATCATGATATGCAAAGAGGAATGGATCTAACATTCCTAATTCCCTTAGGAGTTTAGAACTGGTAAATAAGCATGTGCCTGAAGCATATCCTATGATTTCTGGTTCTTCAAATTGTTTGTTGTCTAGTTCTCCTTTTCCACGTGAATATCCAAATCCAAAAAGCTGTATCATGTTACCAGTACTCATGATAATTTCATGGTTAGTAGTTGTCAGAAACTTAGGCTGGTAAAGACCATCACCAAATTTCTTATATGCCGAAATTAGCTCCTTTATCCAATTTGGTTCTACAAGAGTATCTGGATTTAAAATCACTACAAATTCACCTTTTGAGTTTCCTATTCCAATATTGTTGCCTTCACAATATCCTAGATTCTCCGTGTTTTCAATCAAATGAATCTGTGAAAATTTCTGTTTACATTTTATGTGACTTTGATCTTTTGAAGCATTATCTACGACAATAATTTCATAATTGCCATAATCTGACCGAAGTATTGAATTAACACAATCAGTCAATAATTGACCTGCATTGTAATTGAGAATAATTATGCTAACCAACGGTTCTGTTTCTTTTGTCATTTAATGAAATTCTCCTTTTTTTGAATGTTTCAACGTCATAATGTTATAATACCATACAAAAAGTACATCACTTGAAGTGAGTAATTCGCTACTAAGAACAATTGTATACAAATCTAAATTGATAGGGAAACTATTTGCATATATTAATAACTCGTTCCAATTTAGGACCTTATCCTTCTATAAGGATGACAAGATAGTAGACATCATAAAGTCAACAAAAAATGAGGTTGATCTTGCCTTTTTCCCTCATGAAGCTTATTTGGTTTATTCAATTGCCAAATCTCAGAGTGAATTTGACGGAGATATGGCCGAAGTAGGAGTTTACCAAGGTGGTTCTGCAAAACTGATCTGTGAAGCAAAAGGAAAAAGAATATTGCACTTATTTGATACCTTTCAAGGACTACCTGAAGTTTCAGAAAAAGATACACACTTTGGAGTTTTATTCTGGAAGGAAAAACAATTTGGAAATACAAGTCTGGAAGCCGTAAAGACATATCTTTTAAAATATGAAAATGTATTCTTTTACAAAGGGACATTCCCTGAGACATCAAATCCAATATTGAATTCAAAATTCTCTTTTGTACATCTCGATGTTGATTTGTATAAGAGTACTATGGATTGTTTAAAGTTCTTTTATCCTAGGCTAATAAATGGTGGAATAATTCTATCCCATGATTATCACACCGGGGGTGTAAGGGATGCATTTGACGAATTTTTTAAAGATAAAAAAATCTCTCTGATAGAACTTCCAGGTCCACAATGTATGGTAATTAATAGTGGATCTTCCTAGAGTGAAATTTTAGAGCCTTCTCCGAGAAGAAATATCTTGTTATCCATGTTATCTTTGTTATAGATGATCTCAGAATTATGAGAAATTATGCTTTTTCTTATTTTAATATCGCAGTCGATTAGACATTCTGACATTATAATGGAATCCTCAATATCGCATTTGGGTAGGTTGGAATAATCTCCAATGCTTGTGTTGGGACCGACATATGCTCCAGATCCTATAATGCAGTTTTTTCCAATTATGACTGGACCAACGATCTTAGCACCAGATTTGATTATGGTGTTTTCACCTATCATGGTATTGCCAGTTATTGACACATCTTCTTCTTTTTTGCCATGAAAATAAGGTTCCATATACTTCAAAATAACCTCATTTGCGTGAATAATGTCCTGTGGTGTCCCAGTATCTTTCCAGTAATCTGTGACTGTGTGATAAGTGATCCTGTTGCCTTCCTCAAGCAACATTTCTAAAGCGTCAGTTATCTCAAATTCATCCCTCCATGAAGGCTTGAGTCTGCTAATTATATCAAATATGACAGGTGTTAGAAAATAAATTCCTGTTACTGCAAGATTAGTTGGAGGGTTCTTTGGTTTTTCCATTATCTTTATGATTTTGCCGTCTTTTACATCAGCTATTCCAAATCTACTGGGATTATCAACTGCACATAGAAGTATTGTTGCAGCAGAGTCTGAACCCTGAAAACTTTTTGCATAATCGG
>Ga0187776_10001718_pt1 | contig 11063 bp, 5 predicted proteins | sample 0216_BV02_MP12_2_FD_132426 | JGI IMG/M metagenome (GOLD analysis project Ga0187776, IMG submission 132426) | Tropical peat soil microbial communities from peatlands in Department of Meta, Colombia - 0216_BV02_MP12_20_MG | ecosystem: Environmental > Terrestrial > Soil > Wetlands > Peat | place...
GCTTCGACCGATTCCAGCTACAGCCTCACCATCTACAACGCCGCCGCCCCGGCCTACGGGCTGCGCGTGGGGCTGATCTGGTGGTGCTTGGGGATGGCGCTTGCGATCGGCTACTTCGCCTTCCTCTACCGCCGCTCCCGCGGCAAGGTGAAGCTGGAGGCGGGAGAAGAAGGCTACTGAAGCTCCTGCCCGCCGACGCCGCCTCCACTGCCACCCGGTTCGGCATTGCGATGTGGCTTAGTTGAGACCCTCCGTCCTCACTCGATCGCGGGCAGCGGGCGGGTGCAAGGCGGTGCCGTCCAGTGGCAGCCCTTCTGGTCGCAAATCAATGTGGGGGACCCGCAGTAGGTCATAAAAAAGCCGGGCGCGGTGCGCCAGAGCAGGCTCATGTTGTCGGTGAGCCTGGGTTCGACGAAGCTGAACTGGTTGGCAAAGTAGTGCGTCACCTGCACTCCCACCGTGGCGGTTGCGCCGTGGTCGGCGAATGCGGAGTAGCCGCCGAAGGTGGCGTCCGCGTAGTTGAACAGGATGTCGCTCTTGCCCTCGAAAAACACTACCTGGAAGCGGACGGACTCGTCCGGGAAGGGTCGATCCCACCCGTCAGGGCCCGGGACCCAGGGCAGGTAGACGTCTCGCCACTCGACGACCAGCTCGCGGCTGGGTGCGGTGCCGATTTCCTGCCAGAACACATTCTGGTCGGGGTCGGGGGATGTACATGCCGCTGGGCAGTCTGCTTCGGCGAAGCTGGTCCAGAAGGGCGCAACCAGCGTATTGGGACCCGGCGTCGGAAGCCACGTGTTGTTCCAAGAAGCGAAAGGAATGTCAAAGGAGATGGTGCCGTTAGAGCTCACCCACAGACTGCTGAAGCTGGCGCCGCCAAAACGGACGGGGAAGGTGGGCGTGATCTGTGCGGCCTGGTCCATCACGAAAGCGAGGTTGGTTCCGGTGATGGTGCGATAGCTGTAGGTCGTCGACTGGTAAGAGTAGGGAAGGAGCGCGGTGAGGGTGAAGGTTTCCCCGCCAGTGGCGCCAACGGTGTACCGTCCCAGGGCGGGGGGAGTGAACTGCCCGGTGTAAATACCGTCGCCGGCGGCTTGGTCGGGCCCCACCCCGTCGTCCTTGAGGGTGAGGGTAAGGCCGCCGGGATTGATGGTCACGGTGACGTCGCCCGCCGGGGAGGCGCAGTTGATGTGCAGCACCGCTAGCGTGGCCGGCAGTCCTACCACGACCGAGGGAGAATCGCCGACCGGCTGCAGGCGCCCCATGACCTCGGAATTGGAGCAGGTAAGCGAGCCGTTGGCATTCAGCCGCTTGCTGGTGACGGTGTTCGTCAGGCTGGCCTTGCTGTCTCCACCCGCCAGGATCAGGTTCTTGAGGGCACGCCAGTCGCGGCTGGGATCCTGCGCCTTCAGCAGCGCCGCCACCCCGGTGACGTGCGGCGCCGCCATGGAGGTGCCGCTGAAGGCGCTGTAGGTGTTGTTGGGGGTCGTGCTCAGAATCTCCGACCCGGGTGCGCCCAAGTGGACGGTGCGTTTGCCATAGTCGGAGAATTCAGAAAGCAGGTCGTTGCGATCGGTGGAGGCCACCGCGATCAGGTTGGGCAGGTAGTAATCGGCGGGGAAAAGTGTGGGACCGTCGTTGTCCATCGCGTAGTTGCCGGCGGCTGCCACGAGCAGGATCCCGCTCTGGCGGTGGCCGTCGATAGCATCGAAGAGTGCCTGCGAGAACCAATACCCTCCCCAACTGTTGTTGGTGGCCACCAGGTTGATGCCGTGGTTGTCCTTGAGGTCTTTGAAAAATTCCAGGCAGGTGACGGCGTCGGAGTCATAGCCGCTGCCGCTGGCGTCGAGGAACTTGCAAGCGATCAGGGTCACGTTCCAGTTCACTCCCGCCACCCCGATGTGGTTGTTCCCCTTCGCCCCGATGGTGCCCGAGACGTGCGTGCCGTGGCCGTTGTCATCCATGGGGTCGCAGGTGTTATAGGCGACATTGAATCCGTGCGAGTTGACGGGGCAGGTCACGCCGTTCACCGTGTAAGAGAACGGAGACGACCAGACGTTAGCCGCCAGGTCCTCGTGGTTGTAATCAAAGCCGGTATCAATCACTCCCACCGTCACGCTGTTGCTGCCGGCGGTGAGCCTCCAGGCCTCAGGGGCGTCGATGTCGGCATCCACCGTGCCCCCGCTCTGGCCGGTATTATTCAGCTCCCACTGGGTGGGAAACTGGGGATCGTTGGGGACGACGGGGGTGAGGATGTGGACGCGGTAATCGGGCTCGGCGTAGAGCACGTCAGGGTTGCGGCGGTAAAGGCGAACGGCCTGGGCCACGGACATGCCGGCGGCCAGACGGACGAGCTGCAGCCCGCCCACGAGGCGGTAGGAGCGGATCGCGTGGGCGCGCACGGCGGCATGGGCGGCCGCCATGGCGGCCGCCGTCCTGCCCTTGCGGAAGCGCACCAGCACCCGACCGGGCGCGAAAGATGGTTTGCTCTCGGAGTGCTGGAAGCTGGCGCGTTCCAAAGGCAGGCCGCGGCGCGGCCCGCCCTGCGCGGGAGCGGGCGAGGAAGACAGAAGAGTCAAGAGGGCAAGGAATGCAAGGACGAGGGAAGTGCGTTTCATGGCACGCCTCCGCGGCCGAATGTCCACAGTCAGGCAGGCCTGGCCAGAAATCTCCCGAGAGCCAATCGCCGGGGATTCGACCGTCTTCGCGTTGGGCAAATCGCGGGCTCGTTGAGGGCCCGGCTATCGTAGCCTACTAAAGTGTGGTCTTATCATCGCCTGCGATGCAAGTTCCGCACCGTGATGCGGCTCACCGCTGCGTGTGATAGCCGGAGCGGCGGGCAGGTATCCACCGGCGCTCCCGCGGGAAGATGTCCTGCCGCCCGCGTATCCGAAAAGGGAGGGCCGGGGAACCTGCCCCGGCCCGGTTTGCCGATGTCGCAGCAGGCTCACGGATAGACAGAGACGACCTTCCAGGCGGGATCGACGCCGGAGGCCACGAAGGCACCGCTGGTCTTGGCGGCGCCGTCCATTAGCCAGACCACCACGTCGCCGGTGGAGTAGTTCTGCCAGAGGATGTCGGCCTTGTGGTCGCTATCGAAGTCGGCGACCGCGACCGCCTTCCAGGCGGGCAGGACGCCGGTGGCGACGAAGGCGGCGCTGCTCTTGGCGGCGCCGTCCATCAGCCAGACCACGACTCCGCCAGTGGCGGAGTTCTGCCAGAGGATGTCGGCCTTGCTGTCGGCGTCGAAGTCGCCGACGCCCACGACCTTCCAGCTGGGATCGACGCCGGTGGCGACGAAGGCGGAGCTGGTGCGGGTGGCGCCGTCCATCAGCCACACCGCCACGTCATGAGTGGAGGAGTGCTGCCACAGGATGTCGGCCATGCCGTCGCCGTCGAAGTCGCCCACGCCCACGGCCTTCCAGTTGGGATCGACGCCGGTGGCGACGAAGGCGGCGCTGGTCCGGGAGGCGCCATTCATCAGCCAGACCACCACGCCGCCGGTGGCGGGATTCTGCCAGAGGATGTCGGCCATGCCGTCACCGTCGAAGTCGCCCACACCCACGATCTTCCAGTTGGGATCGACGCCGGTAGCGACGAAGGCGGCACTGCTCTTGGAGGCGCCGTTCATCAGCCAGACCACGACGCCCCCGGTGGAGGAGTTCTGCCAGAGGATGTCGGCTTTGCCGTCGCCATCGAAGTCGCCCACCCCGACCGCTTTCCAGTTGGCATCCACGCCGCTGGCCACGATGGCCGCGCTGGTCTTGGAGGCGCCGTCCATCAGCCACACCGCCACGTCATGCGTGGAGGAGTTCTGCCACAGGATGTCGGCTTTGGCGTCACCGTCAAAATCGTTCGCCGAGCGCCAGGAGTGCATGGTGAAGGTGAGGGCGGAGGATTCGCCACCGCCGGAGCCCGGGTTGGAGACGGCCACATCGGCGGTGCCCTCGCCGGCCAGGTCGGGGGCGAGAATGGTGGCCCGCAGCTGCGTGCCGCTGACGAAGGTGGTGGCGCGGTCGCTTCCGTTCCAGCGCACCACCGAGGTGGTATTGAAGCCGGTGCCATGGATGGTCAGGGGGAACTGCGCGTGGCCGGCGGCCACGGAGCTGGGATGCAGCGTGCCCGCGCCGGGCACGGCATTGTCGATGGTGAAGGTGAGGGAAGCGGACTCGCCGCCGCCGGGGACGGGGTTGGTGACCGTGACCGTGGCGCTGCCCGGGGTGATGAGGTCGGAGGCGGGAATGTCGGCCTCCAGGGCCACGATGTTGGTCATGCTGTAGGTGCGCGAACTGCCATTCCATTTCACCACCGCGCCCGGCGCGAAGTACTTGCCGTAGATGTGCAGGGTGAAGGCCGGGCCGCCCGCGGCCGTGTGCCAGGGAGTCAGTGAGAGCAGGTTGGGCACAGGGTTGGAGGTGACCGTGAAGGTCAGAGCATTGGAGACGCCGCCTCCGGGAGCAGGGTTGAAGACGGTGACGGGGATGCTGTTGGCGATACCCATCCAGTCGGCGCTCACATCCGCGGTCAGTTGTGTGGCGCTGGTGTAGTGCGTGGGAATGTTGCTGCCGTTGAAGCGCACGACGGAGCTGCCGACGAAGCCGGTGCCGTAGAGGGTGAGGGTGAAGGCGCCGGAGCCCCCGGCTGCGCTGGAGGGGCCGATCTCAGAGAGCATGGGGACGGGATTGTCGACGGTGAAGACGGCGGGCGAGGACTCCCCGCCGCCCGGTGCCGGGTTGAGGACGGTGACGTTCACCGGACCTCCTAGGGCGAGGTCGGAGGCGGGAATGTCGGCGGTCAATTGCGTGTCGCTGACGTAGTGGGTGATACGGGCGGCGCCGCCCCAGCGCACCACCGAGTCGCTCGCGAAGCCGGTGCCATCCAGGATCAGGGTAAAGGCTTCGCCGCCCTGGGTGGCATGCGACGGCGAGATGGAGAAGAGTCCGGGGACGGGATCGCCGCTCAAGTGCCACAGCAGCGCCAGGCTGTCGCTGAGCGAGGCGGTGTAGTAGCTGTACTGGACGGCCGAGCCCGAAGCGATCTGCACGCCCACGCTGGCGGTCTTGCCCTGGTCATGATCGGCGCTGACGCTGCCGAAGGTGGCGTCCTTGTAAAGGAAGAGGAGGTCGCTGCTGTCCTCGAAGAAGACCACCTCGAAGGTGACGTTAGCGGCGGCGCTGACCGAGGTCTCGTAATGAGGCACGGCGCGCCACTCGACCACCAGTTCGCGGTGGGGAGCCGAGCCCGTGACCGCCCAGTAGACGTTGTGGGAGGGATCGCCGCTTTGCGGCATGAGATCGTCCCACCAGGGAGCGATGACGGCGTTGACGCCGCTGGGCAGGGTGTCGTTGGCGGGAGAGTTGGTGGACGTGACCAGCTCGATCACCCCGTTGCTGCCCACGTGCAGGTTGAAAAAACTGCCTTGCCCGAAACGAACGGCGAAAGGAGAAATGATGTTCGCGGCGGTGTCGTCGCCCAGGTCCAGGTCCGTGCCCGAGATGGTGCGATAGCTGAAGGCTGGGAGCGTGGGGGCGGCGTAGGGAACCAGGACCTCGGCGGTGACCGCGTCCCCGCCGGGGAAGGTCAGGGTGAAGATGCCGTTGGCATTGAGGACGGTGTCGGCGGTAAAGATGCCGTCGCCGGCGGCCTGATCGGGAGCGGCGCCATCGTCGAGCAGTGGCAAGCTGCCGCCGCCGGGGTCGAGGTCGACGGTGATGCCGCCGCCGCCGTCGGGCGAGGCGCAGTTGATGGCCAGTTCTGCCAGCAGGACGTCCACACCCACGGCCGCCGTCACCAGTGGCCCCGCCGGCTGCAAGCGGCTGTGCACGGCGGCGCTGGCGCAGGTCATGGCGCCATAAGCGTTCAAGCGCCGCCCGGTGACGGTCTCGCTCAGCGCTGGCTTGGGGTCGCCGCCCGCCAGGATCAGGTTGCGGAGGTCGATCCAGGTGCGGAAGGGGTTCTGGGCCTTGAGCAGCGCGATCACTCCGGTGACGTGGGGCGTGGCCATGGAAGTTCCGCTGAAGTAGGCATAGCTGCCGTCGGCGGTGGGGATCGTGCTCAGGATGGTGGCTCCGGGCGCTCCCATCTGCACGGTGTTGCGGCCAAAATCGGAGAAGGACGCCAGGGCGTCCCAGCGGTCGGTGGCCGCCACGGAGATGACGTTGGGAAGAAAGTAGTTGGAAGGATAGTGGGGTGCGGCGTCGTTGTCGCTGGCATTGTTGCCGGCCGCGGCCACGAAGAGGATGCCGCGGCTGAGCTGCGCGGCGATGGCGTCGTAGAGCGCCTGGGAGTAGCCGCCGCCTCCCCAACTGTTGTTGGTGGCCACGATGTTCACCCCGCGGTCCTTCATCATGGCGAAGTACTCGAGGCATTCAACGGCCCCCGAGGTTGGGCCGGAGCCGCCAGCGTTCAGGAACTTGCAGGGATAGATGCGGACGTGCCAGTTCACGCCCACCACTCCGACGCCATTGTTGCCCACGGCGCCGATGGTGCCGGCGACGTGAGTGCCGTGGTCGTTGTCGTCCATGGGGTCGGTAGTGCTGTAGGCGGGATTGATGCCGTGGCAGTCGTCCACGTAACCGTTGCCGTCGTCGTCCACACCGGGGGCGCCGCTGCATTCGGCGGCGTTGCTGTAGGTATTGGCGGCCAGATCGGGATGGTTGTAGTCCGCGCCCGAATCGATGACCCCGACCACCACCGTGGCGCTGCCGGTGGAAAGGTTCCAGGCTTCGGGGGCGTCGATGTCGGCATCCACAGTGCCGCCGGCGCCGCCGTTGACCGACTGCCCCGTGTTGTTCATTCCCCACAGTTGACCGTAGGAGGGATCGTTGGGGGTGGCGTCGGCGTACTGAAGGTAATCGGGCTCGGCGTAGAGCACGTCGGGGTTGCGGCGGTAAAGGCGAACGGCCTGGGCCACGGACATGCCGGCGGCGAGGCGGACGAGCTGCAGCCCGCCCACGACGCGGTAGGAGCGGATCACCTGGGCGCGCACGGCGGCGTGGGCGGCCGCCATGGCGGCCGCCGTCCTGCCCTTGCGGAAGCGCACCAGCACGCGACCGGGCGCGAAAGCGGGCTCACTCTTGGAGCGCTGGAAGCTGGCGCGCTCCAAAGGCAGGCCGCGGTGCGGCCCGCCTTGGGCGGTAGCCGGCGGGGAAGACAGTAGAGTCAAGAGGGCAAGGAATGCAAGGGCGAGGGATGTGCGTTTCATGGCACGCCTCCGCGGCAGTCGGTCCACAGCCGGGCGGGCTTGCCAGGAAAGTGGCAGGGAGAATCAGCGCACGGGATCGGCCGTCTTCCTGGTGCGCGAGTCCAGACTCACAGGCTCATCAAGAGCCCGGCTGCTTGGGCCTACTAAAGTGTGACTTCATCATCTTAGGGAATTCAAGCGGCGGCGCTGTGATGCGGCTCACCACGGCACGTGATAGGGGGAGCGGGCGGCAGGTATAATTACGGCTTCGGCGCCGGCGCCGCATCCCATCCGAAGGTGACCACTTGAGCTCGCACATGCATCCGCCGCAGATGCCCGGACCGCAGCCGCTCCCCGGAGTGCGCCACGTGGTGGCGGTGGGCTCGGGGAAGGGCGGGGTGGGCAAGACCACCATCGCGGTCAACCTGGCGGTGGCGCTGGCGCGCATGGGGAGCAAGGTCGGGTTGCTCGACGCCGACATCTACGGTCCCAACGTGCCGCTCATGATCGGCACCAGCGCCACCCCGCAACTGGTGGGCGAGAACCGCATCGTGCCCCTGGAGCAGTTCGGGTTGAAGGTGCTCTCGGTAGGATTCCTCAATCCCGGGGACAAGCCCCTGATCTGGCGCGGGCCCATGCTGCACAGCATCCTGCGGCAGTTCCTGCAGCAGGTGGAGTGGGGCGAACTGGACTACCTAGTCATCGACCTGCCGCCGGGCACGGGCGACGTGGCCATCTCCCTGATCCAGACGGTGCCGGTGAGCGGGGCCATCGTGGTCTCGACGCCCTCCGACGTCTCGCTGATGGACGCGCGCAAGGCCATCGAGATGTTCCGCCAGGTGAAGGTGGAGGTGCTGGGGATCGTGGAGAACATGAGCTACTTCATCTGCCCCCACTGCCACAACGAGATCGACATTTTCTCCAAGGGCGGGGGCGAGCGCACCGCCCAGCAGTTCGGCGTGCCCTTCCTAGGGCGCATCGAGTTGGACCCCGACATCCGCAAGGGCGGCGATACCGGGCGGCCGGTGGTGCTGGAAGGCGACTCCTCGCCGCACGCCCAGTCCTTCTTCGCCTTCGCCAAGCAAGTGGCGGCGCGCATCGCCGAACTCGGCAGCCGCCCGCCGGAGAGCGTCATCCGCATCCACTGAGGGCGCGGATGCACCCGGCTTGGCACTCTCAGCCCAAGAGTGCCAGCCTTGACAGCCCCTCTCTTCAACCCTAGAATCATGGGCAGAAGAGTCCACCCACGAAATCCTTCTAAGTTTTTGTAATTAAGGGACTTAATGTAGAGGTAGCAGCATTCATGGCGCAATCGGGCCAGATCGGCAAGCGTGAGCACGCCATCCTGACGGCCATCGTGGAGACCTATATTGCCACGGGCGAGCCGGTGGGCTCGCGGGCGCTGGCGCGCAGCAATCCCGAGGGCCTGAGCCCGGCCACCATCCGCAACGTGATGGCGGACCTGGCCGAGTCGGGCTACCTGGAGCAGCCGCACACCTCTGCTGGGCGCGTGCCCACACCCGAGGCCTACCGCTACTTCGTGGAGCAGATCACGGGCAAGGCGCACCTGTCGCGCGCTGATGAGGGCCTGATCCAGGGGTCGTTCCGGGGGATCACAGACGTGCAGGAGTTCATGGAGCGAACTTCGCACGTGCTCTCGCTGGTCTCGCACGGGGTGGGGGTGGCGGTGAGTGCCGCGGGATCGCAGAACGCGCTGGAGCACGTGTACTTCTCGCGCCTGGGTGACCGCAAGATCCTGGCAGTGGTGGTGACGCGCTCCGGGCTGGTGCGCGACCGGCTGCTGCGGCTGGAGCGCGACCTGGAGCCCGGCGACCTGGAGTTGGCCGCCAACTACATCAACGAGAACTACCGCGGCTGGACGCTGGAGGCGGTGCGTGCCGAGATCGGGCGCTTGATCGAGCGCGAACGCAACGAGTACGACCGCCTGACCCGATCCATCGCCCAGCTCTATGAGCAGGGGGCGCTGGCCGACGACGAGCGGCTGCCGGCGGTCTACGTGGAAGGCGCCGCCAACCTGGTGGCCAACGAGAACGACCGCGAGCACCTCAGCCAGTTGCTCAAGACGCTGGAAGAGAAGGAAAGGGTGGCGGAATTGCTGGCCGCCTACGTGGATGCGCGCCAGGAGGCGGTGCGGGTGGTGATCGGGCTGGAGCAGGCGGCGCCGCAGTTGCGCAACTTCGTGCTCATCGGGGCGCCGGCGCGGGTGGGCGACGAGGTGATGGGATCGCTGGCGGTCATCGGTCCCACCCGCATGGACTACGAGCACACCATCACGGCGGTCAGCTACATCGCCCGCCTCTTCGACAACCTGCTGAACGAGCACTGAAGGGAAACGTTGTATATGGGGAAGACGAACGGCAAACCCGAGGTCGAGCCGAAGCTGGATGCGGAGCACGAGCTGCCCGCCGGCGGGGATGAGCCCGACGTGGTGGAGGAAGCCGGCGCCCCGGCGGCCGCGCCCGAGGTCCTGCGCGACGAGGAACTGCGCCGCCTGAAGCGCGAGCGGGAAGAGCTGTACGACCGCCTGGCGCGCATGCAGGCGGAGTTCGACAACGCGCGCAAGCGCGCCGCCAAGGAGCAAGCCGAGTTCCGCGAGTACGCCGCCGCCGAGGTGGTCAAGCCGCTGCTGCCCATCCTCGACAGCCTGGAGCGCGCCCTGGCGCACTCCCCCGCGGGCGACGAACTCCGCGCCGGGGTCGAGCTCATCTACAAGCAGATGCTCGACGCGCTCAGCAAGATGGGCCTGCGGGTGATCCCCGCCGTGGGCGAACCCTTCGATCCCCACCTCCACCAGGCGGTGCAGATGGTGGACACCACCGAAGTCCCCGACCATCACGTGCTGCAAGAGCTGCAGCGCGGCTACAAGCTGAAGGAGCGGCTGCTGCGCCCGGCGATGGTGCGGGTGGCGCGCAATCCCAGGAAGTAGAGCGCGAGGGGTCTCACTCTGGCCAACAACGGCAAACGCGATTACTACGAGGTCCTGGGCGTGGCACGCATGGCCAGCGACCAGGAGGTCAAGAGCGCCTACCGCAGGCTGGCCCTGCAGTATCACCCCGACCGCAACTCCTCTCCCGACGCGGAGGAGAAGTTCAAGGAGGCCAGCGAGGCTTACAGCGTGCTGGCGGACGCGGACAAGCGCGCCGCCTACGACCGCTACGGGCACGCGGGAGTGGGCGCGGCGGGCGCCGGCTTCCCCGACTTCAACCAGGTCATCTTCCAGGATTTCTCCGACATCCTGGGCGACCTGTTCGGCTTTGGCGATCTGTTCGGCACGGGCAGCGGGCGGCGACGCAGCCGCTCGCGCCGCGGCGCCGACCTGCGCGAGGACCTGAGCCTGGAGTTCGAGGAGGCCGTCTTCGGCGCCGAGACCACCCTCGGGATCCGCCGCCACGAGCACTGCGAGAGCTGCCGGGGCTCGGGGCTGGCCCCGGGCAAAGCGGCGGTGCGCTGCGCCACCTGCGGCGGCCACGGCCAGGTCCGCTATCAGCAGGGCTTCTTCGGCGTGGCCCGCACCTGCTCGTCTTGCCACGGCAGCGGCCAGGTGATCAACGATCCCTGTCCGCAGTGCCACGGGGAAGGCCAGGTATTGCGCGAGCGCGAATTGGCGGTGAAGGTCCCCGCCGGCGTGGAAGACGGCACCCGCATCCGCTATGCTGGGCAGGGCGAGGCTGGAGCGCACGGCGGGCCCCCGGGCGACCTCTATGTCGTGCTCGCGGTGAAGGAGCACCCGTTCTTCGAGCGCGAGGGCAAGGACCTGTACTGCGGCGTGCCCATCTCCATCTCCCAGGCGGCGCTGGGCGCGCAGATCAAGATCCCGACGCTGGAGGGCGAGCACCCGCTGAAGATCCCCGAGGGCACC
>Ga0187776_10001720_pt1 | contig 11059 bp, 10 predicted proteins | sample 0216_BV02_MP12_2_FD_132426 | JGI IMG/M metagenome (GOLD analysis project Ga0187776, IMG submission 132426) | Tropical peat soil microbial communities from peatlands in Department of Meta, Colombia - 0216_BV02_MP12_20_MG | ecosystem: Environmental > Terrestrial > Soil > Wetlands > Peat | place...
CGCAGGGTCGGCACGGTGCCGGGGATCGCCTCGAGCTTCTGCTTCTGGGTCGCGGCCAGATCGATCCGGGGGATCGAGCGAAGGAGGCCCTGCGTGTAAGGGTGCAGCGGCTCCTTGAACAGCTCGGTCACCGACGCCTCTTCGACGACCTGCGCGCCGTACATGACGATGACCCGCTGCGCGGTCTCGGCGATGACGCCCATGTCGTGGGTAATGAGCAAGATGGCCATGCCGAGCTTGGCCTTCAGCTCGTTCAGAAGCTCGAGGATCTGCGCCTGGATGGTCACGTCGAGCGCCGTCGTCGGCTCGTCGGCGATCAGGAGCTTCGGATTGCAAGACAGCGCCATGGCGATCATCACGCGCTGCCGCATGCCGCCCGAGAGCTGGTGAGGATATTCCTTCACCCGGCGCTCGGCGTTGGGGATGTGGACGAGCTTGAGCATGTCGACGGTCTTCGCCATCGCGTCGCGCCGCCCCAGGCCCTCGTGCAGGCGGATCGCCTCCGCGATCTGCTCGCCCACCGTGAACACCGGGTTCAGCGAGGTCATCGGCTCCTGGAAGATCATCGAGATCTCTTTGCCGCGGATCTTCCGCATCTGGGGCGGCGGCAGCTCGAGCAGGTTGCGGCCGTTGTAGTTGATCGTGCCGTCGACGATCCGGCCGGGGGGCTGCGGGATCAGGCGCATGATCGAGAGCGCGGTGACGCTCTTGCCCGAGCCCGACTCTCCGACGATGCCCAGGGTCTCGCCCTTGTTGATGTGAAGATCGACGCCGTCGACGGCGCGGACGACGCCCTCGTCGGTGAAGAAGTGCGTCTTCAGCCCCTTGACCTCGAGCAGTCGTTCGGCCATGGCGCCCCCTCGACCTACCACTTGCGGGTGATTTCCGCGAAGGCATCGAGCGTACGGCCGATGTCCTCCGCGTCGATGTCTTTGTGGGTCACGCACCGGACCGCGGCCGGAGCGATCGCGTGGATCTTCACCTTGCGAGCGCCGCAGCCGGCGACCAGCTCGGTCGTGGCGGCCGCCGACGCCGCGGCGGCTCCGCGCTCGACCTGGAAGATCACGATGTTCGTCTGCACGCTGGCCAGATCGACCGCGAGACCGCGCAGCCGCGCCACGCCCTCCGCGAGGGTCCGGGCATTCGCGTGGTCCTCGGCGAGCCGATCGACCATCTTTTCCAGTGCCACGATGCCGGCGGCCGCGATCACGCCGGCCTGACGCATTCCGCCGCCCAGCATCTTGCGCACGCGACGGGCCCGAGCGATGAGCTCACTGGAGCCACAGATGACCGAGCCGACCGGCGCGGCCAGCCCCTTGGAGAAGCAGAACGTGACGGAGTCGACGTCGCGGACGAAATCGCGGGCCGGGCGCTTGAGCGCCACCGCCGCGTTGAACAGCCGCGCCCCGTCCAGATGGACGGGCACCGACGCCGCGTGGGCGACCGCGGCGATCGCGCTGAGCTCCTCGGGCGTGCAGCATGTCCCGCCGTGCCGGTTGTGCGTGTTCTCCACGCACACCAGACCGGTCGGCGGAATGTGGATGTTCTCGGGACGCAGCGCCTCGCGCACCTGGTCGGGTGTGAGAAAGCCTCTCGCCGTCTTGACCGGCCGCATCTGGACGCTGCCGATCACCGCGGCGCCGGCCACTTCGTTGTTGAAGATGTGCGAATCGAGGTCGAGCACGACCTCCTGGCCGGCCCGGGTCTGGCTGACGACCGAGATGAGGTTGCCCATGGTTCCGGAGGAGACGAAGAGCCCGGCAGCCTTGCCGAGCCGTTCGGCCGCGAGGGTCTCCAGTCGCTTGACGGTCGGATCCTCCTCCCAGACGTCGTCACCGACTTCGGCCCGCGCCATCGCGTCGCGCATCTCGGGGGTCGGAAGCGTGAGCGTGTCGGAGCGAAGGTCGACGATGTCGTGCACGCCTTATCTCTTGTTGCCGGCGACCCCGGCGCTGATGAGCCGCTGCTTGCCGCGGCGGCCCCATTCGGTGAAGTCGTAGTCGACGGACAGCCGTCGGAGCAGCTCGATCGCCTCGGCGTTCTTGCCCTCGTAGAAGTTCACCTCGGCGAGCAGGTACAGCGTCTCCGGCATGACGGCGGTCCGCGGATAATCCCTCAGCACGAGCTCGAGCCGCTGCCGGGCCGCGCTCGGATTGCCCTGGACGAAGTAGTAGTTCGCGACCCACACTTCCTTCTGGGCCAGCCGCTCGCGGCACTTGTCGATCTTGGCCAAGCCGTCGGTCGCGTACCGGCTCTGCGGGTACTCCTTCACGAGCCTCTTGAACTGATCGATCGCCTTTTGCGTCAGCGCCTGGTCCTGCTCGACCGGCTTCATCTGATCGTAGTAGCTCATCGCCAGGCGATACTGGACCAGATCGGCGATCTCGTGCCGGGGGAAGAACGCCAGGAAGCCCTCGAACTCCTTCACGGCCTTGTCGAACTCGGCCTCGCGATAGTAGGCCTCGCCGATGTAGAACCGCGCCCGCGGCGCGTACGACGAGTTCGGATGGCGCTCGACGATCTTCCGGAAATTGGTCCGTGCTTCCTCGTATCGGCGGTTCCCGAGCTCGGTCTCGCCGGCCTTGTAGAGCTCGTCCGGAGGCAGGATCGCCGTCGGCGCAGGCGTGAGCGCTGCGCAGCCGGCCACGAGCAGTGGCAAGGCCAACGCGAGGACGCGTACCAGCAAGGTGGGATACACTAACATCGAAATTGGGCAATACATATAGCACAGTCCAAACGGAAAAACCCTCTCCCGCCCGCTGCCGCCCAGCCTACCCTGAAGTGGGCATCAGGGGGTAAGATGTAGCGCCCAATGAAGCGCAAGCTGCTACTTACGCTCGGCTGCCTGGTCGGCCTGGCGACACTTTCCTACGGCGGCTACGCGTGGTACAGCGCGATCACCTACGTTTCCACGGACGACGCATACGTCGACGGCACCATCTCGCCCGTGAGCGCGAAGGTGGCGGGGCACATCGTCGAGCTCCTCGTCCAGGACAATCAGGTCGTGAGGAAGGGCGATCTGCTGATGCGGGTCGACCCGCGCGATTTCCAGGCCAAGCGCGAGCAGGCGCGCGCCGCGGTCGCTACCGCCGAGGCGAATCTTCGCGCCGCGCGCTCGGAAGTGCCCCTGACGCGTGAGGGTACCCAGGCGCAGATCGAGCAGGCCCGGGCCGCGCTGCAGGTGGCAATCGTCGGCGTGAAATCCGCCGAATCCGCGGTGGACGAGGCCCGCGCACGGCTCGAGGCGCGCCGGTCGGCGACCGACGCGATGCGCGCGGAGATCGCCGGCGCCCAGAGCACGTATCGCCAGGCCGGCCGCGAGCTCGAGCGCGTCAAGAGCCTGCTCAAGAGCGAGCTGGTGGCGCGGCGCGACTACGATCAGGCCGAGGCCACCTACGAGACGACCGGAGCGGCGCTCGAAGCGCTGCAGCGGCGCATGACGCAGTCCGAGCGCGAGATCCAGCAGGCGGAGGCCGAGGTGGGCAACCGCGTGCACGCGGTCGACCAGGCTCGACAGCGCGTCGCGGAGGCGCGGGCGTCACTGGCGCTGTCCGAGAGTCAGATCCACCAGGTGTCGATCAAGGACGCCGAGGCCAGCCGCGCCGAGGCGAGGCTCCGCGAGATGCAGGCCGACCTGGCCTTCGCCGACCTCCAGCTCGAGCACACCGAGGTGCGCGCGGCGCTCGACGGCACGATATCGAAGCGAAACGTCGAGCTCGGGCAGGTGGTCCAGATGGGGCAGCCGCTGCTGGCGATCGTGCCCCTGCAGGACGTCTGGGTGGTCGCGAACTTCAAGGAGACGCAGCTTGCTCGCCTGCGGCCCGGCATGAAGGCGTCGATCGAGGTCGACGGCTATCCCGACAAGTCGTACACGGGGACGATCGAGTCGATGAGCGCGGGCACCGGCGCCCGCTTCTCGCTCCTGCCGCCGGAGAACGCCACCGGCAACTGGGTCAAGGTCGTCCAGCGCGTACCGGTCCGGATTCACCTCGACAGCAAGGGGACCAACAAGCCGCACACCCTGCGTGCGGGCATGTCGGTCGTCGTCACGGTCCGCGTCCGGTAGCGGTCGCTCGCCGACCGCTAAAGGATCTTTTCCATCACGATCGTGTTCACCCACTTGCCGTCGAGCTGTCCCTGCTCGTGGTAGATGCCCACCGTGCGGAAGCCGGACTTGGTGTAGAGCGCCATCCCGGCGGCGTTGCCCGGAAACGCCGACAGCACGAGCTTGTGATAGCCGTGCGCGCGGCCGAGCTCGGTCAGCTTCTCGAGCATGAGCCGGCCCACGCCCTTGCCGCGCCAGCCGCGCTCGACGTAGACGGAGATGTCGGCGACGAAGCGATAGGCCTCTCGGGCGTTGTAGACGTTCAGGCTGGCCCAGCCGGTTATCGTCGCGGGCGCGATGGGGCCGGCCGGGGCTTCCGACGCGACCTCGGCGACGATGACCGGGTGACGGGCATCGCGGCTCGCGAGCCAGTGACGCCGCTCGTCGGGCGTCCGGAGCTCGGTCTCGAGCGTCGCGACCCGATCTTCGATCCCCTGGTTGTAGATGCGACAGATCGCGTCGGCGTCAGTCGCCGACGCGAGACGCAGCCGAAAGCTCGTCACGCCAGCTCTCGGCTGTCGAGCCGTCCGTCCTTCCGGAGCCGCTCGAACTCGTCGAGCGTCTTCGCGACGCCGTCGGTCAGCGAAGTCGGTGGCGCGGGACCGAGATCCTTCTGGTAGCGGGCGTCGTCGAGCGCCGCCGGGAACGGCAGCGCCTGCTCTACGCGGGTGATCGTGCCCGCCGCCGCCGGTCGCGCGGCTTCGATCGTGCGCACCACGTCGGCGACCGACGCCGAGGCGCCGTGGAGGTTGTAGACGCGGGCGCCATCGAGCCGCGTCCCGGCCGCCGCCAGCAGCGCGCGCGCGACATCCTCGGTATAGATGAGGTCCGTGGCGCCGCCCCACCGGATCTGGAAGGGGCGACCGAGGACCGTGGCCTTCATGGCCAGCGTCGGGTCGGCGGTGAGACCGAAGTCGCGCCCGGGCCCATAGACGGTCAGCGGACGGAAGCCGGACGACGGGATCCGGTGCTCCTCCCAGTACACGCGCGCCGTCTCCTCGTTGGCGACCTTGTAGACGCCGTAGTGCGTCGCCGGGTGCGCGGGCGCGTCGTCCGTGATGGGGCCGGGCGGATAGAGCCCGGGTGCGCCGAAGACCGCCGCCGACGACACGTAGACCACGCGGTCGATCTGGCCGGCGGCCGCGCGCACGACGTCGAAGACGTTCGCGGTGCCGACCACGTTGATCGCCGCGCCGCGCGGTGGATCCTGACGGCACAGCGGCACCTGCCACGCCGCCAGATGGATCACGTGCTGGATCGAATGCTCGCGCACCACGCGCGCGAGACTCTCGCGATCGGTGATGTCGCCGCGGACCATCACGATGCGGCTCGGCGCGTCGGGCCCGGCGATCATGCGGATGCGCCACGGATCGTCACCGAGATCGTAGACGACCGGGCGCTCGTCGGCGGCGAGCAATCCGCGCACGACCCACGCGCCGATGCAGCCGAACGCGCCCGTCACCAGCGTCGTCATGAACGGGAATATAATGCCCCTCGTGTTCCAGAGCGAGCGGTTCTTCCGCGAAGCGTGGCCCCAGATCTCGCAATCGGTCGAGTCCGGAACGGACGCGGCGAGCGACGTGCAGTGGATCGCCGGCGTCGTCGGCCTCGAGACCGGTGCGCGCGTGCTCGACGCCCCGTGCGGCTTCGGCCGGCACTCGGTCGAGTTCGCTCGCCGCGGCTGCGAGACGACCGGCGTGGACTTCAGCGAGACGGAGCTGGGTCGCGCCCGCAAGGCGGCCGCCGAGGCCGGCGTATCGCTGGCGCTCGAATGCCAGGACATCCGTGACATGGAGTTCTCGAGCGAGTTCGACCTGGCGGTGAACCTCTTCAGCTCGATCGGCTACTTCTCGGAGGACGAGGATCGGCTGGTGCTGGACCGCTTCTGGCGCGCGCTCAAGCCGGGCGGTGCCTTCGTGGTCGACACCCGCAACCGCGATCAGTGCGTGCGATCCTTGCCGCCCGAGGAGCGGATGCGGCGGGGCAGCGCGACGATCCGGGTCGAGAACGAGTTCGATCCGACTACCAGCCGCTGGCGCGCGCGATGGTGGCGGCTCAAGCGCGCGTCGGCGAAGTCGCCGGAGGGTCCGCCGGAGCTGATCGGCGAGAGCGAGATCCGGCTGTACTCGGCGCACGAGCTCCTCCACATGCTCCGACCGGAACGCTGGCGCAAGGTCGAACTCTTCGGCGGTCTCGACGGTACCCCCTTCTCCCTCGACTCCCACCGGCTCGTCCTCGCTGCCTGGAAGTAGTAGAATCCGAGCTCTCGCGCACCCGATAACGTCCTGACGTGATGTAAGGAGATCCGCTCGATGGCCACTGAGCGTCCGCTGGTCGTGCTCGCCGGCCCCATTCACCCCGACGGCAAGGCGCTGCTCGAGAAAGAAGCGCGGGTCGTCGTGTGCGAGGACGAGACCGAGGCCGGCCTGGTCAAGGTCGCCGCCGACGCAGAGGGGATCCTGTTCCGCATCCGGCCGAGCTGCACCGAGAGCCTGATGGCGGCGTGCCGCTCGCTCAAGGTGGTCGGGCGACACGGCGTGGGCCTCGACACGGTCGACATCCCGGCCGCCACCCGCCTCGGCGTCGCGGTCGTGCACGCGCCCGGCTCCAACTCGCAGGCCGTGGCCGAGCACGCGCTGATGCTGATGCTCACCTGCGTCAAGCGCACGTTCGCGGTCGACAAGGCGACACGCGCCGGCGACTGGACCACCGCGCGCGCCGGCAATACCGAGCTCGGCGGCAAGACGCTCGGGATCGTCGGCGTCGGCAACGTCGGGCGGCGCGTCGCGAAGTTCGCGGGCGCGATCGGGATGCGGGTGCTGGGCCACGACAAGTACGTGGCCGACGACGAGCTGCGGCGGCGCGGGGTCGAGCCGGTGGCGAGCCTCGAGGCCTTGGTGCCGCAGGTCGACGTGCTCACGTGCCACACGCCGCTCACGCCCGAGACCCGCCACATGATCAACGAAAAGACCATCGGCCTCATGAAGCCAGGCGCGATCTACATCAACACGTCGCGCGGCCCCGTGCAGGACGAGCGTGCGCTGTTCGAGGCCTTGACACGCGGCAAGCTCGGCGCCGCCGGGCTCGACGTCTGGGAAGAGGAGCCGACGTCCGCCGACAACCCGATCCTCAACCTGCAGAACGTCGTCTGCTCCTCGCACGTGGCGGGGGTGACGCGCGAGGCCACGCGCCAGGCGGCGATGCAGGTCTCGGGCGAGATGCTCCGCGTCCTGCGGGGCGAGCGCCCCGAGGTCCTCGTGAATCCCGAGGTGTGGGCGCGACTCGGCCGCCGGTAGGGACGCCAACCACCCAAACAGAGGTAGAATCCCCGTATGCCGATCGACGCGCGTCACCCGCGGGAAATCCGTCAGGACATCCGGTGTGGCAAGCTCACCGGAATCACCGCGGGCCTCGGCCAGAACTTCGTCCAGGCCAACCTGGCGGTGCTGCCGAAGGAGCAGGCGTACGACTTCCTCCTGTTCTGCCAGCGCAATCCGCGGCCGTGTCCGCTGATCGAGGTCACCGACGTCGGCTCGCCCGAGCCGGTCGGCGTGGCGCCCGGGGCCGATCTCCGGACGGACATCCCGCGTTATCGCATCTACAAGGACGGCGTGCTCGCCGACGAGGTGACCGACGCGACGCCGTACTGGCGCGACGATCTGGTGGCGTTCCTGCTCGGGTGCTCGTTCACCTTCGAGTGGGCGCTGCTCGAGGCGGGCATCAAGCTCTGGCACGTCGAGCACGGCAAGAACGTCGCGATGTGGAAGACCTCGACGCAGTGCCGGCCCTCCGGCGTCTTCCACGGGCCGATGGTCGTCTCGATGCGGCCGATTCCCGCGACCCAGCTCGCCCGGGCGGTGACGGCGAGCGCCCGGTTCCCGGGCGCGCACGGCGCGCCGGTGCACGTCGGCGATCCCGCGGCCATCGGCATCGCGGACATCGCGCGGCCCGACTGGGGCGACGCGCAGGAGTTCTCGCGCGGCGACGTGCCGGTGTTCTGGGCGTGCGGGGTGACGCCGCAGGCCGTCGCGCTCGCGTCGCGGCCACCGTTCATGATCACCCACAGCCCGGGGCACATGTTCATCACGGACGTCCCGAACTCCGCGCTGGCGGCGATCTAGCGCGTTGCGGTTTTTGCCGGCGGGCGATCTCGCCGTTTGCGTCGAGCTCGGTGAGACCATCAGCGTCGAGGTCAACACGCAAGTCCGCGCGCTCGAGTTCTTGATCCAGCAGAAGGGGCTGACCGGTGTCGTCGAGACGGTCCCGGCCTATGCCTCGCTGCTCGTGTACTACGATCCGCGCGCGGTCGGATACGAGCGGCTGTGCGCGGCCGTCGCCGAGCTGGTCCCGCAAGCCACCACCGCCGTCCTGCCGCCGCCGCGCACGGTCGAGCTGCCCTGTTGCTACGACGATCCCGAGCTGGGCTTCGACCTTGCCGCCGCCGCACAGCGTCTCGGGCTCTCGACCGCCGATCTGGTCCGACTCCACGCCGGGGCAGAGTATCTCGTCTACTTCATCGGGTTCACGCCGGGCCTTCCATATATGACGGGCATGCCCGAACGGATCAACATCCCGCGCCTGGATACGCCGCGCACGAAAACCCCGCCGGGCAGCGTCGGCATCGGTGGCATCCAGTGCTGCGTGTATTCGGTCGAGAGCCCAGGCGGCTTCTGGATTCTCGGGCGCACACCGGTGCCGCTCTACGACCCGAGCGCGGCTGCGCCCACGCTCCTGCGCCCGGGCGATCGCGTGCGCTTCCGCCCGATCCCTCGCGCCGAGTTCGACACGATCGGCGCCGCGGTCGCCGCGCGCAGCTACCGGCCGGTGATCTCGTGATCAGGATCCTGGATGCGGGGCCGCAGACGACCGTCCAGGATCTGGGCCGGACCGGCCAGATGCGCTACGGCATTCCGCCGTCCGGACCGGTCGACCGCTTCGCGTTCGTGCTGGCCAACCGCCTCGCCGGCAACGCTGACAGCGCCGGGGCGCTCGAGTGCACCTTGATCGGGCCGCGCTTCGAGGTGACGACCGCCGGCGCGATCGCCGTCACTGGCGCCGACATGCCGGTGACCGTCAACGGCCGGGAGGCCGCCGGCTGGGCGACGATCGCGGTGAATCCCGGCGACGTCGTCAAGCTCGGGCCGGCACGCACGGGCGTGAGGTCCTACATCGGCTTCGCCGGCGGGCTCGACGTGCCGCTCGTGCTGGGATCGCGATCGACGTACCTGCGGGGCCGCGTCGGCGGGATGCAGGGGCGCGCGCTCAGGAAGGGCGACGAGGTCGCGACGTTTGCGCCGGGGCCCGTGACGCTGCGCCGTGTATCTTCGCAGGCCATCCCAGACTATGCGCGAGAGCCGACCGTGCGCGCGATCCTCGGGCCGCAGGCCGATCGCTTCACGGACGCGGGCATCCGGGCGCTGTTCGACGGCCGCTACGAGGTCTTGCCGCAATCGGACCGGATGGGATCGCGCCTGCGCGGGCCGCGGATCGAGCACGCGCGCGGCCACGACATCATCTCGGACGGGATCGCGCTCGGGTCGATCCAGGTTCCCGGCGACGGCCAGCCGATCGTGCTCCTCGTCGACCGGCAGTCGACGGGCGGCTACACGAAGATGGCCACGGTCTGTTCGAGCGACATCTGGCGCGTCGGCCAGGCCAGGCCGGGCCAGTCGCTTCGCTTCGAGCGCATCGACGTGGAGGAGGCGCACCGGGTCCTTCGCGAGTCGGACACCGCGCTGGAGGCCGCCGTGAGAGAGGAGAGCGCATGAGCCTCGATAAAGAGCTGAACGAGTACACCGCGAAATCCGGGCGCTCGCGCGTGCTGCACGAGGAAGCGCTCGCGGTCATGCCCGGCGGCAACAGCCGTACGACGACCTTCTTCGACCCGTATCCCTTCGTGATCCAGCGCGGCCAGGGGGCTCACATCTGGGATGCCGACGGCATCGATCGGCTCGACTTCAACGGCAACTACACGAGCCTGATCCTCGGTCATGCGCCGCCGGAGGTCGTGAAGACCGTGCAGCAGGCGGTGGAGCTCGGGCTGTCGTTCCCGGGCCCGACCGAGCACGAGGTACGACTCGCCGAGCTGCTGACCCGGCGCGTGCCCTCCGTCCAGGCGATCCGCTTCACGAACTCGGGCACCGAGGCCACGATGAACGCGGTGCGCCTGGCGCGCGCGTTCACGGGCCGGGTGAAGATCGCCAAGTTCGAGGGCGCGTATCACGGCACGCACGACTGGGTGATGGTGAGCGTCACCGGGGACGCGAAGGCGGCCGGCAGTCGGCGGCGGCCGAAGCCGGTTCCGTGGTCGGCGGGAATCCCGCCCGCCGTGCTGAAGCACGTCGTGGTGCTCCCGTGGAACGACGCGGAGGCGTGCGCCGAGATCCTCGAGGCGGAAGCCGCGCAGCTCGCGTGCCTGATCGTCGACCCGATGCTGTGCAACGCCGGGCTGATCCCGCCGGCCGACGGGTTCCTGGCGCGGCTGCGCGAGATCACCGAGCGGCTCGGCATCGTGCTGATCTTCGACGAGGTCATCTCGTTCCGAACCGCGTGGGGCGGCGCCCAGGAGCGCTTCGGCGTCCGGCCCGATCTCACGACGTTCGGCAAGATCATCGGCGGCGGGCTGCCGGTAGGCGCCTTCGGCGGCCGGCGCGACATCATGGACTTCTACGACCCGCGCAAGGGCGGCGCGCGCATCAGCCACGGCGGCACCTTCAACGCCAATCCGCTCACGATGGCGGCCGGCCTGGCCACCATGAACGCGCTCACGCCCGAAGCCTACGCGCGGCTCGACGCCCTCGGCGAGCGCCTGCGCGGCGGTGTCGCGCGCCTGCTCGCGGCGACGCGACGGCGCGGGCAGGTCACCGGGCTCGGATCGCTGTTCTGGTTACACTGGACGCCGGAGACCCTGACCGACTACCGTTCGGCCCGGCCCAAGGACGGGGAGACGCCCGC
>Ga0187776_10001721_pt1 | contig 11057 bp, 13 predicted proteins | sample 0216_BV02_MP12_2_FD_132426 | JGI IMG/M metagenome (GOLD analysis project Ga0187776, IMG submission 132426) | Tropical peat soil microbial communities from peatlands in Department of Meta, Colombia - 0216_BV02_MP12_20_MG | ecosystem: Environmental > Terrestrial > Soil > Wetlands > Peat | place...
CATTTGCAACGCACCTGCAGGTCACGGGTGGGGGGACGTTTGTAACAGAAACAGGTCTGTCGCCTGCGCCCCTCAGCAGCGCCGAGGCGTGGTTCCTGCCGACGGCTTGCTCGTTTGCAGAATACCTCGGCAGCGGCAAGGGCATCTGCCATAGCAGCACGCCGGGCAAATAGTCTGGGTCACTTTCGCGCGTGTCGGGTGGAGCAACCCTTGGGCACGCGGGCGTGCCAAGCGGTTGCGCCGCTTGGCACGCTTTTTTCCCCCCGGGGCTTGCGGCGGCCCCCTCTCGAGTACCTTCGAGGCTCTGAACTGAGCAAAAAACGCGAGTCCGCCGTGGGTATTTGGCGAAGTGACGGCGGACTGAATTGCGGTCCCAGACCAAGACCGCGTCCTCCTCCACCGTCTCTACGCCAAAAACATACGAACCACTCTTAGCCAAAAGCGCTGCAGCACCGAACATCTCTCCTGGCACTATCCAATGTAGAAAAAGCCTTTGGCCGTCCTCCGTGATGAAGAAATGCCTAGCCCTTCCATTGGTTAGAGGGGTCCCGTCGTCGCGCGAGAGCAAAGTTCTTGATGTTGTTGACAATGGGCGTTAACTGAGAACTGCACTACTTTCGGTGCAACTTCGGGCCGACCCGCTTTGTTAGTGCTAAGGCGATTTCGCAACAACTAAGGGTCGCGAGGCGATTCGTCCGGGGCGCCGAACACCTTATCCAGCCTGGTGACGCGAAGCAGCCTGCGGATGTAATCGTTGAAGTGGACCAGCTTGACTTCATAGGGCGGCGCGGCACCGTGCGGCTCCGGCCAGCGGAACCCTACCTCCGCGGATTTCTTTTTTGCCGACGACCACACGCCCACCAGCGCACCGAGTCCGGCACTGTCGATGTAAGCCACGTGCCCCAGGTCAACCACGATGCACTTGGCTCCCGGAATGAGAGCCCGGACCGTTTCCTGTAGCAGCGGTGCTGTTTCCACCGTGATCTTGCCGGTGCAGCGGATGATGGTTTCGGTAAGGGTTCTCTCGGTTTCCAGCTTTAACGCGGACTCGGGGACACTTGCATCTGCGGCCATGAGAGGGTCCCTCCAGGGCTATGGAGTGACTGCCGGAAGGATGGGCAGGGATTGTATCCGAACAGTTGGTTTCTCGGAAACAGGCAGCAACTCTGCTTGGCTGGCTCTATCGCGCCCTTCCCGCGCCCGCCCTGGGGTGCGGGTCTATTTCACCCAATCATTCGCCTGGGAGGCGGTAAACCCAGTGCAGGGTGGACGCTAAGCACCTTTTGAGCGGTGATAATCGAAGGTCGCTTTGCGAACGGCACGCCTAAGAGTTGTACGCTGGTCGGCGGTTCTCCAGGACGCACACTCCGCCCCACGGCTTGTCGGGCTTGCGGCCTGCAGGATCGGGCAGCAGCGACAGCAGCCGCATCCCAAACGATAGGCGCTTCAGCTTGGCCGCTGTGTGCAACAGAGAATGCGTCTCGACCGACTTCCACCCGTATGGGGCGAAGAATTCCGGCCCCTCCCGGGGCGCGAATTTCAGCGGCGAACCGGCCTCAACGAGCAGACCGCCAATCGCCTTCTGCAGCATCTTGAGAAGCGCGGGTGATGAAAGGTCGGTGACCCAGCGCCGGAAGCTGGGGGGTACCGCCAGATCGCGGGCCAGTTCGGCAGCGCCGTCGGCCTCGAAGTAAATGATGAGCCCTTCGCTCACCACCAGCGCCCGCCTCGCTTCGGCCCCGAGCCGTTGAAACAACGCACGGCGCGCTGCAGTATCCCTTAAATCCAGCGGCACACGCTCAAGCGCACATAGCGGAGCTTCAGCGGCGAGCACTTCCTGCTTGTAGTTCAGCATGTCCGGCAGGTCGATCTCGATCCACCGAAGCGAAGCCGGAAGCTGCATCCGGTAGGGCCTGGAATCGAGTCCGGCAGCCAGATTAATGACCATGTCCGTCCCTTGCTGCACTTCGCGTTCGATGACTTGATCAACCACCCAGGTGCGGGCGATGTAAGACCAGGAATGCCGGTGGGCGAAGGGCATGGCGGCGGCGATTTCCATGCCGCGATCTCCGGCCAACTTGCGCGCATGGGGGTCGCGGAAGACAGCGTCGGCTCGCTCGCCCTCCTGCGCGCGATACACCGCTACCCACAGGGCGGTATCCGAAATGTGTCGAATTGGGTTTGCCGAGCTGATGGGGGCAGAATCATACCTGTTCGCATTCGAGAAATACATGCGCCGAATCGTAATTATTGATAAGAGGCCTTCTCACCAATAACCAATTTTGCACCGAGCTGGCGCAAGGCGTAGTTAGCGAGATGGGGATTTTGCAGCAACTATCCCCTTCGTGCGGAGGTTTCCTCCACTGCTTTTCATTGACTTGCGCTGATCTGCTTTCCTCTCGTGCGGTCATGATCGGCCAGACCATTTCGCACTACCGCATCCTAGAGAAAGCTAGGGGGCGGCGGAGATGAGGAGGGTGTATGGGCCGGGCCCGCCGAACTCGGCCGACTCCTCCCCCTTAGATCGCGCTGGTATGCGAGAAGTGTGTTCACGTAAATCTTCGTTGCCCATTTAACCGCGTGCGTGCCTCATCTAGCTTGAGCCTTGCTGCGTTAAGGCTGTTGACAGCCTTATCCCTGGCTGGCATCCAAGAGTCGCGGCCTGGGTCGGTGGCACGCAGACCGTTGATGGCGATTTCTGCCTCGGTAATGAAATGCAACCCCACCTGCATGTAACTCGCAACGCCAGGATCAATGCGGTCTGCGCTCCGGGTTGCATCAATAAAGTTAACCGGGCGAACCTCCGCAGGATTGTTCGGCAATTGCGGGAAATCCATTGCTCCGGGATTGAGGCGGTCCTTCCACGCGTCCACCGTCTGTATCGCGGTCTCGAGCTGGAATGTAACCCTCGAGATTTCAGTCTCCCGTTGCTCCCGCTGTTGTTGTAGGAGAATGCTCAAGGCCTGTTGCACAGTTTCTGCCAGCCCGCTCGTTGCCTCGGCCTGCTTAATGCTGGCATCTGCTTGGTGCCTCGCGTACCAAGCATGATAAAGAATGATGCCAACCAGTACTGCAATGACAACCAGGCTGACGACTGAAGCCCAGGCCGTCACTTGGCTTGGACTGAGTCCAAAAAAGACCTGCTCGCGCATGAGTCCCCTCCCAGCGGACGGCGCTTTCCGCAGAACTAACGGAAGTGGCAAACTATACTTTGATACATCTCTCGGACATTTGTGCGGTTCTTAGGGCGCATGCGGGCTGGGCTAAAGGGCCACGGGACTCACTTTCCCTAAGGTAACCTCTTTGTAGCGTGGGATGGCCCTTTCGACTCGCTTTGCCCTTAGTCGCCTTCCATGTAGACCTTTATGAGTTCTTCAAATTCCTCCATGGAGTGGCAGGTTTTCTGTTCGCCGGTCGGTAGTGTCACTTCGCAGGTGAAGGGCGGTACTATCAAGTATTTCTTGTTTGTTTCCGTGTGCCACGCGTAGGTGCCGTACTGTTTGCCCTGGAATGCATCGAGCACGTTGAGGTAGGTCCAGATCACTTTTCCCCGAGAAGTGTGCGCGTCCGTGTGCAGGACTCGAATTACGCACTTGTCAAGCTTGGCGGTGTAGTGATTTTCGTATGCGGCGAATTCGCTCTTCGAATATCCCGAGTCGTCGAAGACCTTGCGGGCCTGTTCCGCGCACTTTGCTTTAACTTCGTCTGCCTTCGACGCTTCGGCGAGCTTCGCATTCAGATCGCGAATCTCGCGCTGAAGTTCTAGTATGTTGTTGGACTGCGTCCGCATTATCCCCACCAGAATGATCAGCGCGATCCCTAGGAGAGCGACCACTAGCTTCACAGTCTGTCCTCCGTGCAAGCACTACAACGTTACGAGTTGGGTTCAGCTTCCTGGCGCGGCCCGATCTGCCTGGGCATCTCTTTAATTACGTAGCCAGTCAGGGCAGATACGATAGAACCTCAATGGTGAGGAGCAGGGTGCTGGCGTAGCGTCCGAGACCAAAGCCAGAGGAACCATCGGCGACCCCACTGCCCCACTGCTGCTGATTTGCCAAGAGAGCAGGAGAAAGCTGCGCCGTTCAGACACGGCCAAGTCCCGCTCACCGTTGGGGACAAATTTCCCACTGATCGCATTCTCCGGCACGGAGCCGTCATCAGAGGCCATTCGCACCCGAACCAGGTGCTTCCCCGGCGAGACGGGCACACGCTGCGACCAGGCTCTCTGCACTGAGTCGGAAATCAACCCCAATCTCTTATGCAGTGTTCCCATGATTTGGCCGGAGTAAGCTAGATCACGATCCACCCAAACGGACATCTGCACGCTACGGAGCCCGTGTTGCACTCTGAGGTGTAGAGTGGCAGAAAACGCGGTGTGCAAGGCCATTAGGAACGCGGCCATGAGAAACACACCGAGCACCACCCAAGCCTTGACTGGAACGCGAGCCGCCCACGCCGTCGCGCTTCGCCAGAGCAGCAAGGCGTCTGTCCCAAATCTTTTCAGAGACTCCCGATGCATCGGAGGATCTATTCTCCCGCCACGGGAAGCGAGGCTCCAGTTACCAAGGTGCAAGCGGCGCCCTGGCTCGCCGCGGGCTGGCTGGTGCCTACGTTCTCCAGGCGAAGCGGCCAAAGCGCACACGGCCTATTTGAAATCCGGATTTGTTCGAGCAACGACAATCACCGGACGGGGACACACGGTCGAGGCTCTATCTGAGAAGACCACCGAGATATTGAAGAAACACGGGGCGATCAAAATGAAGGAAAACGAAATGAAAGCCCACCTTTCCCGTTGCTGCCAGATCAAGCTTAGCGTGATCGGCAGGAAATCCGGGCGGACGATCTCCATCCCAGTCTGGTTCGTACTGGAGGGAAGCTTTATCTGCTGCCAGTGCAGGGTTCTGACAAGCAGTGGTACAAGAACGTGCTCCACAACCCGTCGATTCGGGTTGATGCGCGGGGCGCGAAGGCAGAGTTTCAGGCCGTCCCCATCACTGACGCCAAAACCGTCAAATCGGTGATTGAGAAGTTCAGCGAAAAGTACGGGGCGAAGGACGTGAAGAAGTACTACTCGAAATTCGATGTGGCGCTTGTGGCTGAACTGGCCTGACTGCAACGCGACTGGCCACAAGAACATCTCCGCGCCAGCAGGAGCCCGGTCGACTGGGCGAAACGAGTCGTTCGCCTTGCGGCTTGGGTTAGCGACAGGGGCTCGGAAAACCTCGTTCAGCAAGTCAGCCAGCCGCAGCCCGCTAAACGCCAGCCCCTCGTCCACGACTTTGATCTGCTGGCGGTGCTCGTCCATCGAAGGAGAGCCGGAGCATCTTCTCTTCGGGATGGCGTTACAGCCGGTGCGCGATGGGCTTGGAGCCGGTGACAGGAAGTGTCACGTTGCCATTTTTTGTCGGCTGAGCAGGCTGAGGCGAACGAGCCGATAGGTTCAGTGCCGGAACCCCTGCGGGGACGTGCCCCATGGAACCAATTGCAATCACATGTGATTCGCTGTCCGGAATTCCCGCATTTGGCCGAATAACACATCATTCAGTATGGAACTGCTCTGGTCGTGCACGTGCTGATGCTCGAGGAATGATGGAGCGGCGCGATGGGGGACTATTGCCCGAAACGGTGCCCGACCTGTCAGCGAGTTCCGCTGATTCTGTTCAGTCTCGCTGGGGGAAGCATTGAGACGGCCCGGGTGGGCTGCCTTTGCCGCAGCACGGTCCTCAAACACCTGAGGGAGGCATCATGGACGGTCGTGGCAGCGAAGTGAATGAGCGCCTCACCGGCTACGCCGGTACCGAGCCGAAGATTGGTGATGTGCTCGAATTGGGGCTGAATGCCGGGCTGCCCTTGCGTCTGAAGGCGGTGGTTCGCGGCCGCACCGAGGACGGCTTCGGCGTCGAGCTTCTGGCGGAGACCCCAGACGAAAGGCGCGACCTCAGGCTTTTCCGACAGTTTGTAAGCGCCGCCGCGGGGTACACGGACGCATAGCGGCGTCCGCGTTGAAACTGGTAATGCAGGATGAATACTGAAGAGCTACCGCTAAGAGCGCCAGCAGGCAAATTTCGTGTGATCGGTTTTGCCCTCAGAGAGGGCCAGAATTACATGATTGGCGATTACGACACCAGAGAGGCCGCCGAGGAATCCGCCAAGAAACACGGCATGGTGGGCAATCCCGCCCACGTCTACAACGACCGCGCCGACCTAGTGGTGCGCTATGGAAGTCGGCAATGATTCCAGACCGCCACAATTGCCCGGATCGATCTCGTCTTCTAACAGGGCCTCCTCGCTCCACTGTACTGTAATAGAGGTTCTTCCCCCCAAAATCCCCAAATCGCCTGTTCGACGCCCAACTTGCCGGCGTCCCCAGCAGCGTGCTAGTTCCGCGTGTTCCACGTTCTCGCAACCCATAAAACTTGTTCCGCCGGTCGAGACGATGTCATTCTTACCAGACGCGGCATGGTTGCGGGCTGACCATAGGGTCGCTTGCCTTGCAGGCGAATGCTTTCCGGAACTCCGGAAAGTTACGCAGAGTGCCATTGACTCGCCAACGTCCCGGAGCATGTGGGTCAGTGAGCAGCCGGTTACGCGCAGTGGCGTCTGCGACGTTGGCGCATTGCGTCTTAGCAAAGGCGAGGAAGAAACGCTGCTCCGGTGTGAGCCCTTCAATGAAGGCGTGCGACTTGCCCTCAAGCTGCTTCGCGAGAGCGGTGTAGGCGAACCGGACGCCGCCGTTATCAGCGATGTTCTCGCCAAGCGTGAGCTGCCCGTTCAGCTTTTTGTCGTCCACCACCACGAATTGGGAGTACTCATCTACGAAGCACTGCGCGCGACGCTGGAAGCGCGCCGCATCTTCGGCCGTCCACCAGTCGCGCAGGTTACCGTGTTCGTCGAACTTCCGGCCGTGATCGTCGAAGGCGTGCGTGAACTCATGTCCCATGGCGCGGCCAATTGCCCCGAAGTTCACAGCGTCGTCCACCGCGGAGTCGAAGAAAGGCGGCTGTAAGAAACCCGCGGTGAAGACAATCTCGACCAGAGACGCGCTTTGGTAACCGTCCACTTGCTGCGGAAGCGAGAACCACTCATCCCGGTCAACCGGCTTGCCGATCTTGGCCGTCTGCCGCGCGAACTCGAAGCGGTTCGCGCGCACGGCATTTCCGATGGCGTCGCCGGCTCGCACCTGGAGACGGCTGTAGTCCCGCCAATGACCAGGGTAGCCGACCTTGATACGGAACGCATCGAGCTTGCGCAGCGCCTCCTGTCGCGTCCCGTCACTCATCCAGGAGAGCGTGGAGATGTCGTCGCGAAGCGCCGCCTGGACGGCGCGGATCTCTGCCAGCACGCGCTGCGTCTGCTCAGTGGAGAAATGTCTCTTGACAAAGACCTTGCCGACTGCCTCGCCCAGGTGATCATTGGTGAGGCGCGCGCAGCGCTTCCAGCGTGGCTGCATATGCTGCGCGCCATGCAACACTGTTCCGTAGAAGTGAAAGTCCTCCTCCACCACTTTCGCTGGCAGCGCTGCTGCCAGGGCGTGCATGATATGCCAGCGCAGGTACGCCTGCTGTTGCGCCGGCGGCAGCCCGAGCCATAGCCCGGTTACCGTCCGCAGGGATTCTAGGGAACTAACGTTGACCTCGGCAATCGGCGGCGTGCCCATGGCAGCGAAGTATTGCGCCCACGGCCATCTAGGAACCAGTTCGTCTAGCTGAGCGCGGGTCAGTTTGTGATATTGGCTGACCGGGTCCCGCTGCTGCACACGCGTCGGTCGCACGCGTGCCATTTCCGTTTCCAGCCGCAGCACAGCATCCGCGCCCGCTTGCGCCGCCTCGGTGGAGACGCCGCTATACTCCAACATGCGGGCGACATGGGCGCGGTATTCGTCACGGAGCTTCTTTATTCCCGCATCGTCGTTGAGGTAGTAATCGCGGTCGGTCATGCCCAGCGAGCCGACATCGAGGTTTGCGATTACGTCATCGGAGTTCTTCAGATCCTGATTGGGATAGAAGGCGAACAAGGCATCGGCGCCCAGCGTTTGTACTGCTGCCAGCACAGTGATGGAGTCTGCGGGCGCGCGTATAGCGGCGATACGCTGCAGTTCGGCGCGCAGCGGCGCCATGCCTTGCTTCTCGATGGCCGACTCATCCATGCAGGCAGCGTAGTATCTGGTGACCTTGCGGTAATCGCTGGTGGTACCCGGCGCGCGTCCTTCGAGGATGTGGCGCACGGCGTCTTCGTTCTTCTGGGCCAGTTCATAGTAGGGATCCCAGGCGGAGCGGTCCGGCGGAATGGGATGCTTCTCCATCCAAGTGCCACAGGCATACTGGTAAAAATCCGCACAAGGATTGGCGGTCTTATCAACGGCGCTGGCGTCGAACCGCAAACGGTCGGCAGCAGTGATCTGGCTGAAGGAAGGTCTGGCCGCGAGAGCAACAAAGAGAACCAGGAGTGCGCTACGGGTCATTGGACTACCGCCGGGGACGCGCTGCGGATCATGTGTTGCTTACAAATTAGACGCGGCAAGCCCCAGATCGTCACCCCAACCACGCGATAATGCCACTGGCACCGCGAAATCATTTATCGGCAGTTGATGCCGGATTTCACGGCGTTGCAGGCAGCAAACCGGTCAGAACGCCTCGCCGATGCTCATGGCCCACGTATGGCCGTTTTTGCCCTGTGCCACGTCAAGACGGAGATTGACATGATGTTTCTTACTCATCAAGAAGCGCACTCCACCCCCGCCAGCAGGTAGGAAGTTCTTGCTGCGAAAGATCTGGTCGCTGCCCGGAATGACTTCACCGATCCCGCCGAAGCCTACCACACCAAATCTCCATGGCAGAACCAGCCGGTATTCGAGCTGGGTCGCAAACATGTAGCGGTCCAGGTATTGGCCAGCGGTGTACCCTCGAAGCTCATTGTTGGTTCCATAGATGCAGTTTCCGTAAAAGGGGGGCTTGCCGCCGGTACCGCAAATGTACAGGTTGTAGGCCAACACCTGGTTTTCGCTCAGGCCCCAATACTTGTTGAACGTCCCTCTGTATGACTGGAACGAATATTTGCTCCCGAGTCCGTGGGCGAAAAAGTCCGCGGTGAAGTCGAGAAAAGTCCCGCCGGTGGGGTAAAAGCGGTTGGGACGCGTATCCCGTTGCAGCCGCGCCCCGATAGATGTCAACGAGGTCTGGAGACCCACATCAGGCGGAATCGGAACACTGCTGCCGTTATTGGGGCGAACCGTGACCAGGGAACTTCCATAGATCAACCGGGGTCCAAGAAAGAACTTCCATCCGATGCGCCGCATCGCCTGGACCAGCAGCGCCTGGCCGTCCTGCTGGAGGGGCAGCTTTATTCCCGCATTGCCAGCCGCAGCGCCAATGCCGTAGAGGTCGTAGTTAAGGTTGCCATGCGCGTAGATCGTCGTGACGTGGTAAGTATCCTCTTTAAAAAACAGGTCTGCCCCGAGCGCCAGAGCGCGGCTATCATTGTCGGTCGCCAGGCCCAGCACGCCGATGACCGAGGGCGGAGAAACTTCATCGCTTTTCCGAACTGGAAAGATATAAGCGACCACGGGAACAATCCCGGTGCCGATCGCAGGGCTGGATATCGGAAGAGGTGCAGCCACGAAGGAACCACGGCGTCCGCTTTTGCTTGGATTGCCTTCGGCCTGTGCTGGAGCGGGCTCCGAAGCTTTGTCCTGCGACTGGCTTGCAGCTCCCCCGAAGTCGCTTACGGCGACATCCTCGGACAGGGGTAGTTTGACCTCGAGGACCTGAGATTGAATGCAGCTTCCGAACGTGATCAGGAGCAACAGAATGACAGGGATTCGCCGCATCTCAGTGTCGCGGGTTGGCGCACTTACTCAACCATAGAATGACAACCGAAATCAGCCTCATGTGGTTTCACCGATGGAAATGACTGTGCCGCAACTGTGCGAGTTACCAGCAGATCGACTCTACTACAGCCAAGCAACGCCGGAACGGTCTTTCTAATTGGCGAAAACAGGCCTCGACTCCGCCCTAGGTCCCCTGAGGAATGCATAAAAATGCGCTCTGGGTGTGCTTGCCCGGAGTGTGCCATAAGGGGGAAGGTGCCCCCGCCTGGCGCGGCCGCGGACAACGCGCGAGCGCCAGAGGGCTGCGCGCTGGGCGAGGGCGACGCATTTGCCCTCGGCCGTTTTGCGTGGTGCTTTGCCTCTAGGTGGATAGGCGAATGGGGGAAACGGGCAATGCGCGGAAAAATGGCAGCGCGTCGGATTGTTAACCCGATGTACTCCTACAGTTTCTTGGCTTTCAGCAACTTGCTGCTCTGTGATTTTGAGCCCTCCCACCAAGAACAGCGCACTTGGCCTGAGGAGCTGGCGAGGCAAAGCAAGCGCGGGGCGGGCAACGAACTCTTAGTAGTGGATGCTTAGTAGCGAATGCGTGCCTTTTCGCGCCGCGTTGGTTGCTGCGAACTGCAGGTTGGCCATTCCGATGATCGCCTGGTGGAAGTACCTCTTGAACGAGAAGTACACCGCACCCATCACCGGCAGCGCCAGCACGGGCGTCAGCCAGCCAACGTAGTGAGTGGCGGTAGCCGCGATCGCTGCGATGCCGGCGCTTAGGCCGAAGTAGGGGAAGGTCAGATGCAGAATGTCGTACCAGACCCTCACTACTCTCAGTCGCTCAGTCAGCGAGATCACGGTTGCAACCGGCAGGGTATCAGCCAGCAGGAAGGCTGCCCCTGCTGTTGCGATTAGCAGCGACTTCACCGCCACTGTTGGGTACATGGCTGCACGATGGTAGGCGAATGCAGCGGCGGTCACTGCTCCCAACAGCGTGCAGACGTTAAACAGCACTTGTTCGAGTCTGAGGCTCTTGCCTTTCGCCGGCAGACACTGCGTAAACGCTGAGACCGCTGCGATCACCAGCACCTCGCCCCGGCTGAGTACCGCTACTGCCACCAAGATGAACGGCAGGTTGACCGACATATTGCTGTTGGAGCCCGGCAACTTCACTTTTAGCCGAGAGGCCAGGGCGGCGATCGCCAGGAAGGAGAGGAACCGGAGCGGGTCCTTGCATTCC
>Ga0187776_10001722_pt1 | contig 11057 bp, 7 predicted proteins | sample 0216_BV02_MP12_2_FD_132426 | JGI IMG/M metagenome (GOLD analysis project Ga0187776, IMG submission 132426) | Tropical peat soil microbial communities from peatlands in Department of Meta, Colombia - 0216_BV02_MP12_20_MG | ecosystem: Environmental > Terrestrial > Soil > Wetlands > Peat | place...
CATCAAGGCCGACGTCTACGACGGCGTCGCAATCGAGCCCACCGATCGGTCCATGGAGGAAGCCGCCGAGTATGCGCGCCAGCACGAGCTCGACGGGCTCATCGCCGTCGGCGGCGGCAGCGCGCTCGATACCTGCAAAACCGTCAATCTCCTGACGACGTATCCGGCCCCGCTACTCGACTACATCAATCAGCCGGTCGGACGCGGCAAGCCGATCCCCGGGCCCCTCAAGCCCCTGATCGCGGTCCCGACGACGGCGGGGACCGGCAGCGAGACGACGGCGGTGGCGGTGACGCACGTCCTGGCCCAGCACGTGAAGGCCGGCGTGTCGAACCGGCTCCTGCGCCCGGCGCTCGGCATCGTCGACCCGCTCAACACGCTCACGGCGCCGCCGGAAGTGACTGCCGCTGCCGGCTGCGACATCCTCACGCACGCGATCGAGTCGTACACAACGCGGCCGTACAATGCGCGCGCCAAGCACCATCCGCCCGATCGTCCGGCCTACATCGGCGCGAACCCGGCGAGCGACATCTGGTGCGAGAAAGCCATCGAGTACGTCGGCCGCTACCTGCGCCGCGCGGTGCTGAGCCCGCTCGATCTCGACGCGCGCGTGAACCTGGCGCTGGCCGCCAACTACGCCGGGGTCGGCTTCGGCAACGCCGGTGTGCACATCCCGCATGCCCTGGCCTATCCGATCGCCGGTCTGGTACGCGACTACGTGCCCGGCGGCTATCGCACCACTCACGCGCTGGTGCCGCACGGCGTGTCGGTCGTGGTCACGGCGCCGGCCACCTTCCGATTCACGTACGCGACGTCGCCGGAGCGGCACCTGCGCGCGGCCGAGCTGATGGGCGTCTCGACCGTGGGGCTCTCCGAGCGCGAAGCGCGCGAGGCGCTGCCCGGCGCGCTGCAGGCACTGATGCTCGACGTCGGCATTCCGAACGGCATCTCGGCGCTCGGCTACGGAGAGGGCGACATCTCGGCGCTGGTCGAGGGCACCCTGAAGCAGCCGCGACTGCTCAGCGGCGCGCCGCGCTCCGTCGGCGCCGGCGACCTCGCCGCGATTCTTCGCGACTCGCTGCGCTGCTGGTAGCCGCTCGACGGGCGCCGCGGCGGGGGCCGCCGCGAGAGCTAGTCCCGGCGGATCGGATAGCTCGGCGGGACGATCTCGTCCAGCGCCTTCGCGCTCCATTGCCACTGCGGGATGGCCTTCCAGAGTCGCTCGCCCTCGGCCTGCACGTCGCGCAGCAGCGCCCGCTCGTCGACGCGAACGCCTCGGCCGCCCTCCACCAGCGTCTGGCCGTCGACGATGACCGTCTCGACGTCGCGCCCGGTCCCGCACTCGACCAGCGCCTTGATCGGATCGTGCACCGCGCCGTAATGCATGTGGCCGAGGTCGACGACGATGATGTCGGCCTTGACGCCCGGCGCCAGCCGCCCGAGGTCGTCACGCCCCAGATGACGGGCGCCGCCGAGGGTGGCGGCGTCGAAGACGTCCTGCGGCCGGCCGACGCGGAAGCTCCCGTCGGCCAGACGGCACATCAGCGCCGCCCAGCGCATCTCGTGGATCAAGTCCTGTGGGTAGGTGTCGGTGCCGAGTGCGATGTTGATCCCGAGCCCCCGGTAGCGCTCGAGCGATTCGAACGTCACGCCCATCTTGGCGTACTTGTACGGCGCGTGCACGACGGTCACGCCGCTGTCGGCCAGGAGCTTCAGGTCGTCCGCGTACGGGTAGTGGCACCAGGAGTGCTCGTTGTGGAACACGCAGTGCCCGAGGCCGGTTCGCGGCTTCAGAAATCCGATCGAGTGCAAGAGCTGGATCGGCGTCCGTCCGTGCTGCTCGAGGATGTGGTGGAACTCGCGCTGATTCATCGCGGCGTGGAGCTGCATCGGCACGCCGAGGTCGTCGGCCCAGCGCCGCGCCTCTCTCAGGAGTTGCGGCGTGCAGGTGTCCAGCTGGCCCGGATAGAGCATGGCCTTGATCCGCCCGTCGTACGCGCCGTCGTGCTCCTTGACGTAGGCGACCGCACGCTCGAGCCCCGCCATGCCGGCGGCCTCGTCCCACTCCCAGACGATGCGGCTGCCGTCGAAGGCGTAGCTGGCCGAGCGGAACGCCGGCCCGACGTACGCGCGCACGCCCAGCTCGCCCGCGATCTTCGTGAAGGCGGCGGGGCCGCCCGGCATCGTGCCGACGTCCATGATCGTGGTGGCGCCGGCGCGGAGCGCCGACCAGAGGCCGTACGTGCCCGCGACGTCGGCCCGGTCACCTGCTCGCGGCACCGCGGTGCCGCGGCGCGGCGCGACGTAGCCGACAAAGTTGCTACCGAAGTAGTCGGCCTTGAGGCCGTCGAGGAACACCGCCTGGCCGGCATTGGTCGCGGCGTGCAGGTGACAATTGATCAGGCCGGGCGACACGAGCTTGCCCGCGGCGTCCACGCGGCGGTCGACCGGCCCGTCGAATCGCGAGCCGACGTGGACGATCCGGTCGTCCTCGAAGACCACACAGCCGTCCGGAATCAGCTCGTGTCCGCGGCCGTCGAAGCCGACCACCCATCCGCCCTGGATCAAGGTGCGCATCCCCGCGACTATAAACCAGGGGCGTCACGCTTTGCGAAGCGTGTACCCTTCTGGGCGTGGAGAGCCCGACCGCGGGAAGTCCTGGCACGGCGGTGACGTCCCCGCGGCGCCCCGGGAGATTGTCCATCTTCTCGCCGGCCACGGCCCGGGAGCGCGAGGAGAACTTCCAGAGCTACTGGGTCTACCAGCAGCGTCACGACGGCGAGATCCTCGAGGATGCCAAGGATCTCATCGAGAAGCGAAAGCTGCTCGCGCACTTCCAGGCCCACCCGGTCCGCACGCGCCGGCGGGTCCCCGAGACGTTCCACCGGAACTACGACACCATGCGGGACGACCCGAGGAGTCTCGACCGGCGGACCCTGCTTCTGACCTTCCTGTACAAGTTCGCGCGCCACGAGTGGATCGGCATCTCGGCGGCCTGGGACGAATGCCCGTCCCTCGACCGCGCCCAGTACCTGATCGACAAGATCAGCCGCTACCATCTCGCCGAGGAGTTTTGCCACATGCGCCTGTTCCAGGAGATGTTCCGGACGTTCGGCCTGGAGGGCGTCGAGTGGGGGCCGCTGCCGAAGCGGACCAAGCAGCTCTACGGCGCGTTCGCCCGGCTTCCGGGCCCGCTCGTGGCCCCGCCGGCCTTCGTGAGCGAGCTGATGGGTCTGACCGTCTACCTGCGGCTCGACGGGATGCTCGACGGTATCGTGGAAGACGAACCGGACGTCCGGAACCGGATTCGCGAGCTCCTGCGGGCGATCATGACCGACGAGCTCTCGCACGTCGGCGAGCGACGCAACTTCATGGGACCGGTCGGGCTCCGCGCCGCGAAGCTGATGGTGCGGCCGATGTTCCGGGCGTTCTTCGGGGGGATCCCGGAGGCGGCGCTACTGTTCGACACGCGCCGGATGCGAAAGGACGCGCAGGCGTTCGACTACAGCACGATCGGGACGGACGTCGTGAGCATGAGCTGGGCGCCGTCCTATTGCACGGCGCTTTCGTAGCCGCAGCGCGCGGGCCGGCGCGTGGTCACGCGCCGCGGCCCGGCATGCGGGTCGGGCCGCGGCGCTGGCCGAGCCTACGCGGTGTAGCCCTGCGGCGCGATGTTGAACGCCTTGGCGAACTTGCTGGCGAAGGTCTGAAAGCCCACGATGAAGGTCAACTCGACCACTTCGGCCTCGGTGAAATGCTCGCGGAGCCGAGCCATGCAGCGATCGGTCACTTCCAGATCGTCACGGGTGATGCGCTCGGCGTACTCGAGCGCCGCGTGCTCGCGCGCCGTGAACTGATCGCTGTCGCGGTAGTGGAGCAGGCCGTCGAGCTTCTCGCTCGGGACGCCTGCCTTCGCGCCGACGGCGCGACGGATGTCCATTCAATAGGGGCTGCCGTAGAGCGCCGCGACCTGCACGTTGAGCAGCGCGCGCAGGCTCGATTCGATGCGGCCGAACCACTCGATCGCGGTGTAGAGGCCCCCGAGCCCCATCATGAGCGGCACGCGATGAGCCATGAGCCGCTGCGGGGTCGGCACCCGGCCGTAGATCGCCCGCCCGATTCGATAGAAGGCGCGAACCGCCAGCCCCGGACGTTCCACCTCGCTGACTCTTGTCATGGGCATCCTCCTGCATCGATGTGCGGTTGCCTGCAGCGTGTCACCTCTCGCCACGCGCCTATGGTACCGTGACGGTCCATGGCCGCTTCGACGCGCGCGCGCACGGTGGAGCAGCGCAGGCTCGGGCGAACGGACATCGTGGTGAGCGTGCTCGGCTTCGGCGGCTCCGAGATCGGCTACCAGGGTGTGAGCGCGCGCACCGTCGCGCGGCTTCTCGGCGGCGCGCTCGATGCGGGCCTGAACGTGGTCGACACCGCGGAGTGCTACGACGAGAGCGAGAGCCTGATCGGCAAGGCCCTGGGCGCCCGGCGTCGGGAGGTGGCGCTGTTCACGAAGTGCGGGCACGCCGGCGGGTGGTCGCGCGCCGACTGGCGTCGGGCTGCGCTGCTGGCCGGCATCGAGCGCAGCCTGCGCCGCTTCGCGACCGATCACGTCGATCTCATCCAGCTGCACAGCTGCTCGCTCGCCGAGCTCCGCAAGGGCGAGGCCATCGAGGCGCTGGAGCGCGCGCGCGAGCGCGGCTGGGCGCGCTACATCGGCTATAGCGGCGACGGCGAGGCCGCGCGCTACGCGGTCGAGTGCGGGCGCTTCGACACCCTGCAGACGTCGGTCAGCATCGCGGACCAGGACGCGATCGAGCGCACCCTGCCGCTCGCGATCGCGCGGCAGATGGGCGTGATCGCCAAGCGCCCGCTGGCGAACGCTGCGTGGACGTACGAGCGAAAGCCGTCCGAGCCCTATTACCAGACGTACTGGGCGCGCCTGCGCAAGCTCGACTATCCGTTCGTGAAAGCGGCGCCCGAGGCGGTCGTGAGCACGGCGCTGCGCTTCACCCTGAGTGTGCCGGGCGTCCACACCGCGATCGTCGGGACCACGAAGCCGGAGCGATGGCAGCAGAACGCCGAGCTCCTCCACGCGGGCGCGCTCCCGCAGGTCGAGTTCGATCGGATCCGCGGGCGCTGGAAGGAGGTCGCCGGCCCGTCGTGGGACGGCCAGGTCTGAGTCGCTTCGGCGATTGACAAAGATGACAGACGGCGTGACCCCGCTTCCCTTCAGGAAGACTCGCAAGCTCTCCAAGTAGCTGTCGCTTCGGGCATAAGTCGTTGGCTCGTCCCTTGCTTGATTCATGGCCGGATTTCCATGTCATGAATCGACATTGGGGGAGCTTATGAGGAAATGGGTCCTCGCCGCCACGCTCGGAGCCCTGTCGCTCGTTGCCCTCGGAGCACGGGGCTGGTCACAGAACCAACCGCTCTCCTTCGGAGTGATCATCTGGAGGAGTCCGACGCTAACCGCGCAGTTCTGGAACCCGATCCTGCGTTATATCTCGGACAAGAGCGGCGTGCCGCTGCAGCTCAAGGTCGCCCACACCGGTCCCGAGCACACCGCCATGGTCCGCCACGGCGAGTACCACTTCCTCTACTCGAACCACAACTTCATCAAGGAGAACGAGGAGAGCGGCTACCGAGTGTTCGCGCGTCCGCAGGAGGAGGCGCAGAGCGGAGAGATCGTCGTGCTGAAGGATTCGCCGATCCAGTCGCTGGCCGAGCTCGAGGGCAAGGAGATGGTGTTTCCGCACATCGCCGCGTTCCTAGGCTACCACCTGCCCATGGACGCGCTGCTCCGCAAGGGGATCCACGTCAAGGCGCACTTCGCGGGCAATCAGGAAGGGGCGATGGGACAGCTGAAAGCCGGGCGCGTCGTCGCGGCCGGGGTGAACGCCGGCGTGATGCGCGCCTTCGCCCAGCGTGAGAACGTCGCGTACCGGACGCTGTGGAAATCCGAGAAGTATCTGAACATCGCGCTATCGGCGCACCCCTCCGTTCCAACCGAGACCGTGGCGGCCGTGCGCGACGCGTTTCTCAAGATGGCGGACGACCCGGAGGGCGCGAAGGTGCTGGCGGAGAGCGCCGACGTGCTCAAGCTGGCCCGGCCGCTGCGCTTCGTCGCCTCGAAGGACAGCGAGTTCGACAACATGCGAAAGTTCTACCGGACCACCCTGGTGAAGGTCGAGCTCCAGTAGTGATTTCCCGGCTCGCCGCGGTCGGGCGGGGTAACCTGTCCCTCACGGCGCGGCTCGTGCTTGGCAGTAGCGTGGCCCTGGTGGGCTGCGCGGCGGCGCTGCTGTATTCCATCCTCCGCGGCGAGATCGCCGATCAGCGCGCCACCCTGAGCGTGCTGCTGCGCGAGGAGATGAGCTTCGCGCTACCGGCGATGAGCGGCCCCGCGGTCGTCGGTGACTATTCGGTGATCGAGCAGATGGTGAAGGCGCGGGCGCGCCAGCCGATGATCGCGCGCTTCGCCTGGACCGACAACTCCGGCCACCCCGTCGCGGCGCTGGGTCCGACGATGCGGGTCGACGCCCCCGGCTGGTTCGTCGAGCGACTCCACCTGCCGCCCCTCGAGGACTCCAAGGCCGTCATGGTCGGCGGGGAAAAGTATGGCACGGTCTCGCTGCGACTCAACCCGGCGGTGCCCGTCAACAAGCTCTGGCGCGGATTTTGGGAGAAGCTCGGCATTCTCGTCCTCGGCACCGCGCTGTCGCTTGGCGTGACGCTGGTCGTGCTCCGCAGCAGTGTGCAACCACTGCGCGCCCTGGCGGCGAGCGCGCGCCGCTTCGGGCAAGGCGAGTACGGCGTGCGCATCTCGCTCGAAGGCCCGCCCGAGACCGCGCAATGCATCCAGGCCTTCAACAGCATGGCCGAGAACATCGAATCGCTGCTCGCGTCGCTGCGCCGCAGCGAGGAGAAGAACCGGCTCCTGGCGCTGCAGGTCGAGCAGTCCGGCGACGCGATCTTCTCGCACGACCAGCGCGGCGTCGTGACCTCCTGGAACCGAGGCGCGAGCCGCCTCTACGGCTACAGCGCGACCGAGGCGATCGGCCGGCCGCTGCGTGAGCTCGACCTGTGGGATGCGCGGGCCGGGCACGTCGATCCGCTGGCCTCGAGCGTCCAGCGCGTGCTCCCGGCGTCGTTCGAGACGTGCGCCAAGACCCGGACCGGGCAGCTCGTCGAGGTGTCGGTCGTGGCCACACCGTTCCACGACGAGGCCGGCCGGCCGATGGGCGAGCTCACGATCGTGCGCGATATCAGCGCGCTCAAGCAGAAGGAAGCCGCGGCCGAGGCCGCGAACCGCGCGAAGTCCGAGTTCCTGGCGACCATGAGCCATGAGATCCGGACGCCGATGAACGGCGTCATCGGCATGACCGCACTGCTCCTCGACACGCAGCTCTCGCCCGAGCAGCGCGACTACGCCGAGACGGTCCACCGCTCGGGCGAGGCGCTGCTGACCATCATCAACGACATCCTGGACTTTTCGAAGATCGAGGCGGGACGGCTCGAGCTCGAGCCGGTGCCCTTCGCTTTGCGCGAGACCCTGGCCGAGACGGTCAAGACGCTTGCGTCGCTCGCCCACGCCAAGTCGCTCGAGCTCGCGTACGAGATCCGTCCGGGCGTGCCCGACGACCTCGTCGGCGACACGGGCCGGATCGGGCAGATCCTCGTCAATCTGGTCGGCAACGCGATCAAGTTCACCGAGCGCGGCGAGGTCGCCGTGAGGGTGGATACGGAGTCGGCGACCGCCGACCGCGTGACCCTGAGGATCGCGGTCCAGGACACGGGCATCGGCATCGAGGCCGACAAGAGCCGGCTCATCTTCGACGCGTTCGCGCAGGCCGACGCCTCGACGACGCGTCGCTTCGGCGGAACCGGCCTCGGCCTGGCCATCTGCCGGCGGCTGGTGGAGCGGATGGGTGGGCGCATCTGGCTCGACAGCGAGCCCGGCCGTGGCAGCACCTTCCATTTCACGCTGGCACTCGAGCGGGCGACGGTGCCGGTCCCCCGGCGCGTGGCGGCGCCGTCGCGCTCGCTGCAGGGGCTGTTGGCCCTGGCCGCCGACGACAACGCCACCAACCGCCGGCTCCTCGAGGCCACGCTCGCCGCGTGGGGTGTGGCTCCGACCATCGTGGAGAGCGGACGGGCGGCCGTGGCGGAGCTCGAGCGGGCCCGCGCGGCGGGCCGCACGTTCGAGCTGGTGCTCCTCGATGCCCGCATGCCCGATCTCGACGGTTTCGCCGTCGCCGAGCGCATCCGTCGCGAGCCGGCGCTGGGCGGCGTGACGGTGATGCTGCTGACGTCGGACGTGATGAGCGGGGATCTGGCTCGCTGTCGCGCCCTTGGCGTCGCGCGTCACCTGGTCAAGCCGTTCACCCCGTCGGAGCTCCTGAACGCCGTGCTCCTGGCGCTCGGGCAGTCGGTCGAGCCGGCGACGCCACTGGACCGGGCGTCGCGCGATGCGACCACCCGGCGCCTGCACGTGCTCGTGGCCGAGGACAACGCCGTCAACCAGCGGGTGATCATGCGGCTGCTGGAGAAGCTGGGCCACATCCCGATCCTGGCCTACAACGGGCAGGAGGCCGTCGAGGCGTACGAGAGCCGCCCGTTCGACGTCGCGCTGATGGACGTGCAGATGCCCGTGATGGACGGGCTCGCGGCCACGCGGTCGATTCGCGAGAGCGAGGCCCGCAACCCGGGCCGCCGCCGGCTCCCGATCATGGCGCTGACCGCGTACGCGATGCGCGGCGATCGGGAGCGCTGCCTCGAGGCAGGCATGGACGACTACCTGACGAAGCCCGTCAAGCCCGAAGAGCTCTCGGCCGCGCTGAACCGCCTCGTCGAGACCAGGCGCGAAGCCCCGGGCGCCGACGGTGCGCGGGAGGGCCGCGCACCGGCGCCCCCGTTCTCGAGCGCGCCGCTGCATGCGAACGGACGCGATCCCGCCTCATCGTCCCGTGACCGCACGATCGCCCGCGACGAGGGGACGCCGGTGGCGGGGGAGCCCGCTCGGGTCGCGCCGAGCGACACTGCGCCGGAGGCCGGATTCGATTTCTCCGCGGCGCTCAACTACGTCGGCGGGGACCGTGAGCTCCTCGACGAGCTGCTCGGGATCTTCGTCGAGGACGCGCCGATCCGGATGAAGGCGATCCGCCACGCGATCGGCGCCGCCGAGGCGGCCGAGCTGACCCGCGAAGCGCATACCCTCAAGGGGGCGCTGAAGGTGATCAGGGCGACCACGGCCGCCGGCCTTGCCCAGGGGCTGGAAGCGCTCGGTCGCGACGGCAACATGTCCGAAGCCGACAAGCTCGCGGTCGCGCTCGAACGCGAGATGGATCGACTGATGCAATCCCTGCTGGCGTCCCGGCGCGGCTGAACCCGCCGTCAGGCCATCCCGTTCAGGCTCACGACAACAAGATCAACAGATCGCGCGGCCCGACGGCGTCGCCCGGCGCCACGTACACCTCGGCCACGATCGCGTCGCGCTCCGCGATGATGTGCGTCTCCATCTTCATTGCTTCGATCGCCAGGAGCGTCTCGCCCCGCGCGACGACCTGACCGGGGCGGACCGCCACCGCCACCACCGTGCCGGCGAGCCCGGCGCTCACGTGCGCGGAGTTGCCGTCCTGGACCTGGGCGCGCGCGCCCTGCACCGTCGCGGCCGGCGTCGCGAGCTTGACCATCTGGAGCTGGCCGTCGACGCTCGCGAACGCGGTCACGAAGCCGCCCCCGTCGGGCTCCGTCCGGGCCAGCAGCCCGATTACGTGCCGTGTTCCGGGGGCGACCTCGACCTCGATGTCCTCGCCCTCGCCGAGCCCGTAGAGGAACGCCGGCGTCGGCAGCACCGAGACGTCGCCGAAGCGGGCGCGGTGTCGCGCGTACTCGAGGAACAGCGCCGGGAACAGGAGCCACGACGACAGCTCGCGCTCGCTGACCGGACGGCCCAGCAGCGCCTCGAGCTCGGCGCGGCGCCCCGCCAGGTCGGCCGCCGGCAGATAGGCCGCCGCGCGACCGTAGATCGCCGGCTGCCCCTTGAGCACCTTGCGCTGCAGATCCGCCGGGAAGCCTTCGGGCGGCACGCCGACCTCCCCGCGAAAGAGCGCGACGACCGATTTCGGAAACGCGAGGTCGCGCGCCGGATCGAGCACGTCGTCGCGGCTCAGCCCGTTGGCCACCATCGAGAGCGCCATGTCGGCGACCGCCGTGGAGGTCGGCGTGATCTTCACCAGGTCGCCGAAGAGCAGATTCACCTCAGCGTAGCGCTGGCAGATCTCGTCCCAGCGGTGCTCGAGTCCCATGCCGCGGGCCTGGGCCCGGAGGTTCGTGTACTGCGGTCCGGGCATCTCGTGCCGGTACACGCCGGCCGTTCCGGCGCGCATGTCCGCCTCGAACGGTGCGTAGTAACGGCGAACCGCCTCCCAGTATCGCGACAGGGACTGGAGCACGTCGGGATCGAGCCCCGGATCGAGCTCGGAGCCGGCCAGCGCCGAGGCCACCGCGCTCAGGTTCGGCTGCGCGGTGAGCCCGCTCATCGCGTCGAGGGCGCCGTAGACCGCGTCGGCGCCCGCCTCGATGGCGGCCAGGACGCTGGCCCCCGCGATGCCGCTGGTGTCGTGGGTGTCGAAATGGATGGGCAGGCCGACCTCGCCGCGGAGCGCTTCCACCAGCGCGCGTGCCGCGCGCGGCCGGCACACGCCGGCCATGTCCTTGATCCCGAGGATCTGCGCGCCCGCCTTCTCGAGCCGGCGCGCCAGATCGACGTAGTACCGCAGATTCCACTTCGGGCGCGCCGTGTCGAACAGGTCGCCCGTGTAGCACATCGCGGCCTCGCACAAGGCGCCGGCGCCGCGCACGGCGTCGATGGCGACGCGCATATTGTCGACACCGTTCAGCGAGTCGAACACGCGGAAGAGGTCGATCCCGGCATGCCGGGCCTGCGCGATGAAGTGCTGCACGACGTTGTCGGGATAGCTCGTGTAGCCGACCGCGTTAGAAGCGCGCACCATCATCTGCAAGATGAGGTTGGGGACGGCTTCCCGCAGCCGCGC
>Ga0187776_10001723_pt1 | contig 11055 bp, 10 predicted proteins | sample 0216_BV02_MP12_2_FD_132426 | JGI IMG/M metagenome (GOLD analysis project Ga0187776, IMG submission 132426) | Tropical peat soil microbial communities from peatlands in Department of Meta, Colombia - 0216_BV02_MP12_20_MG | ecosystem: Environmental > Terrestrial > Soil > Wetlands > Peat | place...
CAATGGTAGAACGAAAGCTTCCCAAGCTTTAGACGTGGGTTCGATTCCCATCGCCCGCTCCAAATACGAAAGGCCCTCCCTCGAGGGCCTTTCGTATTTGCGGGTTGTTAGGGAGAGAACCCACGTTGTGTTCGACAACCGGAAGTCCGGTGAGCTTCCGGTTGGACGCCGGCGCGCCAGAGCGCGCGGGCGGTCACGAGCGGGACACTCAACGTGTCGCCAAGGGATGGACGGATCGCCCGGGCACATTACCGTCGCCCGCTCCATATTGCAAATCAATGGGTCATCCCACGTCCTGTCTACACCTTAACGCGCTAATTTTCCGTCTCAGATGAAGGGCCGTCTGCTTACGCTGCGCCTTGCGCTCGGATGCCGAAGAACGAGCGCAGCGGCGGTACGAAGCGGAACAACCATGTGCACAGGGCCACCGTGGCCCAAGCGATGGCCACCGACAGTGCCCAGCGAGGCCATATGCCGAGCGGCACCTGCAACAGCAGGAATGTCGCTGCGGTAAGTGGGGCGAAATGCAGCAGGTACAACGGAAATGATAGGTCACGTGCAATGCCCCAAGCGTGCCCGGCCGAGTTCAGGTGCGCGCGACCGTAGCCAATGGCCGCCACGACGAGGCCCCAGGAAGCAATGCCGCGCAAGGCCTGCGCGAGCACGTTGAATAGCTGGTACCCGTCCGCCACCGGTAGCCACCGGTAGCACGCCAGCCGAGCGATGAACGCTAGCAGGCCGAGCGCGAGCGCTGCGTGCCGGTTGCGCTGCGCGGCTTCGGCTAATCGTCCATCGGCCCCACCCAGATATCCGAACAGGAAATAGCTTAGGTAGACAGTGAAGTTGGCCCAGTCGTTGATCAGGTTCTGGAAGCCCGGCCAGCCTGGCCTGAAGGTCGCCTCTAGTGCGCCGAACCAGAGCGCCGGCGCCAGCACCCAACCGCCGCGTGCGACGAGGGGTGTACCGGCCGCGCGCAGCGTAGGCACGCCGACGCGGACCCAACGGCTGAACAGCGGCAGGGCCAGCATCGAGAATGCGAACAAATAGATCAAAAACCAGAGATGCCCCCAGTCGAAGTTGCCGGCGCTGCCCGGGCCGGTTGTGGCCCCGTTAAAGAAGTGCGGATAGAACGCGAAGAAGCCGCCGCTAAAAGTGCGGAAATCCAGCGCTCGCAACCAGGCTTGCACCGGAATAACGGTCAGGGTGACGAGGGCGAAGGGGACGAGCAGCCGCTGCATCCTCTCGTGTACGAAGCCCCAGGCGGCCCTGCGAGGCAGCGACATCGCGGCGCCCATGCCCGAGACGAGGAACAGCAGGTGCATGAACCAGTTGTCCATGAAGATGGTGAACAGCCGCAACGCGGTCGGGCCAAAGTGGCCGTACAGGCCCTGCCCAGCCAGGATGGCGTCGCGCACCGGGTCGTCGTACACGTAGACCACGCCGAAGCCCGTATAAGACAGTGCACCGTGGAAGGGTGCGAGCGACAGAACAACGACAAAGCGCAGCCAGTCGAGGTAAGGCAAGTGTTCACCGCCACCCTGACCGAGATTGCTCATGTCCCGCGCCCCTATGAGAAAGCTGTTGAGGCTACTTTGCGCAAGACAAGATAAGAAACTCGATCTTCCTGGAGACCTGGCAATGGCTGAGAGTTGCTAGTCTCCATTGATCGACCATTCAATCGACTGCACTCTCATCCCGCTTATGGCTTATTGTGTCTTCGGCGCGACCCAGTGCACGGGGAAGCGGATTTCTGATGTAAGGCAATTCAACCCGGCGTTTGCATCATGCTGGGTCAGTGAGTTAGTCAGCAATCCCTTGATTGGCACCACCTGGAACCCGGCCGAGGCATAGGCCGCTGCCGCTGCTTCGTCTAGCTGCTTGAATCCGAAAACGGGCACGTAAACCTTTTTCGTTTCCCCGTAGACCTCAACGAGCACATTGGAGTAATTGAACGCGACGCCCACGTGCACATCGTTTTCCTCCGGATCGTCGGTCAACCCGTTGGGTAGGAACGGAACGCGAACGATTGTGTATCCCAGGCCCGCCAGATAGTCCGCGGCCGCATCGAAGCGCTTGGCGAGCGTCTCTGCGCGCTCTTTGCCCAGATCGAGAAGCCTGTGCTTGCCCCACTCGAGCCGCTCGGAGATTTGCGCCTCGGTCACCGGGATGCCGGCCGCCATGAAACCCTCCTCGGCAAGGACTTGGGGAAGCGCCCGTTCTACCGCCCGCCTTGCCTCAGGGCTCATGTCGCCTACAATCCTGGCGGCAAGACCGGTATCGGCTACGAACAGCGTGCGCTTGCCGCTCTTGTCCTTCGCGCCGAGCCCAACATACACGTCAGTGTGATAGGCGGCCTGAGCGCCGGTGTCGCGCGCGCGTGTCTTGGTGAAGAGGAACTTGCCCTGTTCCAGCAGCGCAAAAAAGCGGTCCTCTTCGAGAATGACCAGCTTCTTGTCCGGGCCGAGGATCTGATGGACAAAGCGCGCATGCGCCTCAAACTTCTCCCGAAAGGCCGGTACATCTTGGGGCTTGACATCCTTGGCCATCGCATAAAGCGTGTCGTAACCGCGGTTGAAGTACCCCCAGCGCATCTGGGTTCTGATGCCCAACAGGGTATCCATCCCGACGAGGATCTCTTCGTCGGTTGTGCGGATGTTGCCTCCCCCTCTGTTGAACGACCCCGTCCAGCTCACAGCGCCCTCGATGACGGTGCCAAAGTTCGTGAGCGGGAAAGGCTCTTCATTGAAGCCGGAATCAAGGATGACGAGATCGTTTTGCGCGTTGCTAAGAAGGAGATAAGTGTCCCGAGCCCAGGGATAAAATTGGCTTGTCTTGACGCCTACGTCGAGGAACTTGATCCGGTTTGTGCCGTCGGGCAGCTTTTCCTCGGCTAGAGCTTTGAGGCTGTCGCGTGCCTTGAGGGCCGTTTCGTCCTTGCCAGTGAGGATGATGAAGGCAACATCCTTATCCATCTTGGACAGCAGCTCCCGGTAGAGAACCGTCTGGTCATACCAGAAGCCGAGGTACTCGCCGCTTCCGAAGTGGAGGATAACCACCCGGATCTTCCCTTCCACGTTAGATACAAGGTTCATCGCGGCCACAGCCGGAAGAGAGGTTATAGCCAGAACCGCGATGGCGGCCGTAATCCTGAGCGCCGCGCGTTTGATCGCTTGAAGGGTAAACTCTTCTCTCATTTTTTCTTTAAGTTTGAAGCCACGAGCTACAGCTTCGTCTCCTGCGCCGGTACTATCGCCTGCAGGTGCTGACGTCCTCGGCCCAAGTCGTGCTAACTATTTGAGAGCGGAGAGCAGCAAAGACTCATGATGGTACATATGCAGGATTTCGATGGGACGGCGAAGACTACTTGCGTTCCTTAGCCCAATGACATCATAGAAGTATCGTCAACTACATTGATATAGATCAAGCTTATTTGCGTGCGCGGTGACCGTGCGCGGGGAAAGTGTCGGGCTCTTACCTGTGGACTTGGCGCATGAGTTCGATGCTGCGCCGAGTCGACCGCAGAAATCGTTTGCGTGTGACCGCTGTTCTTGCATCCGAAGTCTGGTTTGGGAAAGCCCGGATGACGGCGGAGGGTCGTAGCGGGACGCGCGTCCGCTTTCAGAGAACTTGCTCTATTCCCCGTCCCAGCGCGTGGACTTGAATGCGTCAGGGTCGCTCATGTATTTGCCCTCACCGAACAATCTGATGAACCTCGTTACCGTATATTAGGAAGGATCCTTCGACGTAGTCGCACCTGCGTCCCAGGCGATCCTCGAGCAAAGCTCGAACCGGCGGAAGCAGAGTGACGTCAATCGTTATGACGTAGACCGGTTGGTCGCCACCAGGCACTAGCTGCACATCCACAAAGGCGTTTGGCTTGTGGCTGTGAAAAACAAGGTGCGCTTTGATCGCCGCTCTAAGAGCGGCTGCGCTTATAAGATCACTCATCGCGTCATTGTGCTCACATTTCTAAGAGCACGTGAGAAGAAAATTCTCTCTTGCGGGTCTTTCACAATGCTGAAACATCAATTGGCAAAGGTTGCGCCACACCCTGAAACGTGTAGTTTCGTCAATCTCGAGTAGCTAATTTATCGAAGAACAAGGGAGATCCGAAATTGCCAATCGAAACGGATCCAATGTCGTGGCTCACGGCTGCTGCTGTCGCAATCGCCCTTCTGTCGGGCGTCCTCGTCACAGCTGTTCGCACTCGAAAGATGCAGGAGGAGTTACTAGAACTCCACGCGCTGAGGGGCTATGTGCATGAAGCTCAGAGCGACTTTGCCGAGATCGTTCGGATCTCAGAGCGGACCTTTGTCGGCCTCCGGGAACTGTCTGGGTTCGGTCTGCATTTCCGAGAAATCAAGAGAGAACAGCTAAGACTCGCAGAGAGCCTCAAGACAATTTCAGTCTCGATGCAGACGCTTGCAGGTCTACTGCAATCTCGAGGCGAGATCAGGAGAGAGCATGAGGGGCAAATCAAGGAAATCGTCGAGGCTTCCAGATCGCTTCAGGAGTGGAGATCCAGAATGGTCGCCGTTTACTCGGAGGCAGGCGATCTCCTCGAATCCGAACCCATCCGGGAACTCATCGAGCATATCGGGCCGCAACATAAACCTATGGCTATGCCTCCCGGTAAATCTAACGCGAGAACTGAGCCCAGGCAGAACGGAGTTCGCCGACAACGGAGATAGTGGGCTACCGCACTACTGACCTTTGCCTCTCTCGTCATTTCGGTCTGCACCACCCCTGCCGATAGAACACGATTCCCTTCCACAGCCAGATGGTGCGAGGTGTGGGGGCAAGGCTAATGGGCACTCTGGCGCCTGCTTAAGTAAGCCGTTCACCAATCCTAGAACGGATGAACCCGCAGCAGGTTCTTCACTCTCCTGTCACATGAGTTGGCAATAGTTGGCAGGGTCTACCCAAGCTGCGTATTGTCGTGGTGGTAGCACTTCACAACCATCCCCTATCGAGTGAGTTTGCCCGCCCGTAGCTGTGGCGGGCATTTTTTTGAGACGCAGCGGCCGTGAGGTTGGCACCGGGCACAAACGCGACGTTCAGGGCGGCGCTTTACTGGATAGCGGCGGCGATTCGAGTGGCCTGCGCCATCTGGATAATGGGATGGCTGATTGGCCTCATCGTCTGGGCCGAGAAACACGGCATCCCGGATGAGTGGATGCTGCTGGTCAAGGGGAGAGACTGGGGTGCGCTGATCGATATGGTCCTCACAATCTCGGCGGCGATCTTGCTCATAGTAGGTATTCCGTCGCTCTTGGGCTTTGCTCTCGCCCAGCTCATAGAGGCGGCCGCGACAGGCGAACGCCGAAAAATCCGAACAAAAGTGCCGCACACTCCTTCCGGCGGCCAGCCGCGGCTCTAGCATCGACAGGCGACGAGCGCAAAGAAAAGCCCGCGGCAAAGGCGGGCTAAAGGAACTATCGCATGGGCTGGTAGCCCGACCGAGATACTACAGCCGGAGCGATGACGTTAGTGTGACCGCGGCCTGAGGCAAAGACTGACGAGTTCAGCGGCACGCCTGATGCTGCAGGGGGATCAACCCGGACCTGGGGCTGCCGGCGTCGTCCCAACTTTGCCGGGGCGCCGCTCGATCAGCACTGCGGCGATCAGGAAAGACAGGCAGCCCAGGGGACCGAACGGGCGAATGTGGGAGACGGCGAGCAGCAGCCCGCTCACCGCCAGCAGCGCTACCGCTATCCGCGACGCATAGGCTCTGCGCCACGCCCACGCGGCTGCAAGAAGCGCCACTAGCCAGGAGGCCGAGGCGACAATTGCCAGCAGCCCGGTGATTGGCCCCCAGAACAGCGCGCGGAAAGCAGGCTGCAGTGCTGCGCGCTGATCCGCTCCGAGCGTCAGGAGATTCTGAATCAAGATTCCGCTGGACACGCCTACCGCGGCGTCGAATGCTGGATAGACCACGACGAACACGGCAATCGCCGCCCGACTGACCTGAGCTGACCGTCCTTGCAGGTTGCGCACGAGCAGAACGACGGCCAATCCGAGCAACGCGAACAGTGGAATCTGCACCACGTGCAGCGCTGTCCACCAGACCACGATCGGCGCGACGACCTCGAAGATGTCGTCATTGGGCATGAACGCTGGATGTCCCAGCTCGAGCAGCCCCAAAACCAGCGGCACGCCGAACAAGACCGCCTTGCGCGATACAGAAGCCGGGCGATTGCTCACATTCCCTCCGCTCGCAGGTAGCGAAGCTGCACCAGCCCCTTGGGATACGAGCTTGCCTCGACGAGCTCCAAGCGCTCGTGAGGACCGGAGTCCGCGAACAGCGGGACACCTGCGCCCAGGACCACTGGGACGATTGTGATGATGTATTCGGTGATGAGGCCCTGAGCGCGGAACGAGGCAGCGAGGGCGCCACCACCGACGAGCCATGCGCGCTGCAACCCCCGTGTCGCGATCTCTGCCATAACCTCCGCGGGATTCTGGGCCGTTCGGATCACATCGGTCGACAGGCTGCGGATGTTGCCGTGGGAGAACACCCAGCACGGCTTGCCCGGATACGGCCATTGTTCGAACGCGAGGCTGGTTTCATAAGTTCTGCGCCCAAGCAGCACTGCCTGCACGGAGTCGTAGAACGGCGCGTAACCGTAGTCTTCATCGGGCCCCTCGAAGGGGGCTAGCCATTCGATATCGCCGTTCGAGCGTCGCAATATAACCGTCGACGCTGGCTGCGACGTAGTAGATGACTTCAGGCACAGTGGGATCAACCAAGCTTCGGGGAGGCCTGCGCAGCGCACATAGCGCCGAACAAGTCTAGCACCGGCCCTTGCGAGGCGCGATTTTGCGAGCCTGAGTCGACGTTACGCCTGGCCGCCTACGATTCGCTGCAGCACATGGCGCGTGATGCTAAGAGCGAGCTCGTGCTCGGCGGTGAACACCGTCCCGGCGTTTTCGCTTCGCAACAGGGCAGCTTCTTCTTCGCTGTGCGCTCGCACAAGGGTTTCGATGCTCGGGTTGAGCGTGCGCGCGATCTCGACGATCCGGCGCACGTCGAAGGTGTCCGGAGCGGCGACCACCAGCATGCACGCCCGCGCGATATGCGCCTGGATGAGCACAGCCGGGTCCGAGGCATCACCCGAGACCGCAGGCACCCCGCGTTCGCGCAGCTGTTCCACCAGCTCGCGGTTCTGTTCCACGGCGACGAACGGTACGCCGTGCTCGATTAGCCCCTCCCCGATGCGGCGACCGACCGGTCCATAACCGACCAGCACGACCTGTCCGGACAAGCGATTTGGGTCGACACTCGCCGGCAATTCGGCGAGCGGATCGTCGACGCGTTCCAGGACGCGGGCAAGCTGCGAGCGCGATCGGATCCAGGTTTGCGCAGGCTCGATCGCTCCGAATACCAGAGGATTGAGCGCGATCGAGATGAGGGCGCCAGCCAGTATCAAGCTCTGACCTTGCGCCGGCAGCAGCCCGAGAGAAATTCCCAAGCCCGCCAGGATGAACGAGAATTCGCCGATCTGGGCTAGGCTCGCCGACACCGTGAGCGCCGTGTTGAGGGGATAGCGGAAGCCGAGTACAAGCAGGAAAGCGGCCAATGACTTTCCAATGACGATGATCCCGACCACCGCGGCTACTTGCAGTGGCTGGCGCACGAGCACATGCGGGTCGAACAGCATTCCGACCGACACGAAGAACAGAACGGAAAAAGCATCCCGCAAAGGCACGGATTCCTCCGCGGCGCGATAGCTCAGATCCGACTCTCTCATGACCATGCCAGCGAAAAACGCTCCCAGCGCGAAGGAAACGCCGAATAACTCCGCGGAGCCGTAGGCAATGCCAACGGCAGCGGCGATGACGCAAAGCGTGAACAGCTCTCGCGACCCGGTTTGGGCGACCTGCCAGAGCAGCCACGGGAACACGCGCTTACCGACCACCAGCATCAGGACAACGAAGATCGCCACCTGACCCAGGGTGAGCGCCAGTGCAGCGAGCAAATTCGTAGCTCCGGCCGCTTCGGCATGACCCTGCGGGGCAGCACCGAGCCAGTGGGCGAGCGGGGGCAGCAGCACCAGGACCAGGACCATCACGAGGTCCTCGACCACGAGCCAGCCGACCGCGATGCGGCCGTTCACTGATTCCATTACGCCGCGGTCTTCCAGCGCTCTGAGCAGCACCACCGTGCTCGCGACAGAGAGCGCCAGGCCGAACACGATGCCGGCGCCGATGTCCCATCCCCAGAGCGCGGCTAGCGCCATCCCCAACGCTGTCGCGACACCGATCTGCGCGATCGCGCCCGGGAGCGCGATGCGGCGAACCGCCAACAAGTCATCTAATGAGAAGTGCAGACCGACGCCGAACATCAGCAACATCACGCCGATCTCAGCGAGCTGACGGGAGAGCTCGATGTCGGCGACGAAGCCGGGTGTGGCTGGGCCGATCAGGATCCCGGCGACGAGATAACCGACCAGCACCGGAAGCTTCAGGCGCGTGGCGATGAATCCCATGATCAGCGCGACGCCCAAAGCGGCGGCGATCGTCGTGATCAGGTTGACGCTGTGCGGCACGAGTCGGTCTCCCAGTAGCCACGAGCCACAGGCGTGGGTTTCTAGGCCGGGTCAACGGGTCGTTGCTGCGGTTACGGTTGACGCCCTCCACGGCTGTTCTGCCCGCGGCTGGCTTCGCTATTCCGTTCGGGGTGAGATTCTATGGCGTGACAGACCGAGCATGAACGGAAAGTTGTGACGGGGACAGGACTCTAGCCGTGATAGAAGGCCCTCATCCGATCGACTATCCGCGCTACGACACGCCGCTTCGCCACATGCTGCAGAGATATTGACTGGCGCGTCTTGTCCTCCTCGACGGAAGCGACAAACTCCAGGATCTCCTGGTTGACGCGCTCCGAAGCTTCGAGCGGCAGCATGTGTCCAGCGTTGTCTACCACGCTGAGCCGGGAACTCGGAATAAGGCTGGTCAATTTCTCGGACAAGCGCAGAGGCGTGACCATGTCCGAAGTGCCACAGAGAACGAGGGTCGGGATGCGAACGCGCCGCGCGGCCTCCTCCAAATTCATCGCTTGAGCCGCAGCCATGTCTTTCCTGACCGTCTCGGGCCGGCAGTTGTGGAGGTCCCTCAGAGCCAGCCGGACGGCCCTGTTGGGGGCGCCGAGCGCAAACAGGAAGCTCCTCGCGCTGGAAAAGAACATCATCCTGTGAATTGGCGATGGCAGTGCCCCGAGGAGCGCCTTGAATGCGCCGCTATGCTGCGGCGCTCTGACGCAACTCGACATCAGGACCAATCCTTTGACCCGTTCGGGTCGGTGCGCGGCGAGCGCGAGAGCAACGCTGCCGCCAAGAGAATGCCCTGCGACAAAGACGGGACCGATGCCCAGGGTGGTGAGCAGCGTGCACGCCGCATCTGCGTGGCTGCTAAGGGAAGACTCGGCGACGGCGTCCGAAGCCCCGTGTCCTGGAAGGTCCATCGCCAGCACCCGATGGCTGGCGCTCAGTCCCCGGAGCTGTTGGGTCCAAGAGCGCGCGCTCATCCCAGCGCCGTGAATCAGCAGGATGGTCTGGGGGGCTCTGCTCGATGGGCTGCGCGCTATCAGGAAGGAGATCCTGCTTCCACTCTCTCCTACGTGCCGGCGCTGGCCGTTCGTCTGCAAGGACCTGCCTGGACGAGTCAGTTTTTTGAGCATTCTATCGCGTCCGGAGACTATATGTGCACCGCAGTACTACGTACGGTAGCTTCCTATATCGGTTTGACCTGCCTAAGATTTAGTGCTGGTGCAGAGCATCAGGAGCGGCCTGTTAGATGGCCGTAAGGGGTACAAGTTCTCAGCCTGCACGCGGCGGCATTATCGGGGTAGTGTCCTCGAGCAGCGGCGCCTGCGCGGCGAGCGCAGTTCGAGGCAAACCTGAACCTCTCGTATGAAACCGCGGGATACGACCGCCGGTCGCAGACCTTCAGTCCTGACGTGCGTCCGCAGAGACGCGCGCCCGCACAAGAACTTCAACCCAATCCCCTGGCCTGACGTTCCCAGGCTCGACTACGCGCATGTAGATGCCGCGAAGATTCCGGTGCCGCAAGGACTTCATCGATACGAGCCGAAGCGCATCTGCGCCGAAGCGCGCCTGGAATTTCCGACAGCCATTGTGCGGGAAGGGTGTGACCTCAAGCAGAGCGGTCCCAACGCGCAGACGAGTGCCTGGCGGCAGGTTCGCTGAGGAGAGATCTAGGTCGAGGACCAGATTGTCCCCGAATAGTGTCAGGGGCTGTCCGTTCGCAATCAGCTTCGCGACGGCGCTCTGCATTACTGCAATCTGCATATCCGGATCTCTCTGTGGCTTTCGACCCCACGCGTCCCCCTTCACACCGGCGTCGGCAGAAACCTCGACCTGATCCGGCACCTCGCGCCTCCCGCCCGTGACTCGGATCACGATCAAAGCGACCCGCCCTCGGTCTGTGGGCGAGGGCGCCAGCTCGTTGAGCTCTCGCTCGAGATCGCTCAGCATCAGAAAGCAGGAAGGGTCTCCCACCGAATCCGAATCCACCACAGTCGCCTGTTTGATCCCATGCATCAGTCGCCGTCCCGGTCATTTATCGCGCAGGCATGACTGTACCGCACACCCGGGCTTCCGTGAATTTAATGTGACGCCGGTGAAAGGGGACAGATCGGGGTACGCACGCGGTCAGAATGCGTCTTCTGTTCACATCAGCCGCACCGAGAGTGCGGCGACAGTGCCTCCGCGAACCGCCACGCGTCGACCGGATGCGCGGCCGTGGTGCGGGCGACGGCTGTGCGCAACACCGTCGCCCGATACTGATCATGTGCAGCCAGCGATCGCAACGACACTCGGTTGCGAGACCGGCCGCGCTTCAAGCTAGACTCGTCTGCAAACTGCCTCCACCACGCGCTTGATGCCGTCAGATTGCTTTACATCGACAGCGAAAGCGTAAGCCTCCGAGCCTCGCTGGGTGATGACGATGTTTACGCCGTCGTTCTCCCACACCCAGGTATTACCGTGCCAGCCGCTGGAACTTGCAGCGTTGCGCTCTCCCGAGTTGTCGATA
>Ga0187776_10001724_pt1 | contig 11052 bp, 10 predicted proteins | sample 0216_BV02_MP12_2_FD_132426 | JGI IMG/M metagenome (GOLD analysis project Ga0187776, IMG submission 132426) | Tropical peat soil microbial communities from peatlands in Department of Meta, Colombia - 0216_BV02_MP12_20_MG | ecosystem: Environmental > Terrestrial > Soil > Wetlands > Peat | place...
CCTTAAGGGTCTCCCTTTTCTTCCCGTCGGGTCTTATCTTTGGAGCAGAAGAAAGTAATTCTATTGTGTACGGGTGAAGAGGCTTGCTGAAAAGGTCATCCGTCTTTGCTTGTTCCACTATTTTCCCCAAGTACATTACAGCTATCTCATCGCTGAAATACTGCACGACCCTGAGGTCATGGCTTATGAACAGAAACGAGATATGTGATTTCTTCTGAAGTTCCTGAAGGATATTCAATATCTGAGCCTGTATGGAAACATCCAGGGCTGAAAGGGGTTCGTCAGCCACGATTACTTTCGGGGAGACTGCAAGGGCCCTTGCGATGCATACTCTCTGCCGCTGCCCGCCGCTGAACTCGTGTGGGTAACGGCTAAGGACGTCGGCCTGAAGACCTACACTCCCCAGGATACGTATAACCTCATCCTTCATTTCGGATTTCCCGGCGAGCTTATGTATTTTCAGCGGCTCGGAAATCGTTGAAAAGACTGTCATTCGCGGATTCAACGACGCAAAAGGGTCCTGAAAGACTATCTGCGCCGCTTTCCTGAATTCCAGCAGGGAATCTCCTTTAAAGTGCTGAATGTCTTTCCCCTGATACAAAATCTGACCCGATGTTGGCGGCATTAGCCTGAGAACGAGCCTTGCTACAGTAGATTTCCCGGAGCCGCTCTCTCCAACAAGGGCGAAGACGGTACCGTCTTTTATAGAAAAACTGATTCCGTCCACCGCTTTCAGCCATTTATGGCCGGCAAACGACGTCCTCTTTACAGGGAAATATTTCCTGAGATCTTTTGCGTCAATGATTCCCACCTGATCTCCTCCGATCTGATACACCGTGCAAACCGGCCTGCGGTTATTTCTCTTAATACAGGTTCATCTCTCTGACATTCGGGGATCATGAACCGGCATCTGTTCGAAAACTTGCACCCGGGAGGAAGGCTGTCCGGCCTCGGCACCGAGCCCGGGATCGGTTTCAACGGAATCCCCTTTCTCTTCGGGAGAGAATCCAGAAGCCCCATGGTATAAGGATGCTTCGGGGCTTCCAGCATATTTGCCACGTCCGATATTTCCATTATCCTTCCGGCATACATAACGGCAGCCTTGTATGCGTTTTCGGCTATGACGCCGATATCATGCGTAATGAGCAGCATAGCCATATTGCTCTGTTGTCTGATAGTCTTCAGAAGATCCAGTATTTGGGCCTGAATAGTCACGTCAAGGGCTGTTGTCGGCTCATCCGCGATCAGCAATGAAGGACTACAGGCAATCGCCATAGCTATCATCACTCGCTGTCTCATACCGCCCGACATCTGGTGAGGATATTCCCTGATCCTGATCTCTGGTGAGGGAATCTTGACCGCTCTCAAAAGTTCTATTGTCCTGTCAGTCGCCTCTTTCTTTGACATGCCAAGATGGGTCGTAAGAACCTCCGACACCTGATAGCCGACGGTTAGTACAGGATTAAGAGAGGTCATAGGCTCCTGGAATATCATCGAGAGTTCCTTGCCCCTCAGCCTTCTCATAGATTCGTTATCAAGCTTCAGGAGGTCGTTTCCCCTGAAGGTTATTTCACCTTCCGCAAACGCATTATGCGGAAGGATGCCCATGATAGAAAGGGCCGTAAGGCTTTTGCCGCAACCGCTCTCTCCGACAAGGCCGAAGACCCCGGATTCTTCTATTTCGAAATTAAGTGAGGAGACAACCTTTAGCGGATTGCCGGTTAACCTGAAGGTTATACTGAGGTCCCTTACTTGAAGGAGGGACACAGCAGATTACTTGTTCCCTTTCTTAAGCAGGTTCAGATATGCTTCGGCTTCTCTTAAGCCGGGGATTTGTTTGAGCGCCTTTTCCCATTCCTCGAAAGCCAGACCCGGAAGTCCCTTGACGTAATAACTAAGGCCCAGTTGAACCCATGCGGGGCCGTATTTGGAATTGATCTCCTTTGCCTTTGCGAAATGGGCAATCGCATCCTCTATCTGTCCTTTGCCCCTGAGCGCTATCCCCAGCTTTGTATGTACGTCCGCAAGTTTTGGGAAAAGCTTTATCGCCTTTTCGTACTCCCCTATAGCTTCGTCGTGCATGCCTATATCAAGATAGATATTGCCGAGCTTATAGTGTTCATTAGCTATTTTACCTGCGATAAAAGGGTCAATTGCGGTCGGACTGGGATGGGCAATCTGTGCGGCACGAGTGAACACGTCCTGTGCCTTCTTAAACTCCCCCATGTCGTTGTATGTAATCGCAAGGTTAAGCGATGCCTCGGTATAGTTCGGGTTCAATTCAAGCGCCTTCTTGAAATATTCGGATGCCTGTCTGAGGTTGCCTCTAAGATGATAGATTATACCGAGTTTATTATGGACATCGGCATAATGAGGGTTTAAGCTGACTACGTCCTTTAGAATAGGTTCCGCCTCGGAGTACTTCCCCTCTTCGAAGAGTTGTGATCCGAGTTCGTGAAGCTCATGTGCGCTCTTGTCCATTTTCAAAAAGTATAGGGAGTAAAAGAATTGTTTGTCAAGCCATCTCCGTAGATATTCGGCTAACCGGGGAGAACCGTCTTCATGACGAAATCGTAGTCGGCATACCTGTCTTTCTTCTTCATCAGCAGCCATTCTTTTTCCTTGCCAGACATCTTTGCAAGAGCAAAAGAGCCCTTCAGCTTCTTCCCGTGAAATGCAATATCGATTTTTCCGCTTCTTAAATTACCGCCCTGCAGTTCGAAAGTGCCTTTATCCCAAATCACCACAATCCCGGCACCGTACATTCCCTCTGGTATGGTCCCTTCAAAAGATGCATAATCGAGGGGGTGATCCTCGACCATGACCGCAAGCCTTTTGTCTTTAGGACTCATGGAGGGACCCTTCGGAACAGCCCATGATTTCAGCACCTCATCCATCTCGAGCCTGAGATCGAAGTGCAATCTTCTCGCATGATGCTCATGAATGACAAATACAGACATATTCAATTACACTTTCATTCTGTGTTCACTTAACGGCCCGATGTATTGCTACTATCCCGCCGGCCAGCCTCTGGTAGGTCACATCTTTCCATCCAGCAGATTCGACCAGTCTGGTAAGTTCAGGAGGTGAAGGGAAATCCCGTATAGTATTACCCAGATATCTGTAGGCGGCAGGATCCGAACATAGAATCCTGGAAATGAGAGGCACAAATTTCATAAGGTAGAAAGAATAGACTATCTCAAACACCCTGTTTGTCGGCTGACTGAATTCAAGACATATGAAGCATCCGCCCGGCCTTGTCACACGGTAAAATTCTTTCAACGCCCCGGGTCTGTCACTGATATTCCTTAAACCAAAGGTAATAGTAAGTGCATCGAACTTTGCGTCTTCATAAGGAAGCCTTTCAGCATTTCCCTCCTTGAAAGTTATCCTGTTATCCATATTTGCCTCTTTGACCTTCTTCCTTCCGACCTCTATCAGTTCATGCGAAAAATCAATCGCATCGACATGAGCATCGTCTTTCCAAAACCTGCAGAGTTCGATTGCCATATCCCCTGTGCCGGTGCAGACGTCAAGAATTCTGCGGCATTTGATTTTCCCTGTCTCAATTGCGACCTTTTTACGCCACCCTATATCAAGACCGAGGCTCAGAAGATGATTCAGAAGATCGTAGCGTGAAGCAATACCGGAGAACATCCGCTCCACCTTTTTAGCATCGCGCGTTTTATGATCGATGTGCTCCATAATTTAAATCATAGCAGTCGGGGCACAGTATTTGAGCGGTTTCTTTTGCCGATAGTCATATACGGGATATAAAAATAGAGAGGCAAGAGCCTCGCAGGGAGGAACGACCGAGAATGAGCGAAAATACTGTGTCATGACTGCAATACGTTTTTCTCTTTCTATTTCAAAAGAGTCTTCTTCCTTAGCTTTGAACACTGACAACTTTTCTTCTCTCTTCGCCCTATTTGTTTAAGACTCTCAACGATTATCCTGCTGACATTCATCGCTTCCTGATAGAAGATATCTTTCAATTCCCTGTGACTCCAGGCAGGCTCGATGCCTTCGGCCCGATTCACTATAAGATAAATACCGGCATAACATGCGCCTATCTCTCTCGCCAGATATACCTCCGGACAGAGACTCTGTCCCACAACATCGCCGCCCATAGTCTCTATCATCCTCACTTCAGCGCAGCTTTCGAAATGCTTGCCGTCGGTCACGGCATAAACCCCTCCTTTAACGCGCCTCTCAGGAAACAACCTGTTGCTTGTTTTAGAAATCACCCTTGCAAGTTCAGGACATATCGGGTCGCGCATGATAAGCAAATATTTGTCGGAAAGATGAATATCTTTCCTCAGAGAAAGATCTATGTAATCCTCCGGTATCATGAAATCACGAAGTCTCAAATCGCGCCTTATAGCTCCGACTCCGCCCTCGGAAAGAATGGTATCTGTCCCGGCCCTTTCCAAAACCCAGTAAACCTGGCGGGATGCGTCAGCGCGTCGAACTCCGGCCCGCCATCCGTGCATTCTTACCGTTAAAACCACTTCGCCGGCGATTTCCAAAACTTTAAACTCAGGGCTTTCTCCGAAGGGCGTCGAAAAGGTTCTCTTATCCAATATCTTTATTCCGCGCAGGTTGAGGTCCTCAGGGAAATTTAATGCAAAAGTACTCGAACCTCCAATGAAGGCCATTTTACTCTTTGGAATTTCTTTCTTTTTGATCATTAGAATTGTAACTGGTTCACGAAGGCAGTGTATGGCATTTGAGCGGATTCTTTTGCCGACAGTCTGTTTGAACAAATCCGAAATAAAGAGGCAAAAGCCTCGCAAGCCGCCTGAGGCGGATGAGAATGAGCTCAAATGTCAAACATCGCCCCATCTTCAGATGAAGTCCTCTATTGTTTATCAGGCTCATAAACCCTGAGTAAGTTGAATTCCGTATCCCTCTGTGCCGGGATCTTTCCGGCCTTCCTTATCAGGTCGACCATCTCCTCCACTGTTATCCGGTGTGAAATTCCCGCCGCCCTGACAACATTCTCCTCGATCATGATACTGCCGAGATCATTAGCGCCGAAGGAGAGACAGACCTGACCGATATCCTTTCCCTGCGTGACCCAGGAACCCTGGACATTAGGGAAATTATCGAGAAACAGACGGCTTAGTGCCAACATCTTCAGATATTCAATGGACGATACAGACCTTCCTCCAAGAGCGGTATTGCCCGGCTGAAATGTCCATGGGATAAAAGACATGAAACCACCGGTCCTGTCCTGCAAGTCTCTTATCTTCTCAAGGTGGGATATCCTGTCGGCTACCGTTTCAACTGTTCCAAACATCATTGTCGCCGTAGTCTTAAGTCCCAGCCGCTGGGCCTCCTCCATAACTTCCAGCCATTGCGCAGATGATATCTTGCGCGGACTTATCCGTTCCCTGACCCGGTCTACCAGTATTTCCGCACCTCCTCCGGGTAATGAGTCCAAACCCGCCTTCATCAGCTCTTTCAGGGCATCGCGGATGCACATGCCTTCTGACTCGGCTATAAATACGATCTCGGGAGGAGAAAGACTGTGTATCCTGATATTGAATTTCTTTTTGATCTCCCTGAACATATTTATGTAATAAGAGAGCTTGAGGTCAGGATTGATCCCTCCCTGAAGCATCACTTGTGTGCCTGATAGCTCAAGTGTTTCCGCAACCTTCTTTTCTATCTCTTCCTGACTCAAAACATAGGCATCGGCATCATCTTTTGTTCTGTAAAAGGCACAAAAAGAACACCGGTTCCTGCAGACGTTGGTGTAATTGATATTTCTGTCTATCAGAAAAGTCGCTATCCTATCCGAATGCTTTCTGCGGCAGACAATGTCTGAATCTCTTCCCAGATCCAACAAGTCTGCTTCCCTGAACAGAAAGACCGCCTCTTCAGCTCCAAGCCTCTCGCCCTGCGTTACGCCGCGGAGAATTTTGTGAGTCTTCATCTTCTTACGCCCGAACTGAGATTTATAAATTTCAACTCCGGCACTGTATCAAGTTCTCCGATCTCGGATGCCATCTTGTAAAGAAGTAAAAGCCCTTCCTGATACTCTTTTCCAAAATCAAACCGGAGGGATCCGAAATAGTCTGAAAGAAAGGAAGGGCTGAAAGGTTCCCATCTTGCGGCGTATGCAACAATCTCGGACAGATGCTGCATCGAATAATCCATCGACTTCCGGAATGTTTCAAAAATATTCTCACATAATTCACTTTTCTCCTCGGCAAAACTGCGACTAACCGCCCAGACGGCATAAACCATTTTCTTGCCGGTGAGCTTTTTCCATTCAGCTCCAAGGTCGTAGAGATAGAAATTCTCTGTATTCACGTAATGCTTCAAAGCTATATCGCCAATGAGCAGCGATGCATCGGCGACAGAAAACATACTCTTCAGATCCGGCTCCGAGACGACATACTCCGGGACAATCCCATATCCCCGGCTCAGGATCAGTTTCAGGAGTACGTGCGACGTGGCGGAAGTGTTGGTCAGGGCAATCCTCCTGCCGGATAGATCCGCGATGGGCACACGGCTGAGAAGCAGTATGCTTTTCACTTCGCCGTCAGAGCTCACGGTGAAATCGGGAAAGAGCATCAGCGAATCATTGTGGCGGGCGTATTCGATAGATGAGACCGGTGAAATATCCAGGCCCCCGCCGAGCAAAAGACTGTTGAGTTCGGTCGGCGTGCCCTTTATGAGTTCAATGTCCAGCAAAGCGTAGTTCTTAACCAGTCCATAATAAAGAGGAAGACAATTCAAAAATTGGATATGTCCGACTCTAGGCTTCAATAAGAGCGCCTCCCTTTTTTTCATACACCTTCATTACGTTATATAAAGTATCTCTTTCTACAGGCACCCTGCCGGTGGCAGAAATAAGAATCAGCAGTTCTTCTCTCGAAATAGACTGATCGGTGTCCGCCCCTGCTGCATGGGTTATCTTTTCTTCAACCACCGTACCGTCGAGATCATCAACCCCGAACAGCAGCGAAAGCTGTGCGACCTTTAACCCGAGCATTATCCAGAAGGCCTTTACATGCGGAAAATTATCAAGCATCAGTCTCGAAACGGCCAGCATTTTGAGGTTCTCAAAGGCGGTTGGCTTCTTGAAATCCGGCAGTTGGGTGTTCTGCGGATGGAACGGCAAAGGGATGAAGGATTGAAACCCCCCTGTTTCATCCTGAAGTTCTCTCAGCGCCAGCAGGTGATCAATGCGCTCCTCAATGGTCTCGATATGTCCGTATAACATAGTTGCGTTGGATTTGAGCCCAAGGCCGTGCGCCGACCTCATGACATTGAGCCATTCTTCGGAAGTCGCTTTCCCCGAGCAAACAGCCTCCCTCACACGATGGGTTAATATTTCTGCACCGCCTCCCGGAAGTGATCCAAGCCCCGCGTCCTTCAGTCTCGTCAGGACTTCCTTTGACGAAAGACCGGAGATTTTTGAGAAATAATCTATTTCAACAGCCGTGAATGCCTGAATGTGCACCTCCGGCATCATATTCTTGAGACATGATATGACCTCAAGATAATAATCAAAAGGAAGGTCGGGGTGCAGGCCGCTGACTATATGAAATTCTGTTATACCCAGATGTCTTGCAGACCGGGCGACTCCCATCACATCTTCAACCGTCATCGCATAGGCGTCTTTGTCGTCCTTGTCCCGGCTAAATGCGCAAAACTTGCAGCGTGATATGCAGATGTTGGTAAGATTGATATGCCTGTTCACATTAAAGTATGCGTAGTTGCCCGATTTCCTTTGCCTCACTTTATTTGCAAGTTGACCAAGATACAAAACATCATTTGACCCCATCAATGCGATTCCATCAGCTTTAGAGAGTCTTAACCCCTTTTCTACCTTTTCTCCAATCGCATTCAGATCATCTTTTTTCATCTTCTTTGATCCCTTTCTGAAATGATCCTGAACTGGCCTTTCACTCTCCTATTACCGGAGGCTGGGTATAGCATCTGAGCGGATTTAAATTCTTTCACAGAAAGAGTTTACCTCGGAATCCGCCGAAGGCGGATGAGAATGAGCGAAGATATTATGCCCAGCCGACATATCGATAACCATCAAGTTAAATAAATTTTTGTCCGCCCACGTGGATTCGCCGAGGCGAAAACAATGCTCGCTTCTCATAATTTTCGTTACTCCTGCTTCCATTTCTTGAATAAATTGTGCTCAATCTTGAGAAGATTCAACACCTTCCCGACAACGAAATTGACCATATCGTCGACCGTTTGCGGATGATGGTAGAAAGCGGGCATAGCCGGTAATATCCGAGCCCCCGCCCTTGCCGCCTTAACCATGTTCTCCAGATGTATCAGGCTGAGAGGCGTCTCACGGACAACAAGAATCAGCTGCCTCCTCTCTTTGAGTGCAACATCTGCCGTCCTCTCGATTAGATTAGACGAGATGCCGTTTGCTATCGCCGCAAGTTTTCCCACACTGCAGGGAATGACCACTACAGCATCCGGTGCACCGGAGCCGCTCATAAACGGCGCCTCATATTTGTCATTGTCCCAGATTCTGATCTGACCGCCTGCCTCGGAAAAACCGAGCTTGCTCAAATGTTCAAAATCCGGCACTCCAAGCTCCTCCGCCATCACCTTCTTGCCCGCAGTGGTCATTACCAGATTAACTCTGTGTTTCCTCATGGCAAGCTCCTGAACCAGCCTGATGCCATAGATACTTCCACTCGCTCCTGTAACTCCTATAACGAAATCAGACAATTCCTGTCCTCCTCGAAATTATGTCAATCGCAACAAAGAAGAACATGATGACACTAATAATACCGTTTACCGTAAAAAAGGCGACATTAAGTCTGGACAAATCATCCGGCCTGATAAGACTGTTCTCATACGCCAGAAGAAAAGCCGTAACCAGTACACCTATAAAATAGAATAAGCCGAGATTCAGGCGGCTGCCAAGCCATACCAGCAGCGCGATTGAAATTAGATGAAGAAGTCTGGTGATAACAAGAGATGCCTTTATACCGAATCTGGCAGGGATCGAATAGAGTTTATGCCTGAGATCAAAATCCACATCCTGGATCGCATAAAGTATGTCGAACCCGGCGACCCAGAAGAGGACGGCTGCGCCAATCAAAAATGGATCGGTGCTGATGGAATTTGTAATTGCAATCCACGCCCCCACCGGTGCCAGCCCGAGGCAAAGCCCCAGAACAAAGTGTGAAAGCCAGGTGAATCTCTTAGTATAAGGATAGACAACAAACGGAATTATCACAATCGGCCAGAGATAACGGCATATCGGTGAAAGGTTGTAGACGGCAAGAAGGAAAGCCCCTAAACTGATTACAGAAAAAAGGATCGTTTTTCGAACCGAAAGAATTCCTTTCGGCAGTGCCCTGTCAGCAGTCCGCGGGTTGCGCCGGTCGATCTCAATGTCGATTATACGGTTCAGGGCCATTGCAAAACTTCTTGCCCCGACCATCGCCACCGTAATCCATATCATGGTAACCAGATTCGGAACTTTCTTTTCGGAAAGAAAGGCGCCAAAATAGGCAAAGGGAAGAGCGAAAACGCTATGCTCAAACTTTATCATTTCCAGATAGATCTTCACCTTACCCACAAATTACCTCAATCAATATGGCTGTGTGTCAGCCTTGCCCGAGACCATACTCTTTCCATCTTTTATCAACGAGCCTTTTCACCTCTTCGGACATATGTATTTCGTCAGGCCATTCCCTTTGATATCCTTCTTCGGGCCATTTCTTTGTTGCATCAATGCCCATTTTGGACCCGTAGATAGGTCTGGGCGAAGAATGGTCGAGGACATCAAGCGGACCTTCGGATATTACAATATCCCGTGCGGGGTCCACATTGTTAAACGCTTTCCAGGCCGCCTCGGAAGTGTTCTGGACGTTCACCTCTTCATCGAAAACCAGGATGAATTTTGTAAACATCATCTGCCCCAATCCCCATATTGCATTTATTATCTTGCGCGCATGCATGGGAAAGGATTTCTTTATTGAAATAAGCGCACAGTTGTGAAAGACACCCTCTATAGGCAGATTTATATCCACAATTTCAGGAAACTGCATCTTAATGAAAGGCAGAAACATTCGTTCGGTCGCTTTTCCCATATAGCAGTCCTCCATCGGGGGCCTGCCCACAATTGTTGCCGGGTAGACAGGGTCCTTTCTCCTGGTCACGCAAGTAACATGGAAGACAGGGTAATCGGCTGCAACGGAATAATAGCCGGTATGGTCACCGAAGGGACCTTCTCTTCTTTCTTCGCCCGTGTTAACATAGCCCTCAAAAATGATTTCCGCCTTCGCCGGCACGAGCAGATCGACCGTCTTTGCTTTCACAACTTCAACAGGCTTCCCCCTCAAGAAACCGGCGAAGAAAAGCTCTTCAATGCCATAAGGAAGCGGCGCTGTGGCAGCATAGATTGTTGCCGGATCACCTCCCAGGGCCACAGCAACTTCCATCCTCCTGCCCAGTTTCGCGGTCTTCCGAAAATTGACCGCCCCGTCGTGATGAGTATGCCAGTGCATACCGGTTGTCTTATCATCAAAGACCTGCATGCGGTACATCCCCACATTCTGTTTTCCGCTTTCCGGATCTTTTGTAATCACGAGAGGAAGTGTGATGAATCTTCCCCCATCCCCCGGCCAGCATTTCAGCACAGGATAATCGAGGAGGGAAAAGTCCCTGTCTATGACTATCTCCTGACAGGGGGCCTTCCTGACCTCCTTCGGTTTGGAAGCACCCAACTTATAAAGACCATAAAGTGCTTCCAGTTTCTGACGGATATTAAGATCGAAGTCTCCTTTTAGGAGCTCGCCGAATTTCTTGTTGATCGAGTTGAAATCGTCTACGCCGAGCGCCCAGCTCATCCGTTGATATGATCCGAAGAGATTTATGGCCACAGGCATTCGTGAGCCCTTGACCCTTTCGAACAAAAGGGCGGGGCCGCCTTTCTTGGAGATACGATCGGTGATCTCTGTCACTTCGAGAACCGGATCCACTTCTGTCTTAATGCGGACCAACTCCTTCTTTTCTTCCAGAAAACGTATGAATTCCCCGAGATCATCC
>Ga0187776_10001725_pt1 | contig 11049 bp, 8 predicted proteins | sample 0216_BV02_MP12_2_FD_132426 | JGI IMG/M metagenome (GOLD analysis project Ga0187776, IMG submission 132426) | Tropical peat soil microbial communities from peatlands in Department of Meta, Colombia - 0216_BV02_MP12_20_MG | ecosystem: Environmental > Terrestrial > Soil > Wetlands > Peat | place...
GACATCGGCGTGGCCGCCTTCATCGTCGACAGCTTCACGCCGCGCAACATCCGCGATACCTCGACCGATCAGACGCAGCTCTCGACCGCCGCCAACGTGGCCGACGCGTTCGCGGCGCTGAAGCTGCTCGCCACGCACCCGAAGATCGACCGGCAGCGGATCGGCGTGATCGGCTTCTCCAAGGGCGGCCAGGTCGCGCTCTGGACCGAGTTCGAGCCGTATCGCCACGCCGTGATCGAGGATTCGACGAAGTTCGCCGCGCACGTGCCGCTCTATCCCGCGTGCAACGACTGGCAGGTGACGACGCATCTCACGGGCGGGCCCATCCTGATGCTGCTCGGCGGGCGCGACGACTACACGCCGGCCGCGCCGTGCCGCGAGTACGGCCAGTGGTTCAAGTCGAGGGGCGTCGACGTCGACACCATCGTGTACGAGAACGCCTATCACGACTTCGACTCGATCCGGCCGCCGGTTCGCGCCAGGAACGTCGTCACCGGGCGCCACTGCGGCATGCTGGTCGATCTGGATCGCTTCGCCGTCACGCTCCGGGCCAGCGGCGAGGACATCACGCGAACGGTCGCGAATTACGTCCGAAGCTGTCAGGAGCGCGGAGCCATGGTCGGCGGCGACCGCGAGGGGCGCCGGAAATCGCCCGATGACGTGAAGGCATTTCTCAGGAAGGTCTTTGTCCTGTGACCACATCGAGGATCGACCCATGAGCGGAGCACTCGCCGGCATTCGAGTCGTCGACATCACGAACAATCAAGCCGGGCCGTCGTGCGGGCAGATGCTGGCCTGGCTCGGCGCCGACGTGATCAAGGTCGAGGAGCCCGGCAAGGGCGACCCGGCGCGCACGACGCACAAGGATCGGCCCGACGCGGACAGCCTCTTCTACCTGTCCTTCAACGGCAACAAGCGCAGCCTCACCCTGAACCTCAAGAGCCCGGGGGCCAAGGACGTCTTCCGTTCGCTCCTGAAGACGGGCGACGTCCTCCTCGAGAACTTCGGGCCGGGCGTCCTCGAGCGCCTGGGCTTCGGCTACGAGGCGGTCAAGCAGCTCAACCCGCGCCTGGTCTACGCGAGCATCAAGGGCTTCGGGTCGTGGGGCCCGTACGCCGATTACAAGAGCTACGAGCCCATCGCGCAGGCCATGGGCGGTGCGATGAGCGTGACCGGCTTCCCGGACAGCCCGCCGACCTACGTCTGGCCGTCGATCGGCGACTCGGGCACCGGCATGCACTGTGTGATCGGCATCCTCGCCGCGCTCATGCAGCGCCACCTCACCGGCGAGGGCCAGCGGGTCGAGGTCTCGATGCAGGACGCGGTGGTCAACCTGATCCGCGTGAGCCTGCGCGACCACCAGCGGACGGGCAAGCCCGGCCAGCGCACCGGCAACCAGCTCGGCGCCTCGGCACCGGGCACGACGTATCGCTGCCACCCCGGCGGCCCGAACGACTACGTGTTCCTCTTCTGCCCGCAGCAGTTCTGGCACGCCTTGCTCAGAGCCATCGGCCGCGAAGACCTGATCGGCGACGCGCGCTACGAGACGGCCGAGGCACGCTGGCAGCGCAAGGCCGAGGTCGATGCGCTCGTCGAGAGCTGGACGTCGAAGCTCCCCAAGCACGACGTCATGAAGATCCTGGCCGGCGCCGGCATTCCCTGCGGCGCCTGTCTCGACACGGGCGAGGTGATGGCCGATCCGCACCTGCACGCGCGGGACATGATCGTCGAGGTCGAGCACCCCGTACGCGGCCGCTACATCACCGCCGGCAATCCGATCAAGCTCTCGGCGTCGCCCACGAAGATCGCGCCGGCGCCGCTGCTCGGGCAGCATCGGCAGGAGATTCTCGAAGAGCTGGGCTACACACCGGCGCAGATCGCCGCGCTCGCGGCCGAGGGCTCGATCTAGGGGCGGCCGCCTCGCACACACACCTCGACGGGCGAACGCCCGGCTCGCAGTACCATGGAGCCATGACGGGTGAATCGGTGGAACACCATGGGTGAGCGGGTACGGCCGACGGTCGCCCGCGTCGATCTCGAGGTCCTCAAGGCGAACTATCGCGCGATCCTCGAACATCTCCGCCGGGAGCGGCCGGCGGCGCCGCCCGGGGTGATCGGCGTCGTCAAGGCCAACGCATACGGGCACGGCGCCGCCCAGGTCGGACGGGCGCTCGAGGATGCGGGCGCCGACCTCCTGGCTTGCGCCGACATCGAGGAAGGGGCCGCGCTCCGGGCGGCCGGGGTGCGCGCCGACATCGTGATCTTCGGCGCGCTCAGCGTCAGCGACCTGGATGGACTGTTCGACTGCCGGCTCACGCCGACGATCTCGTCGCCGGGCGCCGCGCGCGCGGTCCAGGCCGCGGCCGCGCGATACCGGCAGCGGGTGCGCTATCACCTGAAGATCGACACGGGCATGAACCGGCTCGGGTTCCGCTTCGACAACCTGCGCCGCACCCTGCCCGACCTGCTGCGGAGCGAGAACCTCGAGCTCGACGCGGTCTTCACCCACTTCGCGACGGCCGACGACCTCGGCTCGCCGTTGTTCGACGAGCAGCGTCAGTGCTTCGACCGCGTCCTGACCGAGCTCGGGGCGCTCGGCGCGCGGCCGCGCTTCCGGCACGCCGCCAACAGCGCCGCGGTCGTGCGCGACCCGCGCGTGTGGTTCGAGCGCGTGCGGCCGGGGCTCCTGCTCTACGGCATCGTGCCGCCGCCGCTCACGTCCACGATCCCGCTGACACCGGTGATGACCCTCACCAGCCGCATCACCGCCGTCAAGGGCATGCGCGCCGGCGAGATCACCGGCTACGGAGCGCGCTTCACCGCGACGAAGCCGATGACGATCGCGATCGTGCCCGCGGGCTACGCCGACGGCCTCGATCTGCGTCTGGCCGGCCGCGGCTCGGTCCTGATCCGAGGCCATCGCGCGCCGATCATCGGCTCCGTCTGCATGGACATGATCATGATCGACGTCACGGGGCTCGACGCCTCCCCCGGCGACGAGGTCGTCTTCATCGGACGGCAGGGCCACGACACGATCGACGCGCGCGAGATGGCGGCCACCATCGGCTCGATTCCGTGGGAGATCGTCTGTCGCGTCGGGAGCCGGATCGAGCGCGTCTACACCTGACCCTCGCGCCCGGCGCGGCTCAGCGAGGCGGCGCCGACGGCTCCGCCTCGGGCGGCGCGGGGGCCCCGGGCGCGTCGGGCGGCGCGGGCAGCGCGGGAGCCGTGGAACCGCCGGGTGGAGCCGGCGCCGGCGCAGCCGGTGCTGCCCGACTCGCGGGCGGCGGAGGCGTGTCGAAGGTTCTCAGGTACTCCACGAGATCGATCAGCTCCCCGACGGTGAGCCGGTCGCGATAGTCCGGCATGGTCGACTGGCCGCGCTCGTCCGTATAGCCCTGCCCGTCCAGGATCTGCGCGTTCGGGTTGATGATCGACTCGATGATCTCGCCCGGGTGACGCGCGCCGATGCCGGCCAGATCGGGCCCGGGGCGAGTCGGCGCCGAGAACTGGGCGTCGGCAATCGCATGACAGGTGGCGCACTCGAGCTTCGCGAACACCGCGCGCCCGTGCGCGGCATCGCCGCGCGGCGGCGTCACGGTACCCGGCAGCGGCCCGCTGCCGCTCGAGCGGGCCACGGGCGCGACGTGGGTCGTCGGCCGGCGCTCGAACATGGCGTGACGACCCGGCGTGAGCGCACCGAGCCCCGCCGTGCACGCGAGCACCGCAAGCCCGACGAGCGCCTCGCGCGTGACGTAGGCGGCCAGCCGCGGCTCGGCGGGCTCCGACGGCGCCAGCCGTGGCAGGTGCGTGTAGCGGTTGACCGCGGCCAGCCACACCAGCACCGCGGCGATCGCGAGCTTCGCGATCAGCATCCGGCCGTAGGCAGTCTCCCAGAGCGGCGTGAGGCCGCCGAGCTGCGTCCAGGCGTTGTAGGCGCCGGTGACGACGACGACCAGCAGACAGAGACCGGCCATCCTCGAGAACCGCGAGGCGACGGCCGCCTGCGACTCCCGCGACCACGAGGCTCCGCGTCGTCCGGCCACCAGAGCCAGCGCGATGAGTCCGCCCACCCAGGCAGAAGCCGCGACGGCGTGAGCCCAGTCGAGCCCCACGCCGAGCGTCGCGTCGCCACGGTCGGCGGCGTGCCCGGTGAGGCTCAGCGTCAGCGCCGTGACCGCCAGGACGAGCAAGACGAAGGCGCGAAACGCCCATGACGACTCGAACGCGAGCAGCAGCGCGACGATCACCGCCACCAGGCGCGCGGCGAGGATCTGCCCCAGATGCGTGTCCGTCACCACACTCGGGACGGCCATGATGCTGGCGGCGAGCCGCGCGTTGCTCATCGCCTGGGCGCGGACGACCAGCTCGGCGCAGGTCGCCAGGAAAAGCAGGGCGAGACTCGTCAGCACCCAGCGGCGCAGACGAATCCTGGCGAGGTCCAGATCGGAAGCGGCCGATCCCGGGAACAGCAGCCCGAGCGCCAGCCCGCCGATCGCCGAGGCGAGGCTCAGCAGGATGATCCCGCGGACGAGCGCGGCGATCACGTGACCTGGAAGGACCGGCACCTGCCCATGGTAACGGGAACTTGCGCGACGATCGCCGGGCTTCGTCCGACGTCGGGGGGGTTCGGGCGCTGGCGCCCGACGCCCGCTTTGTGGCGGGCGATGACGCGCTCGCGCGTCATCCGCTCTGGTTCACTGGACGTATCCGTTCAGTGGGGTGGAGGAACGCCATGACGATGCGACGCATCGCACATCTGGTCATCCTGGTGACCTGCCTCGTCGTGCTCACGCTCATCGCGGTCGGGCGCGCCAGCTCGAACCTTCAGATGTCCCCGTACAGCGACAAACCCCTCCACCGCTCGGAGGCCCCGCGCTGACCGGGCGCCGTGTCGCCTCCGGTGCGGCCCGAGCCCTCAGCCCACGACGTCGTAGGGCCTCATCATGTCGTTGTCCTCGTGCTCCAGGATCTGGCAGTGGAACACGTACCGGAACTTCTGGCCCCGCCTGACCCGCGTGCCGCTCGGCAGATCGAACTTCGCGATGAAACGCGTGACCTCGCCCGGCATCGCTTGCACCGTGTCCTTGAAGGCCGGCCGCTCGTTCGCGGGCGGGGTCACGCGCGGGCCGGTGAACACCAGCCGTCCCGGGAACGGCTTCGGATCGAACGGCTGGCGGTCGAGGATCTGGAACTGGGCCAGATGGACGTGGAACGGATGCGCGTCGTCCGTGGTGTTGATGAGCCGCCAGATCTCGACGGACCCCGCCCGCGGCGTCTCGGTGACCGGATCCTCCCACGGCGCGTTGATCAACCCGATGATCGGATTCTTGAACGGGTCGGCCGACGCGAGCTCGCTCAGCACCAGGTCGCGCGTCTTCACCGCCGTGCGCGGCTCGAGCAGCGGCACCTGGGCCAGCGCCCGCGGGACGTCGCTGTGGTCGCGGCCGCTCAGGGGCCTGGTGACCTTGAACATCATCACGTTGGTCGGCACGACCTCGTCACCGTCGGGGAACGGCGCCTTCGCGTCGTTCGTCAGGATGAAGGACGCGCCGTGGGCGCCGCTGAAGTCGACGATGACGTCGAAGCGCTCGGCGACGCCCATGGTGAGGCCGTCGAGCCGCACGGGCGCCGGCAGCAGGCCTCCGTCGGTGCCGATCTGGATGAACGGCGGTCCCGGCCGGCCGGACGGCGCGTTGCCATGAGCCTCGTGCAGGGCGAGGCGGTAGAAGCGTGCGTTCGAGGCGTTCAGGATGCGGAAGCGATACCGGCGCGGCTCCACCTCGAGGAACGGCCAGACCTTGCCGTTCACGAGCACCGTGTCGCCGAAGAACTCCGGGATCCAGACGGGCGGCACGCGCTTGTCCGGATCGCCTCGGGCGTCGATGACCGGATAGAGCAGCGAGCCGTCGGGATTGAAGAGCCGGTCCTGGATGACCAGCGGGATCTCGAACGGCCCGACGGGCAGGTTCAGGCCGCTCTCGACGCGATCGCGTAGTAGATAGACGCCCGAAAGCCCGGCGTAGATGTTGAGCCGCGTGGTACCCAGCGCGTGGTCGTGATACCAGAGCTGCGTCGCCGGCTGATCGTTCGGATAGTGGTAGGTGTGCCGCTCGAAGAGCGGCCCGGTCTGCGCGAACCCGTTCGTGAACCACGCCTCCGGGTCGCCGTCGCTCGCGGGCAGCACCTTGTGCCCGTGCAGATGGACGACCGTGCGGGCTTCCGGCTGCTCGGCCTCGGCGCCGTGCAGCGTGTGATCGATCGGGAACATGTGACGGCTCGGCAGGTTGTTCATCCAGCGCACGGCGATCGGCCGGCCGCGCTGCACCTCGAAGGTGGGGCCCGGGTACTGGCCGTTGTAGGCCCAGAGCGTCGTCGCCGGCAGGTCGCGATGCAGCTTCTGTTGGACGACCTGCATCGTGACCAGGAAGAGCGGATCGCCCTCCAGCACGCCACTCGGCTGGATACCGGCCGGGATCGGCAGCGGATCGACGAAGGGCGTGAGACTCACCCGCGCCTCCGCGTGCCACGCGCGCACGAGGGTGCCGCCGCTGCCGAGCGCAGCGGCGCTGGTCGCCGCCCCTCCGAAGAGCTTCAAGAAGTCACGTCGCTCGAATCGCACGACCCGCCTTGCGCCTGTGCGCGCCCACGCGCGCGACCGTTTCTTCGTGACGGAACCAGTTGATCGCGCGCACGCTGGACGCGGCGATCGGGAGAATCCCCGATGCGGACGGCCGAAGTCAAGCTCGCGCTTTCGCAACGCACGCGGCTAAGACTTGGGCGGGATCAGCCAGAGAAACACCGTCGACGTGGGATCGCGCGACGGCACGCGAATGGTCTGGCTCGGCACCCAATCGCCCATGTCGAAGTCGTGCGAGACGATGCGCGCGCCCGGTCGCAGCTCGCGCAGGAGCTTCGGGCGCAGGCGCTGGTTGATCTCGGGCGAGAGATAGAGCGTCACCACGGTGGCGTCGGAGAGATCGGTCTGGAACAGATCACCCGCGCGGAACGCCACGCGATCGGCGACACCGGCACGCCGCGCCGACTCCGTGCTCTGCGCGACGAGCCCGGGATCGATCTCGACGCCGACGCCGCGAGCGCCGAAGTCGCGCGCGGCCGCGATCACGAGACGGCCGTCGCCCGACCCCAGGTCGTAGACCACGTCGGTGGCGCTCACGTTCGCGAGACGCAGCATCGCGGTGACGACGTCGCTCGGCGTCTGGACGTAGGGAACCTCGGCGCCGGGATAGAGACAGCCCGCGGCGCCGACGAGCACGGCGCAGATCAGCAGCGCGGTCGAGCAGCCAACCCGCGGCGCCGGCGCACGCGATGGGTTCACCGTAGTGTGATCTCGTGCTCGGGCGGGGTCACGCCGAACTCCTGGAACCGACTCTGCTCCGCCGGCAGATAGTCGCGACGAAACGTCAACAGCGGCAGGTCAGGCGCGGCGGGTTGGCCCACGGCCGGTCGGGTACAGGCATTCGAGGCCTTGTGCACGCCACTTAGAGTACCGAGGCTGACCGAAAACTCGTCCTTAATCCATACGACGCCCTCCGGACGCGATTCGGCGAACATGCTGACCGTGCTGCTGGCGCACGAAGCGGCCGGCACGCACCCCGTGAAGCAGTTGAGGCTGCCGGTCTGCTCCGCCGTGCCCACGCCGTATCCGGCGACCGCGCCGGTCGGGACGAAGCCCACGGCCGTGTGCGCGGCGGTCACGGACTGCCGCAGACCCGTGGACGAGGCGTCGCGCCCCTCGCCGTTTCCATCGCCGAAGAAGACGAGCCCGTGAAGCACAGTACCGCTGCTGATCACCTGTTCACACTGGAGCTCCGGCGGGCACGGCGTCACCGCCTGCCGCAGCCCCCTCGTCTCGCCGAGCGATGACGCGCTTCGCCACCAGACGAGCGGAGTCCGGATCTTGATCCCGCCCAGCGTCTCGACGACCAGGAACCGCGGGACGTTCGGCACGAGGGCGCTGCCACCGCCAAAGAACACCGGCAGGTCGACTCGTACCTCCCACCGGGTGGGACTGTCGACGTTCGCGGCGCCCCGGGTCCACGTGACGCCGACGTCGATGTCGTCGAGCAGCAGGCGCGCCGCCGGCGCGCCGACGAGCCGGGGGTCGAACTCCAGCGACACCCGCTTGAGCTGCTGTCCGGCATCGTCAACGGAAGAAAAGAACGCCCCACGGGCCCGTTGCTGGCGCTCGTCCTTCGACCGTCGCTCCAGCAGGGCCAAGGTCGAGGCGTCGTCGACCTCCGTCACGATCGTCCTGACTTCCTCGCCGGTGAACTCGGCGGTCTCCTGGAGCGCGGCGACGACCGGGCCCGTGGGCTTGACCTTGCCCGTCACCGCGCCCGGCTCGTCGCCCAGCAGGCCCTGGAACACGAGCACGTAGGCGCGGACGCCCGAGACCGGCGGGAACACGGCCTGGGCGAACCCTCCTCGGAACAGTGTCGTCGTGACCGCCGCGCCGGCCACCGCGCGCCGCACGCCGTCCCCGCCCTCCGCGTACAGGGTGAACGTGCCGTCCATGGTCTCCGCCGCGGGATCGGGCGGAATGCTGACCGTCAGCAGGCGCTTGCCCGGATCGGCCGCGCTCACGTCGACCGTGAAGTCGAAATTGCTGCGAAAGAAGTAGTCCAGGAACCCGGCCGAATACCCGACGGCGCGCGGGATCAGCCGCACGGCGTAGTCCTCGTAGACCCGGTCGTCGAGAACGAATCCGCCGACGAGCTGACCGCGGAACACCAGGCGCTCGTGGAGCGCTCCCTCCGCGACGAAGTGGCCCACCGCATCCCCGTCGGCCATCTTCGGAAAATAGCGCCGCGTGCCCGGCGTATCGGCCGGCGGATCGAAGACGGGGGCGCCCAGGCTCTCGCGCCGAGGCAGCGCGAAGCCTCCCACGAAGATCGTGTCGTCACTGACGTAGCCGCCGCTGGTGTACTCGGCCAGCCCCGCGTTGGCGCTCGTCGAATACGACGGCACGGTCCCCGCGAACCGGTCGCCATCGATGAGGCGCGCGACGGGCGCCGGCGCGCGTGGATCGCCGGTCGGGCTGAAGATGGAGCCCGACGGCACGGTCGACGCCGTATCGAGGAAGGCCTGGAAGCGGGAGCGCAGCGCGGCGTCGCGGCTCCCCCGGAGCTCCTCGATGCGGGCCTCGTAGCCATCGCGGATCAGATGGGGATCCTCCCGCGTGTGCGCCGGCGACGCCGCGTCCTGAATCATGTGCATCGTCTGTCCGAGCGCCCGGGCCGTGTCGGCGAGCGCCTGCTCCCGCGCCGCCGGCGCCGAGAGGGTCAGGAACTCGAACAGCCGCTGCCGCGCGACCGGCCACGACCACGTGCCCCCGAGCCCCTGCTGAGGGTTCTGCTGCCAGTAGATGGACGATTGCCCGAGGATTCCGCCCGCGCCGGCCCAGGGCTTGAGCGGACTGTGGAAGTGATTGAGGGATCGAGTCGCCGGCACGTCCTCCCACGCGGCGCCGGTCGCGATCCAGTCTCGAATACTTTGTCCGGCGACAACGGCGGCCGACCCAAGACCGACCCGGTATTCGCTCTTCAGGACGGAATCTACGCGCGAGCGATCGACTGCAATGGCCCCGATTTCCGCGTGGGTGATCGGTGTGTACGACCATGCGGGCTCGCGCAGCCCCACCAAGAGCGTGAAGATACCGGCGGCGCAAGCCGTCAGGATGATTCTATCGTGCTGATTCATGGCGTCCTCCATCCGGCTGCAGCCGGCCGCCGTATCCAAGTGCCCTTCGCTCTTGCTCGATTGCCCGCTGCAGCAGAGGCCGCTTATCGAGTGGAACGATCACCATGGGAATCCCGAGACGTCTGAGATATTCCTTACGCTGATCGAGGCTGACCAGCACCGGCATCTCGACCACGATGCCGTCGAGCTGGAACAGCTGGGCTTCCGTGGCGAGCGCGTCGCGCTTCTCCTTCGGCCACGTCTCCGAGCCCTTGTAGCCGGGCCACTCGTAGTCCCCATAGCCCGCCTTGAACATGGCGACGAAGGGCCCGCGGAAGAACACCAGTGGATTGAGACTGAAGAACCAGCGTGACTCGATCGTGAAGCGGCCGTCCTTGTCGGTCAGGACTTCCTGGGAGTCGCGATACTCTTCGCTCGGACCGCCCAGGCTGCGAACGCTCCGTGTCCACCACGCCAGAACCACCACGCCTTCGAGCGGCTGCTTGGTGTCGCCGGCCACCACCTGCGCCTGCCACGGGCCGGCCGCGTCGGTCGACGACGGTGCGACCGCGAGCGCCGCCCAGAGCAACCCAGCCACGATGGCGCGCGCCGTCCGGAGCTCAGAAGGACCGGACGCGCCAGAATCCATCGGCATCGACATGGAATCGCACCTCGAAGGTCTTGCGAATGCCGGCATCGGTTCGACTCATCTCGAAGATCGCTTCCAGCTCACGGGCCCGCATGAACCTGACGTCGGTGAGGATCGCGTCGATCGCCGGAAGATCCGGCGTGAGCGCGGTCAGCGCCTGCTGATACCCGGCGCGCGACCGCTCGGAGATCAAGCTCAGGGCCTGCGCGACGTCCCCGCGGCGCAGCGCGTCGCGGAGGCCTCCCCACTTGGCCTGGAGCAGCGCATCCAGGCCCGTCCGATCGAAGACGTGCACGATACCGGACATCGTGGCGCGCTGCCCCTGCGCATCGACAACGCTGACGACGGGAACGTAGAGCCCGGGTTGAGAATACGTGAAGAGCTGGTCGGCCGCGCGCTGGCCCGCAAAGTCGATCGTGCCGTTGCCGTCGAAGTCGATCTGGACCGTCGCCGAATCCGACACGCCCAGCAGCGAGAACGACACGGTCAGCGGCGCCACCCCGCTCTGCGGGCTCGCCACGAGCAAGAACGGCGCGTCCGGCGCCTCCACCACCGTCACGGGCACGTCCTGGGCGGCGACGACGCCCGCGTCGGTGGCGGCGACGATCTGAAGCCGCTCCGCGCCCGGAGCCAGCGGAACGAGCGCGGCGAACGTATCGCCGTGGACCGCCGCCGCGACCCCGTTGACGGTCACCGCC
>Ga0187776_10001727_pt1 | contig 11045 bp, 9 predicted proteins | sample 0216_BV02_MP12_2_FD_132426 | JGI IMG/M metagenome (GOLD analysis project Ga0187776, IMG submission 132426) | Tropical peat soil microbial communities from peatlands in Department of Meta, Colombia - 0216_BV02_MP12_20_MG | ecosystem: Environmental > Terrestrial > Soil > Wetlands > Peat | place...
ACACGCTGGCGAAGAACCGGCGCGTGGTGATGTACGACCAGCGCGGCACGGGACGGTCGCTTGGGGACCATAAGGGGCAGACATACACGTTGAAAGATCAAATCAGCGATCTGGAGGCTCTGCGGGCGCACCTGGGCGCGGAACAGATCGACTTGCTGGGTCATTCCTGGGGCGGCTACCTGGTGATGGCTTATGCGTCCATGCATCCGGAACGAATCGCGCATCTTTTCATCGTGGACTCGGCAGCGCCGCAGTGGAAGGACATCATCTTCCTGTTCAAGGAAGTGTACCCGGAGACGATGGCGCGACGCGACGCGTTCGGATTTGCCGAGGAGATCAACGACGACCCGAAGGCCATCGCCTCCGAGTTGCACGAGTACCTGACCATGCTGTTTTACTCCGCGGAGAAGCGCGATGCGTTTGTCAGTGTGCTGCCGGCTTCCGTTTACAAGCGCGAGGTGAACAAGGCGGTGAATGCGGATCTCGACCGCTTCGACCTGAATCCTGAGATTCACAAATTCAAGTTTCCGGTGATGGTGATGACCGGGCGGTTCGACATGAATGTGGCGCCGCTGGTGGCTTACCGGATTCATCAGGGGATTCCCGGGTCGAAGTTCCGCGTGTTCGAGCGCAGCGGGCATTTGCCGTTTTATGAGCAGCCGGAGGAGTTCGTGGCGGCGGTGGAGGAATTTATCGGCGGCAAGTGATGCCGTAATGGCACGGCATGCCGCGCCCCTACGGGGGATACGAACACGCATTAATACGTTGCCCGAGCAGAACGGCGCCGGCAAAATTCAAATCGTCAGTTGGCTCTGGTGAGATCGGGCGGAGGATATTCGGGGAGCTTGGCGTTCTTGGCGTCGGTGCGCTTAACCTCTAGTTCATCGAAGAGGATCGAAGGCGCGATGACGGTGGTGGGGATCTGGGCTTCGCGGTTGCTGACGAGCGGGTCGTTGCCGGCGGCGACCAGGTTGTTGCGCAAGGTGCGAACGTCGAGCTCGTTGAAGACGCCGCCGCGGACCAGTTCCCGGTGGCCGTCCTTTTCGTAGACGCGGTAGAGCAGGCGCGGATTGAAGCCGGCGAGCGTATCCACGAAATAGCCGTAGGGCTTTCCTTCCTGGCGGCAAATCTCGATCAGCTTCTTCTGCATATCCTCGGGCGAAAGCGGCTGCTTCGGCCGCACGATTAGATTGCCGATGCTCGGAACGGGCGGCTGGCCCGGGCCGGCGCGGCCGTGGCCGTTCGATGTGGGAAAATCGCGGATGGGCTCGCGGCCGAGGAGATAATTCACAAGCATGCCATCTTCAATCACCGGAACGGTTGTGGCGCGGACGCCTTCGTCATCAATTTCGTAGCCGCCGATGAGAGTTTTGCCTTCGAACGTGGCGAGCGTGGGATCGTCCACGACGGTGAGGAAGGCGGGCAGGACGCGGCTCTTGTAGCTCGAAGAGAAGGGGCCTTCAGTGCGCGCCGATTCGCCCGGCTTCGGCCGGCGTCCGAGAACGTTGCCGCCGATCATGCCGTTGAACACATCGCTCGCCGCGTCATTCGAAAAAAGCACCGGGCCGCGATATTCCTCTTCCACTTCGGGCGCTTCGCGGAGGGTTTTCAACGTCTCCAGCATCGCGGCGGTGTCCGCGACAAACTTTTCGGGCCTGGGCAGCTCGCTGAGTTTTCCAGTGGAGTAATACGGCGAGCGTTCGAGGCGCATGCCGTCGGAGGCCTGCGTCGAGCCGAACATCACTGCGTAATAGATGGCGCGGCCCTGGCGCGTGACGGTGCCTTCGCTGTTGACGAAATACTGGTTCTGCGCGCGGAACCGCACCGTTGCGGTGAGCGCCTGGATTTTCGGGTCGGTGCGGAAAAGCGCGGTGGCCTTCTCGATCATGTCGTTCCAGGGCCGCGGATCGAATTCGAGTTTCACCAGCGGGCCGATGGATTCAACCGGGTCCGCATGGGCGAAATCGTCGAACGGCTGCCCCGCAGTGAATTGGCTGAGCACCGCTTTCTTGCTGGCGAGAGCTTCGCTGGCGCGCTTGTAGGCCTGATCGGTGGCCAGCCACAATTGCCGACGCATGGCCGTGAGCTCGTTATCAAGCGGGGCGAGGTCCACGACGCCCATTCCGGCGCCGTAGTAGCTGTCCTGCTTGTAATCACCCACGCGCACGACGACGCGGACCGAGCGCGCGCGGGCCCGCTGCGATTGGCGCAGCGAGCCGAAGGCCGCTTCCGCTTCGTAGGTGTCCACGTCCGAGAGGCGGTACTCGATGTAGTAAGGCGGGGGGACGTTTTCCATTTTGAGCTGCGATTTGGAGCGCGCGATTTCCTCGCGCATGGCTTGCAGGATGGGATCGGACGTGTCCGCGGCGGGCTTCGTGTCCTTTTTCTTCTGGCCTGCCGCGGGAATGGCGGCGAGGAAGAATACGAGAGCGAGAAGAAGCAGCGCGTGAGTCTTGGTGATAATCCGCGCGGCGCTCACGGCTTGGCCTCCGGCGAGGGCGCGGTCTTTGCAGCCGCCTCAGGCGGGGCGTTTTCAAATCCCGGAGGCGGCAGGAGCGGAGGCCGCTCGGTTCCCTTGCGGCGCTTCTGCACTTCGATTTCGGAGAAAAGCATGGCGGGCGCGACAGCGGAGACGGGGACCTGGCCGGATTCTGCGCCGCAAACGCCATTGAAGACGCGCAGCGTGTCGCCGGTGAGCAGGATGTTGTTGAGCGAAAGCAGCGGCGTACCGACGATGTCCACGCCGCGGACCAGTTCGTCGGGGCGGCCGTCGGCGTACACGCGCCAGACCATCACCGGAATCACCTGGAAGGCTTGCGGCATGGCGCGGCCGGTGATGGTGAAGCCGCCTTGAATGTCTTCGAAGTAGAGACCGTAAGGCTTGTTCGCTTTCTTGATTTGTTCGATGAATTTCACTCGCAGGTCGGATTCGCTGACTTTGTTGGTCGAAGTGACGATCAAATTTCCCTGCCGGCCGGTGGGCATCAGGCCCGGCTGGCGGCGGCCGTGGCCGTTCGAGTTGCTGAAATTCTTGATGGGCATGCGCGACATGAGGAAATTTTTGAGGATGCCGTTGTCCACCGCGCTGACCCGCTGGGCGGGAACGCCTTCGTCGTCGTAGTCGTAGTAGCCCGCAAGATGTTCGCCGTTCAATTCCTTCAGGGTCGGGTCGTCCACCACGGTGAGAAACGGCGGCAGCACCTGCTGATTCACTTTTTTTGTGAACGTCTGGCCTTCGGCTTCATCGCGCTGGCGATGGCCTTCGAGCCGGTGGCCGAGCACCTCGTGGAAAAAAACAGCCGCGGCGCGGCCGGAGAGCAGCGCGGGCCCGGCGAATGGCTCGGCCGCGGGAGCGGCGCGCAAGGCTTTCAGGTCGGCAGCGATTTTATTGATCTTCGCGGCCAGCTCGTTTTCCGACGGAAGCGCTTCGGGCGACGCCGCTTGGAAAGATTCGACGCGCAGCAGCTCCATGCCGTCGTCCGCGCGCGTTTGCGCCTCGATCACCAGGCGGCTGATGGACGAGGGGCGCACGAGCGCGGTCTTCTCGCTGGTGACGAGATAGGAGCGCGTGCCGGACACCTGAAGAACAATCGCCGAGGAATACACTTCGGGAAATTTCAAGAAGCCGGCGGAGAGGCGGCGAATGCGGGTTTCCCAGGCTTTCTGGTCGGCGGAGACCCGCGCCGGCGTCTCATCCACATGCGTCTGCGGCGGCTCCTGTGAGAAGTCCGGCGATTTGTCTTCCTCTTCCGACTGCACCGCGGTGCTCGTTTTGACTTTCAGAAAGGCGGCGGAGGCCTGCTCGTATTCGCGGTCGGTCAATTGCCAGAGGACGCGGGCGACGGCGTCGGCATCGTCGTTCAAAGGCAGCGTGCCGGAGAGAATGCCGCTGGGGCGGCTGTGGCTGTGCGTATTGTCGAGCGTGGGGCTGCCCACGCGCATGATCGCGTCGGCCTGGCGGCGCTGGAAGCTTGTGGAAGCCATCAGGCTGCCGTTGGCGCCGACGATGAAGAAGCCGTCGAGATCGGTGGCCGTGTAGCTGAGAAAGTAGGCTGCGGGATTCGACTTCGCGAGTGCGGTGCTGGCGCGCTGGAGTTCGCGCTGCATGGTTTCGAGCAGCACGTCGGGCCGCGCGCCGGAAGAGATCGTGCCAAATGGGAGGAGGCAACAAAACAGAAGCAGCCAGACAGCGGGCCGGAGGAAGGGACGGTTCATTCGAGTCGTGTTCGCCTGAAGCGACTTGACAATCTAGCACACTCCGGCGCTGCTCGCCTATTACGGCGGTTCGTTCAACGCGAGCTGCATTCGGATGCCAGCGGCGATTGCGAGAAGGAGCGTCGGGCAGTTAAGACCGCGCCGAAGGAACGCGGTCGCGGGGGCCTGTGTGCCTGGTGGTTCCTGTGGGCAATTTTCGGCGCGCGGGATCCCAATCTTCCGGCGGGAAGGAAATGCGCCAGAACAGCGGCGAGGCCTCGGCGAATTCCACGCCCACTTCAGCGCGCCCGCCTTCCACCGGCCCAACGAAAGCCACGCGACAGGGCAATTCTTCAGCGGTTTTCATGTTCACCAGTGAGAGCTGCTGTCCGAGCGCGACGCGCGCTTGCAAGGATATCGAGCAGCCATTGGCGTTCACCACCGCGGTTTTCGTTTCTTCTTCAAAAGTGAGTGTTCCGCTGCTTCCACGCACCAGCACCGGCATGGCGATCTGAACGCGCTGCGAGCGGCGCTTGGCTCCGGCGTCGCCGGGCTGCGTAGCCGGTTTCAAATTCTTGTTCGAGGCGGAGTCGTCCATCGGATGCAACCCTGTCCTTGCAAAGCTCCCAGTGGAAGGTGGGGGAAGAAAACAACCTGGGGCGTGCTGCGCTTTGAAATTACTCCGGGACGCGTGCGGGGTCAAGGCGGGAATAGGAGATGTGCGAAAGGAGGCACGGGCGCACGAGAAGGCGGAACGGAAAGAGCCCGGCCGGTCGGAATGTTCTTGCTTCTATGTTTTGTTATAGCTATAACAGATAGGAAATGAATATAACTAAAATCAAGGAAATAGAACCCGGCTGGCTGCTGCTGGTGTTCAGCCTGGCGACGAGAGGCGCGAGCCTGCGCGTCTCGGTGTGGAGAAAGCTGCAGCGCTACGGAGCCCTGCCGCTCGGCAATTCCGGCTACCTGCTGCCGAACAGCCTGGAGAACCGCGAGCGGTTCGAGTGGCTGGCCACGACGATCCGCAGCCAGCGCGGGGAAGCTTCGGTGGTCGAGGTGCGCTCGATCGACAATTGTTCGGCTCCGGAGATGAGGGCGCGATTCTCCGAGGCGCGCTCGCGGGATTACCGGGAGGTGCTGCAAGAACTGCGAAGCGCACCGGCAGCAGCGAAGGGCCGCGCGGCGCGGCTGAGCCGGCTGCGCCAGCGCTTCCAGAACATCGTCTCGATCGATTTTTTCGGAAGCCCCTTGAGGGATCAGGTGGAACGCGCGCTGAACGAGCCGGGCGCGGGCGGCCGGGAGATTCTAAGTCCGTCGCGCGCCGAATACCGGAACAGAGTGTGGGTGACGCGCCCGCGCCCCGGAATCGACCGGGTGACGAGCGCGTGGCTGATCCGGAAGTTCATCGACCCGAAGGCGCGCTTTTCATTCGCCGCCGAAAACCGGAAGCCGGCAGGCTCGGTGCCATTTGACATGTATGAAGGCGGATTCGGCCACCACGGCGAGGACTGCACATTTGAAACCCTCGTGAAAGCCTTCCGGATCCGCGACAAGCGGGCTGCGGTGATGGCGCAGATGGTTCACGATGCCGACATTCTCGACGAAAAATTCGGACGCAAAGAAGGGTTCGGGATCGATGCTGCGATGATCGGGTGGGGGCGGCAGGGCGTCAAGGATCACGAGCTTCTTCGGCGGGGCATGGAATTGGCCGAAGGACTTTACCGTTCGCTCGGCTAGGTTGCAGGAGTTCCCGGTCAGGGGTGAAAAAAGGAGGAGTCATATGTCGCTGCGATGCACCGCTGTCATTTTTTGGACCTTGCTTGGACTCGCGCCCGCGCTGCGGGGACAAGGAGTGGACACAAAGAAGATCGATGACGCGCTGGGCCGGTCCGGGCAAAAAGCGGGCGATGTGTACCGAGTCGGGTTTCCGCGCACGGATCTTCATGTCCGCGTCGAAGGAATCGAGATCAAGCCGGGACTGGCGCTGGGGTCCTGGGCCGCATTCAGCGGAGACGACGAGCACGCCATGGTGATGGGCGACCTGGTGCTTCTGGAGGACGAAGTGAACCCCGTAGTCCGCAAGCTGCGTTCGGCAGGATTCCAAATCACCGCGGTGCACAATCATCTTCTCAGCGAAACGCCGCGCGTGCTGTACGTGCATTACATGGGGCACGGCAAGTCCGGGGATGTCGCCGCTTCCCTGCGGGCCGCGCTGGCGGTATCGAAAACTCCGCTCGAAAAACCTGCGCCCGCGGTCGCCCAGTCTGAGGAGACGCCTGCGTTCGTCAGGACGATCGAGGACACGCTGGGCGTAAAAGGCCGCTGGGGCGGCAGCGTCCTGTCGTTCGGCATCCCGCGTGCTGAAACGATCACGGAGGGAGGTGCGCCGCTTGCGAGCGCACAGGGCGTAGCGGAATCGATCAACTTTCAGGAGGCGGGCGCGGGCCGCGTGGCTACAACGGGAGACTTTGTCCTGACGGCGGCAGAAGTGAACCCGGTGATCTCGGCGCTCGCCGAGCACGACATACAAATCACGGGGCTGCACAGCCACCTGCTGACCGAGCAGCCGCGGCTCTTCTTCATGCACTTCTGGGCCGTGGGAAAGGCGGAATCGTTGGCGCAGGGGATGAAGGCCGCGCTTGCCCATGTGCATGTCAAGTGAGCCACTGCCGGCCGTCGGACCGGAAATTTTGAGGCAGCCATGAAATGGATCACTCGCGAACACGTGAAGGTTGACCGGGTCGCTTGTCCCTGGCTCATCAAGAAGTTCGTGGACGCGGGTGCGGAATTCTACTTTGTGCCGGCGGACCGGGTTCTTTCGGAAGCAGCACGGCTGGGCGCCACTCCGTTTGACATCCCCGCAGTGGAACTGGGCCACCACGGCAAGGAATGCTCGTTTGAAGCCGTCGTGAAGAAATACGGTTTACAGCGGGACCAGGCGCTCGTGTTGCTGGCAAAAATCGTGAATGGCGCGGATACCGACAACTCGCTGTGGCAGCAGCCGGAGGCGGCCGGACTGAAGGCCATCGCGGAAGGGTTCCGTCATTTGGGGCTTGAGGACGATCATGCCGTAAACGCGGCGGAATGGGTGGTGTATGACGCTCTCTATGCGTACTGCCAGGAAATGGTAAAGCGAGGCAAACTGGGTGGCGCATGGAAACGATCAGCCGGAAAAGCAAGAGCTGACTTCACCGGCCTCCGATGAAGCCGCGCGCGTGCGATGGTCCGAAGAACTGACGGCACAATGACCGTGGAGAGAAATGTGGGCGCCGCGGCCGGCGCTGTTTTTCTGCTGGGACTGGGCGAGGAATTGTGGAAGAAATTTCTTCCGAAATATCTGGAGTCGCTCGGCGCGGGAGTGGCGATCATCGGACTGTTCGGTACAGCTGAGGATGGTTTCGATGCACTGTACCAGTATCCCGGAGGATGGCTGGCGGACCACTGGGGGAGGCGGCGCGCCTTTCTGGCATTCCTCGTCGCGGCGCTCATCGGTTACCTGGTCTATCTGCTCAGCCCTTCCTGGCCTTTTTTGTTCGTCGGCCTGGCCCTGACGATGGCGTGGCAGTCGATGGCGTCTCCCGCTGTTTTCGCTACCATCGGCGATGCCTTGCCACGAGAACACCGGGCATTCGGTTTTACCTTCCAGTCGATTCTCAAACGAATTCCGATGGTGATTTCGCCGCTGATTGGCGGCGCGCTGATGGGCCGGCTGGGTGTTCCCGCCGGCGTCCACCTTGGGTTGCTGGTGACGCTGGGCCTCGCCGCCGTTGCAATGATGTTGCTTCGCCGCATCAGCCTTCCCGTTCCAGCGCCCCACCGGACAACGCTCGGGAAGGTGTGGCGCTCGTTTGATCCGGCGTTGAGGCGGCTGCTCGCCTCCGACATAGTCATCCGAACCTGCGAAGGAATGTCCGACATCTTTGCGATCTTGTTCGTCACCAACATAACCGGCCTGAGTATCGCGCAGTATGGGATTCTGGTGGCCATTCAACTGGCAACATCCATCCTGGTTTATTTTCCGGCGGCGCGGGCGGCGGACCGAGTAGGACGGAAGCCGTTCGTCATTGCCACGTTTCTGTGCTTCGCGCTGTTTCCAGTGGCTGTGGTTCAGGCAGACAATTTCCACTCGGCCATCGTCGCGTTTGTGATCGGCGGCCTGCGGGAAATAGGCGAGCCTTCCCGGAAGGCGATGATCGTGGATTTTGCTCCCAGTCAAACGCGAGCCAGAACCGTGGGCCTGTATTATCTTGTGCGCAGCCTCTGTATTACTCCCGCATCTGTTATCGGGGGCATTCTCTGGAAATTCAGCCCGAGCGCGCCTTTCCTTATTGCGGGAGCAATCGGGATGGGCGGCACGATGTTGTTCGCGGCCACCATCCCCCGAGCTCATTTCGAAGGGTAATTCTGCCGCGGGCGTGCTTCTGCGCATCTCATGTGTCGGAACGATTGAAGGGCAAGAGGTGAGGACATGCCGAAGAGCTATCTCCTGAAAACTGAGCCGAGCGAATACTCGTTTGCCGACCTCGAGCGCGATAAGACGACCGTGTGGGACGGCGTGACGAATCCGGCGGCGGTGAAGAACCTGCGCGAGATGGAGCCGGGCGCAAGGCTGGTAATCTACGAGACGGGAAATCGCCGGAGCGCGGTGGGTACAGCGACAGTGGTTTCCGTGGACGCGTCGGACCCGAAGAAACCTCTGGTCAAAATCGCTGCCCGCAAGCCGCTCGCGAAGGCAGTTTCGCTCGACGAGCTCAAAGCGAATAAACTCTTCGCGGAATCTCCGCTCCTGCGCATGGGGCGGCTCTCCGTGGTTCCGCTCATAGAGGCGCAGTACCGCTTCCTGGCGGCCGGTTAATCGCGGCGAGCAATTCTTCGGCGTGCAGGGCGCCAGCAGGTGTCTTTTCGTGCTTGAAGTACACAAAGACGTCGCCTCGCTGCGCCAGACCGGCAACCCTGCGAGCAAGCTCCTTGCGCGATTTGGGCGGGTAGCGATCCTTGCGCAGGCGCAAATAGGAAAAATCCGCGGTCTCGACGGGCGGCGTTTCCAGCTTCTCGCTTTCGGCGTGGCATAAGGCGGCGTGGGCATTGCGCAAGATCTCAAAGACTCCGTCCGCGAACCAGGAGGCATGGCGAAATTCGAACGCGGCACGCGGTTGCGGCGGCAGGCCGGCCAGGAAATCGCGGAGAAGGATTGGGTCACACTTCATATTCGGCGGCAATTGAAACAAGACGGGGCCGAGTTTGTTGGCCGCGGCGATGGGGCCGACCGAAGAGAGGAATTTCCTCATCGGCCGTTTCACTCCTCGAAGGCGCTTCATGTGCGTGATCCACTGGGGCGCCTTGATGGCAAATCGGAAATGCGCCGGCGTGGCGGCAATCCACTCCGTCACAGTCTCCTTTGTGAGCGCGTGCAAGAAGGAATAGTTCACCTCCACGGAGTTCAGCCGCTCCGCGTAGTAACCGAGGAAATCGTCGGCGCGGAGATTCTTTGGATAAAAACCGCGCTTCCAGGAGGCGTAGGCCCAGCCGGACGTGCCTGCATAAAACCTTCCCATTGTGCTGCCGTTCTAACAGGAAACTTGGACCAGCGGGTGGGCAAAATCGGGGCCGTGCGGGATTGGTAGCGATACCGGGACTCGAACCCGGATTTGAGCCTTGAGAGGGCCCTGTCCTAACCTTTAGACGATATCGCCGCAGGGACCGCTGACATCGAATTTTCGCACGCTTGAATTGCAGGTGCAAGGGAGCGCACCGCAGGCACAAGCGCGTAGAAATTCGACGGAGGTTGTGGGACGATGGCTCGGTAGGTGCACGCGCGCCACTCACGCAATTCGTGAACAGCGGGCGAAATCCTCATGGCCGGTGACGCAAAGAATCCGAAGGGCAAATCCGAGCGCCCGCTCCCGCACTTAATGCTGCGCGAAATTTACGAGCAGCCGCACGCCATCCGCGAAACGATCCACCAAAACGTGGACGGTGACATCATCTTCCCCACTTCGCTGCAGCCGATTGAAAACGCGCTCTTCGCCTTCAAGAAAATCATCATTGCGGCAAGCGGCTCGAGCCGCCACGCGGGGCTGGCCGGCGAAATCATGATGGAGGATCTGGCGGGCGTGGCCGTGGACGTGGAGTACGCGAGCGAATACTGCTACCGCTCGACGCACGCCGGCGCGGATCCGATCGTGGTGGTCATCACGCAATCGGGCGAGACCGCCGACACGATTGCGGCGCAGCGTGAGGCGCTGAATCGAGGCGCGAAGACCGTTGCCATTTCGAATGTCGCCGATGCAACCATCGCGCGCGAGGCGAGCGCCGTGTTGCAAACATTCGCCGGACCGGAAAAAGCCATCCCGGCGACGAAGAGCTTCACGACGCAACTGACACTGCTCTATCTTTTCGCTTTGTTCCTGGCGCGGAAGCGTGGCCGCATGACTTCCGAAGTGACGCGCACGCACCTGAATTCGCTCGCAGGAGTGCCTGTCGCCATCGACGAGTCGCTTGCGGGATGGGACGAACAGGCGGCCGAATGTGCGCGGCTTTTCCAGCACGCCAAGGCGTTCCTTTTCCTCGGGCGCAGCGTGCATTACGCGATCGCCCGCGAAGGCGCATTGAAGCTGAAGGAAATTTCCTACGTCCAGGCGGAGGGGCTCCCAGCGGGCGAATTGCGCCACGGCCCGAACGCGCTGGTGGACGAGACGGTTCCCGTGGTGGTGCTCGCCACGCGCGATCCTTCCGATCCCGACTCGCTGCTGCGCTACGAGAAAACGGTTTCGATTCTCGAGTACGTGAAAAGCCGCGGCGGAAAAGCGATCGCCATCGCGAGCGAAGGCGACCCGCATATCGCCGCAGCC
>Ga0187776_10001728_pt1 | contig 11045 bp, 16 predicted proteins | sample 0216_BV02_MP12_2_FD_132426 | JGI IMG/M metagenome (GOLD analysis project Ga0187776, IMG submission 132426) | Tropical peat soil microbial communities from peatlands in Department of Meta, Colombia - 0216_BV02_MP12_20_MG | ecosystem: Environmental > Terrestrial > Soil > Wetlands > Peat | place...
AAGACCAAGGATGAAGCGGAAATGTTCTACAAAACTGCCGAGTTCACAAAGATCATGGACCGGATTAAGTCCCTGGTGGAACGCATGGATATCCGCACCTTCAACGTGGAGATCTCCACTGCGCACAAGATAGCGGCAGCAAAAGCCGCATAGTTTGCATGCGCTAGCGGGCGAGCCCCCGGGCCCGCCCGCTGCTTGCGTAAAACCTGCTCGAATTTTCAGCGACGCTAAGGAAATCGTAAAACCAGAAGTCCTTCGCCCACGTCCAACGGCATTTTTTTCATCCCCGCCAAAAGGCAGGGTGCCGGACCTTCCAAACTGAACGGGCCGCAGTCAGTCAAGCGTGTCGCTTCCCGCGGCCGGTCTTTTCCCTCAAGACCCCACACCTCATGAAGTGCCGTAGGTGCTTCGTCCTGGTGCCGCACCACTTCAGTCACTTTGCCTTCGGGCCTCGTCCATGCGAAGGTCTTTGCCAAGCGAGGGGCTTTATTACCTTTCACATTGCCTCTTCCCTCGCTGACGCAGCACCAATCCTTAACAAACGAGTGGGCCAAGTACGAGCAAGGAAGAAACAAGGGAGCCACGTACGATGACACGCATGATCTGGGTCGAGGGGGACGAGTTCACCGGCTGGTGCTGTTCGGCGTGCGAGTGGGGAATTACCATGCCGCGCCTAGAGAGCACCGTGGCTGCGCTCGCCTTCAACCGCGTGGCGCAGGACACCTTCGAGAAGCACGACTGCGCCGCCAACCCCGCAGCATGAATCGCATCAACCGCCATAACCAAAAAGCCGCGCCGCGCGCGGCTTTTCTCTTCATGACGTTCTTGCGTCGGGCTTCCTCACTTGTCGCTAGGATATCGTTCCTACGCTCCTGCCGCGGATGCCCGCTCCGCGGGCTCTTTTCTTGGCGCGAGCGCGATGAACGCGAGCCCGATGAGAACGAAGCCAGCCGAGCCACCGAGAAGATGCGGCCGCTCGCCCACATCACGCAGTGACTGGACCGTCATCACTGCGGCGTGAGCGAAGCTCGACCAGGCGGTGAAGGCGATCAACTGCTCGCCTCATGCCCGACCAGCCAAACTCCGACGACCGCATGAAAGGCGCGCTCCTCGTCGCCGCGACGCTCACCGCGGCCATCCGCCTCCGCGGCGAACCCATCGCGAACACCCCGAAGGTCATCGCAACAATCCACGACTCCATAAAACTCGCCCGCCTGGTGCTGCGAATTTTGAATGCCAGCTAATATCGTTTCGCCGTATGATTCGGCGCACCCCTGGCGATTAATCATAACGAGGGAAATCGGTCATGCATATCGCCGTATGGGTCGGCGTGCTTCTGGGATTCCTGGTCGCAGGACCCCTCCTGCTCCGCTTTCGCAAAAGGTGGGTAGCATCCTTCAATCTTGCCATTACCAATCGGATCACTAGCCCCTTTGCGACTCAACTCCCCGGGTTCGGCATCATCACTCATCGAGGTCGCAAGTCAGGCCGGCTCTACCGGACGCCAGTGAACGTGTTCAGAGCGCCAGACGGGTTTCTCGTTGCGCTCACGTACGGCCGAGATAGCCAGTGGGTCAGGAACGTCCTCTCCGCTGGCGGCTGCCAGTTCGAGACTCGCGGTGTGTTGTATCAGCTCTCCGCTCCCATCATTGTGCATGACCCCACTCGGGGGCGATTCCCGTTCCCCGTGCGTGTCGTCCTCTGGATCATCGGTGCGAACGACTTCATGCAACTGTCAACTTCCCGATCGCCTCGGCCCTCCGCACCCTGAACACCAGCTGATGTGGCCCCAGCGCTCTTCCAGAGCTGCCCGAGCCAGCGTGACGCCGGTCACAGACAAACGTGCTTCGGTCATGTATTTTCCAACCCTCGCCTGTTGGCTAACCTGCCGCCGCGCCTGTTCCGCGGCGACTCCTTTCACTCTGTAGCCATCCGAAAGGAGGATCGTATGTTCACCCGAGTGGTCGAAATTGAGACAACGGCTGGCAAGGGCAGGGACTTGCGCAGCACCATGAACGAAAAGGTGCTGCCCATCCTCAAAAAGCAGCCTGGGTTCGTGGACGAAATCATGCTGGTAGGGAGCACCGACCCGGATCGCATCCTGACCCTCACCTTCTGGCAGACCGAGGCGGACGCCGAGCGCTACAACCGGGAGCACTTTCTAGCAGTAAGCGAAATCCTAAAGCCGCTGTACGAGAGGGCACCCAACGTCACGACCTACAACGTAGACACCTCAACCACCCACAAGATCGCCGCCACCATAGCCGCATAGTTTGCATGCGCACGAGCGGGCGAGTCCTTCCGGGGCCGCCCGCTGCTCGCGCAAGACCGGGACGGCTTTTAATCCCTCCTCAACATTCCCCACCCGTTGTATGGTGGAGATATAACGCTCCTGCCTCGAAACCAGTGTTAATCGCCTCTTGTGGCCAATCGGTTTCTAAAAGTTCCAAATCTGTATATAACCCTAACCGTTTTTTTGGGCGGACTTCCGTTTGTTCTATACGTTCTTGAGCGGATTGTGGGATCACTTCCGTCAGAAGATGTATGGTATAGAGCCGGCATCAATCATGGACCCTGGCGCGGCAGAGTTGAAGGTCTGCTAATTTACTACCCGCTGTTAGCGCTGCTGGTTGTAACCCTGGGAATATTCATTTCCAAAAGCATTAAAAATAAGACCTGGGGTCTGCTTGGATTTGGGTTGCTGCTTTCCGCAATCCAAATAGCTGTTTTGGCTGCTCAAATGTATTTCCTGACCTGGACTATTGATTGATACGCGCCGTTTCCCAGCACGCCAAACGCAGATAATCCCCTCCGTCCCCAAGGACGGATTTTTAATTCCCGCCAAAAGGCAGGTGGGGCACGAGGCGCGCTAAAATTGAACCGCGCCGGGGAGAGGATCATGCGGTGGCACGAATTCTTTTGCAATGCCTGCCAGCGGGCTTTCTCAAAAACCCTCATTGCCGCGGAATATGAGGAAGGCGGCACCTTATGCCCGAACTGCGGCAGTGAAGACATCGAGGAACGCCCGACGGCGTTCTATCCCATCAATTACAAGGGAAGCTCTTGACGCCGGAAATCGGGCGAGAGCTCGGAAACACGGCGCCGGGGAACATGGATGCTTGAGACGGTTCTGAAGCGTTTTGAAGAGCCCGACGAAGTGCGAACGTTCGAAAAAGGAAAATTCGAACTTATTCGCATCGGGGGCATGACCATCGGCCGCGCCACGTACAAGCCGGGATGGAGGTGGTCCGTTCACGTTGGGCCCAGCGTCGGTGCTTTGCGCTGCAACGTCGAGCATGTGGGGTTGGTGCTCTCCGGCTGCGCTACGGCGGCCATGGAGGACGGCACGATCCACGAACTTCGCCCCGGGGTGCTCTTTCACATTCCACCCGGCCCCCCCCGGTCACGATAGCTGGGTCGTGGGCGATGAGGCCTGCATCTCGATACATTTTCTCGGGGCCGACCACTACGCACGCAAGTAAGATCGTATTGCCAGGCCCGGTCTCAATTTAAGACGCCAAAGGCAGTGTCCCCACGCTCCCGCGCCTCCGGCGCGATCCGTTTTTTTTGTTTGCCAAAGGCAGGTAGCCAGTCCATCCGCGCCCCCGGCGCTCCTCGCCGGGGCCTTTCATTCCCGCCAAAAGCCAGGTTTGATTTTCCGCTCTCTTGCCGAGCTCCAAAAAACCTGCGTTCCCTACAATATCCGCAACCCTTCATACGTCTACAGCCGTAGATGAAGGGCGCAGCGAGCCCGGAAGCGGATGGCATTCGACGAGGACGCGCGGATCACCGAAGTCGTCAGGCGGGAAGAACCCCGGCTCCGCAACTTCATCCGCCGGCGCGTGCCCGACGCCCGCGACGCCGAGGACATTCTGCAGGAGGTCTTCTACCGGCTCGTGGAAGCGAACCGACTGCTGATGCCGATCGAGCACGTCACCGGCTGGCTGTTTCGCGTCGCGCGCACCCGCATCACCGATCTTCTCCGCAAGAAGCAGCCGGAGCGCTTCAGCGATGTCGCGATCGAGGGTGAGGACGGCGAACTGTTGCCAGTGGAAGAGCTGCTCCCTTCGCCCGATGCCGGCCCAGAGGCGCTGTACGCGCGTCAGGTGCTGCTCGAGGAACTCGAGCTGGCGCTCGACGAGCTGCCGGAGGAGCAGCGCGAGGTGTTTGTCGCGCACGAGTTGGAAGGGCGCAGCTTCAAGGAGATCGCCGAGGAGACGAGCGTAAGCATAAACACGCTCCTCTCGCGCAAGCGCTATGCGGTGCTGCATCTGCGGGAGCGGTTGCAAAGCATTTACGACGAATTTACGAAAGCATGAGGACCCTGAAACATGAGGCCGAGATTGAGGAGATTGATATTCATCGCTCCGCTGGCGATCTTGGGGATGGTGGTCTTTATCGCCGTCGGCGGGATAGTCGTGCGGGAACTCTGGAACTGGCTTTTGCCACCGCTCTTCGGCTGGCGCCAGATCGCCTTCTGGCAGGCCTTGGGAATTCTCGCGCTCTGCCGCATCCTCTTCGGCGGATTCGGCCGCCACGGCTTCTACCGCTCCGGTTTCCGCCGTCGCATGGCCGAGCGTTGGGAGCGCATGACCCCCGAGGAGCGCGAACGCTTCCGGCAAGGCATGCGCGAACGCTGGGGCTGCGGCCCCTCCCCGACGACCAGCGAGACCAAGAGCCAATGAACCTCGTCGGCGGACGCCGTTTGCAAGCCGCCAAGGGCAGATGTCGCAAAAGGCAGGTATTCAGTCAGGGGTGAAGGGCCCCAGCCCTACAAACGCAATTGCGCGGCCAAGATCTAGCTCCTCGCCTTCTCCGCATTGTAGCGAGCACCCCATCTCCTCAAGGTCCCTACTGACCTAAACACCCGGCCGACGCCGGGTGTGCTTTTTTGTTTCTGCTTTCAGCGCTCCACCTTGATGAGCCGGGGACCTCCGCTCGCTATCGCGGAGCCGTGGCGAGTCGCCCAGCCGGACAAGCCACCGTAGCCACTCACGGGCTGGAGAAATTAATCAATATATGTTCGAACGTCTCTTCGACGACATTCCGGCCCTGGACATCAGCTCCAGCGACCTCAAGGCCCTGATGGACGAGATGAAAGAATCGGAGGCGGAGCTCGACCTGGAAGCCCTCGCCGAGTGGGCCGAGAAACAGTACGCCTAAAGCAAAGAGAGCGGCCTCACGGCCGCTCTTTTTTTCTTGCTCGTTGCCTGCTCCACCAAAAATCCCGAAGACGGCCTACTTCGCCCGGCCGCGCCCGCCGGCGATCATCATGCCGATGCCGCCAGCGATCAGTATCACGGTCACAGCAGGCGACACCTTTTCACTATGCTTCACTTGCACGCCGATATCCACGTTGCCGGCCCGGATGCCCTCGCGTTCACTCCGCGGGATGGCGACAAATAGCGATGCGATCCCCAGCACCAACACCACCAATCCAAACCAAAATAGCGCTTTCATGGCGTTCCCTCATCGGGAGTATGGCAGCCCACATCGCAAGATTTAAAGAATCAGCGTCGCAAATACGGGCCTGAACCACTCCAGTTACGTTGATTTCCCTGCAGGCATGCCGCGCCTGGAGAGCACGGTCGCCGCGCTCGCGTTCAACCGCATGGTGCAGGACACTTTCGAAAAGCACGACTGCGCGGTTAGCAAGCAACTGTGAATCAAAAAAGGGAGCGGGTTTTCACCCGCTCCCTTTTCTTTTTGCTCGGAATCTCGGCTTGCTTACGCCGCTTTCTTCTTCTGCTGCGCCTTTATCTTCGCCCAACGCGCCTTTTGCGCCGCAGCTATCCTCATTCGCCCCGCCGCCGACATTTTGCGCCGAGGCCGCCTGCCAGCTACTCTGCTCACGCCTCTCGCCCCGTCCCGGCTTGTCAGTTTCATAAGTGCCGCGATCGCGCCGTCAAGCCGCATAAGTTCGCTATATGCCCGCTTTCGTTCTTGCCGCAACTGAAGTAGTACTTTGCTCAACACTGCCATAGCGTCTCCCTTTCTAGCTTACGCCATAACTTAGTATACGCGCCTCGTACGCATAATCGCGGCAAGTCCTACTTCGGCGTTCCCCGAACTTATTGGTTCTATGTTTCCCTTTCGCAAAAACCTAACCTGAAATTAGTTCTTCCTAGCTCTTGCCCTTTAAAAACAGAAACCGCCGCGCATCGTCGGATTCATTCCGCGATGCAAAGGCGAACCGTGGAAGAGGAGGCAGCTCGGCTACGAGCGTCGGAAGGGGCATCGCCCCTCCGAGGTTAGTTCCTTTCAAACTCCCTCACCCCATCGGAGGTAACTCATGGAAACACTCGAAGAAGCCCTTCGCCGGCTTGAACCCAGGACCGACGTTCTCAAGGATTGCCTCGGCATCGGACGTTTTGCGGAAGTAGCGATAACCTCGGACGGCTATTTCCTCGCCCGCGCCCGAGGGGACTGCGGCTTCAACTACTTCCTAGGAGGCCCGACGCAAGCGGCCCTCGCGCGCACCAAAGCGCTTTTCGGTAAACTGTGCGCACCCCACCAGCAGGAACTAATCCGGCGCCTTCACGCCCGCGGCATTCCGCCTGGAGCCCTCGGCATCCCCGAGCTACCTGACTAGAACCCGACCCCCGGATCGTCCGGCAAATCCCGAACAAGGAGAAAAACTGATGGACAACGGCCCAGGGCTGTCCCTGAAGGAAGCGCTCGCGATCTGCGGCCCGCTCTCCAGTCCCGGCAAAATGCCCGGCCGCGCCTATGCGTTGCCCGCGAAGGATTGCCGCCTCGGCGCGCTCCTGCAATCCGTCCCCGGCACCGTCTGTGCCCATTGCTACGCACTTCGCGGTCGCTACGTGTTTCCCAAAGTGAGCCGTGCGATGGAGAAGCGCCCCGCGGGCATCTCCCATCCGCAGTGGGTCCAAGCCCTCACCACCCTGATCCGCCGCTCCGGCGAAACCCACTTCCGCTGGCATGATTCGGGTGATATCCAAAATCTCGAACATCTGCGGAAAATCGTCGCCGTCGCTCTCAAACTCTTTCGCGTGAAGTTCTGGCTGCCGACGCGCGAGTACCAGACCGTCGAGGCGTATCGCAGAATGGGCGGGCAGATTCCCCCGAATCTCTGCATTCGGTATTCCGCCCACCGGATTGATGGCGCGCCGCCGCTCCGCTACGCCTTACCCGTCAGCACCGTCTCTTCCAGTGCCGACAAGGCGCCTCCCGGCGCATACCGCTGCCCGGCCAAAGAACGCGGCAACAGATGCGGCCGCTGCCGCGCCTGCTGGGATCGGCGCGTCACGATTGTCGATTTTCCGCTGAAATGGCCGTCGCCGCAGCCAAGGCCAAAACCGAAGCGGCCATCGGACTGAACGCCGTCGGCAGCGTAAACCAGAACGCGTTCATTCACACCAATAACGGAGGTCCGCAATGCTCTTTCCCGCCAAAGCCCTGATCGTATTGTCCTCGTTTCTGCTAAGCGCCAACCACGGGCCAGGACCTCCCGCGCTTGTGGTCGCCGCAACCAGCGAGGTGAACAACAACGTCACCGGGAACCTGAATTTTCGCGACCTCGAACACTACCTCGTAGCCGAGTTCCTCTCGCGCCGCGTGGAGAACGTCGTGCCGCTATCAACCCTGGAACGTTCCCAGACGCCGCCTCACCCCGGCAGTTACATCGTCGAGTTCTCCATCGAAGAGGCCGACACTGCAGTTCGCCCGCGATGGGACTGGACCGAGCGTCGCTTCACGGACGACGGCATCCTGCACCTCGAAGTGTCGCTCACCCTTCGCCGCGCGCGAGATGATGCCGTTGTTGGGGGTCTCTATGAGATCCACGACTACCGCGCCCAGGATTACGGAAACTTTTCGACTCCGCAGGCGGTCAGAGGCGCGACCTACCAAGCCGCTGCCTCTCTCCTCGATGAATTCGTGCAAGCAGCGTCGCACGGCGAATTCGGTGAGGCGCTCGCTACCATCGAGCGGCCCGACACGCTGTACGACCTGGTGCACGACTGGACGGAACTCTCGCCCGAATCGAAAGTCGCGACGGCTGCGCTCACACTCGTCGCCGCCATCGTGGCGCTCGGCATCGCCATCCGCATCATCCTTGCCGTATTGCGCCTCATCTACAAGATCCTCGTGCCCTCTGACCTGCGCCCGCCAGTCGCGGAACCATATCCGCGGCTCCAGCCGGTCTTAGCTCCCATCCGTGCTCGGGAATCAGAGGAGGATGATGAAGAAGAGGAAGAAGAGGAAGAATGAATCCAGCCGGGAATAACATTTCCCGGCTTTTTCTCTGGCTCGTACTCGATCCTCCTCCGAACCTGAACTGAACCAAAGCAACGTTGCTGTTTTTCAGCCTTGCTTTGCTGTTACTATTCGCGCTAAGGAACCGCCTATGGCTCATCCAACACGCAGAGGAATTATCTTCCATCTGGAGCGGCCGGATGTTCGCGTCCCCGTCGAATTCACGTACGAGCCATTTGACCCACCAAGCGTCGACCGGAATCGGATCGGGAGCGGAAGGTTAAACACGCCTGCGGACGTTCGGAAAAAGCTTGTGGGACAGACCCTGATTTTGCAGGCCGAGGACGGCGAGGAATTACGCATCAATCTTCAAGGTAATGGCGAGTTCTATCATGTGATCGATTGGTAGCAGCAGCCCGGATGTAAGAAAAATTCTCGTCTCCCCCTTTAGTTTCCCCGGCTCCCCGCCGGCTGCACCGCCGCGAGCAGTCCCGCGATCTCCACCCGGTCGAGTTTCTCGTGCACGTCCTTGGCCGGCGCCAAATACCGCATCGTGGTCTCAAGCGACTTGTGCCCCATCCAATGCTGCACCGTCCGCACGTCAAATCCCGCCCGCAGCATCCGCGTCGCGTAAGTAGAGCGGAATTTGCGCAAGTCGAACTGTTCCGGTTCGAGCCCCGCCCGCTCCGCAACGGCTTTGCACTTGTCGAGCATGTGTAGCTCCCGGTTGCCGCGCGGGGACGGAAAGACGAACCGGATGTCGGCTCTCCGGGGGTGCGCCTCAAGGAGCGCCATCAAGTGTTTCGGCACCGGCACCTCGCGTTCCTCCCACCGCTTGGGATAGAACCCCAGGTCGGGTTTCGCTGTCACCCGGATCGTGTGTAGCGAAAAATTCAGATCATCCCAAGCAAGGTACACCACTTCCTGCTCGCGAAACCCCGTAAGCAGGAACGTCGAAAAGAGCGCCTGCTCCTCGCTGGAGCACGCCTCGAAGAACTTCTTCAACTCCTGGTCGGTGTATTCCTCGGGCAGGGTGGTGATCCGCTGGGGAAGATTGATGTGCCGCATCAGCCCCGCGCGGCCCTGCTTCTTCAAGAACTGCGCCACTATAACGAGGTTATGGATGATGGTGTTGTTGTCGAGCCCTTGTTTCTTCTTCAGCCAAACCACGAAGGCGTTCAAATCCTCGGTGCCGATGCTCTGCGCGGTTCCCTTCCCGGAGAAAAACTCCAAGAAGCGGTCGAGGACAGCCCGGTACTTGCGGAGCGTATTCGGTTTCTTCAGCGCTTCGACGCTCTCCAGGTACCGCTTGACCGCAACGTGGAGCGGTGTGCGGAGCGTCTCTTCCGACGCCTCGAACGTCCGGATGCCGAGCGCCTTCCCTTCGAGCGCATGCTTCTTGCGGCGCGCGACCTCCTGGGCATCGGCGACGGTCGCTCCGCCCGCCTGCCTCCGGCGCTTGCCGCCTTCGTACCACTCGATGAAGTACCGGCCTTCCGGCAGCGCCTTCCAATCGGTGCGCCCTTTTCGGTCGCGCGGGATCGCGACGAGCCGCCACCGGTCCCCGATTTTCACCTGCTTGAGAATGTTGACACGTGCCACGACGGCCTCTTGTCATGGACAGTATAACCGTCAGTATGGAAGGTAAGCACTGGAGAATATACGGATAGGGCAGAAGCTGGCATTCTACCGCTGAACTACTCCCGCTCGGTCACGCAAGGTTACCACTGCCGCAAACTCCCTTGCAATGTGACGAGAACGCGGTGCGGCCGGCTAAGCATAGTCGACCGGATGTTTGTTCAGCCAGTGCGCATCACGTGCGGCATTTACACTCTCGATCGCGCCGCGAGCTAGTCCCCCGGTCATGTGCCGCGTGCTCCAGGCCATGCCGCCAGCAAACCCGATCACGGCCCCGAGCAGGCCGAGCGCGACGGTGTTGTACGCGGGCTTGCGCTTGCCCACGCAATATCCGGCCACGACAGCGAGGGACGCAACGGCCAGGCTTGGCGCCAGGGAAGCGCGAGCCGACCGCATCAGGACCGACCGCGGAGACTCCTCCTCGCCGATCTGTTGCCCGGCGGAACGTGCGCCTTCCACCGCCGAGCGCAACAAGCCGCAACCGTAGGCAATGCCGGATGTCAACCAGGCGTCGAGGTTCATGTTCCTTTTGGGTTCCCACCCCCTGGCCCACGCCACGCGGCATTCGCAATCAGCACACGCACCCATCTTAACATTGTGGCTGCCAGGTTGCCGGTGATTGCCGCGGGTTACACCGGTAACGACGACATGTAAAGTGCAAGCCATGGTCCGTCTAGGCGCCTGGCCTGATTACGCCGGTTTCGCGCGCCTTGTCCTTCCGTAACGATCTGAGTCCCTCCCTTTCATACTAGGATTCGCAAGAGGTGCGAGTGATGTGGAGAAAGCCTGCCAGAACGTGCGGGCCACCACTGTTCCACGACCCAGCTCACGCAGTGGCCAGGACTAATAACTCCGGCTGCCGATTGCGCGGCGCAGGCGGCTTCTCCGCGGTCGAGCTGCTGGTCGTGGTCGCGATCATAATGACCCTGGCCGCGATCTCCATACCCACCGTCAGCAAGCTGCTGACTTCCGCGCGTTTGCGCGGGGCCATGGGCGATCTTTCCGGCCTATTCCAAAACGCCCGTAACATGGCGGTCAGACAGAACACGATAACGCGAGTTCGTTTCCAGAGCAGCAACAACCGCTGGGTCGCATTTGTGGATGACGGAGTCAATCCGACCGGGCTCACCCAATCGACGCCGCAGGTCTGGCTGCCGCCGCAATTCAGCCAGGTGAACCCGCCGTCCGGG
>Ga0187776_10001729_pt1 | contig 11042 bp, 9 predicted proteins | sample 0216_BV02_MP12_2_FD_132426 | JGI IMG/M metagenome (GOLD analysis project Ga0187776, IMG submission 132426) | Tropical peat soil microbial communities from peatlands in Department of Meta, Colombia - 0216_BV02_MP12_20_MG | ecosystem: Environmental > Terrestrial > Soil > Wetlands > Peat | place...
CATTAACCCGCTGGTCAATACCCAATTCCAGTACATCGACGTGGGCGTAAACGTTGACATCACTCCGCAGGTACACGCCAATCGCGAGGTTTCTATGAAGATCACCATCGACGTTTCGTCGGTAACCTCGCAGGTCAACATCGGCGGCATCCAGCAGCCGGTGATCGGTCAGCGCAAGATCGAGCACGAGATCCGCCTGAAGGAAGGGGAGGTCAATCTTATCGGCGGGATTCTGGAACAGCAGGACATCAAAAACTTGAGCGGCCTCCCTGGCCTGGCACAAATCCCGATACTGCGCTATCTGTTTTCCAGCGAGCACATTGAAAAGAGTGAGAATGAGATCGTGTTCGCCCTGATCCCGCATATCATCCGCGGCTACGAGCTGACCGCGCTGAACGAAAAGGCGCTGGACGTAGGTACGGGAACGTCGATCGAACTGCGCCGCAAGATCGAGAGCCCGGGCGGCGGGGCTCCGCAGGGCACCGTGTTTCAGCCTCGGAGCGGCCAGCCGCAGCCCGCGAGCGCGGTGCAGGCTCAGAATCCGCCGGCAGCAGCTCCTGCTTCGCAGGCCGCTATACCGCAACCGTCGGCGGAGATGCAGGTGACCCAGCCGCCGCCGTCGCCGCCTGCGATCCCGCCCACGACCCCTTCCGGTCCGATCAGGTTCACCTTCGATCCGCCGACCGCATCGCAGACAACCGGGAGCACTTTCCCTCTGAACATTATGCTCGCCGGCGGGCAGGACGTTTTCTCCGTCCCCTTGCAGATCAGCTACGATTCCAAGGTGCTGCAATTGGTGAACGTCTCCAACGGTTCCTTCCTGTCGCAGGATGGCCAGCCCGTGGCCTTGGTGCACCGCGACGATCCCGCCGGCGGTATGCTGCAGGTGACGGCTACGCGTCCGCCCTCTTCCGGCGGGGCCTCTGGGCAGGGTACCGTACTCACCTTGACGTTTCTTGCAAAGGTGCCAGGCGAAGCCACGGTGACCATCACGAGGCCCGGAGCACGCAACTCCGGTGGCCAGATGATCCCGGCATCGGGCGGGCAGGCCAGCGTGACCGTCCACTGAGGGGGCCTTGGCAGAACCATAGTCTTTGGTTACCCGCTCTGCCAACCACTTGGGCCATGAGGGGCTGCTAAAATAAGCCTATGCAGTTCTCTAGCTGCGCACAGCATGGCAGCCGGCGATCCTGCGTCCAGCCTCGTGCTGCGCGTGGGGTCACGCTGATCGAGTTGATCATCGCCATCACCATTCTGATGATCCTCACCGGTGCCGCCGTCCCTATCGCCCGGGTGCAGATCAAGCGCGAAAAAGAAGTCGAGTTGCACCGCGACCTGTGGGATATGCGCGATGCCATCGACCGCTACAAAGACCTGGCCGACCGCAACGCCTTCCAGATCAAGGTGGGCAGCGAGGGCTATCCCCCCGATTTGGAGACCCTTGTTAAAGGTGTGGACTCCCAGGGTAAGAAGATCCGTTTCCTGCGCCGCATTCCGGTGGATCCCATGACCGGCCAGAGCGAGTGGGGCCTGCGCTCCATGCAGGATGATCCCCAGTCCACCTCCTGGGGCGGGCAGAACGTCTTCGACGTGTACAGCAAGTCCACCGGCACGGCCTTGGACGGAACCAAGTACGCAGACTGGTAATGGCACAAACCTTCAATCGCAACAACGAGGTACCGAGCACCGTGTACCGTGTGCTGGGTGCCCGGCATCGATCGCTAGACTCGGTACCCGCTACTCGTTACTCGGTACTCGGCTTCACGCTGATCGAGCTGATGATCGTCATCAGCATCATCTTGATCCTCGTGTCGATTTCCATCCCCATATATACCAACTCACTGATCCACGCCAGGGAAGCCGTGCTGCGCGATGACTTGTTCACCATGCGTTCCTGCATCGACCAGTACACGCTGGACAAGCAGAAAGCCCCCCAGTCGCTCCAGGACCTGGTCTCGGCCGGCTATCTGCATAGCATCCCCAAGGATCCATTCACGAATTCGTCCGATACATGGCAAACCACGAGCGACGACACGCTGATGGATCCCAGCCAGACCCAGCCCGGCATCACCGACGTCCACTCCGGCGCCAGCGGCGTCGGCTCCGACGGCAGCGCGTACAGCTCGTGGTGAGGTAACGCCCAGCGTCCCCCCGGGCTCCCAGCGCACCCGAACTTGGAGCAATAGGGTGACTCGCCGGCACTGTCCTGATTGCGCCCGCCTGCCCCCGCGCACTACCATCTTCGTATGCCGGTGGAGACCGATATCAGCGCATACACACCCGTCAAGGCGCCGCGCGGCGCCCAGATTTCCTGCAAGTCGTGGCAGCAGGAAGCCGCCATGCGCATGCTCATGAACAATCTCGACGAGGAGGTTGCCGAGCGCCCGAGCGATCTAGTCGTCTATGGCGGACGCGGCAAGGCCGCGCGCGACTGGCCGTGCTACCACGCCATCGTCGCCGCGCTGAGGGCACTGGACAACGATGAGACGCTTCTTGTGCAATCGGGCAAGCCGGTCGGTATCTTCCGCACTCACCAGTATGCGCCCCGTGTGCTCATCGCCAACTCCAACCTGGTCGGCCACTGGAACAATTTTGAAAAGTTCACTGAGCTCGAGCGCCTGGGCCTGATCATGTACGGGCAGATGACCGCCGGCTCGTGGATCTACATCGGCTCACAAGGGATCATCCAGGGGACATTCGAAACTTTCTCCGCGGCAGGCGAGAAGCACTTCCACTCAGGCCTGGAAGGGAAGCTGATCGTTTCCGGCGGCATGGGCGGCATGGGCGGGGCGCAGCCGCTCGCGGCCACCATGGCGGGTGCGGCCTTCCTCGGGGTCGAAGTCGATCCCGAGCGCATCAAGAAGCGCCTCAAGTCCGGTTACTGCGACTTCATGGTCAACTCGCTTGACGAGGCGCTGCGCATCCTGAAGAACGCCGTGCGCAAGAAGGAAGCGGTGTCTGTCGGCCTCGTGGGAAACTGTGCCGACGTCGTTCCCGAACTGGCGGCGCGCGGCGTGCTGCCCGACCTCCTCACCGACCAGACCTCGGCTCACGATCCGCTGAACGGCTACATCCCGCAAGGGCTATCGGTGGAGCAGGCAGCCGATCTGCGCCAGCGCGATCCGAAGGGATACGTCGAGCGCGCGCTCGACTCCATCGCGCGCCACGTCGAGGGCATGCTGGCGCTGCAGAAGATGGGCGCCGTCACCTTTGACTATGGCAACAACATCCGCACCATGGCGTTCCAGCGGGGCGTCAAGAACGCCTACGACTTCCCGGGATTCGTGCCCGCTTACATTCGACCGCTGTTCTGCGAGGGTCGCGGGCCGTTCCGCTGGGTGGCGCTTTCCGGCGAGCCGTCGGACATCGCCGTCACCGACCAGCTCGTGCTGGATCTGTTTCCCGAGAACCGCATTCTGAGCCGCTGGATCGGGCTGGCGCGCAAGCGCATCAAGTTCCAGGGACTCCCGGCGCGCATCTGCTGGCTGGGCTACGGCGAGCGCGCGCAGTTCGGCCTTGCCATCAACGAGCTGGTCAAGAAAGGCAGGATCAAGGCGCCGATCGTGATCGGGCGCGACCACCTCGACACAGGCTCCGTCGCTTCGCCCTTCCGCGAAACGGAGAGCATGAAGGACGGCTCCGACGCTATCGCCGACTGGCCGCTGCTCAACGCGCTGCTCAACACCGCCAGTGGCGCATCATGGGTCTCGATCCACAATGGCGGCGGTGTGGGCATTGGATATTCGCAGCATGCCGGACAAGTGACTGTAGCCGATGGAACGGATGAGATGGCCATGCGAATCGAACGTGTGCTGACCAATGATCCGGGCATTGGCGTGGCCCGGCATGCTGACGCGGGGTATCAGGAGGCCATCGAGTTTGCAGAGAAGAGCGGCGTTAAGATCCCAATGAAAAAATGACCACCTGCTACACAGCCACAGATACACACGCAGGACCAGCAGAGGAATGGCATGGCTAAGGCCATGCTGCTCCGAAAGCCGACCCAGGCCCCGTTGCTTCTGGTCAACATCCGCCAGCTTCTCACTCTGGCCTCCGCCGCCCTGGTGCCGCGGCGGGGACGCGACCTCGGCGACCTCGGCCTGATCGAGGACGGCGCCGTTCTTTGCGTCGGCGGCAAGATCGTCTCGGTCGGCAGGACTAGCGATGCGCTGAGCGACTCCTGGATCAGGAGGAACCGGAAGAGAATTCGTGAGATCGATTGTCGCGGCAAGGTCGTGCTTTCGGGATTTGTCGATTCCCACACCCATCCGGCGTTCACCGCGCCGCGGCTGGTGGACTTCGAGCGGCGGATTGCCGGCGCAACCTACGAGCAGATCGCCGACGCCGGAGGCGGCATCCACTCCAGCGCCGAAGGCGTGCGCAAGGCGACCCGCGCTGCGCTCGCCGGCCATGTGCTCGACGCTCTCAACAAAATGCTGGCGCAAGGTACGACCACGGTCGAAGCCAAGTCCGGCTATGGCCTGAACCTCGACGCTGAGCTCAAATCGCTCGAGGCCATCGGCGATGCCGCCGGGCAGTGGCCCGGCACGGTGGTGCCCACGTTGTTGGGCGCACACGTGGTCCCGGGCGAGTATGAGGGCCGCGAGGACAAGTACGTCCGCATCGTCTGCAAGGAGATGATCCCCCGCGCAGCGGAAGGCAAATTGGCTCGCTTTGTCGACGTTTTCTGTGACCGCGGCGCTTTCAGCGCGGCCAGCGCCGAGCACGTGTTTCTGGCTGCGCGCGAGCACGGGCTGGGCGTGCGCGCTCACGTTTCCCAGTTCAGCCACTGCGAGATCGCGCCACTGTTGAAATACGATCCCGCCTCGCTTGACCATCTCGACCACGTGAGCGATGACGATATCGCCGCGCTGGCCGCGCAATCCGTCGTCTCGCCAGCACACCAGACGGTTGCCACGCTCGTCCCGGGAGCAAATCATTTCCTCGGACTGGGACGCTTTCCCGACGCGCGCAGGCTGATCGACTCCGGCGTGCCAGTTGCGCTGGCTACCGACTACAATCCCGGGACTTCGCCCACCGCCAGCATGCCGTTCGTGCTCTCGCTTGCATGCACGCACATGAAGATGACGCCGGCGGAGGCCATCGCCGCCGCCACCATCAACGGCGCGCATGCGCTGCGCCTGGCTGGACGCAAGGGAAGCATCGAGCCCGGCAAGGACGCCGACCTAGTCATCTTCGACGTCGCCGATTATCGCGAGGTTCCTTACTGGGTCGCCGGCCATCACTGTGCGGCTGTGATCGCGGGGGGATCGTCGTAGATACGTAGCTTGCTACGTCCCCTGGGGCAACTTCTCGCTTCCGCAGGCGCTGCGAATCTCCCGCCAGAGCTCGTCACGCCCATCACCGGTACGGGCGGAGAAGCGAGCGACGCGGTCCACGCCGAACTCCTGCTGCAGCCCCTCCAGGGCGGCGCGCAGCGTATTTCCTGAGAGCCGGTCTGCCTTGGTGGCCACAACCAGCAGGTTCCGTTGTCTGACTCGCAGCCAGTGGACCAGTTGTCTGTCGCTATCTTGCGGAGGCACGTTACAGTCCACCAGCACGATGGAGAGGCTGAGCGTGGGGCGGCGCTCAAGGTACGGCTCGATGAACTTGACCCACTCGGTCGTGACCTCGCGCGGGAGGCGTGCATAGCCGTATCCAGGCAGATCAACGAAGAACAGCGCCGGGCGCGGCTTGCCGGGCCAGCGGATCTCGTAGAAGTTGATGGTGCGCGTTCGTCCCGGCGTGGAGCTGGTCTTGGCGATCTTGGCTCCCAGCAGGGAATTGATGACGCTGGATTTTCCCACATTGGAGCGGCCCAAGAACGCCACCTCCGGCGCGGAAGCGGCAGGGAAGCGCGCCTCGTCGGACGCCGCCAGCAGGAACCGGGAGACAGCTTTCATTGCACCAGTTTGCGGGTTCCGCCCGCGACTTGCAACTGGCTTCCCGGCGAAAATCAACGCCCAGCAATCGGTCCCACGCGGAGTCTGCCCACCGGTTGCGCGAGGCACCTCTGCTCCAGCCCATAAAAATCCCTCGCAACGTGCGAGGGACTTCTATCTTCGCAGTGCTTCAGAGCCTTAACGAATCATGCGGCTCTGGTCGCACTCAGCGCATCCAGGCTGCGGAGGGTGCAACGGATGATGTCGTCCACGTTGCCACTGGAGCACATGTCGCTGGCGCCGGCTGCGAGCGCTGCGGCCCACATCTCCTCATCGGCGCAGCGATGAGTGCACACGATGGTGGTGGTGTCGTAGGCCTGGCGAAGGTCTGCAAGATCGGACAGGCCAATCAGCTCCAAGTCGACGATGGCCGCATCGGCATGGTTCTTGGGAATAGCGTCCCGCAACTCTTCCAGTGAGCGCGCCACAGCCACGGAACGAAAGTGGCCGTAAAGAGAAGCGGCTAGATGTTCGGCGTTGCGGGCGTCTAACTGGGCTACGACAACGTTGAGCGCTCTCATGGCATGCTTCCTCTGGGGGTAAGGGGCCTGGCATCATGCCAATGCCGGGCCGTGGCCTTGCTGCGGTCGAGACCGCAGGCATGCTCTGTGAACGCGGTTACTTGTTCGGGCTGCTTTCCCGGGCCAAGCTGGCGTCGAACGGCTCGGGCTGAAGCTTCCCGTTTTGCTTCAACAGTATCTCTACTTTTCCTTCCGCCGCTTCCAGTTCCTTGCGGCAGGAAGCGGAGAGGGCGATGCCTTCTTCAAACAGCCCCAGCGCCTTCTCGAGGGGCAGGTCCCCCTTCTCCAGCTCGTCTACGATCTTCTCCAGGCGCTGGAGGCAGTCTTCAAACTTCGGCAAGCTTCACTCCATCCTTATTGTTTATTGTAGTTCAAATGCGGACACGGGGAGCGCCGGAAATTTTCGCCAGGGTTACAACAATGGGGACTTTCCATCCCGAAAGCGGCATCTTCCCGTCTTGATACAGCGCATGCCCCGGCTAGACGGCGGCGGCGCTGCGGGAGGAGCCCAGGGCGTCGATGACGTCGAGGGCGGCGGGATAGCGCCCCAGGGGCGCGCTCACCTGCGCTCCCTGCACCAGGTCGCGGATGGCCAGCAGCATCTCGCGGGCAATGGCCACTCCCTCGGCGCGCGCAGCATCGGCGCCCCGGCTGCTGGCGGCTGCCATGCGCTCCACGATCGCGTCAGGTACCGAGACCCGCAGCTCGTTCTTCATGAACTCGGCGTTGCGCACGCTCACCAGCGGCCATATCCCGGCGATGACCGGGATGCGGCAATGCTCGATCCGCCGCAGGAAATTCTCCAGCAGGGCCACGTCGAACACCGGCTGGGTGACGACGTATTCCGCTCCGGCTTCCACCTTGTATTCGAAGCGGCGGATCTCCTCGTCGATATTGGGGACGCCGGGGTTGGCGCCCACGCCGACCACGAACCCCGCAGCCGTGCCGATGGGATTGCCGCCAAGATCGAGGCCGTTATTCAGATTGTGCACGATGTTGACGAGCCCGATGGCATCGACGTCGAAGACCGCGGTAGCGTCGGGATAATTGCCCATCTTGGGCGGATCGCCAGTGATGCAAATCAGGTTGCGGATGCCGGTCGCGCTCGCTCCCAGCAAGTCCGATTGGATGCCAAGCACGTTCCGGTCGCGGCAGGTGTAATGTAACACCGCTTCGATGCCGACCTGCTGCTGGACCAGGATCGCCAGTGCCTGATTGCTCATCCGCGCGGAAGCGCGCGGGCTGTCAGGGATATTCACCGCGTCCACGCCGACCGACTTCAGAAATTTTGCCCCTTCGATCTCGCGAGCGATATTGGTGCCCCTTGGCGGGACGATCTCCACCATGGTGACGAACTCGCCGGCAGCGATTTTGGCGCCCAGCTTGGAGCGCTCTGCCAGTGGCGGACTGGCAACCACCGCTTCTCCTTTGGCCGTAGATGGCACGACGGTAGCTGCAGCTTTGGCGCCGCCCATCCGCAGCGCCGACTTCATCCACTTAGTGTGTTCGGGAGTGGTTCCGCAGCAGCCGCCCACCAGTTGCACACCCACCTCCAGGAACTGGCGGGTGTATTCCGCCATGTATTCCGGCGAGCACAGATAAATGTTGCGGCCTTCGACGGCGCGCGGCATGCCGGCATTAGGCTGCGCCGAGAGCGGCTTGGTCGTTACCCGCCGCACACGCTCCATGGCGTCCAGCATGACCACCGGACCGACGCTGCAATTGCAGCCCACCACGTCGGCATCCCATTCGGTGAGCTTCGCGGCAAAAGTCTCGGGGCTCGAGCCATCGAGACAGTTGCCCTCTTCATCGATGGTCACCTGCGCCACCACCGGCACCGCCGGGTTTACCTCGCGGGCCGCCAGGATGGCCTGATGCAGCTCGTCCAGGTATCCCATGGTCTCCAGGATCAGCAGGTCCACGCCGCCCTCGACCAGCGCCGCGATCTGTGCCACGAAGGCAGCCCTGGCCTCCTCGCGCGAGGTCTTGCCCAGCGGCTCGATACGGATGCCCAGCGGCCCCACCGATCCCGCGACGAACGCCTGCGCGCCCTTCTTCGCCAATTCGCTCTCCACCGCTTGCCGCGCCAGCCGCGCCCCGGCCAGGTTGATCTCGTGCACCTGCTGCCCCAGGCCGTGACGCTCAAGACGATAGGCATTGGCGCCGAAGGTGTTGGTCTCGATGATCTCGGCGCCAGCCTGCAGGTACTCCTGATGAATGCCGCGGATCAGGTCCGGCTGCGAGAGGTTCAGCTCGTCGTAGCAGCGGTTGATGTAAATGCCCTTGGCGTAGAGCAGAGTGCCCATAGCGCCATCGCACAGGATGGGCCCCTGCCGCAGCCGGGAAAGGAAGTCGTTGGCCATGCGTATTGCAGGATATCGAATCTGCGCGTGGGAGACCAGCAGACGTTCCAGAAGAGGCAAGGATTCCGCGGTGGGATTGTTCAAGAATCCCCACCCTTCGAAAACCACGAAGGGTGCACCCTACAGGTTCATTTTCCCGATGCGGTGCCCTAAGGTTGTGCGAACAGGCTTGGTGGGCCACCCGTCCGAGCGCGAGAAAGCACCGGGACTGAGCGCGAGCGAGGTTTGGCCTGTTGCATCCCGCAACAATTGTGCCGTCCCTGAGAGTAGAGAGTGCGGGCAGGGAACCCTCGGCCCGCGCGCCCAAGCGCGCGCTCTTAGGATGACTGGGCGTTGAGGCCTGGCAGCCAACCCGGCGCACGCTGTCCGATGACGACGCGGCGAGCCGCGACTACTGCGCCGGGGTGGTGGCCGCTACCTTCTCCGTGGCCTGCTTGTCGTTGACCCGCGTCAGGTACGGATACACGGGCGTGACCTCAAAGAACATCTTCTCGCGCGGCGAGAGCAGCGCCACCGGCTTGGCTTTCGACATCTCGGCGCGATCGCTCCAGGGGTCCACCTTGATGCGCGCTCCCATGGGCAGGGCGGCAATCTGGTCCAGCTTGTTCATCTCCAGCGCCGGCGCCGACGCGATCAGGTCAGACATGCGGGTGTTGTTGCCCAGGGTCAGGCCGTTGCCCAGATGGGCGCGGATCAGGTTGGGCAGCAGCGGGGCCCGCTGCTGCAGCGCCCGCAGGAACAGCCCGGTATTGGCCAACTGATCTTTGTAGGGCGAGTTCTTCAGCAACTCCAGCGCCTTGGCATCCGCCGCCTGCTCCTGCTGAGGAGAATGGCTGAGGACCAGGTTGCTGAAGGTCCGCCTCTCGGGGAAGAGCATCTTGTCGTTGAAGCCGTACATGGGATTTTCGCCATGCGCCAGCAGGATGTGCGACATCTCGTGCGCCAGCACGGCAGCCAGTGTTGCCTCGTCGGGCAGCACGTCGAGCAGGCCGCGGCTCATCACGATGGTGTGGCCGACGCTGAACGACTCCATGGGCGCGGTCAGCAGTACCCGGCAGCGGATCTCCGGCTGGATGTCGATCTTGTTGGTGATGGCGAGGTTGTTCACCACCGTGTCCAGCACCTTGTCCACTTCGCCCTCGCGCGCCAGCAAGCCGGTGCGTTCCAGTTTGTCCAGCACATTCTCCTCGGATTGCCGCGCCCACATGCGTTGCGCCTGCACCGGAGAGAGGTCCTGGTTGTTCTCGCTCTTGTCCTTGACTGTCGGGGCAGGCTCCACCAGTACTTCGGTCAGCTCGTCCTGGCGGCCGCGGCTGTGCATGTTGTAGGCCCAGAAGCGGGTCTGCGCCTTGAACGACAGGTGCTTGTGCGGCAAGGCATACTTCAGGTCGGACTCTTCCGAGTAGGTATAGGCGGGCAGCCACAGGTTGGGGCCCATGTTCAGCCGCCAGCCATCGAAATGGAAGTAGTAGCCAAAGCGAGGCCGCGGCGCGTAGGTGCCGTTGAAGCGGACGATGTTGTAGTCCTGGTCTTCCACCCACAGCCGTCCCAGGAAGCGTCCCTGTCCCGTGTTCTTCTTGGGCACCACGTCGAAGACCAGGCAGCGCACGTCGCCCAGGAACTCGCGGCGCACGAAGGAGAAATCGTAGTGCGCGCTGTCCAGTTGGTTCTCGTCGGGGGAGATCACGGCGAAGCCGGCAGCGTTATATTTCATCGCCGTCAGCGAGCCGAAGAGGCGATGCAGCCAGCCGCCGCTGTGGTCGGGGACAAAACTGGCGGTCGTGGCCACGCCACGGCTCATGTCCAGTCGCCCCAGGAAATAGGTATCACCCGAGGGCACTTCGCCCAGTTCGGCATCCGGTTTTATGTCCTGGATGTAGGTTTCCACCATGGGAGAGTAATTGTGCATGTTCTGCGCAAACTCCGTCTCCCGCTGGTTGATGCGGGTGATCACTTGTTCGAAGGAAGTGGGCTGGCCGGCCCACGCGGGCGCCGCCAGCACCAGCAACAAAATGCTTGCGATACTCCATTCCCCTTTGCGCATAACGTCCTCGGTTCCTGGCCTCGATCTATAGCTCCCGCCTACGCCAGCTGGAAAATGATGTGCAGCGTGGCTGTGGAATCCACCGGCTTGCCCTCGCGCTGCGCCGGCTTGAACTTGATCTGCTCGGCGGCGCGCACCGCCTGCTCATCCAAGCCATGGCCCAATCCTTGCA
>Ga0187776_10001731_pt1 | contig 11037 bp, 12 predicted proteins | sample 0216_BV02_MP12_2_FD_132426 | JGI IMG/M metagenome (GOLD analysis project Ga0187776, IMG submission 132426) | Tropical peat soil microbial communities from peatlands in Department of Meta, Colombia - 0216_BV02_MP12_20_MG | ecosystem: Environmental > Terrestrial > Soil > Wetlands > Peat | place...
CCGCCCACGAAGGCGGCGCATAGATCCGAGATGATGTCGCCGTAGAGGTTCTCCAAGAGCAGCACGTCGTACTGGTAGGGATTCATCACCAGTTGCATGCAGGTGTTGTCGACGATGTGCTCGCCGTAGGTGATCTCGGGATAGTCCTTGGCGACGGCGCGGGCGCAGCGCAGGAAGAGGCCGTCACTCATCTTCATGATGTTGGCCTTGTGGATGGCGAAGATCTTCTTGCGGCCCTCCCGGCGGGCGTAGTCGAAGGCCCAGCGCGCGATGCGGGTGGAGGCGCGCTCGGTGATGATCTTCAGGCTCTCCACCACGCCGGGCACGACCTCGTGCTCGATGCCGCTGTACTCGCCCTCGGTGTTCTCGCGCACGATGGCCAGGTCCACGCCGGGATAGCGGGTGGGGATGCCGGGCAGGTTGCGGATGGGGCGGAAGTTGGAGAAGAGCTCGAACTTCTTGCGCAGGGCGACGTTGATGGAAGGGAAGCCGCCGCCGATGGGGGTCGTGACCGGGCCTTTCAGGCCGACGCGGGTGCGCTCGATGGAGTCGATGAGTTCCTTGGGGATGTATTCCTTGTACTTCTCGTAGGCCTCGGCGCCGGCGGCGAAGGACTCCCACTCGAAGCGGAGGCCGGTGGCCTCGAGGATGCGCACGGCGGCGTGGGTGACCTCGGGCCCGATGCCGTCGCCGGGGATGAGGGATCTTGTGCGCCATCTAGGATTTGGCCGCGCGGCTCTTGGCCGGGCGCGGCTCCTTGGTGTCGAGCAGGTCCTTCAGCTCCGCCATGAACTCCTTCACGTCCTTGAAGTCGAGGTAGACGCTGGCGAAGCGGACGTAGGCCACCTTGTCGTGCTTCTTGAGGCGGTTCATGATGAGCTCGCCGATCTCGGCGGTGGTGCGCTCGCGCTCGGGGGAATCGATGACGAAGGCCTCGGCCTCGTTCACGATCTGCTCCAGCTTGCCGATGGCGACGGGACGCTTCTCGCAGGCGCGCAGCAGGCCGTTGAGCACCTTCTGGCGGTCGAACTTCTCGCGGCGGCCGTCCTTCTTGACCACCATGTAGGGGATCTCGTCGATGCGCTCGTAGGTGGTGAAGCGCTTGCGGCACTTCAGGCACTCGCGGCGGCGGCGGATGGAGTCGGCTTCCTTACTCTCGCGCGAGTCCACCACCTTGTCGTTGATGAAACCGCAGAATGGGCACTTCATCGCCGGCGCATTTCCCCCGGGTGATTCTATCAGGCCGGGCGCGTCCGGCCCCGTGCCGGAACCAAAGCGTGGACCGAGGACGCCGGGCTCAGCCGGCGCCCTCTTCCTGCTCCTCGCCTTCCTGCTTGAGGCGGCTGAGCGAGAGGTGCTCGTAGCGCGCCAGGATCAGGCCCACAGGGGTGATGGACCAGAAGGTCACCAGCCAGAGCAGGATGCCGCAGCTCACCGCCAGTTCCGGGCGCACGCCGAAGACGCCCTTGAGCATGGTGATGACCGCCAATTGCGAGCCGCCGCCCACGGCGGGCAACTGCAGCACCGCGCCCACCATGCTGGCGCCCATCAGCAGCAGCACCTGGGTCAGGGTCAGCGACTGCAGGATCTGCGACTCGGAAAAAGCGTGCGTGACTTGCAGGTAGGAGCCGGCCACGCACAGCCAGATCAGCAGCGAGAGCCCGCTCACCAGCAGGAAGTCGGCGACGCTGTGCAGGGTGTTGAGGCCTTCGCCGAAGGCGCGCACGCGGCCGGCGGCGTGGCGGCCGAGCGCCGGCGAGAGGCGTCCCAGGGTGCGCTCCACCCAGGCGGCCACGCTCGAGCTGTGGCGGAGCAGGGCGGCGGCGCCCAGGGCCAGCCCTCCCGTCAGCAGCATCAGCAGGATCCCTCCCCAGCGCATGCGGCGCAGGGCGCCGGGGTGCAGGCTGTGAAAGTAAGGCATGGCGTGCAGTTGCCGCGGAAAGACGAACAGGGTGAGAGCCAGCATGACCACCACGGCGGCGGTATCGAAGATGCGCTCCACCGCCCACACCGCGAGCTGCGAGGAGAAGGTCAGGTTCTGGCGGCGGGCGATCAGGTAGGGACGGATGAGTTCGCCGGGACGTCCGAAGAGCGCCAGCCCGGTGAAGCCGATGACCGTGGGCGGGGTGAGCGCCCACGCCGAGGCCCGGACGGAGGGCGGCAGCAAGGTGCGCCAGCGCAGCGCCCGCAGGTAGTAGACCACCCAGATCAGCGCGACCGCGCTCAGCACCGGCAGCACCCGCACCTGCCCGAGCTGCTCCCGGAAGACGGCCCAGTCGAAGCGCTTCCAGGTGCGGAACTCCAGGTAGGCCAGGCCCACCAGGATGGCGAGGGTCACCGCCGGGATGAGGATGCGCCTCTTCTTCATGTCCGGGGAATGCCGGGGACGGAACTGCCACAGTAAACGAGGCGGGGGGAATGGTCAACGCAGGAAGGTTTCAAGGTTTCAATGTTTCAAAGTAGGCCGGGGCGAGCATAGACCTACGTCTTTGAAACCTTGAAACTCTGAGACCTTGAAACCTGTACTCAGGGCTTTGTCTCCGTTGCCTTGCTCGTCGTCGACTTCGCTGCCGCCTTCTGCTGCGCGGCCTTCTTGCGGTTGAAGTCGCGGAGGACGCGGGCGACGTAGGCCTGGGTCTCGGGGAAGGGCGGGAGGCCGCGGTAGCGGGCCACGCGCTCCGGTCCGGCGTTGTAGGCGGCCAGCGCCTTGACCGGGTCGCCGTGGTACTGCTGGAGCAACTGGCGCAGGTAGGCGGTGCCGCCCTGCACGTTGGCGGCGGGGTCGAAGGGGTGGAGCACGCCGAGCTGGGCGGCGGTGCTGGGCATCAGCTGCATCAGCCCTTGCGCGCCCTTGGGGGAGACGGCGCGGGGGTTGTAGCCGCTCTCGGCGCGGATCACGCTGTGGATGAAGTCGGGGTCCACCTGCTGCTGGCGGCTGGCGTCGGCGATCGCCTGTTGAATGGAGCCGGGATCGGCCGTGGCGGCGGGCGCGGCCTCCGCCGGCGGCGGATCGTCTTCATGTTCGAAGCCCGCGACCTGGTCGCTGGGGACGTCGACGAAATTGGCGTCGCCCGCGTCCAGGTAGAGGCGGATGACGGCGCCGCGGACCTCCTTGTGCTGGTAGCGCAGGGTGAAGCCGTTCTTCAGGCGGGCCAAGTCGCCGGCGAAGGCGGAGAGAGACAGTCCCAGGAGGAGCGCCAGCACGGCGAGATTTGTTGATTTCTTCATTTCTTCATTTATTGATTGGCCGGGCTGCCGGCCTTGCGGGAGGAGCGCACAGCGGCGGGGACAATCAATAAATCAATAAATCTACAAATCAACAAATCTCTCTACTGCGGCTGCGACCCCCGCCTGGTCGTTGGGCAGGGTGACGGCCCAGCCGGCCTGCTTCAGCTCGTCGGCGGCATTGCCCATGATAACCCCGGTGCCGGCGAAGCGGAGCATCTCGATGTCGTTGTAGTTGTCGCCGATGGCCAGGACCTCCTGGCGCGCCAGTCCGCGGCGGGCGGCCCAGCGCTCCAGGGCGTGGCCCTTGGAGCAGCCGTGGTTGAGGACGTCGACGATGCAGAGGTCGCGGGCGACGTATTCGGTGCGCAGCACCGTGATCTGCTTCTCGAAGCCGCCGTCGGCCAGGCGCTGCTGGGCCTGGCGCATGCGCTCCACCGAGCCGCAGAACATGGCCTGCACCGGGTCCTGGGTGAGCGACTCCTCCAGCGGCACCACGTACTCGATGTACTCCTGGTTCTTCTCCAGCCAGCGCTGGATGCTGGGGACCATCTCGTCGGTGCGCTCCAGCACCACCTCGCCCTTGCCCTCGACGTCGAAGGTGAGCACGGTGGAGCCGCGGAAGTCGAGCATGTGCTGGCAGAGGTGGCGGGCGGTCTGGAGAGGCAGCAGGTCGCGGTGGAAGGGCTCGCCGCGCGAGGACTTGGTGACCGCGCCGTTAGAAGAGATGAGCCACAGGTCGAAGCCCAGTTCGGCGGCCACGGGAAGCGCGAACTTGTGCCGCCGTCCCGTGACCAGGATGACCTCGACGCCGCGTTCGTGGGCGCGGCGCAGGGCCTCGATGTTGGCGGCCGGGACCTGGAACTGAGGATTGAGCAGGGTGCCGTCGATGTCCACGGCGATGAGGCGGATGGGCGAAGTCACTGGGGAGATTCTAGCAGGCACCGGCCAGGCGCGCTCTTGCGGTCGGATCCCTCGTCCGCCCGGACCGACCGCAGATCCTCGGGAGGGATTGACGAGCCGGTACATATAGAAATACGATAACGACAACCGATAATGCGGCAGGGAAGGACAAACGGGCGGAGCGGCCGGCGCGATTCCGGCAAGGAGCAAGCGCTCTATTCCGGCCTGGTCCGGCTCCACATCCTCCACCACGCGGCCAGGGAGGGCATCTTCGGCTTGGGCATGATCGAAGAGCTTGCCCGGCACGGATACAAGCTCAGTCCGGGGACCTTGTACCCGATCCTCCACGGTCTTGAGCAGAAAGGACTGCTGTACTCCCGGGAACGCGCGCGCGCCGGCAAGATCCGCCGCGTGTACCGGGCGACCGCCGCGGGCCGCAGAGCGCTGGCGGTAGCGAAAGGGAGGATCCGGGAGCTGTTCGGTGAGCTCTTCGAAGGGCAGACCCGGGCAAGACCGCCCAGGAGGCGGGCCTAGCCCTGCCGTGTGGGCGGGTGGAGTGATGACCATGCGCGAGCCAAAGCACTCCCAAGCGGGCAGCATCAACTCGCCTCAGCTTCCAGGAGCGACGCTGGGGTGGGCCCCGCGATGAATCCCGCGCTGCTGTTCCGTCTGCTCGTCGCTGTGGCGGCGCTGGTGGCGGGCGGGATCGCCTCGCTTTCGGGCTTCGGGATCGGGAGTATCCTGACGCCGCTGCTGGCCACCGAGTTGGGCACCAAGCTGGCGGTGGCGGTGGTCTCGGTGCCGCACCTGGCGGGCACGGGGCTGCGCTTCTGGCTGATCCGGCGGCACGTGGATCGCCGCGTCCTGCTCAGCTTCGGCCTGGCCAGCGCGGCCGGAGGACTGATAGGCGCGCTGCTGCACGTCTGGCTGCGCAGCGCCGTCCTGGGCTACCTCCTGGGCGGACTGCTGGTTTTCGCGGGGATCAGCGGCCTGACCGGGCTCACCGCCCGCCTGCGCCTGGGGCGGAGCGCCGGCTTCGCGGCGGGCGCTCTCTCCGGGGCCTTCGGCGGACTGGTGGGCAACCAGGGAGGCATCCGCTCGGCCGCGCTGCTGGGCTTCGACGTCTCCAAGGAAGCCTTCGTCGCGACTGCCACCGCGATCGCGCTGCTGGTGGACGCCTTCCGCATGCCGGTATATGCGGTCACGCAGTGGCGCGACGTGGCTGGAGCCTGGCCGCTGATGGCTCTGGCCGCCGCCGGCGTGATCGCCGGCACCCTGCTGGGACAGCCGGTGCTGCGCCGCATCCCGCCGCGGGCCTTCCGGGCCCTGGTTTCGCTGATCATCCTCGCACTCGGCGTCTGGATGCTGGCGCATCCCGGAGGCTAGGCACGGGTTCGATGGTGGGGAGGATGCGATGGGCAAGCTGTGGAAGTTCCTCGCGAGCCGATCGGGGGTCGAAGCGGGCAGCATCCTGCTGATCCGCCTGGCCGTGGGCCTGATCTTCTTCACTCAGGGGATCCTGAAGTACACCGACCCCAACATGGGGGTGAACCGCTTCACCCGCATCGGCTTCCCGCATCCCTGGTTCACCGCGCACTTCGTGGGGAGCGTTGAGGTGGTCTGCGGGGCGATGCTGCTGGTGGGCCTGCTGACGCGGCTGGCGGCGGTGCCGCTGCTGATCGTGATCGTGACCGCCATCGCCACCACCAAAATCCCCGAGCTGCTGCGGCCGGGACAGGGCTTCTGGTCCATGGTGAGCGACGCGCGCGCCGACTTCGCCATGCTGTGCGGGCTGCTCTTCCTTCTGCTGAGCGGGCCCGGAAGGCTGTCGCTGGACGCGCGCCGGGGCGGCGGGGAGAAGCCTTGAGATCAGGGTCGCGGCCAGGGCGGCACAGGCTGCTCTTGTGCGCGCTGGCGCTATTGCTGGCCTGCGGCAGGGCCTTCGCCGGGCCTCCCTTTCAGACCGACGATCCGGAGCCGGTGGACCTCCACCACTATGAGTTCTACACCTTCTCCACCTTCGATCGCGGAGGCGGGGCCACCACCGGCCAAGGCCCCGCCTTCGAGTTCAACGTGGGCGCCGCCCCCAACCTGCAACTGCACGTGGTGGTGCCGGTGGCTTGGTCGCGGCCCGACGCCGGGCCCACCGAATTGGGCGCGGGCGACATCGAGCTTGGGGTGAAGTACCGCTTCGTCGAGGAGAAGGGAGGGCGGCCGCAGGTGGGCATGTTCCCCATGCTGGAGGTGCCCAGCGGCGACGCGGGCCGCGGGCTGGGCAACGGCGGGGTGTGGGCGCGCCTGCCGCTGTGGATCCAGAAGAGCTGGGGGCCATGGACCACCTACGGCGGCGCGGGATACACCATCAATCGCGCGGCCGGGATGCAGGACTCGGGCTTCGCGGGATGGCTGGCACAGCGCCAGTTGGGCAAGCGACTCATCCTGGGAGGCGAGATCTATTATCAGGGCGCGCAGCAGGTGGGCGCGCGGCAATCCACTTTCCTCGACGGCGGCGGCTACCTCACGCTGCACGGCAACCTGAGCCTGCTGTTCATGGGCGGACACAGCGTGGCGGGCGATCGGCACACGGTGGGGTATCTGGGCCTCTACTACACCTGGGGAAAGGACCGCCCGCAGCCGGGCTCGCCGGCGCCGGCCCCGCCCTTCACGCAGCGCTGGTTTACGCCAGGAGATCGCCCGCCGAGGTAGCCGAAGCCCGCGCAGGGAAGGGCCGAGGCTACTGCTCCTCGTCCGGGTGAGATAGCTCGATGGTGTGCAGGTGGATGATGGTGCCGGTCTCGGGATGCATCTCGGGGGTGATCTTGTAGGTGTCGCGGCGGGCGACGTAGCCTTGGGCCTCCAGCTCCAGCACGCGGCGGTGGAAGCTGTCGGCGTCCCATTCGCGCACGACGATGACTTTGCCGGTGGTCAAAGGCTCACCACGAAAGACACGCAGGTTACCACGAAGGCACGACGGGAGACTCGCGCCGCCGAGGCTAAGCCTTCTGCGCCGCGCGCTCGGCCTCCAGGCGCGCGATGGTGGCGCGCAGCCACTGCTCCAGCCGCGCCTCCATCACCTGCTGGTTCTCCTGGTTCTCCAGGGTCTCGACCGTCTCCCCCTGCGGGCTCAGGGGGATATGGTGGCAGGGAACACTCTCGCCGCGGCGCTCCTTGGGGACCAACTGCATGAGCACGCACTCTTCGCAGGGATGGGTGCGCTCGGGGTCGCCGAAGTTGAGGCAGCTAAGAGAGTCCTGGAAGGTGTGCGTGGGCTTCCAGGGGGTGCGGACGGAGCGGCCGTAGCCGCCCTGCTCGAGGAAGGTGAGCTCGAATTTGAGGACGTCGAGGATGTCGCGGTCGTCGTGGGCCATACCCCTAACCTCCATCCGGCTGCCGCGGGCTTCTCTGGTCCCTGGGGCGCCGGTACGAGTCCCAGCTTAGGCGGGGATGTCGCAGGACGCTGTGACCTATGTCACAGGGCGAGGTGATTCTAGTACCCCGGGGCGCGGGGATGGGGAAGGCGTGGGCGGCTTCGTCACGCGGGCGCGTGATGAAGGTCACAGCCAGAAGGACGGCGGCCGGGCTACAAGGAGGACGTGGCGGAACGACCGAGCAGCGATCTCTGCCATTCGCCCGCCCACCGCGAAAGGATGCCGGCCACGCCTTCTCTGCCCAACGTGTCCGTGGCCTGGCATCTGGCGTGTGCCCGAGCCCTGATGCCATACCCCACCTTGTCGCGGGGCCAGGGCACACGCCAGGTGGGCACGCCGCCCCCCACACCATGAGCCGCGACTTCGCCTCACTCACGCCCCAGGAGACCCTGCTCGCCGCCATCACCATCGAGGAGCGCAACGGGCGCCTCTACCGCAACTACGCCGAGATGTTCGAGGAGCTGAGCGACCCCGACTCGCAGCAGGTGGCGCAGGCCTTCCGCGAGATGGCGGAGGAGGAGGACCGGCACGCCGCCCAACTGCGCGCCTCCTACCTGGAGCGCTACGAGAAGCAGCTCTGCCTGCTGACCCCGAGCGAGATGGCCGACACCATCGAGTTCCCGCGGCTGGAGGACGGCGACATCTACTCCGTGGGGCGGATGCGGGTGGGCAGCATCAGCCGGGTCAACGCGCTGCGCGTGGCCCTGGCCGCCGAGGAGCACGCCCGCCGCTTCTACCAGCGCCTGGCCGAAGGCGCCAGCGATCCTCCGATGGCGCGCCTGTACGCCGAACTGGCGCAGTTCGAGGCCGGGCACATCGTCTTCCTCAACCAGAAGCTGCGCGGGATCTCCCACCTGACCAACGCCGGCTGAAGCGCGGCCGGGACCGCGTGTACAATCGCTAGTTCGATCCGCGCCCGCGGTCGTTCGCCTATGGCCAAGATCACTTTCCTGGAGTGCTCCAAGTGCGGGGAGAAGGTGTCCCCGCAGAAGCCGCAGACCGTCTGCCCCCAGTGCGCGGGCTCGCTCTACGTGCGCTACGACCTGAAGGCGGTGCAGAAGAAGTTCCCGCGGGCGCGCCTGGCGGAGGGCCCGCGCAGCATGTGGCGCTACGCGGCGGTGCTGCCCGATGCCCCGCCCGTCACCCTGGGCGAGGGCTTCACCCCGATGCTGCCCAGCAGGAAGTACAAGCACGTCTTCATCAAGGACGAAGGGCTGAATCCCACCGGCTCGTTCAAGGCGCGGGGACTGTGCGCGGCGGTGACCATGGCCCGGGCCTACGGACTGAAGAAGCTGGCCATTCCCTCGGCGGGCAACGCCGCCAGCGCGCTGGCTGCCTACGCCGCGGCCGCCGGCCTGGAGGCGCACATCTTCATGCCCCAGGACGTCCCCCAGGCCAACCTGGTGGAGTGCCGCAGCTACGGCGCGCACGTCACCCTGGTGGACGGGCTGATCTCCGATTGCGCCCGCCTGCTGGGGGAGCGCAAGCAGCAGGAGGGCTGGTTCGACATCTCCACGCTGAAGGAGCCCTTCCGCGTGGAAGGCAAGAAGACTATGGGCTACGAGGTGGCCGAGCAACTGGAGTGGGGGCTGCCGGAGGCCATCATCTATCCCACCGGCGGCGGAGTGGGGCTGATCGGGATGTGGAAGGCCTTCGAGGAGATGGAGGCGCTGGGGTGGCTGAAGCGCGGGCAAAAGCGGCCCAAGATGATCTGCGTGCAATCAAGCGGTTGCGCGCCTATCCCTAAAGCATGGGATGAACACAAGCCGGTCTCGGAGGCGTGGGCCCACGCCAGCACCCTGGCGGCCGGGCTGAGGGTACCCAAGGCTTACGGCGACTACATCATCCTCGACATCCTGAAGCAGAGCCGAGGGGCGGCGGTGGCGGTCACCGACCAGGAGATCGTCGAATGCGTGCGCGAGTGGGCGGCGGAGGAGGGCGTGTTCGCGGCGCCCGAGGGTGCGGCCTCGCTGGCCGCCTACAAGAAGCTGCTGGCGCGGAAGTTCCTCAAGCCCTCAGACACGGTGGTGCTGTTCAACACCGGCTCGGGACTAAAGTACATCGACGTGATCGCGCCCGCGCTGAAGGCGGAGGCGGGTGCCGCGGACCAATCCGCGCGCCACATCGGCGGGATCATCGGGCCCTATTGATTTATCCATTTATTGATTTCTTGATTCATTCATTGACGGACACATCGGGCGGCGCCGATTGCCTGGGCGCGAGGGAAATCAATAAATCAACAAATCAATAAATCAGCAAATCAACCAATGACAGATCGCCTCTACTACCACGATTCCTTCCTCTACGACTTCGACGCCAAGGTGGTGGAGGTGGGCGAGCACGCAGGGCGGCTGGCGGTGGTGCTGGACCGCACCGCCTTCTATCCCACCTCGGGCGGGCAGCTCTCCGACACCGGGCGGCTGGCGCCGGCGACGGACCCGGGCGCGGCGATGCGAGTGGCCGAGGTCGCCGAGGACGAGGCGGGCATCGTCTATCACTACCTGGAGGCGCCGCCGGTGGCGCCGCTGGGCAAGGGCGCGGCGGTGCGCGGGCGCATCGACGCGGCCCGGCGTCGCGACCACATGCAGCAGCACTCCGGGCAGCACATCCTGTCGGCGGCCTTTGTGCGCCTCTTCCAGATGCCCACGGTCTCGTTCCACATGGGCGCGGAATCCTGCACCCTCGACCTGGAGACCAAGTCGCTGAGCGCGCAGCAGGTGACGCAGGCGGAGCGGCTGGCCAACCAGGTGGTCACCGAGGACCGCCCGGTCAAGGTGCGCTTCGTCAACCTGGAAGAGGCGAAGATGCTGGGGGTGCGCAAGCTGCCGGAGCTGAAGTCGGGGCGCGACCTGCTGCGCCTGCTCGACATCCTGGAGTTCGACCTGACCGCCTGCGGGGGCACGCACGTGCGTTCTACCGGGCAGGTGGGGCCCATCCTGTTGCGCAAGACCGAGAACGTGAAGCAGGGAGTGCGGGTGGAGTTCGTGTGTGGGGCGCGGGCGGTGGCGGTGGCGCGGCGCGACTTCTCGACACTCACCGAGGCCGCAGCCATCTACTCGGCGCACATCCGGGAGTTGCCGCAGCAGGTGCGCAAGGCGCAGGAGGAGCAGAAGGCGGCAGGGAAGCGGGAGCGCGACCTGCTGGAAGAGGTGGCAGAATTGCGCGCCGAGCGCCTGCTGGCCGAGACTCCGGCGGCGGGCGGCGCGCGGCGCATCGTCAAACTGTTCACGGAGCGCGACGCCGCCTTCCTGAAGCTGCTGGCGCAGAAGCTGACCGCCGACCCGACGCGCCCGACGGTGGCGCTCGTGGCCTGCGGGCAGGGACAGCCCACGCTGGTCTTTGCGCAGACGCCTGGCCTGCCCTACAACATGGGCGCGCTGCTGAAAGAAGTGGTGGCGGCGGCGGGCGGGCGCGGCGGCGGAAGCCAGGACATGGCCCAGGGCGGGGTGGCCGAGGCCGGCGCGCTGGCGGGGATCCTGGA
>Ga0187776_10001732_pt1 | contig 11032 bp, 10 predicted proteins | sample 0216_BV02_MP12_2_FD_132426 | JGI IMG/M metagenome (GOLD analysis project Ga0187776, IMG submission 132426) | Tropical peat soil microbial communities from peatlands in Department of Meta, Colombia - 0216_BV02_MP12_20_MG | ecosystem: Environmental > Terrestrial > Soil > Wetlands > Peat | place...
AAAGCGGCCGCAGACCTTCGCTACCTTGAGATGACGCACGGTAAAGCCGGCGGTCGACCGGGCGGGGTCTACCTCCCACGCGCCCCGAGGAACGAGCGTAACGTGCTCCGCACCGTTAGAGATCGTCATGCCGGGAGTTTCGGCACGTCTCGCATGAACCGTGACCGCAGCTCACCGCACGAACCCTGCGGCAATTCCCGGAAGGAACTGAACGCCGGCGGTGCAAGCCCCGACCGGCTGAAGGAGCCTGTTCACGCGGTCCCGGGAACATTCTTGGTCGCCTTGTCGGAGCCGCTCGCCGCGCAGGGCCGGCTAGAGGATGCCCGCCATCTCCTCTCCATCTACGCCCGCGATGAGAACTCAACGTCACCGAGCACGCCGAGTGGCTCACCACCGCCGACCGCGGATCGGACGCGGAACCACTGCTCGCGGAAGCGCGCTCGACCTTCGAGAGGCTCGGCGCGAAATCCTGGCTTACCCGCATCGAGACCGCGCAAGCCGGACCGCGCGCAGAAGCGAGCATGTAGGCGCGTCGGATGCAGCGCGGCGCGCTCTCTCCGCCTTTCCCTCGAGAACGGCCCAACGTCCATGCGACGCTCACTTCTCTCGCAAACGAAGACGCGACCGCTCGACTGCTGAGGCCCGAGTTGCGCGCGGAACTCGAGGCTGTGCAATCTGATCAGGCGGGCGGCTACGCGGGGAGCGGCGGAAGCGCGTGCTGCCGCCCGGGTGAGGCGGGCGGCAGCACGCTTCGAGCCTGGTCGCGCGCGCTTACGAGAGCGCGGGCTCGGGCAGCGCTGCACGAACCGGTTCGGGCTGTTCGCCGCGGGTGTTGGTCGCGCGCAGCGCGACGAACGCCGAAGCGAGCAGGAAGATCGCGCTGGCCAGCAGGCCGCGCTGCAGCCCCGAGTTGAGGGCGTGGACCGGCGTGACGTGCGCGGCAAGCAGGTGGTTGGTGTAGCTCGTCGCCAGCGCGGTGAAGATCGCCAGTCCGAGCGCGCCGCCGATCTGCTGCGAGGCGTTGATCAGCGCGGCGGCGAGCCCGGCCTTGTCGGCGGGAACGCCGGAGTTGGCGGCGGTCGTGACGGCGACGAACATCGGACCGACGCCGAGCGACATGATCACCATCCCGGGCAGCAGGTCCGACACGTAGGAGCCGCCGACGGAGATCCGCGAGAGCCAGTAGATCCCGCCGGCAGTGATCAGCGCGCCGGCGACCATCACGGGCCGGGTGCCGACCCGGGCGAGCACCTGCGAGGCCCCGCCGGCCGCGCCGCCGATCACGAAGCACACCGGGAGGTAGGCGACGCCGGTCTGGATCGGCGAGTAGTGCAGCACGTTCTGCATGTACAGCGTGAGGAAGAAGAACATCGCCAGGAAGCCGGCGAATGCGATCAGTTGCGTGACATCCGCGAACGCGAGGCCGTTGATGCGGAAGATCTGAAGCGGTGCCAGCGGGTTGCGGTGGCGCAGCTCATTGACGACGAACGCGACCAACAGCGCGAGCGCAATGGCGAGCTCGCCGAGCGTCCGCGCCTCGCCCCAGCCGACCGTCGGCGCCTCGACGAGCGTGTAGACCAGCAGCAGCATCCCGCCGGTCGCCAGCAGCGCGCCGAGGGCGTCGAAGTTCTCCAGCTTCTTGCGGGCGCCGTCGGCCTCGATCAGCCGAAGTACGCTCGGGAAGACCAGGGCACATGCGATCGGGTTGACGAACATCACCCAGCGCCAGCCGAGTCCCTCGCTGAGGACTCCCCCGACCAGCACGCCGGCCGCCGAGGCGAGGCCGGCCACCCCGCCCCACACGCCGAGCGCCGTGTGGCGATCCTTGCCGTCCCTGAAGCTGGTCGTGAGGATGGAAAGCGCGGCCGGGAGCGTCATCGCCGCTCTTAGGCCTTGGGCCAAGCGGGCGCCGACCAGCACGCCAGAGCTCTGGGCGAAGCCGCCGACCAGCGACGAGAGGCCGATCACGACGATCCCGCCCAGCAGGACCCGACGCCGGCCGAGGAGATCCGCGAGGCGGCCCCCGAGCAGCATGAACCCGCCGTAGGTCAAGAGATAGCCGCTCGGGACCCACTGCAGGCCCGCGACCGAGAAATGCAACGCGTGGCGAATCGACGGCAGCGCGACGTTGACGATCGGCGCGTCGACGAAATCTAGGAACGCGACCCCGCACAGCAGCGCCAGCGTCAGCTTGCCGCGACGCGTCGCGAGAAACGATGTGGTGTGTGTCGAAGTCATCGAGAGACCTCCGTTGATCTGGTTCGGTCTGATCTGTGGCTTACGCAGCGAGCGCATGAGCCGCTGGGAGGCCGTTCACGCCCGTGCGGGCCGACGTGGCCCCAACATGCCGAGCGCCCGCAGTCGTCGCCGGCTAAGCGGCGGCCGATGCCAATGCCCCATCGTCGAGAGCGATCTGTCCGGATCACGAGTCGCGTGGATGGCGCGGCGTCGGTCCTCGGCGTCCCGCCGCAGATCGTCGATCCGCGCGAGACGGACTTCATAGGTGAGGTGACTGCCGATCATCGTTCCTCCTCTCGTCGCGGCCAGCTGGCGAGCAAACGCTCGAGCGGCTGCGACCGGGGTTCGTAGTCGTTGCCGGTGTACGCGAAGGGGTGCTGGAAGGCTTCGAGTGCGTCGGCTCCGTCGACCATCACCGCGAAAGAGTCGCCCTGTCGCTCGTCCGCGACAGTCACAAATACGCGATTGGTGTGCGGGTCCCACAGCAGCCGCACGTCGAAGCCATCGTTGGTGCGGCGATCCAGCTCGCGGACCGCCTTCTGAGCCGTCGCGTCCACGACCGTGCTCTTGGGTGTGGTGGCGTTCATCGTGGTGTCCTCCCGTTTTCCCCGATCTGGTTGACCGCTTCTAATGGCGAGTGCGGCCCGATGATGCGCCCAACCGGCGGGTGCTCGCATCGTGTGGGCACCCCAATCAAATCCGTAGTGTTTTGCGCGCCGCCGCTAGAGCGGGCGAGAAGGCTCAGCCGTGGGCCTGGCTGTCGAGCGCGGCGGCCAGTTGCGAGCGCGAGCTGATGTCGAGCTTCCGGTAGATGCTCGTCAGGTGGACCTCAACGGTCCTCTGCGTGACAAACAGAGCTTGCGCGATCTCTCGGTTAGTCGGGCCCTAGGCTGCCATCTCGGCGACGCGCCGCTCGCTGGGCGTCAGTGACTCGACGCCGCTCAGAGCGACGCGTCTTGGCCGCGCGCCGGTGGCGAGCAGCTCGGTCTCCGCGCGGACGGCGAGGGCTGCCGCGCCGCAGATCGATGCCAGCTCGACGGCACGTCGAAGGTGTTCCCGGGCCTGCGCGCGCTGACCGGCCCGGCGCAGCGCGGCTCCGAGCTCGGTGCGCGCCTTGGCGTGCTCCAGCTTCGCGGGAGAGCTGCTCAGCACCTCGACCGCCTCACCGAGCTGCGCGAGCCCTCGCTTGCCGCCCTCGATGAGTCCTCCGGCCCGGAGGGCGGCGCCGAGTGCCCGGGGGGCACCCCATCCGCGCGCGAGCTCGAGCTCCTCCGCTACTAGTCGCCGCGCCTCGTCCCGCTCGCCAAGCTGGAGCAGCGCGAGCGCCGCCGGCGACCGCCACGCGACCAGGGCTGGATTGCGGCTGTCGACCGAGTCCAAGCGTCGACCGGCATCGAGCAGCTCGGCAGCGCCGCCGGCCAGATCGCCGCGCACGATCCGCAAGCGAGCGTCGCTGTCGCGCAGGTACAGCATCCGGGCGCTCTCCGGCAACGACTCGGCACTCGACAGCGCGGCCGCCGCGTCATCGAGCCTGCCCTGCTCCATCAGAGCGTCGGCCAGAAACGCCGTGGCGTGTCCAGCGAAGCGAGCTGTCGCTCCCCAAGTGCCGGCGGCCGCCAGAGCCTCGCGGCTGTCGGCTTCCGCCTCACCGAGGTCGCCGCGCCACACCAGGGTCTGCGCGCGGAAGACCTTGACCGCGGCGTAGGTGACCGTGGACCCGCGACGGTGCGCCTCGGCGAGCACGTCCTCGAACACGATCAGCACCTCGTCGAGATCCGCCATCGCGAGCACCGTGCAGAGCGGGACCACCGCACCCGAGACGTCCGCGCGGACAAGCTCCCCCTCCGCGAGGGCACGCCGGGCGAGCCCGATGACCTCGCCGGCAGCCTCACCCGATACCGCGTCGTACAAGGCAAGCAGCGACAACAGCAGCTTCTCGCCCACCGTCCGGCCCTTGCTCCGGTCACGGATTCGCTCCAGCCGCAGACGCGCGGACTCGTGCCGCGAGGGCACGAACAGGCCGGCGTGGATCAGCCCCGCCTCGAGCATACGAGCGAGCTCGCCATCGGCACCGGCGAGGTCCTCGAGCGCGGTCGTGTAGACGTTCTCCGCTTCCTCGTCGTGCAGGAAGAACAGTTGGCGCCCGAACAGCAGCGCGATCTGGGCTCTCCGGATCCGATCGTCCGCGAGATCTCGCGCCGCTCGCAGGTGCTCGATCGCAAGCTCGCCCTCCACGTGCGCCTCGACGGAGCCGAGCTCCGCCAAAATCTCCGGAAGCTCCGCGTCCCGAGGAGGCTCCACCAGGGCGCGGCGAAGGTAGGCAACCGCGCTCTCCGACGCGCCACGCAAGCCCGCCCGACGGGCGGCGGTGCGCAACGTCGCCACGACCTCCGAATCCTCACTGGGCGGGCTGCGCAACAGGTGGGCTGCCGCCCGCTCAGGCTCCGCCCCTCCCTCGAGCAGCAGCCGCGCCGCCCGTGCATGTCCGCGCTCCCGCTCGGCAGGCGCGATTGCCTCATACACGGCGGCGCGAATCAGTGGATGCACGAATCCCAACGGAGCCTGGGCACGCAGCACATCGCGGCGCGCCAAGGAGTTCGCCGCCTCGGACACGTCCGGCCCGTCAAGACCCGCGAGCGCGCCCGCCAGCCACGGATCGGCATCGTCGCCCAGCACTGCTACGGCCTGGGCCAGGCTCGTCGCCTGGCGTGGAAGGCGGGCAAGGCGAAGCGAGACCGCACGCGAGCCTGCTCGCGCCGCGATCTCGGGCACGCCGGATGCGTTAGACGCGATCGGTGCTAGCCCCTCGGCCGCGATGCCGTGCACGAGCTCACGTAGCAGGAGCGGATTGCCGCCGGTCTCCCGAAAACAGGCCGCACAGAATGCGTCCTCGGCGTCGGCCGACGCGCTCGCGCGCAGCAGGCGAGCGGTGGCCTCAACAGTCAGCGCGGCGGGGCGAACGACCGCCGCAAGCGGGTCAGACAGAATCTGGCCGACGAGCGCCTGATCCACCCCCGGATCCGCCGGCCGCAGCCCCACGACGACCAACAGCTCGAGCCCTTCGATTCGGGGCAACACGTAGGCCAGCCATCGCAACGACGGGAGATCGCTCCACTGCAGATCGTCGACGGCGAGGATCAGCGGCTGCTGCTCGGCGAGGTTGGCCGTCAACCAATAGAGCCCGTGCAACGTCGCCAACGAGGAATCGGCCGCCGGTTCACCCCAACCTGGGCGGGATCAAACACCGGCGCGGCGAGCTCGGCAGCTCCGGCCAGCGGGCCGGCCGGCCCATCCGTCCGCTCGGAGGCGAGCAACGGCTCGAACAGCTGGCGGACAACACCGTAGGAGAACGAGCGCTCAAGCTCCAGGCCACGCGCACCCAGCACCCGCAAACCGGCCGCACGCCCGAGCCTCTTGGCCTCCGCGAGCAAGGCCGTCTTGCCGATGCCGGGCGGGCCCTCAATCCCCAGCAGCCGGCCACCGCGGTCGACAGCAGCGATCATCTCCTCGACCGCTCCGAGCTCGCTCTCACGCTCGAGGAGCAAATCCCGGCCAGTGATCAGCGACTCCGTCAGCTGCGCCACAGCTCCTTCCAAAGGGGTGCTCATCGGCCAGCCTACTCTCGAACCTCCTCATTCGGTCCGCATGGCCGCAGCAGTGCACGAGCGACGCCGGGCGAGCGGTGCACGATGCCACCTATCGCCCGCACGCTCGATGCCACGGCAGACGGAATCCGTGGTCAGGCCGCCCTGCTGGCGGGCTGGGCCGGCTGGACGTATTGGGCGACCCAGTCGCCGGTGATCTGCCTGGTGGCGGCGTTGACGCGGTTGAACGCGTTGATCGTCGCGATCGCGACCACCAGCCCGGCGAGCTGCGACTCGTCGTAGTGGCTGGCTGCCTCCTCCCACACCTCGTCGGGAATCGGGTCGGAGCTGTCGGCGAGCCGCGTGGCAGCCTCGGTCAGGGCAAGGGCTGCGCGCTCGGCGTCGCTGAAGTACGGAGCCTCTCGCCAGGCGCCGACCATGAAGATGCGCTCGTCGGGCTCGCCCGCGGCCTTCAGCTCGCGCGAGTGCATGTCCAGGCACACGCTGCACCCGTTGATTTGGCTGGCACGCACTTCGACTAGGGCCAGCGTGGTGTCGGGCACACCGGCTCTGCGGACGGCGGCCCCGAGCTTCTGGAACGCTGCCATGCGCCGGCGACGATCAGCGCAGGGTTCTCGATACGTGGCTGCATGGTTGTCATCCAATCGGTCGATGTTGTTGCCGGCCCGCGAGGGACGACGGGTGGGGTCTGACGGCCTCATCCGGCGCCACCGGGGGGCTACTCCTATGACAAGACCGGAAGCACGAACGTGACCGCCGTATTCACGGCCGGCCGTCGATCCTCAGGAGACCAGCATGGTCGCGTCGACCAGCCGCATGTCCGACGGTCGCGTACCGGACGCTCAGGTCGCTGGCCGTGTTCGCGCTGATTCAGTCCCGCAGCCGCAACCCGCTGCTGCCGCTGCGGATTGTGACCAACCGCAACCGCGCGTGTTTCGTCTCGATCGGGATCGCCGGCGCAGCCGACTTCGCCGTGTTCTCGCGGGCCGGGTGGCTCTTTCGGCGCCGGAAGTTTCCGGCCGACGCTCGCTAAAAAAACTCTCACTGCTGAAGACCCTCGAAACCGCGAAAGTTCCCATTGGGGGCATGCTGGAACCTACGCAGGGCGGACAGCCCTCCCCGTTCCGATGGGTTGTCCGTCCTGCCGGGCATCGGGCGGCATAAGGAATCGCGGTGCCGCGGCAGATCGCGCCGGGGTACGGATTGTCCAGACCCTTCGCGGGGTGGCCGCCGCCGGCGGATGTGGGGCCGATGGGCTAGCTGGCCGGATCCCGAGGCAGACGCGATGGCCGCTGCGGGGTCCGTCCCGTGAAGCTGGCACCTGGTGGCGCCTGCGAACACGCGCCCGGACCCCAGTCGCGGATCTGCTACGAGCTGACCTTGATCGTCAAGTCGCTGTTGTTGCGCACGGGCTTTGCGATGACCGTGGCGTGCGCGTGCCGGTAGAGGCCCGTGCCACCGGTGATCTTGACCGAGGTGGCGGCGCTCGAGTTGAAAGGTCATCTACGCCGGAGAGAGACATGCCGCCCAGGGGAGGTCACTGCCGCGTCCGGCCGGCTAAGTGTCATCTCACCTGGTGCTTAACGACCGCTCAGGCCTGGTTTAGTCGTCGCTAGGAGCGGCGTCCAACACTCACCTCGCAATGGACTGGCCTTCGACTTCGTACAGGGGTTAGAGCGGTGTGCGACTTCGGGTGAACCAGATCGATTGCGTCGCCCACGGGGTGTGCGCAGAGCTGCTCCCGGAATGGATCAGGCTGGATGAGCGGGGTTATCCGAAGCTCAACGATCCCGACATCCCGCTTGAGCTTGTCGAGCAAGCCCGCCACGCCACCATCCACTGCCCAGTGTTGGCGCTGTGGCTGGAGCCGGAGAACGTCTGAGCCCTCCGTTGCCGCGGCACTGGTCGGGGCTGCGGCTTCACTCCGGCACCGTCGATCGGGACGATGCTGGGACTGCGTTCCGGCGGGTAGGGCGATTCTGAAGTGCCGCTTACCGCGCTCTTGGCCGGCCGATGCAGGCTGATCGGGTCCGATTCGCCGGGCCCGGACGACGCAAACCTCCGCGGCGGGCAGGCGGATCCGTGCCCGTCGGACTGAGAATGATGATTGCGCCAGTCGAATCTGAAATCACGCCTGTGGGTCGGGCTCCGGCCCGGACCGGACCGATGTTGCGCGTTTTGTTCAGCCCTCGCTAGCGGCCTAACAGACGTCAAACCGTTGCGTAATCCAATCGCCTCGGTGCCGACGGCAACCTTTCGTCTCTAAGGCGCATTCACTGCGATGAGCTGCTCTGGAGTCGAACATGTGGTTCCGCGGGGCCCTGACGTTCGGGCGAGACGGACAGGGGAGCTGCCTCCTGGGTGTGGCGGGGATGGCTCAGGTGCGATGCAACACGGTCTGGCCGGTGGCCAGGTAGGTCAGCGCCATGGCCAGCCAGGCCGAAGCCTGTGCCTGCCACAGCGCCCCGGAATGACTGCCGCCGGGGAACTGACCGCCCAGCGACGGAGATCTGCAGGTAACCGACAGCGTGCGGGCAAACGACGCCCGCACGCGATGCGTGGTGCCAACGGCTATGAGGGCTCACCAGCTTGGGTGGCCGTCTGAGGTCCCGCCGCGCGGCGGCGCTCTGGATCGGCGTGACGGTCGCCGTGATCTCGTGCGTCCTCGAGAGCTTCTGGCTAACGGCTGCGGCGTTTGCGGTAAGCGCCGTGATCTCGGCCCTTGCCGCGGGCCTGCACCGGGTCCGCCTGGCGGAGCGACGCGAGGGGAAGGGCTCGCGGGTCAGGATCGCCGCGCTGCCGGTCGCGGGAATCTCATGGACCCTGGCCGCATTGGCCGATCTCGCCGTCCCCGCGGCGCGCGTGATTCGTTCCACCCGAGAGCTCCATGCGCTCCGGGGCGTTCCGGCGCTGATCCTCGTTCACAGCCACGTCCCCGACCGGTGGACGCCGCTCATCGACGTCGTCTTCGGCGCTGCGCTCGTCGGCTTGCTGCTCGCCGTACGGTCAGCCCGCCGCCCTCAATGGTCGGACCGCGAGGACTCCTGGGCAGGACTGGACCATGCGCGCGCGATCGTCGACGAGTACGGCGAGGACTCGCTGGCTCCGTTCATCCTGCGGCCTGATAAGCGCTTCGAGTTCGGGGCTGGTGGAGTCGCGGCCTACCGGGTGATCGGCGCCACGGCGGTGGTGTCGGGCGATCCCGTGGGCCCGGCCGGCTCTGTCCGCGAGGTGCTCGCACAGCTGCTCGCGCGGGCACACGGCGCTGGGCTTCGGATCGCGGTCTACGGCGGGTCCGAGCGCCATCTCGAGACCTATCGGGCGCTTGGCTTGCACGCGTTGCGCGTCGGAGAGGAGGCGGTCGTCAACCCGGTGGACTTCACGCTGGAGGGTCGACGGGTCCGCAAGTTGCGTCAGTCGGTTCATCGCGTGCAGCGACGCGGGTGGCAGATCGTCGTGCGCGAAGGGCGTGACATCGACGTCGCGCTGGAGGCCGAGATCAACACGCTCGAGGCCGCTTGGCGCTCGGAACGGGATCGCCTGCTCGGATTTGCGATGAGCCTGGGCGAGTTCGAACTAGGAGTACGGCCCGGAGACCTCTACGTGCTCGCGTGGTCGCCCAGCGGCCAGCTGCAGGCGGTGATGCGATTCCTGACCCATCGCGGGAAGTTGTCGCTGGACACGATGCGCCGCCTGGGCGACACGCCGAATGGACTCAACGAAGCGCTCGTGTGTCGGGCGCTGGAGTTCGCACGTGCTCATGCCGTGCCCGAGGTGAGCCTCAACTACGCCGGGCTCGGTCACCTCGTCAGACTGGGACCCTCGGGCAATCGCGTCGGCAAGGCGCTCACCCGCTTCGCGCTCGGTCGGCTGCGGAAGCGCTTTCAGATGGACCGCCTGGTCCTTTTCAACCAGAAGTTCTTCCCCAGCTGGCGCGCGCGCTATCTGATCTACGAGTCCCGCACGGCGCTGCCGCGGTCGGTGTTCCGCGTCCTGCAGGCCGAGGGGTATCTGCCCTGCCCCAGCGCGAAGCCCGCGCCGGAAGGCCAGCCACGGCTGCGGCCGTCCTCGACTCAGCTCACGGAGAGGCTGGGTGGATGAGAAGGCTGGGTGTCAAGGCCGCGACCCTGTTCGCGGCGGCGAGCGTCATCGCGGTCGGGTTACTCGGGGCATACAGCTACGGCCGCGACTACTACCTGCACCGCGGTTTCGCCGCGCTCGTGCAGCTGCCCCGCGCCGGGACCGGGCGCCTGCTGGCGGTCAACTTCTACTCGGCGGCCCTGCACCGCAGGGCCGATTACATGGTCTACCTGCCGCCCGGCTACAGCCCCAGGCACCGTTACCCGGTCTATTACCTGCTGCACGGGATGCCCGGGCAGCCGAAGGTGTTCGTCGACATCGCGAACATGGACGTCCGGCTCGACAACCAGCTGGCACTTGGCCGCGCGCGCCCGATGATCCTCGTCTATCCAGACGGGCGGATCGGCGGAAGCGTCTTCTCGGACTCTGAGTGGGCCAACACGCCCTCGGGGAATTACGAGAGCTATGTCATCGAGGTGATGCACAACGTCGACCGGCGGTTCTCGACGCTGGCTCGTCGCCAGGATCGTGCGATAGCGGGGTTTTCGGCCGGCGCCTACGGCGCCCTGAACATCGCGCTACAACACGTCCACGACTTCGCCAACGTGCAGTCCTGGTCGGGCTATTTCACGCAGACTCGCACCGGCGTGTTCGCGGCCGCGGGTCCGGCCACCCTGGCCTACAACAGCCCGCTGGACCGCGTTGCCCAGCTGGGCGGCTCCCTAACTGCCTACCCCCTCCGGGTCTACCTGTTCGCTGGGCGCAGCGACCCGGCTAGCCGCCAGCAGCAACCGATGGTCAACTCGCTGCGCGCCATCGGCGCGCAGGTGCAGGCCACGCTCTATCCGGGAGGACACGACTGGTCCGTGTGGTACCCGAGGCTCAACCAGATGCTTGATCTGGCCTCGTCGTACTTCGCGCGCCCGGTGATCGCCGGCGACGGCCGCCCCGCCGGCCCTGCCCGCCCTTGGCCGGGCCGGCCCGCCATCGCGTCCGTCCCGTCGCACCAGGCCGGGGTCGCTCCTCCGATCTCGTCGATGCGCCGCCCCCGGAGGCCTGCGTCGGAGCTGCGGCTGTTGGGCGCCCTGCTGCTTGCATTGATCTCGGGC
>Ga0187776_10001733_pt1 | contig 11023 bp, 8 predicted proteins | sample 0216_BV02_MP12_2_FD_132426 | JGI IMG/M metagenome (GOLD analysis project Ga0187776, IMG submission 132426) | Tropical peat soil microbial communities from peatlands in Department of Meta, Colombia - 0216_BV02_MP12_20_MG | ecosystem: Environmental > Terrestrial > Soil > Wetlands > Peat | place...
CGCCCCTACAATGGGGTTCCCGAACTGTTGGACGCCCTCGGGGACCTTCAGCTTAGGATGGCCATCCTCTCCAACAAGGCCGATGACTTCACCAGGGAGATGGTGAGTATTCTCCTTCCTCGCTGCGCCTTCGACGCGGTGGTGGGGGCGAGGCCTGATGTCCCCAAGAAACCAGATCCGACGGCGGCCCTGGGAATCGCTCGCGGGCTGGGGATTCCCTCGGGCCAGATCCTCTATCTGGGGGATTCCGGCACAGACATGCAGACGGCACGGGCGGCGGGGATGTTCCCGGCGGGGGCCCTCTGGGGTTTTCGCACTGCCGCGGAGCTCAGAGCCAACGGCGCACAGGTGCTCATCAAGCGGCCCATGGAGCTTTTGGGGCTTCTGGCATCGTCATAAATCATTAAAGAGAGCACCAGAGTGTCGTCTGGCAGTCTGGGAGCGGCCGCCCGGCCGCGAGCGGGTGCCCTATGGGAGAGGTAACCTTCGAAGGAAACGAGTTACTCTTTGGCGGCGACGGCACCGAGGGAATTGTCGCGGTCGAACCGGTGGGGGAGGACCGCATGCGACTCTTCCTCCGGCAGAACGGCGGGCTTCACTTCCGCGATGATCCCTTCACGCCCTTTCTCCTCCTCACGGACACGGGACTTCTTCGCGGGTTCAGAGGCCCTTTCCTGGTGGAACCCCTGTCACCGGGCAACGACTATCGTTTTCTTGTCTGGTTCGAGGGATGGGCAGCTTGCAGGAAGGCCGTCGCTCATCTTCAGAAGCGAACCGGGGCGCCAGCGTCCTCACCACAGGCCCCCTACCTGTTTCTTTCTGATCCGGTGCAACAACATCTTCTCTTCACCGGGAAGACACTTTTCAAAGGAATGCCGTTTCGAACCCTCCACCGCCTCGCCCTCGACATCGAAACTGCTACCGCTCCTGGATACACCTTCTCCAATCCCGTGAGAGAGGAAGACCGAATTCTCTCCATTGCCTTGATGGACAGCCGCGACTATGAGGAGGTCCTTTTCGCTCGGGACTTGGGCGAGAAGGAAATGCTGGAGGCGCTGGGGGAGCGAATCGCCCGTCTCGATCCCGACGTCATCGAGGGGCACAACCTCTTCAATTTCGACCTCGAGTACATCACCACTCGAGCTCGGAGGCATAGGGTCTCACTCCAATGGGGGCGGGACGGAAGCCAGCCCAAGATCCGCCGTTCCCGCTTCACCGTGGCAGAACGGGTCATCGATTACACCCGGATGGACATTTTCGGCAGACACGTGGTGGATACTCTTTTTCTCCTCCAGTACTACGACGTCACGGCGCGAGAGCTCGAAAGCTACAGCCTCAAGAGCGCGGCTCAGCACTTCGGTCTGGCGAGTCCCGCGAGAACCTATATCGAACCGGAAAGAGTCCAGTGGTACTATGACCACGATCCTGACACTCTCAAGCGCTACAACCTGGATGACGTCCGGGAAACGCTTGCACTTTCGAAACTCCTGGCGTATCCTTTTTTCCTCCAGGCCCGCATTTTTCCCTTTTCCTACCAGAACATGTTCGTCCGCGGGAACGCCACGAAGATCAACGCCTTGTTCCTCCGGGAATATGCGAGACAGAAAGCTTCGGTGCCCGTGCCCGGGGAAGGGGAGGAGTTTGCCGGCGGCTACACCGACATCTTTCGGCAGGGGGTGATCAGGCCGGTAGCGGCGTGTGACGTCGCCTCTCTCTACCCCTCGATTCTTCTCGCGTACGAGTTGAAACCGAGCACCGATATCCGTAACGTCTTCCTGCCTCTTCTTCGGGATCTACGTGCTTTCCGCCTGGAGGCCAAGAGCCGGGCCCGGCTGGCTGGCGACCCCCATGAGCGCGATTACTACCAGGCCCTGCAGCAGACCTTCAAGGTGCTCATCAACTCGTTCTACGGCTACCTGGGAACCCGCTTGCACCACTTCGCCGACTCGCACCTGGCGGGCGACGTGACGCGCCGGGGGCGGGAGATCATCCAACACATGGTCGAATGGCTCCGAAAGGAGGGTGCCGAGCCGGTGGAAATTGACACCGACGGGATCTACTTCATGCCGCCCCCGGGGGTGAACACGGAACAGAAGGCGAGGGCTCTGGTGGAACGGCTCTCCACCACCCTGCCTGCCGGGCTCGAGGTGGAATTGGCCGGGAGGTACCAGGCCATGTTCTCGTACAAGAAGAAGAACTACGCCCTCCTCGATGAGCACGGAAACGTGATCATCAGGGGAAGTGCCCTGCGCTCCAGGGGAATGGAACCCTATCTTCGGAATTTCCTCTCCGGTATGATCCGGCTCCTCCTGGAAGGACGGGCAGGAGAGGTGCGGGCCTTGGCGCGGGAATGCCACGAACGCCTCGAACGGCACGAGGTGGCTGCCTCCTCGCTTGCCAAGACCGAGACCCTTACTGAGTCTCCGGAGACCTACCGGCAGAAGGTCGCGGCGCGGAAACGGAATCCCGCCGCGGCTTACGAGCTGGCCCTTACGTCGGGGCGGGATTACCGGGCGGGCGATCAAGTCTCATACTATGTGACCGGCAAGGGCAAAGCGGTAAAGGTATACGAGAACTGCCGCCTCACCACAGACTATGATCTCGCGCATGCCAACGAGAACGTGGTCTACTACCAGGCGAAGCTCTCCGACATGGTGAAAAAGTTCGAGGAGTTCCTTTCCTAGGGTGGGCTGCATCGCTAAACTAGAGGCTGCTCGACGGGCGAGCCGAGGGATTGGTCGGGAACAGGACCATCGAGGCGGGACAAGCTCTTGCCCTGAGGTTGCTCGACCGGCGGCCTACACGTTCACTGCCCGCGGCTCTCGTCTCGAGGGGACCCGGTGCACGAGGGTCCAGACGGCCTCATACTTCGCCCGAAACTCGGGATAGATCTCGACAAGAAGTTCGTAGTAAGGCTCAATGAGGCGAAGTCGCTCGCGAACCGCCCGCAGCGGAAAGTTGGGGCAGGGTGCGCAGTTCCAGCCTCGCCAGTTGTGCCTGGCTGCCCGGGTCAGGCACAGGTCGTAGAGAGGACAGTCCATGTCCCTCAGCCCTCTTCCCCTTGCCGGTTGAGGCGGTGCAAAGATCAAGGCTGGCCTCCCCGAGCGGTAGAGCCGAGGAGTGCGAGGGCACACCCCGGAGCCAAGAGTGCTTCTGCCCGCAAGCCTCCTCGGGAAATCCCCACTACTTAGAGTCTAAGGAGACGCACGGCGATCTGTCCATGGGGGCAACTCCGTATTCGTACCGAATATATCCTACCACAGCGGTCGACACTCAGAGCATCCACCCTGGTGTTATCCGCGCGCCCCTCCTGCAGAACGAAGGGAGCCGGGGCTATGCGGGCGCCGAACGCTGTTCACGTAGTTAGGTCAGCGGAAAATGTTGACGAGAAGCGCTGCGGCGGGACATAATATATAGTAATCACTGCATTTTCTTATGACAAATCTGACCTAACCGCATTTGGACCACAAGGTGGGGGGTTACCATGAGAAAGCTGATCCGTGTAGACATGGCGAAAGGCAAGGTGAGAAGCGATGATCTTGTCGGTGACTACGGGCACCTTGGCGGGCGGGGGCTCACCTCAACCATTGTGAGCCGGGAGGTGCCGCCTCTCTGCCACCCGCTAGGACCACAGAACAAGCTGGCTGTCGCTGCCGGGCTCCTGGCGGGAACGACCTGCGCGAACTCCGGGCGTCTCTCCATCGGCGGCAAGAGTCCTCTCACCGGGGGGATCAAGGAGAGCAACGTTGGGGGCAACGCCGCCAACAAGCTGGGAAGGCTGGGCATCGCCGGGATCGTGGTGGAGAACCAAGCGTCACAAGGAAAGCTCTTCTATCTCCTGGTGACCAAGGACGGTGCCCAACTCCTTTCGGCCGATGCGTACAAGGGACTGAAAAACTATGACCTGGCGGCATCTCTCCAGGAAAAGCACGGTGGGAAGGTGGGGATCATTTCAATCGGCCCCGCTGGTGAGATGCGGATGTCGGCGGCCTCGGTGGCGGTGACGGACACGAACGGGAGGCCCGCCCGGCATGCGGGCCGCGGCGGCATGGGCGCGGTGATGGGCTCGAAGGGGCTCAAGGCCATCGTGGTGGACGACACCGATGCCTCAGGGGTGACCTATCACAGCAAGGAGGCCTTCAAGGAGGCTGCGGCCGCGTTCCGGGACGCCCTCAGGGAGCACCCGGTCACCAAGCCGGGAGGGGGGCTGGCTGTCTACGGCACGAACGTGCTGGTCAACCTTATCAACGAGGCGGGGGGATTTCCCACGCGCAACTTCACGGACGGCCGTTTCGAGGGTGCGCAGAAGATCAGCGGCGAGACCATGCACGACGTGATCAAGGCACGCGGCGGGACTACCACCCACTCGGGATGCTTGACCTGCATCATCCAGTGCTCCAATATCTACGTGGACAAGAACAAGAACTACGTTACCTCGGGCTTCGAGTACGAGACCATCTGGGCGAACGGGGCGAACTGCGGCGTGGACGATCTCGACTCCATCGCCCAGGTAGACCGGCTCTGTGACGACTATGGCCTGGATACCATCGAAACCGGCTGCGCCATCGCAGTTGCCATGCATGCCGGGGTGAAGAAGTTCGGGGATGCCGCCGGCGCTATCGAGCTCCTTCACGAGATCGGCAAGGGGACGCCTCTTGGGAGGATTCTCGGCAACGGGGCCGCGGTGACCGGGCAGGCCTTCGGGATCTCTCACGTGCCCGTGGTGAAGCGTCAGGGGCTTCCGGCCTATGATCCCCGGGCAATCAAGGGGATCGGGGTGACCTATGCCACGAGCCCCATGGGCGCGGACCATACAGCCGGCTATGCGGTGGCCACCAACATCCTGAGGGTGGGAGGGTTCGTGGATCCGCTCAAGCCTGAGGGTCAGGTGGATCTCTCTAGGAACCTGCAGATCGCCACGGTCATTCTCGATTCTGCCGGGCTCTGTGTCTTCGTGGCCTTTGCCATTCTCGACATCGCGAAGGGTCTCGAGGCCATCCCCACGATGATGACCGCACGCTACGGCTGGAACCTGAGCCTGAACGACTGGCTCGAGTGGGCGAAAGAGGTCCTGAGGAAAGAGCGGGCCTTCAACCGGGCGGCCGGGTTCACCCCGGCGGACGACAGGCTCCCCGAGTTCTTCCTGAACGAGCCACTCCCACCCCACAAGGTGGTCTTCGACGTGCCGGAGAAGGAGCTTGATGAGGTGTTCAACTTCTAGCCTGTTCGGAAACCAGCAAAAGGGGGGCTTCGGCCCCCCTTTTGCTGGTTTCCGAACAGGTAGGGATTTGGAGTTCGGATCTGTCTCATAAGGTGCTCGGATGCAAGTCACGGTGCTCCTGGGGGGACCTCTCCGGCATGAGGCGAGAACGGCCGGTCAGGAACATGAACTCTCCCTGCCCCGAGGGAGTCTCGTTGAGAACGTGCTTTCGGCGCTCGGCCTCTCTCCGGAACGGGTGAAACTGATCCTGGTGAACGGCCGGGGGGCTACCCTCGATACCATACTCGATGCGGGTGATCGGGTGGCACTCTTTCCGCCGGAGCTCTCCTTCAACACCTTCGTATCTCTTTCCTTCCGCCGGGAGGTCGTAGAGGCCAGAAAAAGAAGGGAGAAGACGTAATCCCCGTGAGTTGTCCATGTTCCGGGAGGTCTTGTCATAAAGGCCCTTCCATCGAAAGTGCGCAGAGGAGGTCGCAATCATGTTGAAGCACGTGGTGTTCTTCAAGTTCAAGCCCGAGGTGAAGGAGCCCGACATTGTCGAATTGGAGAAGGGGCTGGCCGCACTCCCCGGTGCCATCCCAGAGATTCAGGAGTACGTCTTCGGGCGAGATGTGATCCACTCCGAACGGTCCTACGATTTCGCTCTCGTGTCCGGCTTCGCGGACCTCAAGGCCATGGAGCGCTACCAGCAACATCCCGACCATTTGCGGGTAGTGGCGGTGGTGAAACGAATCAGTAGCAGCATTCTCGCCGTTGATTTCTACCATAGCTGAGGTTCGCCGACGCGAGAGATAGGGGAGATGCAGCGCATCGCCACCCCCAGGCGGTTATTTGATGCCGTTCCCTCTTTGGTGGGCGCGACCTTCCCCTCGGGATAGACTCCGTGTGCACCCGCTCGGAGAGCTCATTTGCTGATGTGCTCCCGACTGAAGTGAAGTCGGGACTATTCCCGCCTAAAAGCCAACCGCCGCTTTGTTGTCCACCGCACAGCATCTTTCCGCCGATGGGGAGAACACAGGGCCGAAATTGGATACGCCGTGGCACTTTCTTGCCCCTCCTGCTAAGCTAGAATCAAAGGGCATGGTCCCCGAATCCCGCCACAAGGTCTGAGGGAAAAGGAGACTGTGATCTTATCCTCAGCAATTGGCGCTGGTGATGGTCTGCACAGAGGAGAGGACGCCGTGAGGATCCTCCTGTACGCCGGCAAGGGCGGGGTAGGGAAGACCTGTGTCGCCGCCGCGACCGGCGTTGTCACCGCGCGAACGGGCCTTCGCACCCTGGTCATGTCCCTGGATCCCGCCCACAGCCTGAGTGACGCCTTCGACCTCGAGCGCTCCCTCATGGACAAGAACCGCGGGCAGCCGATTCCCATCGGCGAGGAGCTCTGGATTCAGGAGCTCGATATCCATGAGGAGATGCACAAGAGCTGGGGCGAGATACAGCGCTACCTCGCTCTCCTGCTCAACGCCTCGGGCATCGATGACATTCTCGCCGAAGAGCTCGCCGTGCTCCCCGGCATGGATGAGGTGGCGGCACTTCTCCACATCAATCGTTACGTGAAAGAAAACGCCTACGATCTCGTCATCCTGGACTGCGCTCCCACGGCCGAATCCCTCCGGTTTGTGAGTCTCCCCAAGGCCCTCGAATGGTACATGAAGAAGATCTTTCGCCTGGAGCGACGGGTGGTAGCCTACGTGCGTCCCGTCGCCCGGAGGTTCATGGATGTTCCCCTCCCGGAGGATGACTATTTTGCCGAGATTGAGAGGCTGTACCAACGCCTTCAGGGCATCGATCAGGTTCTCACGGATCCCGATATCACCTCTGTTCGCCTGATAACCAACCCTGAAAAGATGGTGCTCCGCGAAAGCCAGCGGGCCTTCATGTTTTTCTGTCTGCACCAGCTCAGCATTGATGTGGTGATCATCAACCGGATTTTCCCGCGCGGGAGCCATGACCCCTATCTGGAGGCGTGGCAGAAGTGCCAGCAGGAGTACCTGGAGTTGGCGCGGACTTACTTCCATCCGGTGAAGATCTTCGAGGTGCCCCTTTCCGACCGTGAGATTCTCGGCTATGAGAAACTCCTGGAGTTCGGCTCCAACCTTTACGGGGAAAGGGGCCCGGCTGACTTCTTCTCGCAGAGGCGACCGTGCCAATTCGTGAGGGACCAGGGAAGGCACCTCATGGTGCTCCACCTTCCCTTTGTGGAGAAGGGTGAGATCGACCTGAGTAAGATAGGAGACGAAGTCATCGTCAGGGTGGGAAACATCAAGAAGAGCATCGTCCTCCCAAGGGCCTTCGCGACCAGGGAGCCGCAGGGCGCCCGGCTAGAGGGGGATCAACTTCTGGTGGACTTTGGAGGGAGTAATGAACGAGATGAAGACCGAAACCTTGGGTGAAGAGAAAGTCAGGCACGAGAGATGTATGTGTCCCTTCTGCGTGGGGCGGAGATTCCTGCACGATCAGATGGAGCGATACGGCGACTTTTTCTCTCACCTGAACAGAGCCAGGATCGAGGTGCTTTCTGCCTTCAAGTCGCTCCTCGAACAGCGGATTGCCGATCTTGAGAGGAAGGGAAAGAGAGTTACCAAAATCGAGGTCGAGTGAATAGACGGCTCGACAAGCCCCCCGGAAGATCCCTCGTCTCCGGCGAGGGGGTGACGGTAAGGGTGAGGGGGGCCAGGGGTCGAGAGAGGAAGCCACGTTGTAGGCAGTATTCGCCGTCTCTGGATTGTCTGACAACATCTGAAGGACAGTGTAGAGTCAGGGCCCCTCCATCACAGGGAGTCAAGAATCTCCTCCCGAGTCGCTTCAAGGGTTTGCCAGGACTCGTCCCGCTCTCCTGCCTCAATGGGCTTTCCCAGCTCCCTGAGCACGTCATCCACGTACTTCTCCTGCCTCATTCCCACGAGAACACACGTTACCCCGGCGGTGGACCGGATGGCCCGCACCGCCATCTGGCTCAGGGTCGTCGAGTCGCCCCAGAGAGGATCCACCGACGCGATCCACCTCCTCATCAATGCGGATCGCCTGGCCGCCTCTGCCTGGTAAACGAAGGTGACGGCCTGGAAGGCGGCAACGGTTCTCTCCCGGTGCCTCTCCAGCCAGGGGGAGGTGCTTTTGCTCCGATCTCCGTGTTTCTCAAGAAAGTGGACGAGTGCCTGAACCCGAGGGAGGAAATAGTACGCCTGGAGTTCCTGCCACCGGTCGTGGGAGCCGAAGTTGCGCCAGTGCTGCCACAAGGTTTGTCCCACTGCCGCCTGACCCATGATCTGTTCTCGGGAGGAGGCTGTCAGGAAAAACTCGGCGAGTACCCGCTCTCTCAGCTCCTCTTCGGAACGGACCACCTCCCGGATCCGTTGCTCCACCTCTTCAGGCCCCATGGAGGGCCCGGCGCCAACATCGGCGAGGCGCACCATGCTTCTTTCGGCAATGGCATTAAGGGGCCGATTGATGAGAACGCCAAGTCTCTTCTCCCGGGCGAACTCGACAACGCTGCGGTCGCCGCTCTGATTGTGTTCCGTGACCCCTCCGGTTTCGAGGAGATTCATGGGAAGCTGGATCACGCGAAAGTGATGTACGGGACTGACGGATTCAGCGACCTCGCAGGCCGTTTCGAGGGCAGTGAATTGAGGATCGGAGGCCGGGGAGGGGAAGGTGTTGGAGCTTATGCCGTAGAATCGGAGCCGACCTCGAGCCACCTCGCTTTCCAGATGGTGGAAGGCGAGCGCGATGCGACGATAGTATTCCCGACGGGCTTCGCTAAGCGAAATGCCTGCCTTTGCCGCCCAGCCGAGGTAGTATTCAGGGTTGTGGAGCAGGTAGATGTCCACGGTTTCGAGATCGAGCCTCCTCAGGCTCCGACCGATCTGGTCCTCCAGGAACTCGGGATGGACGCTGTGCTCCAGCCCTTCGCCGTAGAGGACGAGGTCAGGGAAGGGCCTCCCCCGGCGCTTTCGCTCCTGGCTGATTTCGCAGTTCTCGCCCTGGACGTACCCTCCTTTGGTCACTACGACCACGTCCTGCCGTTGCAGGTTTCCTGAGTCGACGAGCTCGCCAAGCACCTTTCCTACGAGGGCTTCGGAGCCGCCGTCGGCGTAGTTGGCACTCGTGTCGATGAGGTTGATTCCTTGGAGCAGAGCCCGTGTGAGCGCCTGGCGGTGGGCCTCCACGGAGACGTCCACCCGGTAGCAGCCGAAACCTGCCTGACTCACGAGAAGACCGGTGCGATCCAATTCCCCGTAGGTAAGAGCCGAGTGTGCCTCAGCGCACGCTCGCGTGCCTTCAGCCGTGGCGAATCCTCTGATCACGATGACTTCCTTTCAGCGGAGAAAGAAACAAGTTGTTTCCTCTGCTTCGCTCATATAGAGAATTAAACTGAGTGCACCGGGAACATAAGGCTCATTCCTTACGAGGGCAAGGGTAAGGAGTGGCAGAACGAGGACCGTCCCAGGAGGACCACGTAATGCGAAAATCTCAGACAGCCCCCTTCGGCTCATGGAAGTCCCCCATCACCGCTGAACTCATCGCCTCGGGAACCACAGCCCTTGGGCAGATTGCCCTGGAGGGAACAAACGTCTACTGGATCGAAACACGTCCCGCCGAAGGCGGTCGGAACGTCGTCGTGCGGTGGACCCCCGGCGGCGGGCCTCAGAATCTGACTCCGCCGCCCTTCAACGCTCGCACCCGCGTCCATGAGTATGGCGGCGGGGCCTTCGTGGTCAGTCGCGAGACCGTCTACTTCGTCAACTTTGCCGATCAGAGTATCTACCGTCAGTCAGGGGAAGCGGCCCCGCAGGCCGTAACGGTTGGTGGCAGCCGCCGCTATGCAGACGGCGTCCTTGACCTCCTGCGGAACCGCCTCATCTGCGTGCGTGAAGACCATACCCTCGCCGGCCGCGAGCCGGATAACTGTGTGGTCGCAGTCCCCCTCGACGGCAAGGGCGCCGAGAAGGATCTGGTGTCGGGGAACGACTTCTACTCTTCGCCCCGTCTCAGCCCGGACGGATCCTACCTCGCCTGGCTCAGCTGGAATCACCCCAACATGCCGTGGGACGGGACGGAACTTTGGCTGGGGGAGGTGCGGCGAGGCGGGTCCCTGGGAACGAGGGAGAAGATCGCAGGGGGTCCGGAAGAGTCTATTCTCCAGCCGGAGTGGTCGCCGGATGGAGTCCTCCACTTCGTCTCCGACCGGACGGGCTGGTGGAATCTCTACCGCTGGCACCGCGGGGAAACCGAAGCTCTCTGTCCCATGGCTGCCGAGTTCGGGAGACCCCAGTGGGTCTTTGGCATGTCCACCTACGGGTTCCAGTCGTCCGAGAGGATTGTTTGTAGCTTTGTCCGGGAGGGACGTTGGCATCTCGGCCTTCTCGACACGGAAACCGCAAGGCTCGAGGGCATCGAGACCGGGTACACGGACATTCGCGAATTGCGCGTAACGGCGGGGCATGTGGTGCTTTCCGCGGGATCGCCTACCGAGCCAAACTCGATCGTGCGACTGGACCTGAGCGGCAAGAGTCTTGAAGTTCTCCGCCGCTCGAGCGAGTTCGAGGTCGACCGCTCCGTTCTCTCGGTCCCCGAGCTCATCGAGTTTTCCACCGAGGGCGGAAAGATCGCCCACGGCTTCTTCTATGCGCCCAGGAACCCGAGTTACAGCGCCCCCTCCGGAGAGCTCCCGCCGCTCCTCGTCAAGAGCCATGGTGGACCTACGGCCGCTACATCCACAACTTTCCTCTGGGATATTCAGTACTGGACCAGCCGCGGTTTTGCCGTCCTCGACGTGAACTATGGCGGGAGCAGCGACTA
>Ga0187776_10001734_pt1 | contig 11023 bp, 7 predicted proteins | sample 0216_BV02_MP12_2_FD_132426 | JGI IMG/M metagenome (GOLD analysis project Ga0187776, IMG submission 132426) | Tropical peat soil microbial communities from peatlands in Department of Meta, Colombia - 0216_BV02_MP12_20_MG | ecosystem: Environmental > Terrestrial > Soil > Wetlands > Peat | place...
CGGCGAAATCCTCTAACGTGGGAGCGTGCTCCAGTTTGGGGATGATCAGGTCACCGATGGAAGGAGGTGGCTGTGCCCCGACAGTCAATGTAAGTGCAGACAGGGTGGCGAGCTTGGCCAGCCGCTTCCAGCACCTTCCGACTTGTCCCTTCAGCATCCCGGATCCTCTAGGCTCGATCGACAGACTATTCCCTGCTGATTAGACGTGGACCTCAGTCGAGCGAGGGTCCCGAGGGGACCGACTTACGCCGGGCAGGGATGGAAGTACGGGCGAGACCTTCCCTGGAGCCTGCACGGCGCACTGGACCGTCTACCGACCGGCAGCCGCCCCGCACATCGCGGCCATCTCTTCGACCGTCTTGCCTTGGATAAGCAGGTCGGACGAGTCCGTCCCGGACAGGATCCACTGTTGGTACCACCGGCCGAGGTCGCGTCCCGTCGATTTCTCGAGCGAAGACCGGAACGCGGCGAAATCAACCGGCCGGTCGCGGTACGCGGCGACGAACTCCGACATCCCCTTGCGGAACGCTTCCTCACCCAGGTAGGTGTGCAGGACGTAGAGCGACCAGGCGCCTTTCGTATAGGAAAAGCCGCCCAGCTCTTCCTTGGCGTACTCGGCGATCGGGGTGGTGCGGCCGCGTGGGTCCCGCTCTGCGCGGCGGATGAAGTTCTGGCGGGAGCGCTCCATATGGGCGCGGAAGGCCTCCGGACCATCGAACTGCCGCATCGCGAGGCCCTCGAAATACGAGGCAAATGCCTCATCGAACCAGCGTGTCCGCTGCACGGTATCGCTGCAGGCCTGGCCGGGCTGAAACGACCCGCAAGCATTCCAGCGGTGTGCCACCTCATGCCATAGCTCGTAGGACTGCGCCTCGTCCTTGAATGCAGCCGCGGCCTGGAAGATCGTGCCCGGCTCCAGGTAGGACCCCCAGCCCTCCGGGATCTCGACCAGGGCGAGCGTACCCCCGCGAGCCTCGCCGAGGTAGGAACGATAGAAGTCGAGTGCCCGGCGCAACTCGCCCATGACCCGGTCGCTGGCGGCGGCGTCCGTGGGCATGGCGTACACACGCAGCCCGCGCGCGGAGTCTTCGAGCACGCGGAATCTGGAGACCGCGACGTTGATGCGGCCGGCGGCGCCTTCGCCAGCGCAGTGATAGGTGGTTCGACCCTCGCGGGTCTCGGCTTCGCCCGCATCCGGGGCGGCGCAGACGGCGACCTGGCCGGCGGGCACGACGGTGGTGATGTCGAAGTGGACCGCGGAGTTGAGGAAGTGCCGCCATCCGGCCTCCGAGGCCGGCGCCACCATGGGGTAGGGGATGGTCTCGGCACGCAGCAGAGTGTAGTCGTCGCTGACCGTGTCATGGACGTACTGCATCACCTCGCGCAAGCCGACCAAGGGCCCTCCGTACCTCACGTGGAGGGTCGTCTGCCGCCGGGGGGCAAGCGGCGTCGCGAGTGTCACTCGGATGGCATTGACCTGCCAGGTCGGTTCGTCACTGAACCTCACGACCCTCTGGGCAAAGACCAGCGGCCTGCCGTCTTCCCCGGTCACAGATTCCACGTCCATCAGGCGGTACAGCAGGAGTGGTGCCCTGGAGACGGCGACCTCGCCCGGATTCACGATGGTGACATCCGCCGTCCCGGCAAGCGATTGGTCCTTCGGATCGAGATCGAACCGGATGCCATAGCGGATGGCCTCAGGCAAGGTCGATTGCTCCTTCTCTACCTGAGCTGCAACCTCGGCGGGAATGGCGAGCAAGCAAAGCAGGATCCCCAGGCATAGACCTCTCATCGCACACCTCCGCTACGCAGGAGGATTGTAGGTCGTGTTCGGACATTGCGCCGCCTCGCTGGGACCAGCTAGACGCCATGGACGGACACAGCGAAGCCGGGCCTTGCGACCATCCGGGAAAGCTCCTCCACTCGAAAGCGCACGCAGACGCCAATGGAGCGGCAGAGCCTGCGATCCCTGGTGGCGGGTTCGCAGGTCGGGCACCTGGCAACCCTCCTTTCGTGGGGTTCTTGTGCGTGTTTTTCTTGGGGCGGAAGTACGCTATCCAGGGACGAAATAGGCAAGCGCAGGGTGTCCCCGGCTTACAATCCACTCTCCACCTATGCCGGAGCGGGAGAGCGTTTCACTGACAACCGATCGCTGGGCGAGCTGGCGCCGGTTTCTGGTGATGGACTTCCTGATCTGGACCGCGCTCGCCATTCTCCTTGCCATCCAGAACTACTACAACCTCGCGGAGACCAGGGGAAAGGCGCCTCATTGGAATGAAGTCCTTTGGCTTCCGCTTGCGCGCTACTGGATCTATGCCGCGTTGACGCCGGGCGTCTTCTGGCTGGCACGCCGATCCGGATATTCGCGCGGGCGCCGCTTTCGTCCGACCGTGCTCATCGCGCTTGGTTTTGTTGCCTTTCAGGTCGTCTACGTGATCCTGCGTCTGGCCTTCTACCCCCCGGTGCAGGGGCCGATGGCGACTCCCCTCCCCCGCACGTTCTCGAGCGCCGTCGATTTGACTCGATCCTCCCTCTTTGAGCAGCTGTGGATGTACGCCAGCGTTGTAGTCGTGGGCTTGACCCTGCACTACTACGAGGAAGCCAGGAACCGCGAACTGCGCGAGGCCATGCTGCGGACCCGCTTCGCGGAGTACGAGCTTCAGATCCTCAAGCTTCAGCTTCATCCTCATTTTCTGTTCAACACGCTGAATGGCATCTCCGCGCTGATGGCCATCGACGTCAAGACCGCCCAGGAGATGATCCTTCGCCTCAGCGACCTGCTGCGCATCGCCCTGTCCCATTCGAGTTCGCGCGAGATCTCGCTGCGGGAGGAGATCGACTTCGTCGAAGGCTACTTGAACCTGGAGCAGATGCGCTTTGGAGCAAGGCTGAAGTTTCTCTTCCATGTCTCTCCCGAGACCCTCGACGCGCTCCTGCCGAACATGGTGCTGCAGCCGCTCGTGGAGAATGCCGTGCGCCATGGGATCGCGGCGCGCCGCGAAGGTGGAACGATCGAGATCGAGACCTCGCGCCGCGAGGACATGCTCTTCGTCACCATCACCAATGATGGCCCGCCGCTGACTGCCACGGCCTCCACCGGACGTTCCGGCGTCGGCCTCGACAATACCCGCAACCGCCTGCTTCAGCTCTACGGCTCGAGCTCCCGGCTGGAGATATGCAATCGGCGAGGCCGTGTGGAAGTCAGCCTCGAGGTGCCTTTCCATGAGACCGTCGGAGAGGAGAGGACCCTGGCATGAATAAGCGGATCACATGCCTGATCGTCGACGATGAGCCCCTGGCACGCGAGGCACTACGACGAGCGGTTGCGGATGACCCGGAACTGGAGATCGTGGGTCAGGCTGCGGACGGTGTGGAGGCGGTCACGCTCATCGAACGCCTTTCCCCCGACCTCGTCTTCCTCGATATCCTGATGGCCGAGGTAGGAGGGTTCGAGGTGCTCCAGGCCCTCGAACTAGCGGGGTTGCGCGTGCCGGTGATCGTCTTCGTCACCGCCTACGACCAGTATGCTATCCAGGCCTTCGAGGCGCACGCGCTCGACTACCTCCTGAAGCCGCTCGACCGGAAGCGTTTTCACAAGGCGGTCGCAGCGGCCAAGTCGCGGATCGCCGCGGACCGGGCCTGGTATACGGCAGCGCAACTCGTGGATCTACTCGCGGAGAAGGGTGCCTTGCGCCGCGAATCATCGCGCCTCCCCATCAAGTCGAAGGGGAAGATCCTCTTTGTCCGATTGTCAGAGGTGGAGTGGATCGAGGCCCAGGGCAATTACCTGCGTCTGCATTCGGACGACGAAGAGTATTTGTTACGCGAGACGATGAACGCGTTCGAGGCAAAGCTCGACCCGGATCGCTTCATGCGGATCCACCGCTCCACCATCGTGAATGTGGAACGGATCAAGGCCATCGAACCGTGGTTCACCGGTGAATATGTCGTCCGCATGGCCAGTGGCAGAGAATTCACCCTCACGCGCAGTTACAAGGAGAATCTCCGGCGCTTGATGGGCGGAACGGAAAAGAAATAGGCGCGGCTCCTGAGCCGCTGGGCTCGCGCGGCGCTGCGCCATGCTCGCTTCAGTCTCCCTGCGTCACCGATCGTCGGGGTGCAACTCCGCGTCGATGCCCATGACGGACTTCCAGCCGTCGGGGAACTTCTGCCAGACCTCGATGTAGCGCAGCTCGAGCTGGCGGGATGGCCCGTCCTTCGGCGTTCGGGTCACAAGAATCGTGCCGCGGATGAAGCCGATGTCTCCCTGCACGATGATTTCATCGGGCGTGACCTCGACCTTGGTGTCGCGCCGCTCCACAATCTTGCGGTAGTACTCGCGGCGCTCAGCCTTGGTCTGCACCGGCTGCCGCAGGTTCACGTCCACATACCGGTCGGCGTAGAAGCGCATCATGCGGTCTAAATCTCCAGAGTTGAACCCTTCGACGAACTCGCGGGTCAAAGCTTTGAGTTGTTGCACATCGGCGTCCACTTGCGTCTCCTGTCTGCCGCGCGGGATGGCTGCCCACGTGCTGCTTCGGAAAACCATCGGACGTTGTGGGCGGGCAGAGGTTAGCACGCTGGACCAGAAGGCTATGCAGTCGAGCATGTGTCCTCGCGACCGTGGATCTCGCTAGCGTGTGCAAGGCGATGCCCCTGGGTTCCCAACAGGAGCTGGCCGGGGAACGGCTGGGGACAAGGCCATCGTCTCCCGCAAGCGACTTGTAAGCAGGTTCGGGACCGAGGCGCCTCCTATTGCGGCACGTCGAAGACGACTACATCACCGAACTCGAAGGTTTCTGTCTCCACATCCTGATAGGCATAGATCTTCTTGCCGTCCGGCGACCATGAGCCTTGCTGGTAAGACCAGATGCTGCTGGAAGTGACTTGTTTCAGGCCGGTTCCGTCGGCATTCATGATGAAGATCTGGCCGATGTTTGCCGGCCCCAGCCGGTTGGAAGTGAAGAGTATGCGCTTGCCGTCCGGCGACCACTGCGGCCAGCCGTCGTAGGCGGCGTTGTTGGTCAGGTTTCTCTCATTGCTGCCATCTGCGTCTGCTACATAGACCTCGGAATTGCGGAGGGTGCTGGAGAGGTCCCAGTTGTAGCTTGGCATATCGGTCACCTTGCGATAGAGCAGCTTCGTTCCATCGGGAGAGAGGCTCGCATAAGTGCAAACCGACTTGCAGTGAGTGTGCTGCCTGAGGTCCGTTCCATCGGGTTTGACGCTAAATACCTCATGCCACTGCTGGGACCAGGGTGCCTTCATGTCCGGCGTGGTTCGGTTGCTGTTAAAGACAATGCGGCCGGTCTTGCTCCAATGAGGATGGCCGTCGTCGCCGCCTGCGGCCAGTTGCCGTTGGCCGGTGCCATCGGCATTCATCACCCACACTTCCCATTTCCCGTTCGGCTTGCTCTCATATGCGATCTGCTTGCCGTCGGGAGACCAGGATGGATTCCCGTTGAAAAAATCACCGGAGGTGATTTGCTTCACGTCCGTCCCGTCCGGCTTCATCGTATAGATCTGGTCGACGCCCGTCCTGTTGGACTGAAAAGCGATCAGGTGGCCGTCGGGAGACATCGCCGGATAAGAACTCGTGATGTTCGTCAGCCGCGTTGGACTGCCGGCCTGCGATTGCCCCATGGCGGTCAAGACCAGGAGGCACGCCGCAACTCCTGCAAAGTACTTCAACACCTGTGAGTTCAACCTTGTCAACCGCATTGGACTGTCTCCTCCATTGTGCCGCATCGAGGGATGGACCCTCATGCCCGCCGGCCGCCATCTTAGACCGCACGCCCGCCCTTTGCCGGTCCTTGCGGGACCGGACTACAACAGGTGGGGACGGAACAGCCTGGTCTTTCAGCGGACGGGGCCGAGCTGTCTCTTCCCGGGCCGAACCTACGGGAAACAGGCGTTGTTTTGGGTGTGTCCTCGCGATCGGGCTCCGCTGGCAGGCACTGGGCGAGGCGTTGGGCTCAACCAGGACCAAGCAGGCACCGCCCGGGTGCGCCCTGGGAAAAAAGAGGCCAGCCTTGCGGCTGGCCTCGGAGTGAAACCTCCCGGTCTTCGGTCAGAAGATGAACTTCAAACCGAAGGTAAAGAAGCGACGTTGGCCCGCGCCGGGAGCGTAGGAACCGTTGGTGTTGAGCTGGGTGCCGAGCCCGATGATCCCGTCGTCGAGGAACGGATCAGGAACGCCACCCGGGGTGCCGCTCTCAACTCCAACCGCACGAAATTGGCGGTTCAAGATGTTGTAGGCGTTGACCTGGGCCTGCATGGTCACCCGCTCCCCCATCTTGAAGTTCTTGTACAGTCCCACGTCGACGTTGTTGAAGGTGTCCCCGCGCAGGATATTGCGACCCACGCCCAGGTAAGGATTTCCCAGGCAGAGCGCCGCCTGCGTGTCGTTGTAGATCCAGTGGAACGTGGTGGCGCCTGACCCGGTGGCATCCTGCAGTGTGCAAGTGCCGTCGTAGAACCCGACGTTGCCCATGGGGGCTGTCGCATCTCCCAGGAGCGGACGGCAGGTGTCAGCCGTTGAGTAGAATTGGATCGCAAACGACTGGTCGCAGTACACGCTGGCCGTGAACTGCTGCGGGTTCCAGGGCTGTCCGGAGTGGTACTGGTAGACGCCGTTGACCTGCCATCCGCCCAGCACCTTACCCAGGAAGCCGGCCTGGCTCTTGTACCAGGGCAGTTCGTACACCCACCACAGCGTGACAACGTGAGTGTAGGAGGTGCCGCTGGTGCCACGCTCCGGCTGGCCAGCGTTGAACGGATTCATCGAACCAGCCACGCCATTGCCGCCACCGAAGGTCGAGTAGATCTCGCTGACGTTGTCAATGGCATGGCTCCAGGTCCAGGACAGGCCCGAGGTCCACCCGTGCCAGTTCTGCATGCGCAGGTTGGCCTGCAGACTGTGGTAGCTGGCGGAAGCAGAGTTGTCCCGCAGGCGCACCAACGTTTTGCTGCAGTCGGGCCGGGTGTTGAAGCCCGGCTGTCCCGGGGTCGCGCACTGCGTGACTCCGGCCGGAAGCAGCGCCGGGAAGTCGTTGGCCAGGCCGCTGCCCACCCCGCCCCCGATGGGGCCCAGGTAGGGGTTGCCGTTGATGGTCTGGAAGTTGCCTACGGTGTGGTTGCCCACGTAGTTCACCTCCAGCGCGATCTTGGAGGTCAGCTCACGCTGGATGCCGAAGTTCCACTGCTCCGCGTAGGGATTGTGGAAGTTCGAGGAGACCGTCGTTTGCACGCGTTTGCCCGGGTTGGCCCCCGTGGGGATGAGGAGCAGGTAGCCCGCCGCACGCAGGGAGTTCCCCGTCGGAGCGCCGCCCGGCAAGCCAACCGTGGGAATCGAACCGGCATTCACCACCGGGGCCGCTGTCGCCACGTTCAGGAACATGTTGTAGAACTCCGGATCGTAGGCGACGCGGAAGCCACCCCGGATAACGGTCTTGTCCCTGCCGAAGACCGACTCCCAGATGTGCGGTGTGTAGGCAAAGCCGACCACCGGCCCGAAGTTGTTGTAGTCCTGCGGGATCGCAGGGACGGTGCGCTGCGCCAAAGGCAGGGTCGTGTCCCAGAAGGGGGAAGGCCCGGTTTCGCGCGCCACGGTCAGGTCGTGCAGCAGGTTGATGGCTTGCTGGTTCCACTCCCAGCGCACCCCGAAGTTGAAGGTCAGGTTGTCGCGGAAGCGCCAGTCATCCTGCACGTACAGCGCCGTATCCTGCTCCTTGAAGTTGAAGGCGGGCGGGCCGTCGGTCAGCGACAGGCTGCGGGCATCGTTGGCCATCAGGCGGTCGAACGCACAAGCGGTATTGCCTGTGCTCGCTCCCAGCAGCCCGGTGTAGAACGCGCACGGGTTGAGGTCGGTAGCCGAGTTGTTCCCGCCGACGGTGAAGGTGCCGTTGATGTTGGGCAGGAAGACGTTGGGAGAGCGCTGGCGGTCGTACTCACCACCGAACTTGATGGTGTGGCGGCCGTGCACCCAGGAGGCGTTGTCCTGCCACTGGCTGACGTTGATCAACCGGCCCTGCGGCAGGTTGTTCTGCATCCCGAAGTTCGGAAGGTTGACGGCAACCAGGCTCCCCGAGGCGTCAAGCACGTTCGAACCCGCGCTGGAAAAGGTGACGCCGGAGGGACAGGCGAGGATGTTGAAGTTCGTGCAGTCGGGGAAGGTCCCGCCTTCAAAGCCGAAGCCCGCCCGCGAGAAGCCGAAGCGTACCTGGTTGATGAAGTGGTCGGTGAAGGTGCGCACCCAGTCGAGTCCGAGCTGCTGGTCGCGCGCCGGGAGGTCTACTACCGCTCCGACCGCGAAGCGCCCCGTGGCGTTGGTGAAGTTGTTGTCCTGGTAGATGTAGCGCCCGAAGAAGCGGTCCTTCGGGGTGACCTGCACGTCGATCCGGCCCGTGACCTCGTTGTCGTTGAATTGGGCGGGCAGGAAGCGCGTAAAGGTGGAGAACTGCACGTTGTTACAGACGGCGAGACCATTGGAGATGTTCAGGTTGACCGGAGTGCCGGTGGGAGTGGGATTGCCCGCCGCCACCCCATACGGACCGATGGTGGTCAGGGCGTCCAGCCCCGGGCTGCCCGGGAAGCACCCGGCCAAAGTGGCCAGGCCCGCCGGAGTGGGCATGATGTTCGGATCGGAAGAGGTGGGGGTGGCGCCAAAGCGCAGATAGTCCTTCTGGTAGGAACCGAAGAACCAGGCCTTGTTCTTCTTGATGGGCCCGCCGATGGTGCCGCCGATGCGGTTCTCATCGTAGCGCGACACCTTGGGGTCCTGGCAGGCGCCGCCGGTGCTGGCCGAGGTCGCCGGAGGGATGCAAATGCCGAACAGCGGGTTCTTTTCCTGGTTGGCCATCGAGGATAGCCAGGAGCCGGTGTAGAACCAGAACGCGCTCCCGTGCAGGCTGTTGCTGCCCGACTTGGTGATGTAGTTGATCACCGAGCCCATGTTGCGCCCGTACTCGGCCGAGAAGTTGTTGCTGATGACCTGGTACTCGGCAATCACGTCCTGATTGCCCAGGAAGATGGAAGGCCCGGCCACCGAGTTGTCGTTGTTGGCTTGGCCGTCGATCTGGAAGTTGTTGGAGCGGCCGCGTTGCCCGTTCATGGAGATGCCGGCGCCGTTGGTGTTGCTGAAGCCGGCGTCGCCGGTGGTGACCGCGCCTGGCACCAGCAGCACCAGTTCGTCGAACGCATTGTTGATGGGCAGGTCGGTGACCTGCTTGGTCTCGTAGGTGGTGGAGAGCTGGGGCGTCGTGCTTTCCACCAGGGGCGCCGTGGCCTCCACGGTGATCGTCTCCGTGGTCGCGCCCACCGCCATCTTCTGCGCTCCCATGACGGTGTCCACGCCCACGCTCACGTTCACGGCCTTGACGTTCAGCGTCTGGAAGTTGGGCGCCGAGATGCTCACGTTGTAGCTTCCCGGAGGCAACTGGCGGATGGAATAAGCGCCGGCGGCGTTGGTGACATCGCTGGCGCTCTGGTTGGTAGCGGTGTTGGTGGCGGTGACCTTGGCGCCGACGATGACCGCCCCCTGCGGATCGACTACCGTGCCCGATAGCGAGCCGGTCACGATGCCTTGCCCGAATGCGAGCATCGTCATACCCATCACCAGCAGGATGCAGAGCAACGCTCCTATCTTCCCGCTTGGATTGCGATTCATTCCTCTCTCCTTCAACAGGACTCGCCTCCCGTGAGGCCGCTCTCCAAGCAGCAGATTCCTTTCCAACATGCGACCTGATTCCGGCCGGTGGTGACGAATAGACAGGCTTCCTTGGCGAGCGTTGGCGGTGGGGGACGAGTGTCGTCAGCGCCAGCTCGTGCGGGCTCGCCGCGACCGGCGTATCTCCAGACTCTTGTAGCCTGTCTATGGATTTCAATAGGCCGCGCTGTCCAGGTGCCGCATCGCGCAGTCAATCGCTAGAACGCAGCATGGTCGCGTCAGGATGGTAATGAACTGTAACTGGACCGTACCGTGCCTAGGTCATTGAACAATGGCGGAGAGAGTGGGATTCGAAAACGATAGAGAACGTAACTTTATGGACTTACAGGGCACAGGCGGCACTGCCTGGAAGTCTAGGAAAGCCTCGATCCCCACTCATGGACCGCTATTGGACTACCGATGGGAAGCAAGCCAAGCAAAGCATGGCGGCTGGCTGATCCTCCATGGCGCCTGCTCAGGCGCCAACCCGCTGGTTCGTGTAAAATCCAGCGAGTCACGGGCCGCGTACCTGAGCGGAGAGGCTCGGGGCCAGCCGAACATCCCAAGCTGCGTCGGCGGATAACACTCATCGGATCCGGAGTTCACCATGACCTTGAACATGACCGCAGGACAAACGAGTCAGCCAAATCCTGCGGCTCACGGCCTGGCGCTGGTGCGGCTGACGATCGGCGCGATGTTCGTGTGGGTCTTCTTCGAGAACCTGGGAAAAGGTCTCTACAGCCAGACGGGCTACGCGAACCTGATCGGCTATTACATCAAGAACAGTCACTCGCCGGCCGTGTGGAAGGCGATCATGGCACTGGCGGCCAGCCACGCCGCGATGGCGGCTCCCATGCAGGCGATTACCGAGATCGGTCTTGGGGTGCTGCTGGTCATCGGCCTGCTGACGCGCCCAGCCGCTTTCGTGGCGTTTCTCTACCTCGCCAGCCTTTGGGTGTCGGAGTGGGGAACCGCGTGGATCTGGGAACTGCTGGTCCCAGTGCTGGCGTCGCTGGCTCTGGCGATAGGACGGGCCGGCCGGACCTGGGGCGTCGATGCCTGGCTAGCGCGGCGGAACCCGTCCTCTTTGTGGTGGTGATTTGCCGGACCGGTTGCGGGTGTCGGTCATCATCCCCACGCGCAATGAAGCGGCGGCGATCCGCCGTGTGCTAGGGGACCTTCCCTCCCACCTGGTCACCGAAGTCCTGGTCATCGACAACGACTCTACGGACGGGACGCCCGCGATCGCCGCAGGCCTGGGAGCCCGAGTCGTCGCGGAACCCCGTCGCGGCTATGGCCGGGCCTGTCTGACCGGCC
>Ga0187776_10001735_pt1 | contig 11022 bp, 8 predicted proteins | sample 0216_BV02_MP12_2_FD_132426 | JGI IMG/M metagenome (GOLD analysis project Ga0187776, IMG submission 132426) | Tropical peat soil microbial communities from peatlands in Department of Meta, Colombia - 0216_BV02_MP12_20_MG | ecosystem: Environmental > Terrestrial > Soil > Wetlands > Peat | place...
GCAGCCACCGCGGGCGAGTTGCGCCAGCCATCTACGAGCAGCAGCACCAACAGGAATAGCGCCGCCGTGAGCGCCGCCGACAGCAGCGCCAGCGCCAGGTTGGCCAGCACGTGCGGGCGATCCGGCGACGTATCCAGGTCCCCCCGACGCCGCACCACCCGATCCCGCAGCGCGATCGCCGCGGGGAGCGCCAGCAGCACCACCGGAATCTGCACCACGAAGATCGACCGCCACGAGAACGCCCAGGTCAGGAGTCCCCCAGCGACCGGACCGAGCGCCGCCCCGGCAACACCGGCCGCTGCCCACCGGCGCGCTCCCGCGCGCTCTGCCCCGGTGGCCCTCACCAGAAGCTCGAGGCTTCCGACGATCACTATCGCGCCCCCCGCCGCCTGGACCGCCCGTGCCGCGATCAACACCCCCAGCGACGGCGCCACCGCGCACACAGTCGTCGCGGCCGCGAACCCGATGAGACCAACGGTGGTCACCGAGGCCGGATCTCCGCGGACACACACCCGTGCCGCCGGCACCGCCGCCAAAGCGAGCACGAGGTTGAACGCGATCAAGACCCACGCGACCTCCCCGACCCCGGCCCCGAAGTCCCGCAAGATCTCTGGCAACGCCAGCGTCACCACGCCCGAGTCGCCAAGCACCACGGCAACGACGAGCGACAGCGCCGCGACGGCGCCGGGGCGCCCCACCGGCGGACTCGCCGGCTGGTTGATGCGATCCGCGTTCATCAGAACGAACTTTTCTCCATCCACGCAAATACGCCGCCCCGCTGTGCGGGCTTAACAGCAAGTTGGCCTCGACACCGGCTTGTCGTCCGCCCAATCTCAGCCGTTCGGCCCGCCGGCCGCACGATCGATTACACCAGCCGGACGAATCAGCTGGCCCTTGGCCTTGGCGACTTTCATGTCTTCGCGGCTGCGGAGGCGGATCAAGCCCGCATCGAATTCAGCAAACGAGCGCAAGCGCAAGTCAAGTCGCCTGAGACACGAACGCCCAAGAACGACGATCACAGCTACACCACAAGACGCGACTTGACGGCGTGCGCTTCATGGCCGGCCGAGCTACCGCCGCTGCCTTTGCGTGGCTCGCGATCGAGAGTTCGTGCAGACCCTCCGAAGTACGTATCAGCGAGCGGCCGCGAGCCTCTTACAGCTAGAGGCATGCCATATGAAGGCTGCCCGTAGACCGGGAGCCACAAGCACTGGGCTCGCGCCGAGACAACTGAACTTGAACACCAACTCCAAGCGACAAGGAGAAGCGATGAGCACTACCAGCCAGCACCACGCACCGCTAGTGCGGACGACGGCCGAGCGCGCCCCGACGGGCGCTGTCCACCCCCGGTCGCGTTCCCGCAGCCGTTCGCACCGCGGCCCGCAGGACCCCAGCGTGACCTCGGTCATGGGCCCAGCCAACCATGCTCCCGGCGTGTCGATCATGGGCGGTCCGAGCCAGGGCCTGCACGCCAACGTAATGGGCGGACCTGACGTAGGCCCGCGTGTGAGCGTCATGGGCAGCGGCGACCCAGGCACGCGGGTCGACGTGTTCGGCGATAGCGACCTCAGGCTTGTTGACTCGCTGTTCACGGCGCAGAGCAGTGCTCGCTGACACAGCCGCGTGGCGATCCCGAGCCGCTCGCGTGACGCGCAGGCCGCGCAGCGGTCCGCGAAACAAGCGACGGCGGTCCAAATCGAGGGCGGGCGAGTTTCGCCCGCCCTTCGACTGGCGGAGAGCCCGCCGCGAGCTTCGAGCCGGTTCGACGACTGCCCCCGATCACCCGCCGCCGGCTATCAACTCCCGCCACCGCGATCGTACGGCAAACCCGCGGTAGAGCCACTCGATCCGTGCCGATCCCCACCAATCGCCGCACCGCCGGAACCCTTGTTATCGCGCTTGCGCTGGGTGCCGTCGCTGCATGGGCTTGCACGTGGCCCGCCGGGGTTGACTCGAAACGGCCGACGGTTCAACAGCCGGCCACGAGCATGCTGCCTGCCGCTCGCTTGAGCGGCGCACCAAGCGCTTGGGTCGCGTCCCAAGGTCTGCGACACGGGCCCACGGTCGCCCTCGCACGCCGCAATCCGGCGCTGCCCAGCCCGGCAGCTGCCGCCGCCCCGCCCCTCGGCCCTGGCCGGTCGAGCACCCTAACCCGAAGTTGCGGGTAGATAGCGGCTGCTGAGGGCCGCGATCCCTTGTGGCTGCTGGGATCGCGGCCTTTCTCAGCATTGGAGATGTAGCCAAGAGTTTTGTTGACTTTGATCGACTACTGTGCGATGATTCGTGGTATGGCGCGAACGGCTGGCGCGATGCATGTGGCCAAGATCAGCCGCCGTCATGGCGAGCGCCAGTACGACTCCTACCTGGTGCGCCGCTCGATCCGCGAGGGCCGGCGGGTGCGCCATGAGACGGTCGCCAACGTCTCCGGGCTGCCGCCGGAGGCGATCGAGGCGTTGACGCTGGCGCTCAAGGGGGTGGCGCTGATCCCGGCGGGTGAGGCGTTTGAGATCGCACGCGCGCGCAAGCATGGGCACGTGGAGGCGGTGCTGACCGCGGCCCGTCGGCTGGGCTTGCCGCGGCTACTGGACCGCGAGCCCTCACGCGAGCGGGATCTGTGTGTGGCGATGATCGTCGGCCGGGTGCTCGAGCCGGGCTCCAAGCTGGCGTGCACGCGTCAGCTGGAGGCGTGCACGCTGGGGGAGGAGTTGGGCGTTGAGGGCGCGGTTCACGATGACCTGTACGACGCGATGGACTGGCTGCTGGAGCGCCAGTCACAGGTCGAGCAGCGGCTCGCGCGCCGGCACCTCAAACAGGGTGAGCTGGCCTTGTATGACGTGTCCTCTTCGTACTTTGAGGGGCGCAGCTGCCCGTTGGCGCGGTTTGGCTATGACCACGGGTCGGGCAAGCGCGGGCGGATGCAGGTCGAGTACGGGCTGTTGTGTGACAGCGACGGGCGGCCGGTGGCGATCGAGGCGTTCGAAGGCTCGGTCAAGGATGACAAGACGTTGCCCTCACAGGTCAACAAGCTCGGGCAGCGGTTCGGGCTTGAGCGGGTGATCGTGGTGTCAGATCGCGGGATCGGCACCAAGGAGAACGTGACCCTCGTGTCTGACACGGCCGAGTTTGGCTTCATCACGGCGCTGAAGGCGCCGCAGGTCAGAAAGCTGGTCAAGGAGGGCTGCCTGCAGCTGTCGGTGTTCGATCAGCTGAACCTGGCCGAGATCGCGTGCGAGAAGCTGTATCCCGGCCAGCGCCTCATCGTCTGCCGCAACCCGCTGGTGGCCGAGGACCGCGCCCGCACGCGCCGAGAGCTGCTTGCGGGCACCGAGAAGGAACTGGGTGAGATCAACCGCCGGGTGGAAGCCGGCACGCTGCACGGCCAGGCCGAGATCGGCCTGGCCGTCGGTGCGGTGTGGAACCGCTACAAGGTCAAAAAACACTTCCAGGTGAACATCACCGATGACACTCTCACCTATGAGCGCAAGCAGGAGCAGATCGCCCAGGAGGCAGAGCCGGACGGGATCTACGTGATCCGAGCCGGGCGGATCGACCCCCAGGAGCTCGCGCCAGCCGGGCTCGTGCGCGCCTACAAGCAGCTCAAAGAAGCCGAGAAGGGCTTCGGTGGCCTGAAGGGACCGCTCGAGGTCCGCCCGATCCACCACCGCCTCGAGGACCGCGTGCGCTCACACCTGGTGATCTGCATGCTCGCCGAGTACGTGCGCTGGCACCTGCGCCACGCCTGGGCCGAGCTGCTCTTCCAAGACGACAACCCCCGCTCCAACGCAGACCCCGTCGCCAAGGCCACCCGCTCACGGGAGGCGACCCGCAAGGCCGGCCGTCGCCGCACCCGCCAGCAGGAGCCCTGCCACACGCTCGCCAGCCTCCTCGACGAGCTCGAGAACCGCACCCGCAACACGATCCGCGTCAACGGCACCGAGGCGACCTTCCCGCAGCTAAGCACCCCGACCGAGCTACAAGCACACGCCCTCGCGCTGATCAACGAGCGCGTCCCGCAGCTCACGTAGCCAAGCGCCAGACAGCCCCCAGCCCCGCAAGAGCCCGAAAACCGGGGCAAAAAGCGACGATCTTCAGCCGCAACTTCGGCCTAATCGGTCCTATAGCTCCTCGGCGATCCGGGGCGCCTCGCGGTTGAACACCCAGATCGCGACGGCGATCACGGCGAAGGCGATTGCAGCCGGCACGGCCACCGGCACCGTGGTGGTGTCGATCGGCGCGTGCGGGTCGATCACCCAGCGGCGGGCCAGCTCGAGCGGCAGCGTCAGGGGATTCATCGCGACGAGCGTCCTGAAGGTGCCGTGGAGTCTCTGAAGCGGGTATAGCACCGGCGTGGCATAGAACAGCGCGGTTGAGAGGACTGCCCAGATGATCGCCGTATCGCGGAACCGGGGATAAAGCGAGGAGACGAGCATCGAGACCGCAGCTGCCAAGACCAGAAAAGCTCCCACCACGATTGGGAGCAGCAGCCATGTCCAGGTGGGCGCGATCCCATACACGACTACGAACGCGAACACTACGATCAGGTTGATAGCGAGGTTGAACAGGGCCGTCGTCACCACGGCGAGTGGAATCACGAGCCTCGGGAACTGGGTTTTCCGGACGACCGCCTCCTGCGAGACGATCGACGGCACTGCCGCGTTGGTGGACTCCTGGAAGAACCCGAACAGCACGATGTTGAGCAGGAGCAGCACCGGGTAGTTGCGCACGTGCGCGCCCAGCCTTACGACATGCGTGAAGACCTCGAGCAGGACCGCGAAGAGGAGCAGGGGCCTGCACAGCGACCAGAGGTAGCCGAGGACGGTGCCGAAGTAGGTGCGCTTGAACTCGGTCGAGGCCAACAGGTAGAGGAGCTCCGCGGCGCGCCTGGTCCCGCCGCCGAGTGCAGATGGGCCCTTTACGTCACGCAGGTCGAGAGCCCCGTTGCTCAACGGCTCGCCTCCCCGCCCTCCACCGTCGCCTTCACGTCTGCCCGGACCGACACGTGGCCAAATCCCGGCTCGGTCCCGTACACGACGAAGTCGAGCAGCCGCACCGGGTGAAGCGCCCAATCGCCCTGAGTGCGATTGCGCGCGACCAGAGCATCGACGAAGTACCGTCCCGGCAGCAGCAGGTTGTCGATCCATCCGCCGATCCGGACGCGCTCGCCCGGACCCACGCGGTCCTTGTCGGCGTCGGCGGTCTCGAGCGTGCGATTGAAGCCGAACACCTCGTTTCCGTCAGCGTCGCGGAAGTGAAACGCAAACACGGGCCGCAGCAGCTCCTGGCGCGCCTCGATCAGGAGGTTGAAGCCGATCGGCTCCGCCTGCTCCACGTTTGTCACGCGCTCGCCCCGGCGGTTCTCGATCCACGCGTCGAGGACCCGCACGTTCACGTCGGGGACACCGACGGGTCCGGACTGGGTCTTCCCGGTGCTGGGTGTCTCGAAGTTCAGCCGGTAGTAACGGAGCGCGGCCTCCTCCGGATCGCCGAGGTAAAGGCACTCGCCGTCGTGCAGCAGCATCGCCCGATCGCAGAACGCCTGGACGGCAGCCATGTCGTGGGTGACAAGGACGATCGTTCGGCCCGCCGCTCGCTTCTCGCGGAAAACGTCCATGCACTTCTGCGCGAACGCCGCGTCCCCGACGGCGAGTACCTCGTCGATCAGCATCGTGTCGGCGTCGGCCTGGACCATCACGGCGAACGCAAGCCGGACCATCATCCCCGACGAGTAGTTCTTCAGCTTCAGGTCAGCGAACGACTCGAGCTCGGCGAACTCCAGCACTGCATCGAGCCGCCGCTGTGCCTCAGCGCGAGAGAGGCCCATCATGACGCCGTTGAGGACCACATTCTCCCGTGAGGTGAGCTCAGGGTTGAACCCGACGCCGAGCTCTATGAACGGAGCCAGCCGCCCGGCGATCCTGACCCGCCCCGCGTCGGCTTTGTAGATGCTCGAAAGGATCTTGAGCAGCGTGCTCTTGCCCGAGCCGTTCCGGCCGACGACTCCGAAGAACTCACCCTTGCGTACATGGAAGGACACGTCGCGAAGCGCGCGCAGCTCCCGGTAGTGGACGCGTGACAGTGGATGTACCAGCCGCTCCTTGAGCGAGTCGATTCGGCGGTCGGGGATGCGAAACGTCTTGGCCACGTTGCGGGCCTCGACTACGACCGGTGCCGCGGAGGTCTCCGCCCCGGCGGCTGGTTGCATTGTGGCGCCGCTTTCGGTGTCAACAGCCATATGCGGATTGAACTGCACCAGCCACCCGTCAGCTGCCTGAGCGCCAACGCCGAAGCCGCGGCTGGTCAAACAGGGGTGGATCCGGAAACCGGGCGTCGTAGGGGAGCAGGCCCGGCCTGCGGAATGGAAGGGCCGCCGCCGGAAGCGCCCAGCGCCACACGATCCCGCGTGCCAACCCCGCCTCGGCGCCGAGCGTTTCCCCGCGGCCGAGCAGGAGGCGAAGCGGACGCAGCGCCAGCCACGCGAAGCACGCTGGCGAGCGCCCGCTCGAGGCGAACCAGCTCAGGGCGTGGCGTTTGCGGGTGCTGAGGCGCGAGTCGGACCGCAACAGCAACGTGCGCGCCCATACCTCGCGGGGCATAAAGCCGCAGAAATACGCCGAACGCCAGCGGCTCGAGGAGCCGGCGCCGGGGCGGGGCCTTCCGTCCGACACCGACCCGCCGTGCTGCACCCAGTCGTACAGCGGGCGGTTGACGTAGCGGATCTCGCCGCTCGCCAGTGCGGCGAGCGCCAGCCAGTGATCGTGGTACTGAATCGCCGGTGTCCGAGGGAATGGGAGCGCCGTCTCAACGACTTCCCGGCGAAGCAGCATCGCCGCGCCCGGGACCGCGTTCGCGATTAGCAGAGAAGCGAGGTTGCTGTGGTCGTTGCGGCGCCCCCGCCACAGCGTGTCTCGCAGTATGCGCCCGTCACGCGTAACCACGCGCAGGTCGGAGTAGACGAGCTGCGCGTCTCCAAGCGCGTCCCGTAACGTGGCCAACTTGTCCGGGTGCCAGCGGTCGTCCTGGTCCGAGAGTGCGATCAGCTCGACGCTGGCAGGCAGCAGCCGCAGCGCGCGCTCGAAGTTACGGTAGGGGTCAAGTCGCTCCTCGGAGCGCGAGGCGGTAAAGCGCGGGTCATCGCTGATCGCTTCCAGGATCGCGTCGAAGCGCTGGGGCGCCGACCCGCCGTCGCTGATCACGCAGATCCAGCGCTCGTCGGTCTGGGCACGGAGCGAGTCGAGCTGCTCGTTGAGCAGCGCGATGTCCGGATCGAAGGTCGCCATGCAGATGCCGATCGTCCCAGGCGGGAGCAGCCGCGGTGGATCGTGCTGGGGCTCGATGACCCGGATTCGAGCAAGAGGGTGAATGACCTCAGGGCGTCCGGCTACCTTGACCGCTGCATCGAGCTCGAGCGTCCCCGGAGCCTCACCGGTCAGAACCGGCATCGTGGCCCAGAAGCCGCTCCGGTAGCTACGTCCCTCCGGGTCGGCCTCGGCAGTGCTGGCGCCGTGCGCCCCCGCCGTATGGAGCCACTCGTACAGGTCGCGCCGCGGCATCCCGGTGGCAGTGGGGCGATGGCGTCGGCCGTCAACGATCAGCTCCAGGCGCTCGACGTCCCCGTGCCGATGGAAGCAGTGCCCGAAGCAGAAGACCGCCGTCGCTGAGGACGCCGGCAGCCGACAGGGGAGATGGCTCTCGATCGCCACGCGCAGGTCCGGGTCTGCGGGCTGGGGCACGGATATCATCGTGCCGGATGCTGCCGGATGGCACCGTATTCGAGTCGCCGACCACCGCCGCTACCTGGGTGTCTCAACTCGTCGAGTCGCGGTTCGCCGGTGGCCTCGACACGGCCCGTTCGGCTCGCGCTGCCGGCCCGGAGGCCGACCTTGAGGGCCTGCGCCGTGCGTACCTGGACCTGCTGAAGCTGTGCCTCTGCGATCTGTGTGCGTCGACTACGTTTTCGGCCGCGAGGACTCTCGACGGCCAGGTGTTCTCGCGTGAGCTGAAGGGCGATCAGCTACGGTTGCGCAGCGCCGGCATGGACTGGCCGTTGAACGGGCTGACGATGCTGGGGCTGGCGAGGTTGGACGATCTCCAGTCGTGCGTGGAGTCGGTGGTCCGTGAAGAGGTCCCGGGAGATCTGATCGAGACCGGGAGCTGGAGGGGCGGCGCGGCGATCTTGATGCGCGCCACGCTCGATGCGCTCGGTGCGCATGAGCGGACGGTGTGGGTGGCCGACTCCTTTCAGGGCTTCCCGGAGGCAGATCAACCTCAACGAGGTGGGAATCTCTCCGCGGAGCTGGCCGCCTTCGACTTCCTGGCCGTGCCACAGGAGGAGGTCGAGAAGAACTTCGCCAGGTTTGGGCTCGAGCGCGGCGTACGCGTCGTACCCGGCTTCTTCGAGGACACGCTGCCCGAGCTGGCCGGCCGGCAATGGTCGATCCTTCGGCTGGATGGAGATACCTACGAGGCAACGAGGGTCTCGCTCGAGTCACTGCACCCCGGCCTTTCGGCAGGCGGATACGTGATCGTCGACGACTACCTTGCGCTCGACCAGTGTCGCGAGGCGGTCGATGAGTTCCGCCGTGACCATGGCATCGACGAGGCGTTCGAAGAGGTGGACTGGAGCTCGGTGCGTTGGCGACGGGGAAGCGAGTCGTCTGTGCCGATCCAGCCGTCCGGAGGGGATCGCACGCTTCCAGCCGCGCGGCCTCGCCCCGTCGTCCGTCCACAGCGTTCGCGAGTGCCAGCCATGGAGGAGGTGGATCTGGCCCGCGAGCTCGCGGAGACGCGGCGACGCTTCGCCTCAGAGGTGGACAGGCTGACGGGATCGCCGCTGGCCGGCCCGAAAGCGTGGTTGCGGCGCGTGCTGGGGCAGGCTGCCCGGCGTTCAGGATGATCGTCTTCGGTTGCTCCATCACAGAGCCCGAGCTCTATGCGCGGTGCGCTGAGCCCGGCGTGCGCCTAGTGGCCGAGGCGGACTCGGAGATCATCGCCAACTCGGCAGCCGGGTCCTTGTACCGCTCCTACAACCTGATCATGGACATGGCAAGCCGGTACAAGGAGCTGGAGGCACTCGTGCTCGTCCATCAAGACGCCGAGATCGTCGATCACGAGTTCTGCGCGAAGATCCGCAAGAGCCTCGAGGATCCCGATGTCGGCGTCGTTGGCTGCGTGGGAGCAATCGATGTGCGGAACATCGCCTGGTGGGAGGGATCGGTGACCTGGGCGTCGTTCACGCACCGCTACCGCGAGTACGGCGGCGGCGAGGTCCCCGCTTTCAGCTGGTCCGACGATGGCCAGCCCGGCTATTCACGAACGGGCCAGGTCGACACCGTCGACGGATTCGTCCTCGCGCTCGCCCCATGGGTGGCGCGGAACGTGCGCTTCGACGAGGGGCTCGGCTGCCAGATCCACGGCTATGACCTCGACCTCTGCCTCCAGGTCCGGGAGCAGGGTCGCAAGGTCGTGACGGCGGACCTAAAGGTCGTCCACCACCACTCGTTGGAGCTCGTCGGCGACACAAACGTCTGGATCCAGGCCCACACGAGGATCGCAGAGAAGTGGGAAGGTCGCATGCCCGGCATTGGCTATCCGAACTGGGGTGCGGCCGCCAAGGATTGGAAGCAGCGGGCCCGACAGGCCGAAGCCGAGGCGGGCGCGACGCGGCTTGACAGGGCCTCGATGCAACTCCAGGCCGACGCGCGCGAGCGTCAGCTGCAGGCGGAGCTCGACGAGATCAAGGGCAGCCAGAGCTGGCGCCTCACCGCGCCGCTTCGCCGGGCTTCGGCGCTGGTCCGGCGGAGGCTCCGTTCTGGTCGCTAGTGGGTCCGTCCACTCGTTCCTTTCCCATCACCTGGCGGATCTGCTCCCTGGAGAAGGCGGGCTTGCCGCGCTGGCGCACGCGCAGGAACAGCTCGGCGGCCGCGAACGCACGCGAGGCGAGCATTCCCTCGAGCAACTCGTGTTCGCGCACTAGCCGCCTCTCCGCGTCGAGCGCCAGCGAGAGCTGGACATGCGAGGAGGCGAGGTGCAGCACTCGGTTGCGTTCCAGCCGCTCGAGCAGCGGGTTGCAGTCCCAAGGGTCGAGCAGCCGCGCCAGCTCGCCGGCGTAGCCCGCCTCACGCCGAAACACAATCCCGAGCCCATAGAACGCCGGGAAGATCGCGAGCCTCAGCCGGGGCCGCTGTGACACGAAGTCTTCGATCGCCGTGAGAACGCCGTTACGGGCCCCCCCTTCTTCGGCCGCAGGCCAGGGGTACGGGAGACCTCCGGGTCGGGTACCAGGGATGCCGGGGTAGAGCCCGCCCCCGGGTGCGATCGGCTGCCTGTGCTCAGCCGGGATCTGTCCGGGATCGAAGTAGTCATCGCGCCGGCCGTGCGGCCAGCCGACGTCGTGCAGCATTAGCAGCGGAAGCTCGACGCCGCTCTGCTCACTGCGCTGCTCGATCCGCCTGAGCTCCTCGCTCACCGTGTAGTAGTTGTGGTCCCCGTCGACGATAACGGCGTCTGCGACCTCGAGCTGCACCAGGGCCTGAAGGCTCGTCTCCCGAACCAACTCGAGCTCCTTGCGCTCACGCGCAAGTTGCTCGAGCTCCGGCTTTGGGGACGGATCGACCGCGACGATCCGTGCCCCTTCTCGCTCGGCCCAGAGCAGCAGCAGCCGTGTGAGGTCGCCCGCGTACGCCCCGATCTCGATCACGGACCTGGCCCGCACGGCGTCGAGGCAACCGAGCAGCATCTCGGCGTTGTTGATCAGCGATGCCCCCCATGCGCCCGGGTCGTTTTCGTAGGGGTTCAACCCGAACGGCAGCTCCACCCGCGCGAGTGTACGGATGGCGCTAGCCGGCCAGGCCGCACACGGTCACCGGCCCGCTCGCGCTCAGCGCCAGATGCCACGGCTGCGGGGCTGCGTCCGGCGCGATCCGCAGGCTCGCGCCGGAGCCGGCGCTCAGCGTCCCAAGCTGTTCGAAGCCGGCGGCGAAGCGCCTGATGCTCACGGTCGCCGGGTCCGGCCCGGTCTTCGCC
>Ga0187776_10001736_pt1 | contig 11020 bp, 12 predicted proteins | sample 0216_BV02_MP12_2_FD_132426 | JGI IMG/M metagenome (GOLD analysis project Ga0187776, IMG submission 132426) | Tropical peat soil microbial communities from peatlands in Department of Meta, Colombia - 0216_BV02_MP12_20_MG | ecosystem: Environmental > Terrestrial > Soil > Wetlands > Peat | place...
CCAGGCTGCGGATCAGCTCCCGGTTCGCCTGCTGCTGCTCCAGCAGGCGCTCCTCGCGCGCAATCTTGAGCTGCTGATCGATGTGGCGGAACTCGAGCAGCAACGCGGCGGGCGAGGCATCGACCGCGGATACCGTGCACGAAAGATGCAGCCGCGGCTTGCCGTTGACGCCGAGCTCGAGCTCCTGCTCGGTATACGAGGCGCCGCTGCCGAGCGCCTTGTCGATCGCCTGGAACAGCGGCTGAGCGTCGCCGAAGAGGCTGCGCAGCGACGCGCCCAGCAGCTGCCGGCGCGAGAGCTCGAACAGGTTCTCCGCGGCGGGATTGACGTAGCTCACTTCCAGCGTCTCGGTCACCAGCAGCACCGCGGTGGCGAGCAGCTCCAGCCCCGGCAAGCGCAGCGGTTCGTCGTCGATATGTGAGGAGAGCGGATGCTGGGGCATGCGATGCCGCGAATTGCCGCGCCGCGATGGATAGCAAGTTCCGCGCCGGTGATCGGGCGTGCCGCGCCCCGAGTCAGCGCTTCGCGGCAAGCTCCTTCTTGAGCGCCTCGATGTTCTTCTCGTGCAGGCTCACCGCCTGGCGCAGCCGCACGACGCGCTCGGTGTATTTCTGCGGCGCGCTTCGCTCGTCGGGCGTCGGCGGCGGCGCACCGTTCGCGTAGGCGACGCGCGCTTCGTCGAGCAGCTTCTGCTCGGTCGCGAGCTCGTCGGCGAGCACCTTGCGCCGAACGTCGTCGCGGCCCTTCTGCGTGGCGGCGTCGACCTTCGGAAACCCGGCCGGCGCCGGAGCGCCGCTCCGCGGGGGTGCCGCGCCGGCTTCCGCCGCTGCCCCGGGAAGGTTGAAATAGTGAACGCCGCCCAGGGTGGGACAGCGGTACAGCCCCGTCCCCTGCACGACGGTAGGCTTGCCGGTGCAGCCTTCTTCCCTCGCCTTCGCCGCGAGGCTCGCCGCCGCGGGCGCGCCCGTGACCAAGCACCACCCGCATGCAGCAGTGCACCACACCGTTGCGCCCCGACGCCACTTCATGGCGGAAGTTTAACAAAGACGCCGCCACGAAAAGGGCGGATCGTCGCCGATCCGCCGTTTTCAGCAACCGAAACCGTGCGGCTACAAGCTGTAATACATCTCGAACTCGATCGGATGCGTGGTCATGCGGAAGCGCGTGACCTCCTCCATCTTGAGTGCGATGTAGGCGTCGATCAGGTCGTTCGAGAACACGCCGCCGCGAGTGAGGAATTCCCGGTCGCGATCGAGATTGTCCAGCGCCTCGTCGAGCGCCGCGCACGGGTGCGGCACCTTGGCCGCCTCCTCCGGCTCCAGATCGTAGAGATTCTTGTCGAGCGGATCGCCGGGATGGATCTTGCTCTGGACACCGTCGAGGCCGGCCATGAGCATCGCCGCAAAGCCGAGATACGGGTTCATCGTCGGATCCGGAAAGCGCACTTCGACGCGGCGTCCCTTCGGATTGCTCACATAGGGAATGCGGCACGCCGCCGAGCGGTTGCGGGCCGAATAGGCGAGATTGATCGGCGCCTCGAAGCCCGGCACCAGCCGCTTGTACGAATTGGTCCCCGGATTGGTGATGGCGTTGAGCGCCTTGGCGTGCTTGATCACGCCGCCGATGTAGTAGAGCGCGAACTCGGAGAGCCCCGCGTAGCCGTTGCCCGCGAAGAGGTTCTGTCCGCCTTTCCACACCGACTGGTGGACGTGCATGCCGGATCCGTTGTCGCCCACGATCGGCTTGGGCATGAAAGTCGCGGTCTTGCCGTACGAGTGCGCGACCATGTGCACGGTGTACTTGAGGATCTGCATCCAGTCCGCGCGCTTCACCAGCGTGTTGAACTTGGTGCCGATCTCGTTCTGGCCGGCGGCCGCGACCTCGTGGTGGAACACCTCGACTTCGACGCCCTGCTCGTCGAGCGCTAGCGCGATCGCGTTGCGGATGTCCTGCAACGAATCGACGGGCGGCACCGGGAAGTAGCCGCCCTTTACCGGCGCGCGGTGCGCCATGTTGCCTTCCTCGTACTCCTCTCTTGAGGACCACGGCGCTTCCTCGGACTTGATCTTCACGAAGCAGCCCGACATGTCCACGCCCCAGGTCACCGAGTCGAAGATGAAGAACTCCGGCTCGGGGCCGAAATACGCGGCGTCGCCAAGGCCCGTCGACTTCAGATACGCCTCCGCGCGCTTGGCGAGCGAGCGCGGATCGCGCCCGTAGCCCTTGCCGTCCATCGGTTCGATCACGTCGCAGGTGATGTTGAGCGTCGTCTCGTCGGTGAAAGGATCGATGCGCGCGCTTTCGGCATCCGGCATCAGCAGCATGTCGGAGGCCTCGATTCCCTTCCAGCCGGCGATCGAGGAGCCGTCGAAGGCGTGGCCGTTGTCGAACTTGTCCTGCGTGAACACCTTCGCCGGCACCTGGACGTGCTGCTCCTTGCCGCGTGTGTCCGTGAACCGGAGGTCGACGAACTTGACCTCCTTGTCCTTGAGCGTCTTCAGTACATCGGCCGGTGAAGCCATGCGTTTCTCCTCTGGGACGGGCTGATACGTTGGGAAAAGACCGAGAAAAACCCGGGAATGTCGGCGGAAATGCAGTCAGCAGAAACTATGCCATGCGGCGGCTGGCGCGCCCCCGGCGCGCCCCGGGCTCATCGGCGGCTGCAGCTCGCCTCGCGGGCGGCGCGACGCACCTCACCGGTGCGCACAACGGACTCCGTGATGCATCGTGGTGCAACATCGACCGCGCGCACGTCGTTCGGCTGATCGTCGCTCTGTGCTAGAGTCCCAGGATGGGCCGGCCGGGACTCGGGCCGGAAAAGAGGTAGAGTTTCCCAACCGTCCTCACCGTAGTCAAGCTGGAACCGTCATGTCCGATCCCGTAGCGAACGTTCTGGCCGCAGCCCAGGAGCGCGCGGCCAGTCACAGCCTGGGCTATTTCGGTGCGGTCACCCCCGCCGAAGCCCACACCCTGCTCGCCAATCTTCCCAACGCGCGCCTCATCGACGTGCGTACGCGGGCCGAATGGGACTTCGTGGGCCATGTCCCGGACAGTATCTTGATCGAATGGACGAGCTATCCCGCCGGCGAGCGCAATCCCGCCTTTCTGGGCGAATTGCGGGGAGTCACCGACGATCCGGACACGCCGCTGCTGTTCCTGTGTCGCAGCGGCCAGCGTTCCGACAGCGCGGCGCGCGCCGCCGCAGCGGCGGGATACAAGCGCGCGTTCAATGTGCTGGAGGGTTTCGAGGGCGCCCGGGACAACGAGGGCCATCGTAGCTCGATCGGCGGCTGGCGCAAGGCGGGCCTGCCCTGGAACCAGGGTTAGGGGTAGAACAGGTACACCTGGTACCCGGCCTGGGTGGTTGCGCTGGCGTCGATGAAGAGCTTCACGTTGAGCTCCGAGTTGCCGGCGATGCCGCTCCCGAGATCGGCGGCGCCGCTGACGTATTCGCGCGGGGCGAAGGCGCGGCGCACCACCACGACGTCCTGTTGACTCTGCTTCTGTACGTCGGAGAGCGTCAGCTCGACGTACGGATAGGCGAGCGCGTAAGGCATCCGGTTCCGGATGGTCACGGAGAGGATCAGCAGCCCGCGGTGCGCGGGATCGGCCTGAAGGTCGGAGGCTTCGATCGACAGGCCGTTGACCTCCTGCAGGGCACGCAGCTCGCAACCCGCCGCCGCGCAGAGCGTGGCGAGCGCCGGCTTGGTGCGCGGCCAGTGCGCCGCGATGGCGTCGCGGAAGTGGAACAAGGCTTGCCCTGCGAGGAGCGCCACCAGCACCGGCACCGCGCCGCCGTACACCCAGGCGGGAAGGCGCCTGCGGACCTTCTTCTCCTGCCAGGAGAATCGCGCCGCGTAGGCGGCTTCGGCCGCGGCGAGATCGCGTGCCTCGTCGTCTTCCTGCTCGGCGGGCTCCTGGGAAGCGTCATTGCTTTGCCCACCGGTCGGGGCGGTCTCCAGCGCGTGGGCGTTGCGCAGCGTCACGGTCGGAGGACCCAGCTCCGCTTCGTCGAACGCCGGCTCCTGGCGCGCGCGCGGAGTCGGGGCGAGCGACAGCAACGCGGCGACGCCGTCGAACACCGTGTGGCAGTGGCCGCAACGAACCTGCCCTTCGCGCAGTGCGAGCTGCTGCGGCGTCACGCGGAAGATGGTCTTGCACGCGGGACAGCGGGTGAACTTCTCTTCAGCCATCGGCTCGCCCGATCGGCCCGTCAGCGTGAGCGCGGCGTACGCCGACCAGCGCGACCCACGCCTCGATCGACCCCCATGCGGCGATATTAAACCACCGTCCGTAGGCGGCCAGCACACCCGCCGCCTGCTGGTCCAGGATTCCCGACAGGACCACCGACCCTCCGGTCCGCACGCGGGTGGCGAGCACCGGCGCAAGCATCTCCAGCGGGCCCGCGAGGATGTTGGCGAGAACGATGTCGAAGGCGCCGGTGCCGAGCTCATCGGGACTCCCGAAGGTCGCGCTCACGCGGTTGATCCCGGCATTGGCGCGGCTCGTCGCGACGGCCTGCGGATCGATGTCTACCCCGACCGCCGCGGCCGCGCCGAGCTTCGCCGCAGCGATGGCCAGGATGCCCGAGCCGCAGCCGTAATCGAGCACCGAGGCACCGGCGGCGAGACACCCGGCCAGCCAGCGCAGGCACAGCAGCGTGCTCGGGTGGGTGCCGGTACCGAAGGCCAGTCCCGGATCGAGCGTCACGATGGCGGCCCCGGGATCGGGCGCCCTGCACCATGACGGGACGATCCAGAGGCGCTCGCTCACCCTCACAGGCTGGAACTGGGCCTGGGTGGCGCGCACCCAGTCGGTATTCGGGACGGGAGTCACCGCATACGACGGCAGTGGCTCGCCCACGCTCGCTGCGGCGCTGCGCAGCCTCGACTTCCACGCGGCCCCAGGGTCGAAGAGCGCGGTCAGTCGCACGACCGGCCACGGCACGGTGGCGGACTCCCCGTACGCCGGCGCCTCCTTCGTCGTGCCGGCGTACGCGTCGGCGGCATCCACCGCCATGGCGCCGGCAGCGAGCAAGGCGTCCGACCATGGATCCGCAAGCTCGGCGCTGGCGACGAAGCTCACGGCGAGATAGTCCGCCGGATCAGGCACCGGTCTTGCGCTTCGCCATCCGCTGCTCGAGATAGTGGATCGAAGTCCCGCCGCGCAGAAACGTGTCGTCGAGGAGCAGCTCCTGGTGCAGCGGGATGTTCGTCTTGATGCCTTCGAGGACCATCTCGGAGAGCGCGACGCGCATGCGGGCGATGGCCTGCTCGCGGTTCTCGCCGTAGGCGATGACCTTGCCGACCAGCGAATCGTAGTGCGGCGGGACGAAGTAGTTCTGGTAGACGTGCGAGTCGACGCGGATGCCTGGTCCGCCCGGCGCGTGATACGACGTGATGCGGCCGGGCGAGGGGACGAACGTCTCGGGGTCCTCGGCATTGATGCGGCACTCGACGGCGTGGCCGCGGCGGACGATGTCGCGCTGGCGGAAGGCGAGCTTCTGCCCGGCGGCGATGCGCAGCTGCTGCTGGACCAGGTCGATGCCGGTGATGAGCTCGGTCACCGGGTGCTCGACCTGGATCCGGGTGTTCATCTCGATGAAGTAGAACTCGCCGTCCTGGAAGAGGAACTCGAACGTTCCGGCGCCGCGGTAGTCGATCTTGCGGCAGGCCTCGGCGGCGCGCTCGCCGATCCGCGTAAGGAGCCGCGCCGGGATGTCGATCGCCGGCGCCTCCTCGATGATCTTCTGGTGGCGGCGCTGCGTCGAGCAGTCGCGCTCGAACAGATACACCGCGTTCTTGTGCGCGTCGGCGAGGACCTGGATCTCGATGTGCCGCGGATTGTCGAGATATTTCTCCATGTAGAGGGTGGGGTCGCCGAACGCGGCGCCCGCTTCGGCACGGGTGAGGCTCACCGCGGGCAGCAGCGCCGCTTCGGTGTGCACGACTCGCATCCCACGACCGCCGCCGCCCGCGGCAGCCTTGATGATCACGGGATACTTGATGTCGCGCGCCATCTTGACGATCTCGCCGGTGTCCTCGGGCAGCGGCTTGTCGGAGCCGAGCACGCATTGCACGCCCGCCTTGGTCATCGCCACCTTGGCGTTAACCTTGTCGCCCATGAGGCGGATCGTTTCGGGCTTGGGGCCGATGAAGATGAACCCGCTCTTTTCCACCTTTTCGGCGAAGTCGGCGTTCTCGGAGAGGAATCCGTAGCCGGGATGGATCGCCTGCGCGTCGGTCACTTCGGCCGCGCTGATGATCGCCGGAATGTTGAGGTAACTGCCCGACGAGGGCGCCGGCCCGATGCAGACCGACTCGTCGGCGAGCCGCACGTACTTGGCGTCGGCATCGGCCTCGGAGTGAACGACCACCGTCCGGATGCCGAGCTCGCGGCAGGCGCGCTGCACGCGCAGCGCGATCTCGCCGCGGTTGGCGATGAGGACCTTTTCGAAGAGCGGCCCTGCGGTCTTGGCGGCCACGCGTTCAGGCGTCGATCGGAAGCCGCGGGAGCGGCGCAAACCTTCGGATGCGCATTCAGCCGATCACGACCAGCGGCTGGGCGTATTCCACGGGCTGGCCGTTCTCGACGAGGATCGCCTTGACGGTGCCGGCCTGGTCAGCCTCGATTTCGTTCATGAGCTTCATCGCCTCGATGATGCACAGGGGGTCGCCGACCTGGACCGCGTCGCCCACCTCGACGAACGGTTTCGCCCCCGGAGATGCCGACCGGTAGAAGGTCCCGACCATCGGCGACTTGACGACGTGACCCTCGGTGCCAGCAGCCGGGGCCGGCGTCGCGCCCGCCGTCGCGCCGTTGGCGGCCGGAACGAGCGAGGTTACGGTAGGAGGAGGAACGGTGCCGGTGGCCAGCGCCGCCTGGCCGGGTAGCGCCCGGGTAATGCGGACCCGTTCCTCGCCTTCCGAAATTTCCAGCTCTGCGATGCCCGAGCTTTCGACCAGCTCGATCAATGTCTTGAGCTTGCGCAGGTCCATGGAGCCTGCCCCCTCGCCTCGAGTGCTGCATGGAGCGGATCGGCAGCGATCTCCGTTGCTTCGCCCGCCGTGCCGCAGGCGCGAAGTTTGCCGGAGTTAGGCGAAGATTGTCCAGCTTGGGGTTAGATGCCTCCGGCGTGCGTCTCGGACGGGCCTGCGCCACGATCGCCCGGCGCGGCGATCAGAGGAGCCGTCGAACAATAGTCCTCAGCTGGGCGGGTTTCATCGGCCCCAGCTGGGTATGGGCAACATGCCCGCGGCGGTCGAGCACGACCGTGAAGGGCAACCCGAGCAGCGCGTCACCGAGCGGCTTCGCCACGTCCATCGTCTCGTAGCCTGCGATCAAGGCCGGGTAGTTCAGGTCGAGCTCCTTGGCGAAGCTCACGACCTTGTCGCGCTGATCGATCGCGATACCGACGACCTGCAGTCCGTCGGGACCGAGCTCCCGCTGGGCGCGGACGAATTCGGGCATTTCGTCTCGGCACGGCCCGCACCAAGTCGCCCAGAAGTTGACGACCAGGACCTTGCCCTGCCATTGCTTGAGCGGCTGCTGCTCGCCCGTCGTATCGGGCAGTGACAGCGCCAGCAGGGCCCTCGCGTCGGGCGTGTGACGATCCCACAGGGCGAGCCCGACTCCCGCGACGAGTGCCATCAGCCCGGCGAGAGCGAACAGGAGGGTGCGCCGCGACCGCGTCATTGGGTCTGCAAGTAAGCGTTTACTGTAGAGCGTATGCTACTGAAACCAGGACTTTTTCGCTTGCTCCGCCTTCCCGGGCACGATGCTGGCTTCGGGAATCGGGACGGCCACCCGCTGGATCGTCGGCGGATAGCACAGCCCGATATCGGCGCACCCCTGCGATTCGGCAGCGATCACCACCTGTTCGCCGGGCTTGACGCTTGTAAGGGCGAGATTCACGACCACAGACCCGCGGTAGGTTTCGACGTGGCCGAAGAAGGCATCCTCCTTGACGATGCCCGCGGGCAGCGTCGGCACCGACAGTCCCGCGGTCGCCGGCTCGGCAGCGAAGTGGATCTTGTCCCGGTACAGATAGTACCCGTCGGCGATGTTGAACCGCGCTTCGACGGTTCGCGGATCGACCATACGCGCGCTGAACCGGAAGGCTCGATCCGGCGGCAGCGGCGTCTGCGCCGGGACCGCCGTCGCACAGGACAGCGCGGCGACGAGGAGGAGCGCCCGAGCTGTCCTAGCGGGTCGCCGGCGTGGTTTCCGCATGAATCCAGTCGATATAGCCGGGCAATCCATCGCTGATCGAAACAACGACGATCTCGGGAAGTTCGTACGGGTGCCGTCCGCGAATGGCCGCTTCCACGCGCGCGTACAGCGCCGCGCGTGTCTTGATCGCCACCGGAATCTCCTTGGCCGTTTCGATTTGTCCGCGCCAGTGATACAGTGATTGCACGGCGCCGCCGATCTGGATGCAGGCGGCGAGACGCGCGGCGAGCAGCTCGCGCGCCAGCGCTTCCGCACCGGCACGTTCCGGAACCGTGGTCAGGACCAGGATGGCCGATCGTGGCCCGGGATGCTTCGGCCGCGCCGCTGATCTGCCCGCTGCCGGCGCCAAGGAGTCTCCATGCGTTTCGTAGTGCTGCTGATTGTACTGAGTTTCCCCATTCTCGACGTCCTCGTGACGCTGCGGTTCGCGCGCTGGACCGGCATTCCGGCCGCGGCATGGTTCCTGGCATCGGCGCTCGCCGGCGTGGTGCTCCTGCGCAACGAGCGCACGGCGTTCCGCGCCAAGACGCTCGCCGCGCTGCGCGGCGATCAGCCGCTGCTGCGAGGGCTCCTCGACAGCGGCCGCAAGGTCGTCGCAGCGCTGCTTCTCATTCTTCCCGGCATCGTTTCCGACGCGATGGCGCTGCTGCTGCTGCTGCTGCCGATCAACATCGGGCCGCCGCTTGCCACGCAGTCGATCGGCATCGGCCGCAAGACGATCGACGGCGAATACCGCCGCACTGAGTAGCGGCACGCCGGCGCTACCGCCGAGCCTTTCTCTACGGGCCGAACAGCGTCGGCTGCGTCTTGCCGGCGCGCCAATAGGCCCACGCCATCAGCGCGATGCCGGCGGCGATCATCGGCAGCGAAAGCCATTGGCCCATCGAGAGCCCGAGGGCGAGGACGCCGAGGAACGCGTCCGGCTCCCGGAAGAATTCGACGAAGAAGCGCGCGGCCCCGTAGCCGATGAGAAACAGGCCGGATACGGCGCCGACCGGGCGCCTGCGGCGGGCGTAGATCCAGAGGATCGCGAAGAGCAGCAGCCCTTCGAGCCCCAGCTCGTAGAGCTGCGACGGGTGCCGCGGCAGCGTGTCGACCTGCGGGAACACCATCGCCCACGGCACGTTGGTCGGCCGACCCCAAAGCTCGCCGTTGATGAAGTTCCCGAGCCGCCCCGCCGCCAGGCCGAGCGGAACGAGCGGCGCGACGAAGTCGGTGACGTCGAGCCAGCGCTTGTGTCGTCGCTGCGCGAAGAGCGCGAGCGCGAGCAACACGCCGATCAGTCCGCCGTGAAAGCTCATGCCGCCCTGCCACAGCGCGAAGATCTCCAGCGGATGCAGAGCGTAATAGCCCGGCTTGTAGAACAGCACGTAACCGAGCCGGCCGCCGAGGATGACGCCGAACACGCCGAAGAACAGCATGTCGTCGACGTCGCGCGGGTGCCAGCCGGTGAGAAGATTCTGCCGCGCGCGATATTTTCCCAGGACGACGAACAGCACGAAGCCGACGAGATACATCAGTCCGTACCATCGGACGGCAAGCGGTCCGATGTGGAAAGCGACGGGATCGAACTGGGGATGAACCAGCATCGAGGGGCAGGCGCGCTATTACGACGTCGCGCTTTGCTAGAATCGAGCGATTATACGAGAGAGGTGCGCCCCATGCCGAGCAACCGCCGCAGCCGCATCATCACGCAGGGCGTGGCCCGCTCGCCGAACCGCGCGATGCTGCGCGCGGTGGGCTTCGGCGACGAGGACTTCGACAAGCCGATCGTCGGCGTGGCCAACGGTCACAGCAACATGAATCCTTGCAACGCCGGCATCCAGCCTCTGGTCGATCGCGCGATGGCGGAGCTCGAGGCCGCGGGCGCGATGCCGCAGGTGTTCGGCTTCCCCACGGTCACCGACGGCATCGCGATGGGCACGGAAGGCATGAAGTACTCGCTCGTCTCGCGCGAGGTCATCGCCGACTCGATCGAAGTCGCCGTCGAGGGGCAGCGGATGGACGGCGTCCTCTGCGTGGGCGGCTGCGACAAGAACATGCCCGGGTCGGTCATGGCGATGGCGCGCATGAACGTGCCCGGCATCTTCGTCTACGCCGGCACCATCAAGCCGGGATTCTGGAAGGGCGAGAAGCTCACCATCGTGAGCCCGTTCGAGGCGGTCGGCGCATTCACTGCCGGCAAGATGGCCAAGGAGGACTTCGAGGGCATCGAGCGCAATGCGTGCCCGACGGTCGGCGCTTGCGGCGGCCAGTACACGGCCAACACGATGTCTTCCTCCTTCGAGGCGCTCGGGATGAGCCTGCTCGGCAGCTCGCAGATGGCCGCGCCCGACCCGGAGAAGGCCGATTCGGCGGCGGCCTCCGCGCGCGTGCTCGTCGAAGCGGTCAAGCGCGACCTGAAGCCGCGCGACGTCATCACGCGGAAGTCGATCGAGAACGCGATCGCGCTGGTGATGGCGACCGGCGGGTCGACGAACGCCGTGCTGCACTACCTCGCGATCGCATCCGCCGCCGGCGTCGAGTGGACGATCGACGACTTCGAGCGCGTGCGCAAGCGCGTCCCCGTGCTCTGCGAGCTCAAGCCCTCGGGCCGCTTCGTCGCCACCGATTTCCACGCCGCCGGCGGCGTGCCGCAGGTGCTGCGGATGCTGCTCGACAAGGGAATCGTCGACGGCGAATGCATGACGATCACCGGCCGCAGGCTGGGCGAGGAGCTCGAGCGCGTGCCGCGCGAGCCGCGGCGCGACCAGGAAGTGATCCGCCCGTGGTCGAATCCGGTCTACGC